>Ga0207708_10001245_pt1 | contig 19217 bp, 17 predicted proteins | sample KBSK5101metaG_FD_184340 | JGI IMG/M metagenome (GOLD analysis project Ga0207708, IMG submission 184340) | Corn, switchgrass and miscanthus rhizosphere microbial communities from Kellogg Biological Station, Michigan, USA - KBS K5-10-1 metaG... | ecosystem: Host-associated > Plants > Roots >...
GCAACGGGCCGTTCGGCATCGGGATCGCAGACGTCACGCGCGTCAAGCCGAACCCAGGCAACCGCCCGCCGTTCGCGCCGCGCACGTTGACGATCGCCCACACACGCGTCGACCACTACAACTCGATCGGGATCCTGATCGACGGCGCGACTGGCGACTACTCGCCGAGCCAGACCTCGCCGCTCACGGCCTCCGGCGTTCCGAACCGCGGCGTCCTTATCGCCGACGTGATCGCCGGGCGCAACTCCTGCAACCACTACAACGACTTCACCGCGGGCGGCCAGACCGATCCCGATCAGGGTCGGCTGATCGTCGGCGACTGCCAGCCGTCGGGCAGCGGCGCGACCGGTGTCCGCCCGCCGCTGCCGCTGTACGTCGGGCCCGACTTCGGCCAGGACGGCGTGCGCGTGACCGCCGGTGCCTCGGTGCAGATCACCGGCACCACGATCTCCTCGAACCTCGTTCACGGCGCGAATGCGCCGGTCGGCACCGTTCTCGCGCCCACCCCGAACAACGATCCGTTCACGTTGGGGAACCATGCCGAGAACAACCAGAACCTGCGTCTCGGCTCGGGCGTCCGCCTCGTGGGCGCCGCCGCGTCGTCGGTGACGCAGAGCAACGTGACCGACAACGCGTTCGGCGTCCTCAACACGACGCTCAACGGGCTTGCCAACAACACGGCGACTCCGATCGCCGCCCAGAACGACTACTGGGGGCTCCGCGTCGGCTCCAGCTCGGCGCCGATCCCGCTGCCGACGCCGGGGCCGGCGGTGTGGCCGAACACGGCGACCCCCGGCAGCACGTTCAACCCGCCGATCCCGGAGAACCCCGTGAACGGGTCGCCGGTGGCGGACGCGAACTGTCCCACGGGCGTCATGGACTCGGACGCCGTCACGTTCTGCCCGTATCGCTCCAGCACGCAGTCGGACACAGTCGGCGGCGAGTGGCCGATCCCGGAGGCGCCGATCGCGCAGACCGACCCGCCCAACTGCACCTCGGGCTCTGTGCAGCTCGACCCGAACATCCCGACCTACAACTCGTTCTTCGGAACGGTGCTCGGCGGCCCGCTGGCCGGTAACGGTCTCTCGGGCACGACCCCGTCCGCGAAGAAGACCGCGCAGCTGTCGGCGTACATGCAGGCGGTTGCCAACGCCGTGAACGCGAACCCGGCCACCACCGGGCAGCGGGTCGCGGTGAAGCTCTACCAGTCGGGCACGAGCGTCCTCGGCGTGCCGTTCTACGTGATGGTCGTCGGGACGCCCGACAACATCGCCAACCTCGACGCCGGCCGCAACGACGCCGCGTTCTGGCGCGGCGTGATCGAGGGCACGACGTCGCAGACCGCCGCGCTCGCCGCGGTCGACACGCGGCCCGCCTTCGGCTGGATCACCGGCACCCCGCACGGCAACGAGCCTGCGGGCGGCGAGGGCTCGACGAAGGAGCTCTACGAGCTGGTCGCGCGCACCGACTGCGCCAACTCGCAACGGCTCAACAACCTCGACGTCTTCATCCAGCCGGTCACGGCGCCGGACGACCGCGACCACAACGTCCGCACGCTGGCGTGGGCCCTCGACCCGAACCGGGACCGGGGCGTGGCGGCGATGCCGGAGAACCAGGCGCTGCTGACTTCCACCGCGACGTACCCGGGGCTCTTCTTCATCGACGCGCACCAGCAGTCGTCGGGCTACTTCTTCCCGCCCAACGAGGACGCGGCGCTGAACGAGATCTCGCACTTCGCGCTCGACCTGATCAACGACGTGATCGGGCCGGGCATCCAACAGTCGTTCAACGACCAGAGCGGCCAGTACCGCAACTACAACACCTACGACCTCTTCGTCCCCGAGTACGGGGACACGGTGCCCGCCCTGATCATGGGTAGCGCCGGCATGACGTACGAGAAGGGCACGAACGAGAGCTACGGCAAGCAGGTCTACGACCACTACCTCGCCATGGACACCACCGTGAACGAGGTCGCGGCGCGCAAGGCGGACCTGCTGACGAAGTGGATCGCGCAGTGGCCGGAGGCCGTCCAGCAGGGCCAGGACTGCAAGCAGCAGGGCAACTCGCAGGTCAGCCCGGTGGTGATCGACGTCCTCGACGGCGTCGGGTCGACGATGGACCAGGACCCGAACACGCCCGTCTGCGGCTACTACTTCCTGCCGAACGTCCACTCCGGCGACGTGGCCACGACGCTGAAGGACCTCCAGTCCGTCGGCGTCCAGGTCTACAAGCTCAACTCGGCCGTGACGTTGCCGGGCGTGCACCGGTTCGGCAACTTCAACCAGAACGCGCCCGGCCTGCCCGCGCCGCCGACGTGCACGTCGACCGTGATGCCGCCGGATTGCCCCGCGCCGCCGGTCGCGTCGCCCTCCCCGGCGCTCACGGACGCGATGACACTCCCGGCCGGGACGCTCTACGTCCCGCTGAACCAGGGCAACAAGCACTGGATCCAGGCGGTGCTCGGCGAGAACCCGTACCTGCCCTTCCCCTACTTCTACGACCAGGTGACCTGGTCGTACTCGATGCTGCGGGGCTTCAGCGGAAACGGCTTCCTGACGCAGCAGCTGCCCGCCGGGACGTCGATGAGCCTCGTCGCCGACCCGAGTGCGACGACGCCTGCCCCCGCGGGGTCGCCGGTGTACGCGTTCAACACGGACTCGATGTCCGGCCTCTCGCTGGCGAGCCAGCTGCTCAGCCAGGGAGCGACCGTGTCTCGCGGAGCCGCGGCCTTTGACTCGGGTGGCGTGCACTTCACCACCGGCGCCGCGCTCGTCGACGCGACGTCGATCCCGCTCGCGACGCTGAACGCCGACTCGGCGCAGTGGGGCACTCCGGTCTACGGGCTCGGCTCGTACCCGGTCAGCCGCTACGCCCTCCGGCTCCCGAAGATCGGCGTCTACACCGGGGCCACGACGGCGCCGACCAACCCGACCTTCAAGGGAACCGGGGACGGGCAGTGCACCTCGACGGTCTACTGCGAGGCGATGTACGACCTGAGCGTGAAGGAGAAGATCCCGGTCTCCCAGCTCGGGCAGATCACCTCCACCGACCTCGCCAACGGCGTTCTGATCAGCCAGGGCTACACGGCCTTCGTGAACCCGGGCTCGACGATCGCGGCAGGCGCCGGCGCCACGGCCCTGCAGAACTTCGTCAACGCCGGCGGCATCTACATCGGCACGACGGCGGGCGGCACGACGAGCGCCCGCAACGCGGGGATCACGCTGCTCAACACGTCGGCCATCAGCGGGCTCAGCACCCCGGGCTCGACGTTCGACGGCGTGTTCTCGACCTCGACCCCAGCGGGCTGGGGCTTCGACACCGGCGGCTGGATCTACCGCTCCGCGAGCGGCGACCCGACGTACAACCCCGCAACGATGGTCGGCAACGGGACGACGATCCCGACTCCGACCGCGGTCGTGACGTACGGCCCGTCAGGAGACTGCGGCGGGCCCGTGTTCGACATCTCGACGACCCAGCGTGGCTACAGCAACTGCTACGGCTACCAGGTCAACGCGAACAACACGCTCCCGGCGGCGAACACGAGCACTCCGCTCCCCGGACGGCCGGCGGTGGTCGACCAGCCGTTCGGCACCGGCCACGCGATCCTGATCGGGTTCGACCCGTGGTACCGCATGTGGACGATGCAGGAGGAGCGCCTGGTGCTGAACGGCGTGCTCTACCCGGCCGGCCCGGCGATCCCGGCCTCGTAACACAACGAAGGGCGCGCCTCCGCTCGGGAGGCGCGCCCTTCGCCGTTCCTACATCGTCCGGTGCATCGCGACGTCGTAGCGCTGGACCGACGTGCGGTTTCCGGGCGTGTCGTCGGTCGACATCGCGCTCAGAACCTCGTCTCCCTTTCGATACTCGTCCTCGTTCTCGAACATGATCATGACGAGCACCTTGTCGGAGTCGGGGTCGTGGAGGGCGATCATCTCCTTCGGGTTCAGGCCCTCGGGCGGGTCGCTCCCCTCCATCTCGCTGCTCAGCTCGTCCATGCGCTGCTTGGTGACGCCGTCGAACGTGACCACTCGCGCGAGCATGTGAAGCCTCCTTGTGGGGTGGGGCAACCCTACTCCGAAGAGCACGGTGAATTTCCGCCGAAACACCAGCACGAGGGATCGGCCTCTCGACGCTTCCGAACGATGAGGTCCGCAGCGCGAGTCAAAGAGGCGCGCGCCGCAGTGCCGAGACTCGCGGAAGCGAGGTGAAATCAAATGCTGAAGCTCTTCATCCTCGCGCAGGTCGCTGCAGACTCGCTGCGCAGGCGCGAAGAAGGGCAGACGATGGCGGAGTACGGCATCGTCCTCGCCGTGATCACGATCGCCGTGATCGGGGCGATCACCCTGCTCGCGGGCAACATTCGCGGCGCGCTCGAGAGCGTCGCCGGGATCCTTCCCGGGTAGCAAGGCGATCCAACGTACGCCCGAGGGCGCTCGCCGGAACCCGCCTCATGACGCGGGTTCCGGCTCGTGCAGCGGAGGGGGAGGGATTTGAACCCTCGTCGGACCTAACGGCCCGAAACGGTTTTCGAGACCGCCGCATTCGACCGCTCTGCCACCCCTCCGGGACGGCGTAGCGTAGCGGCCGGAGGGCTCGGCTATTCTTTTGCGCTCGCGGAGAAGTGGCCGAGTGGCTGAAGGCGGCGCCCTGCTAAGGCGTTAGGTGGGGAGAATCCCTGCCTCGAGGGTTCGAATCCCTCCTTCTCCGCCTCAGAAGACCGATTTACCCGCCGCCGCCAGTTGGCGGCGGGCGGCCAGCAGGTCGCCCTTCGCGCCGAGAAAGTCCTTCTGGAAGTCCGTCAGCTCGTGCGGCACGGCCATGCCCTCGCCGGGCTGCGGTACGCCGTCGAGGACCATCTCCTCGTGCCAGGTCGCCGAGTCGTCGACGAGCGACTGGTACTCGGAGCGCTTGATCCTGCGCGCGGTGGAGCGGGTCAGCAGCTCGCCGAGATGGCTGGCGGCCGCGACGCGCTTGCCCATGTTCGGGATCTTCCCGTTCGGCTTGGCGGCGAAGCGGGTGAGGATCGTCTTGATGATCGACGTATGGTCGAAGACCGTCTTCGACACCGATCCCGCTGCGACGTAGGGCGAGACGACGAGCGCGGGGACGCGCGGGCCATAGCGCCGCATCGCCGGACGGTCGTCGGCGGCCGGTGGCGGCTGCACGTGGTCGAAGAAGCCGCCGTGCTCGTCGTACGTGATCACGAGCAGCGTCTTGCGCCAGGCCGGCCCTTGCACGACCGCGTCGACGAGCTGAAGGACCAGCTTCTGTCCCGCTCGCAGATCCGAAGGCGGATGGTCGTCGTTCGAGCCGGCCGGGCCGAACGTCAGGTCGTAGAAGTTCGGGTCGATCCAGGAGACAGCCGGCAGGTCGCCCTTGGCCGCGCGCTCGAGGAAGCTGCGGTGACCGAAGACGTCGCGCCGGTCGAAGAACGCGGGCACGTTCTCGAGCGAGAGACCGACCTCCGGGTCGAGCAGCCAGATCGTCGGCACGTAGTCGTGCGAGTACCACCGCCACTGATCGTCCTTCAGGTGGCGCACGAAGGACGGAACGTTGTACGGGCGGCTCGGCTTGATGTTGTTGCGCAGGCCGTTCGACGTGCCGGCGGCGGCGTAGCAGCGGTTGGGCATCGTCGCGCCCGGCACGGAGCAGAACCAGTGGTCGCAGACGAGGAACTCCCGGGCGAGGAAGTCGTAGACCGGCAGGTGCTCCGCCGGGTGGTAGGCCATCACGACACCGGGGTTGGCGCCGCCGCCCTTGCGGGTCTTCATGAAGTTCGAGACGAAGCCGCCGCAGTCGTGGGAGAGCTGCTCGTCCACGCACCAGCCCGAGTGGCACGGGTCCTGCGCCTTGGTCATGGTCGTCCGCGCCGCCGGGTGAACGTGGAACGACTCGCCTCGGTACTCGTTCTTCATCGCGAGCGTCGGCCCCTCGACATCGTCGCGGCCCTGTTCGATGGTCAGGAAGCCGAGCATGTGGTCGAACGACCTGTTCTCCATCATCAGGACGACGACGTGGTCGATCTTGCGGAGGTTGTCGTCGGCCTCGGTCATGCCAGCACCTCGAGAGCTGACTGTGCCGCAGTCAGAATCCGCCGCGGAGCCATGCGCTCCCCCTTGTTCGACCGAGTGCGCCGACGCTACCGGGCGGCGCCGGGGCCGTCAACCACGCTCAGGAGACGGTCAGCTTGAGGTCCATCCCGGCCTGCTTGTGGCCGGGGATCGAGCAATAGACGTCGTAGGTCCCCGGCTTCAGCTCGACGTTCAGCGTCGCCGCCTTCCCCGGGGCGATCGTCGGCGTCTTCTCGTCCACCCCGTTGCCCTGGATCACCAGGTCGTGGTCGATCTTGCCGTCGTTTGCGACCTCGAAGCTATAGGAGCCGGCCGCGAGCGTGGTCTTCGGCATCGTGATCTTGAACTCGGTCTCGCTGACCGGGACCGAGGTCGCCGTAGCGGCGGTCGTGGTCGTCGCCGACGTCGTGGTCGTCGCGGAGGTCGTGGTCGCCCGCGTCGTGGGCTCGGCGCCGTTCGCCTCCGCCTCGCTCGTTTCGCGGGCGAGGACGATCACGGCGGACATCATCCCGACGAAGAGCAGCAGGCACGCGACGATGAAGACCCGCAGCCCGCGGCCCGGAAAGTCCGGGTACCAGCGCGGCACCAGCAGCGAGACGATCAGCGAGAAACCGGCGAAGCCCAGGACGGCGAGCCCGAGCCCGATCTTGTGCCCCGTCGAGAGCCCCAGCAGCAGCACCGCGGGAACCTAGCACGGCTCCGGGCGCGGCTCCGCCCGGTGCGTCAGGCCTGAGCGGTCGCGGGCTTCCGTGCGTAGACCGCGTATCCGATGATCCAGACGAGCGGGAAGATGAACCCGATCAGGAACAGCAGCCAGCGTCCCTTGTATGCCAGTCCCAGGCCGAAGATCAGCAACAGGATCATGTACAGGAAGGCCCCGATTCCGATTCCCCACCACATGGTCTCTCCTTTGATCGACCCGCGCAGGATCCCCGGCCAGCCGCGCGGGGGCATCGCCCCAAGGGGGTGAGCTAGAGGGTGGCGGCTTCGCCCGCGCCGGGCTCTTCGACCCCGGTTTCGGGCGGGCCGACGGGCTCCGGCGAGGCCGGCCGCAAGTAGAGCCGGTCGTAGGCCAGCGCGGCGAGGCCGCCGCCGATCAGCGGCCCGACCCAGTAGACCCAGGCGTCGTTCCAGAAGTTCTGCACGAGCTCGGGGCCGATCGCGCGCGCCGGGTTCATCGCCGCGCCGGTGTACGGGCCGCCCATGAAGATGTCGAGCGTGATCGTGAAGCCGATCGCCAGGCCTGCGATCGTGGCGAACGCGCCGCGCGGGTCCGCCGCCGTCGCGAAGATCACCCAGACCAGGAAAAAGGTCAGCACGCCCTCGATCACGACGCCGCCGCCTCCCCCGATCCCCGGTGCGAGCGACGGTGCGCCCAGGTTGACCGCGTCGACCTGCTGCTGCGGTAGGACCGCCTGCAGCAGGAACGCTGCCAGGATCGCCCCGACGAACTGCGCGAACCAGTAAGCCGCGGCTAGGTGTATCTCGATCCGGCGCGTGACCAGGAAGCCGAACGTCACCGCGGGGTTGAAGTGGCCGCCGGAGATGTGTCCGACGGCCGAGGCCATCACCGCGATCGCGAGCCCGTGGGCCAGCCCGATCGCGGTCAGGTTGCCGCCGCGCGTGGCGATGATCGAGCCCGCGCCGACGAAGACCAGCGTGAACGTCCCCACGAACTCCGCGAATCCGCGCTGCAACATGGCCGAACGCATGCGCAAAACCCTAGAACGAGGGGCGGATGGCGCCAGTTCGAGGGATGCCGCGACCCGCTCCGGCAGCCGAAATCTCTCCTCGGCGTATCAACTGCGGAACGAAAGGCGGCCCATGTCTGCGGACATCCTCAAGCGCAAGCTCCGGAACTTCCCGGTTGCAGGTCTGAACGTGCGCATCATCGCCGCGAGCTAGGGCTCGCGGCAGGGGGCCCGGCTTGCCGGGCCCGCGGCGGATCGAGTAGCTTCCCGATTCGCCCCATGCAGGAGACGAGCGTCGACGACATTTCCGCCGAGCAGGCCGAGCCTCAGGGCTACGCGGCGCTCGGCGACCGCGTCACGGGGATCCTCGAAGCCGCCGAGCAGGCGGCCGAAGAGATCCGCAACGAAGCGCGCAAGCTGGCGGCCGACCTCGAGCGCGACGCCCGCGCCGAGGCGGAGCGGCTCAAGCTCGAGCTGACCGCCGACGCCCGCGGGCTGCGCGAGGAGGCCGAGGGTTTCGCGCGCGACATGCGTCTCGCGGTCGAGGCGTACGCCAAACAGCATCGGCGCCAGGCCGAAGAGGAGGCGCGCTCGGTGATCGCCGAGGCCGAGAAGCAGTCGACCAGCATGCGCGAGGCCGCCGAGCAGATGGTGCGGCAGGTCGAAGGAGACGTTCGGCGCCGCCAGGAGGAGCTCCGCGGCGAGGTGCGGATGCTCGAGCACCGCAAGCGCGAGGCGCTCGAACGCCTACGGGAGATCGCGGCCGCCGTGCAGGACGTGCTGCCGGCCGGAGACTCGATCGCGCGCGACCTCCAGCCGCAGACGCGCAGCTAGCAGGCGGCGAGCAGGCCCGCGCGGGCCTCGATGTTCTTGACGTAGCGCAGGGTCGCCGTGGTCGGAGCGCCTCCTGCTTTCGTGACGGCGCTCGGGCCGGCGTTGTAGGCCGCCAGCGCGAGGTCGAGCGTTCCGAAGCGGTCGATCATCTGCCGCAGGTAGCGCGCGCCTGCGAGCACGTTCGTGGCCGGATCGTCGCCGTCCAGCCGCAGCTCACGCGCGGTCGCGGGCATCAGCTGCAACAGGCCGGTCGCCCCCGCTCCCGACTGGGCGTTCGGGTTCATGCGCGACTCCTCGTACGCGGTAGCCACCAGCAGCGAGAGCGGGACGCCGGTCTGGGCCGAGGCGGTTGCGAACGCGGCGCGGAACGGCCTGGGCACAGGACATGACGCGTTGATCGTCGGCGCGGCCACCGCACGTTGCGCCGGCGGCTTCGCATTCGAGGTCTCGAGCCTCGTCGACTCCGCCACCACCGCGAGCAGCACCAGCGCCAGCGCCCCGGCACGAACGCTGCGCCAGGCCGTCGGCTTGCGCTTCGGCGGGAGCCTGCGCCTGGTCGTCGCGCGCCTGCGCGAGCGCGCGAACTGCAGGTCCATCTCCGAGAGGTTGTGCCAGGACACGGGAGGCCGGACCCTACCCCCGTTCAGCTTCGGCAAACGGTGCTGGACTGGCTCTCCTCTCTCATATACGTTCATCCACCAGGTTGGGCGTCAACGGAAGGGGAGATCGATGACGAAGACCCGCTTCATGCTGCTGCTCGCGGCTACGGCCCTGCTCGGGCTGTTCCTCGCGGCAGGTGTCCGCGCTGAGCCACCGGGCGGCGAGGGCGAGGGCGGCGAGAAGACGCCGTTCGTGCGAGCTGCCGCGCCGGGGGCCAAGCACAACTGGTCGTTCGAGTGCACCGCGACCTCGGGCGGCCTGAACACGAAGCTCGACTGCGACGACCCGTTCCCGAACAACGAGCCGAACATCGTGGTCGATGCTTCGAACCCGCTGCACATGATCGCGAGCTCGAACGACTACGGCTCGTGCTGCGACCAGTACTACACGTCGTTCAACGGCGGGAATACCTGGTCGACGGGAAACATGTCGACGGAGAACGACAATCGCACCGGCAGCGACCCGGTGACCTCCATCGACGTCAAGCACCAGGTCGCATTGCACTCGTCGCTGAACTACCGCTTCAACGCAGCCGGCGAGACCTGCGACGGCGACGTGGTCGTGTCGCCCTCGAGTGACGGCGGCCTGACCTGGGGCAAGCCGGTGATCGTCGGCCCCGGCAGGGGTTGCGACCTCGATCCGTTCCAGAACTTCGGCGACAAGGAGTGGATCACCACCGACAACAATCGCCAGTCCCGCTTCTACGGGCGCACCTACGTGACGTGGACCTCGTTCATCGCCGACCATGGCGAGTACGTCGAGTCGCCGATCCTCGAGAGCCACAGCGACGACGGCGGCAAGCATTGGACGAAGCCGCAGGAGATCTCCGGCTCGAGGGCCGCCCTCTGCACCTTCCAGACCGAAGGCGCAGCCGGCCAGTGTGACGAGGATCAGGCCTCGGTGCCGACGGTCGGCCCCGACGGCACGGTCTACGTCGCGTTCCTGAACAGCCAGAACCAGGCGCTGTGGGAGCCCGGAGAGGAGTTCGAGGACCAGTACCTGGTCGTCCGCTCCAGCGACGGCGGCGAGCATTGGACGAGGCCGGCCTTCGCGGCGGGGCTCGAAGACGGCTCGCGCGACTACCCGATCAACGTCGACGGCCGCCAAACGCTGACCGGCTATCAGGTGCGGGTCTGGGGCGCGGGCAACATCGTGGCCGACCCGACGCAGAACGGCCGGCTGTACCTGGTCTACTCGGACAACAGCCACGGCGTCCACGACTCGGATCACCCCGTGACCAACTCCGACGTCTCCGTCGTCACCTCGACGAACGGCGGCACGAACTGGACCGCCCCGTCGCTCGTCGACACGGGCGCCGGCGACCAGTGGTTCCCGTGGGCGGACGTCAACCCTGCGAACGGGAAGCTGGGCGTGCTCTACCACGACCGCGGCAACTCGAACGGCCCGACCTACACCACGGCGCTCGCCGAAGGCCACCCGGGGTCGTTCGTAAAGACGACGATCAGCACCGCGCCGTCGAACCCGACGATGTCGGAGTTCTTCCAGGCCGGCGATCCTGCGTGCGAGTTCTGCGCCGTCTTCCACGGCGATTACATCGGGCTCGCCTACGGCAGCGACGGCCATGCGAACGCAGCCTGGACGGACATGCGCGATCCGTCCCCCTTCACGCCGGGACTGTTCTCGCAGTTCATCTACTACGCACGGAAGTAACCGGGCTCGGCCGGGACCGCGGCGACGCGGTCCCGGCCGTCCTACCAAGGCTTAACCGAACGAGGGGCAAGGCCTTGCCCGGGTTTGCCCGGGCGTGACGGGCGCCCTCGTAGCTTCCTGGTCGAGAGGTTCAAACGACTCAGGAGGTTCGAGATGAAGCGCATCACCATGTTCCTGACGGCCGCCGCGCTGGTGCTGGCCGTGTCGGCCCCGGCCGTGCTCGCATCAGGCGGGGGCGGCACACGGATCGCGCTCCGCTCCGCGCAGGCGTTCCCGGCCGCGAAGGGCGCGGCGACGTTCAAGGCGAAGCCCGGCGAGCGCGAGCTCGAGGCCGAGGTGGAGCACGTTCGGCGCCTTGCCGGGAAGACGGTCACGTTCTACGTCGCCGGCCAGAAGCTCGGCAGCGCCAAGGTCGGCACGCTCGGCGCCGCGCACATCGCGCGTCGCAACGGCGCCGTCCCGGCCGTCCGCGCGGGCACCGTCGTCAGCGTCAAGACCGCGCGCGGCGTCCTGATCGTCAAGGGCTCGTTCTAGCGATTCGTCGCGTCCGCCGCGGGCCGGCTCTAGCGGAAGAGCTCGCGGCGGAACGCGTTCCTGAACGGCGTCGCCAGCTCGAGGCCGTACGTCGACGAGATGTGACCCTGGTCGATCCAGCCGATCGTGCGGTTGACGACGAGCGGGCAGAGGATCGAGACCGACGAGGCGCGCCCGCAGAACCAGCCGGTGACGTTCATGAAGCCGACGTGAGCCTTGGCGGCCGCGGCGGCGACCGCCGCGTCGGTCTGCAGCTCGACCAGCGTCGCCTTCGAGCTGCACGTCCGCATGTTCGCGCCGCTTGCGAGCAGGCAGTCGACCGGGTTCCGGTGCTGGTGGGGCGAGTCACCGACCACGATCGTGCTCGCCGAGAAGCTACGGGCGTCGGCGATCAGCGCGGCAACGCCCTTGACCGCTGCGGCCGGCGTATGGCTCCCCGCCCAGCTGCCGACCGCCAGCGTCGCCTGCGGGTGCAGCGCGGCCGCGCGGTTGACCGCCCAGCGGTACCAGATCCCGCACGGCCAGCTCCTGTGCGTCCACGAGCTCGGCACGCAGCCGACCTTCACAAATGGGACGACCGACCACTGGTCGCGCTTGGCCATCTTCAGCAGCGGCGGCATCCACATCTCGGCGTGCGAGTCGCCGAACACGACCAGCGTCTTGGTCGCGTCCGGCGCGCCCAGGCGGCAGATCCTGCTCGTCGTCTCGCCCTGGCGGGCGGAGCAGCCGGTCGGGAACGCGTACAAGTCGTTGCGTAGCTCGGTCACCGCCGGCGTCAGCGGCCAGGGCAGCGCCGCGCCGTGCTTCGCCGCGCTGACGGCGGCGGCCACGGCCGGCAGCGGCCGCCAGGAGCTGCGCGCGGCCGTCGTCTGCCGGACCAGCTCGACCGGGCGGACGGCCGCGGAAGCGTTCGAGATCCGCGTCGCCCGCGCGTTCAGCGAGACGAGGATCGGCACCGCGACCGCGAGGATCACGGCCGCCGAGGCGGGCCAGAGCAAGGCACCGGTCTGCGGGCGCCACCTCATCTGCCTGATCGGGTTCTCGAAGGAGGCATAGCTCAGTATCGACAGTCCGAATGCTCCAGCCAAGAGACCGAGCCGGACGGCAGTCGACAGGTCGTGGCCCACGTACTCGGCCGCGATCACGAGCACGGGCCAGTGCCAGAGGTAGAAGGCGTACGAGCGGTCGCCGACGTAGCGGAACGGCGCGAGCGAGAGTAGCCGCGAACCGCTCCCCGGTGCCGCAGCGATCACGAGCGCCGCGCCGATCGTCGGCAGCAGCGCCGCGTAACCGGGGAAGGGCGTCGAGCTCGAGAACGCGACCGCGGCGATGCAGATGCACGCCAGGCCAAGCCAGGCCGCGGCCCCGCGCAGCCGCGGCGCCGCGATCGCCAGCGCCGCGCCGAGCGCGAGCTCCCAGGCGCGCGTGACCGTCGAGAAGTACGCGTAGGTCGCATCGGTCGCCGTGCTGTGGATCGACCACGCGAGCGAGCCGGCCGCCGCAGCGAGCACGATCCAGAGCAGTCGCCGCCGCAGGAAGGGAACGGCCAGCACGCCCGCGAGCACGACCGGCCAGACGAGGTAGAACTGCTCCTCGACCGCCAGCGTCCAGTAGTGCTGCACCGGCGAGGGCGGCTGGCCCTGGGCGAAGTAGTCGCTGCCCGCGCGGGCGAAGTGCACGTTCGCCATGAAGAACGCCGCCCAGACGCTGTCCCCGACGGCCTCGCGCGCGCGCACGAGGTTCAACAGCTGGTGCGCGGCGAGATCGGTGACGACGAGCGTCAACACCGCCGCCGGCAGGATGCGCCGGGCCCTGCGAACGTAGAAGTCGGAGAGGCGGATGCGGCCGTCGCGCCCGGCCTGGCGGAGCAGCAGCCCGGTGATCAGGTAGCCGGAGAGGACGAAGAAGACGTCGACCCCGACATAGCCGCCCTGCAGGAACGGAACCCCGCCGTGGTCGAGCACCACGAGCAGGACCGCGACCGCTCGCAGCCCTTGCAGTTCCCGGCGATGCGGCACCCCCGCATCGTCCCACCGAATGCGGCCGCTGCCAACCGGTACTACGCGCGATCTCGGTTCCCGGCCGTCCCCGGACTAGGATCGCCGGAAGCCCATGGAATCGATCCTCGAAGCCATCGGGAACACGCCGCTCGTCCGCCTGGCGGCCTGCGCACCGCCGAACGGCGCCGAGCTCTGGGTCAAGCTCGAGAACACGAACCCGACCGGCTCGCTCAAGGACCGGATGGCCCTGGCGATGATCGAAGGGGCGGAGCGCGACGGGCTGCTCTCGCCGGGCGACACCGTGGTCGAGTACACCGGCGGCTCGACCGGCCCCGCGCTCGCGCTCGTCTGCCGCGCGAAGGGCTTCCGCGCGCTGATCGTGATGGCCGACTGCTTCACCGAGGAGCGGATGCAGCTGATGCGCGCGCTCGGCGCCGAGCTGGACCTGATCCCGTCGGTCGAGGGCCCGCCGAAGGTGACCGCACAGGACATCGAGAACATGGTCGCGCGCGCAGCCGAGCTGGCGGCCGAGCCCGGGCACTACGCCACGGACCAGTTCAACAACCCGTACATCATCCCCAGCCACCGCGACCGGCTCGGCCGGGAGATCTGGGAGCAGACGGAAGGCCGGGTAACGGGCTTCTGCCACGGCATGGGCACCGCCAGCTCGCTGATGGGCGTCTCCGATGCGCTCAAGCCGCACGGCGTCTACATCCAGGCCCACGAGCCCGCTTCGTCGGCGGCAATCAGCGGCGGCTCGCGCGGCCCGTTCCTGATCCAAGGGTGGACGGGGCTCGTGATGCCCCACTGGGACGCCGCGCGCGTCGACCACCTGGAGCCCATCGGAGACGACGAGGCAGTCGAGATGACGAGCCGTCTTGCCCGCGAGGACGGGATCTTCGCGGGGATCTCGACCGGGGCGAACGTCGTCGGCGCGCATCGCCTGGCGGAGCGCCTCGGCCCGGACTCCGTGATCGTGACGCTGGCGGTCGACACGGGCTTCAAGTACACCACCGTGGCGCCGTACGCCTGAACCTCGCGTGTGAAGGATGCGCTGGGCTCGCGCCTGGTTGCGCCTAGCCACGGATTCGGCTGTTTGAGCCGGCGCGCTGAGCCTCGGTGTGAGGCCGCCCGGCGCGTCTGCCGGGCGGCCTCAGCTTCTGTCCGAGATCGCAGCGTCTAGCGGTGACCGTGCCCGCCGTGTGTGATCTGGCCGCGGATCTCCCCGGCCGGGAACTTCGCCGTGTGCATGTTCGCGTAGGTGACGCCCGCCCTGATCGCTTTCTCCACGGGCGCGAGGTCGCCCACGTTGTAGCCCTGAGCGGTCGGCCCGACCACGTTGGCGGCGGTGATCGTCCCGCTAACGGTGCCGGACGTTGCGGCCGGGCACGCCGGTTGGCCGCCTCCGCCACAGAAGAACACCGAGACGCCGCCGTTGACGTTGAACTGGCCGACATGGATGTGCGCCGCCGCGGGTGGCCCCGACAGCCCGGCGTACGTGAGCACGAAGGCGATCTCCGTGTCGGTCATCGTGAGCTTGACCCTCGCGTGCCCGGTCGTGTTGATCGCGGGAACCTCGTGGAAGCCGATCAGGTTGGCCCGGAAGTGCTTGCCGCCCTTCCCGTGCCCCTTGTTCCCGCCTGACGCCAGTGCGATCGAAGCTACGGCGAGCCCGAGCACCAACACCAGTGCAGCCGTGAGCTGGAGCCGTCTCCTGGTCATCGAGTCTCTCCTTTCCGGGGCGTCGGCGATACGCGCCAACGGCGGCGCTCACCGTTTTCGACGATCGAGACGATCATCGGCCTGCCCCCTTCTGCGCCGCGCACCCGGCACGGCGTCTCCCAGACTCTACGGGTCGCTCGTAATCACTTCGTTAAGGCCCAGAGCGCGCGCGCTGATGCGCCGGCCGTCGCGGTGATCCTGAGCGTGCGGTTTTCTCATGGGCGCGGCTGGGATCGAACCAGCGACCTCCCGCGTGTGAAGCGGGCGCTCTCCCGCTGAGCTACGCGCCCTCAGCGAGGTTGAGAATAGCCGCTGCTAGCCTTGCGAGCCTCGGGCCGGGCCCCGTGCGGTGGGAGCTTGCGAACCGCGTCAGATCCGGAAGGAAGCAGCGCTAAGTACTGCTTCTCAGGCGCGCGGTGTGTCCGGCCCGGGAATCGTTAGAGTCGCAACGTGGCCGCCCTGTACCGCAAGTACCGCCCGCAGGACTTCGACGAGGTCGTCGGCCAGGAAGCGGTCACGCGGACGCTGAAGAACGCGATCGCGCACGGGCAGATCCGCCAGGCGTACCTGTTCGCGGGCCCGCGCGGGACCGGCAAGACCTCGCTAGCGCGCATCCTCGCCAAGGCGTTGAACTGCGAGCACGGCCCGACGCCGACGCCGGACAAGACCTGCCACGCCTGCCGCGCGATCGCCGACGGCACCTCGCTCGACGTGATCGAGATGGACGCGGCCTCCCAGCGCGGGATCGACGACATCCGCGAGATCCGTGAGCGCGTCGTGCTGCAGCCGGTCGAGGGTCGCTACAAGGTCTACATCCTCGACGAGGCGCACCAGCTCACCGACGCCGCCTTCAACGCGCTGCTGAAGCTGATCGAGGAGCCGCCGCCCCACCTCGTCTTCGTCTTCTGCACGACCGACCTCGGAAAGATGCTGCCGACCGTGCGGTCGCGCTGCCAGACGTTCGCGTTCTCGCGGCCGCGGCTGCCCGAGCTGGTGCAGGTGCTGCGGCGCGTGGCCGACGGCGAGGGGATCGAGGCGCCGGACGCTGCGTTGTCGCTGATCGCCCGCTCGGCGCGAGGTGCCTACCGCGACGCGGTCTCGACGCTGGATCAGCTGGCCGCCGCCACGGAGAGCCAGGTCACCGTGCAGTCGGTGCTGCAGCTCCTCGGCGCGGTCGAGGAGGAGGCGCTCTTCCGGCTCTGCGACCTGATCGTCGACCGCGACACGGCCGGCGCACTCACGTTCGTCGAGGAGCTCTCCGAGCAGGGCCAGGACCTCGGCCGGCTCGTGACCGACCTGCTCGAGCACCTGCGCCACCTGCTGCTCGTCCAGCATTTGGGCGAGGTGCCCGAGTCGCTGCCGGTGACCCAGGAGACGCGCGAGCGGCTGCGCGAGCAGGCAAACCAGGTCGGCGAGGCGACCGTGCTGCGGCTCTGCGACCTGCTCGCGGTGGCGGTCGAGGACCTGCGCCAGGGCGGCGATCCGCGCCTGCCGTTGGAGCTCGCGCTGGTCAAGGTCACGCGACCGGCCGCGGATCTCTCCCGGGAGTCCACTGCGCACCGGCTCGAGCTGCTGGAGCGCGGTGTCCATTCGGGCCATGCCGCCGAGCCACCGGTGACAGTCACGGTGACAGACACGGAGACTGTCACTGCCGACCCGGTGGAGACGCCCGCGCCAGGCCCGGCGCTGGAGCTCGAACAGCTCCAGGAAGCCTGGCAGCGGACGATCCTGCCCGCCGTCGAGGAGAAGTCGATCCCGACCGCCTCGGTGCTGCGCGAGGCGCACCCGAAGGGGCTCGCCGACGACACGCTCACCGTCGAGTTCCCACGGGCAGCCTCGTTCCACCGCGAGCTCGCCGAGGACCCGAAGAACGCGACCCTGCTAGCGGAGGCGCTCTACGAGGTCACCGGCCGCCACCTCGCGCTCGCGTTCGAGGTCGGCGAGAACGGCGGCGAGAGCGACGAGCCGGCACCGGATGAGCCCGTGGGCGAGGAAGAGATCATCGAGCTGATGAAAGGAACCTTCGACGCGCGCGAGGTGAGTGACGAATGAGCATGGACTTCAACAAGATGATGGAGCAGGTCCAGCAGATGCAGGCCCAGATGCAGCAGGCCCAGGAGGAGCTCAAGAACGAGACCGTCCAGGCGACCTCGGGCGGCGGGATGGTCACCGTCACGGCGACCGGCGGCGGCGAGATCAAGGAGATCAAGATCGACCCGAAGGCGATCGACCCCGACGACCCGGAGCTGCTGGAGGACATGGTGCTGGCCGCCGTCAACGAGGCGCTGCGCTCGTCGCAGAGCCTGATCGAGGCCAAGCTCGGCCCCGCGATGGGCGGTCTCAGCGGCCTCGGCCTGCCGGGGCTGTAGATGGAGACGAGAATCGAGGCACTGCGGCGCGTTCCCCTCTTCTCGGCGCTCGGCGACGACGAGCTCGCACATGTCGCGGAAGCCGTCAACGAGGTCGAGGTACCGGCCGGCCAGCTGCTCGTCCAGCCGGGCACCGCGGGGAGCGGGATGTTCTTCATCGCCGAGGGCACCGCGGTCGTCGAGACGAAGCGTGACGAGATCGAGCTCGGCCCCGGCCAGTTCTTCGGCGAGCTCGCGCTGATCAGCGAGGACGCCACCCGCACCGCCCGCGTTCAGGCGAAGACCGAGCTGCGCTGCCTCGCACTCGATCGCGCCAGCTTCCGCACGCTCGTCGCCGAGCATCCGGAGGTCGCGGCCTCGCTGCTCGAGGTCGCTCTCGGCCGCCTGGCCGAGAACGCGGGCGTCGGCGACAGCTAGCGGCCAAGGCACAATGGGCCGATGTTCAGCCCGTCGGTCGAGAACCTCGTCGCGCAGCTGACCCGCCTGCCGAGCGTGGGCCAGCGCACCGCGCAGCGGCTTGCGTTCCACCTGCTGAGCGTGCCCAAGGAAGAGGCGCTCGCCCTCGCCCGCGCGCTCGAAGAGGTCAAGGAGCGCGTCCGCTTCTGCAACGAGTGCGGGAACCTGACCGAGGACGAGACCTGCGACATCTGCCGCGACGAGCGCCGCGACCACACGATCGTCTGCGTCGTCGAGCAGCCGGCCGACCTGATCTCGGTCGAGCGCACGCACGAGTACCGCGGCCTCTACCACGTGCTCGGTGGCTCGCTTTCGCCGCTCGACGGGGTCGAACCGGAGCACCTGCGCATCGCCGAGCTGCTCGGCCGCGTCGAGCGCAACGGCGTGGAGGAGGTCGTGCTCGCGACGAACCCGAACATGACCGGCGAGGCGACCGCTGCGTTCCTCGCCGACCGCCTTCGCGGCCGGGTGCGGGTCACGCGCCTGGCGAGCGGCCTGCCCGTCGGCGCCGACCTCGAGTACGCCGACGAGGTCACGCTCGGCAGGGCGCTCTCGGGCCGCCGCGAAATGTGAGCCTAGACTTCCCGCCGTGACCACGACCGAATTCGAGCCGCTTCCAGACCTCGCGGCTGCAGAGCCGAGCACCGGCACGCTCGTGATGAAGTTCGGCGGCACCTCCGTCGCCGACCCGGAGAAGATCAAGGACGTCGCCCGCCGGCTCGTTGAGGCGCGCAGGGCCGGGAATCGCGTCGTCGCCGTCCTCTCCGCGATGGGCGACTCGACCGACGACCTCGTCCGCCTCGCCTACGAGGTCTCCGCCAGGCCGAAGCCGCGCGAGCTGGACATGCTGATCTCGGTCGGCGAGCGGATCTCCTGCGCGCTGGCCGCGATGGCGATCCACGACCTCGGCGCCGAGGCGATCAGCCTGACCGGCTCGCAGGCCGGGATCGTGACCGACACCGTGCACGGCCGCGCGAAGATCGTCGACGTCCGCGCGCGCCGGATCCACGAGGCGCTCGACCAGGACAGGATCGTGCTGGTCGCCGGCTTCCAGGGCGTCTCCACCGACTTCGACATCACCACGCTCGGCCGCGGCGGCTCCGACACGACGGCCGTCGCCCTGGCGGCCGCGCTCGGTGCCGAGGTCTGCGAGATCTACACCGACGTCGAGGGCGTCTTCACGGCCGACCCGCGGCTCGTGCCCGAGGC
>Ga0207708_10001246_pt1 | contig 19186 bp, 15 predicted proteins | sample KBSK5101metaG_FD_184340 | JGI IMG/M metagenome (GOLD analysis project Ga0207708, IMG submission 184340) | Corn, switchgrass and miscanthus rhizosphere microbial communities from Kellogg Biological Station, Michigan, USA - KBS K5-10-1 metaG... | ecosystem: Host-associated > Plants > Roots >...
CTAACTGAGCCGCCGTACAACTGGTGTCGATACGATTCTGCTACGTGGTTCGCGGGAAGTGAGGGCGTGTGGGCGACAGTAGGTGGTTTTGCTACAGCGCGACCAGGCCTGCCGCCCATCAACGAACTCAGTGCGAAGCTTGGCAAGCTGCACCTGCGTTACCTGCTCAAACATTTGCGAGACGACGGCACGTTCTATTCTGCTTATCAACCATTTCACAACCGTCTGCTCGAATACGTTGACGTGGCAAGACTTGCTCACGGCGCGTGGGTTCTGGCGCGCGCTCACAAAACGTTCGGCGGTGATGAAGTAAAGAATGCCGCGGATAAAGTTGTTAATTCGCTCATCGAAAAACTCGTTCACGAGGGCGACGAAGTCTGGCTCACCCGCGATAATGATAGTCCTTCAGTGGCGGAACTTTCATTCCTGCTCCTGGCTCTCAGCAATTTACCTGAGAATGATTCGCGCCGTTCCCTGATGAAAGATCTCGCGAACACACTCTGGCGTTGTGTCGAGCTTCCACACGGTCGAATCACCACTCACAAAAATCCGGACACTCCATCACTCGATGCTTTTCAAGACTATTTCCCGGGCCAGGTTCTGCTAGCGCTCGCAACCGCATGCGAAGCAAACGTCTCAACAACCGACGAAGAACGATTGCGTCGCAGTTTTGAATACTACCGACATCGCTTTCGCTACAAGAGACACTTCGGACAAGTCACGTGGCTGCTTCAGGCGTTCAGTAAGTGGTGGCAAGTCACCGGCGAGACGCAGTTCGCGGGCATGGTTTTCGACATCGCCGACTGGCTGCTCGGATATCAACAGGACAAGACCGGTGCTTTCATCAACGATCACCAGTCAAACACCCCCGGTTATACCACCGGCGTCTACCTCGAAGGCCTCGCTGCCGCCCTGAAAATAGAACAAGTCAGGAAGGGTGGCTTGCCCCCGCTCTCGCAACAGCGGGGGCAAGCCCCTCTTCCTGACTTGTTCTCTTCTAACAGGTCCAGTCGATATCAAGACTCTTTTGCGCGCGGCGTCGCCTTCCTGGATCAACTCATCATCCAGGAACGAGATCGAGCCATACTTCCCAACCTCGACTTCGCTCTCGGCGGTCTGCGTCAGGGTCTTCACTACAGCGAGATCCGCACAGATTTCGTTCAGCATTCACTCTCAGCAATTCTCGAGTTCTCTCAAGGCGCAATTTGACTGTGCGGAGGTTTTCACGGTTTAATCAGCCGCGACGTATACTTGAGCCCATCTAATTCCAGGAGAAACATACTTAGTGAGTCTTTTGCTTGAGGGAAAACGTGCGTTCATAACCGGCGGAACGCGCGGCATAGGTGCGGCGATTTGCGATATCTTTGCGCGTGAAGGCGCGGATGTGGCTTTCAGCTACAACTCGCGCGACGACCTCGCCGCCGAAATGAGTCAAAAGATCGAAGGTTACGGGCGTAAGGCCTTTAGCGCCAAAGTTTCGATCGTCGATCGCATCGCTATGAAGAAACTGACGCGCGAACTGGTCGAGAAGTGGGGCGGGATCGACATACTCGTCAACAACGCCGCCATCAATCGCGGCGACAACTTCGCCACGACCACCGATCGCGCCTGGGACGAAGTGATTCACACCAACGTCGACAGCCTGTTTGCGGTCACGAAGCCGATCTACAAACAGATGATCCGGCAACGCAAGGGAATCATTCTCAATATCACATCCATCGGCGCTATGCGCGCATTGCCGACTGCGGTCCATTATGCAACGTCGAAAGCAGCGATGATTGGTTTCACTAAGTGCTTGTCGCGCGAAGCGGCGACGTTTGGTGTGCGCGTGAATGCGATCGCGGCAGGTATCTTCGACACTGACCTTGCACAAGCGTTGCCCGATCGACTGTTACAGATGCACGACTTCTGGACCTCAGCCGGCCGCCTCGGCCGCCCCGAAGAGCTCGCCGAATACGCTGCGTTCATGGTGAGTGAGCGAAACAGTTTTATGAATGGCGAGGTCGTGATCGTCGATGGCGGTGCTATAACGTAAGTCCTATCCACAGATTACACAGATGGTTCTTTCTTATCGGCGGAATCTGTGGAATCTGCGGATTTCAAACGTCGTTCAAGGTCACGTACAGTTCGCGCAATCTCGCTCAGTCGTCTGAACGCAGCAGTCGCTCGCAACCAATCTTTATTATCAAACGCCGGAATACCGGAGATCACTTTGCCCGCGGGTATGTCGTGACTCGTCGCGCTCTTTGCTGTTAACACCACATCGTCGCCGATAGTCAGGTGACCCGCGACGCCAGCCTGGCCCGCGAGTATCACGCGGCTGCCGATATGCGAACTTCCCGCGAGTCCGACCTGCGCGCACAGTAACGAATCTTCTCCGACAGTACACGAGTGACCGATCTGCACGAGGTTGTCGATCTTCGAGCCACGCCCGATCCGGCTCTCCCCGACGGAAGCGCGATCGATCGTAGTCGCCGCGCCAATTTCGACGTCGTCTTCAATCACGACACGTCCCGTTTGCGGAATCTTCAACCAGTGTTTCTCTTCGTCTTTGGCGTAACCAAAACCATCACAACCAATCACTGCGTTGTTGTGGATGATCACGCGTTCGCCGATCACCGTACGCTCACGCACCGCGACACCGGAATGTATGACGGAGCCACGACCGATCGTGACGTCATTGTAGACCGTCACGTTTGGATGAATGTGAACGTCGTCGCCGATAAATGCGTTGCGCCCGATCACCGAGCACGCGCCGATTGCTACGCGTGCGGCGATGCGCGCGGTTGGATCGATAACCGCCGAAGGGTGAATAAACGGCTCGAGCTCGGCTTCCGGATTGAACACTCTGAGCGCGCGCGTATAGGCGAGATATGGATCCTTCACGCGCAGTATCGCGATCTGCTTTTCAGTCGTTGCCTCTTCGCTGAGGTAGATCGCTGATGCGCGCGTGGTGTTTACGCGGGGTGTGTATCGCGGATTGGCGAGAAAAGTAACGTGCCCTTCGCCGGCCTCATCGAGGCCCGCGGCGCCGGCGATCTCCAAATCATCTGCGGCGCTTTCAATTCGCGCGCCAGTCAGTTCAGCAAGTTCCGAAAGTCTCATACCCACCTCACATAATCGAAACCGGATCGATCTCCAGATTAACCGTTCGCAAGTTCATTCCACCATCCGCCGCCGCCTTGAGCGCCGCATCGGCAACTTCGCGCAAGTGCTTGCGACTGCGTGACTTTATCAGCAGTTGAAAACGATGCTCGCCTTTGAGTCGCGAGAGTGGCGCTGGCGCCGGACCGAGCACACGACACTTTCGCTCCCCGTTTGCCGCGTCGAGATGTTTACGCAGCTCAAGACTATCATTGCGCACGCGACCGAGATCCGGACCATGGACCAGCAAACTCGCGAGCGCCACAAACGGCGGATACGAATGATTCTGACGATAGCGCAGCTCCTCTTCATAGAAGCTTTCAAAGTTCTGTGCACACGCGTGGCGCAAGGCGTAGTGATATGGATGATACGTTTGAATCAGAACTCTGCCCGGTCGATCGCCGCGCCCGGCTCGTCCCGCAACCTGAGTGATGAGCTGAAAGGTCCTTTCCGCTGCTCGAAAGTCCGGCAACGCGAGTCCGACATCGACCGACACGACTCCGACCAGCGTTACATTCGGGAAGTCGTGACCTTTCGCGAGCATTTGCGTTCCGACGAGCGTGTCGATGCTGCCGGCGCTGAAGTCAGCCAGCGACTGCTCGAACACTTTGCGTCGCGTGGTCGTGTCGCGATCGATGCGCGCGACGCGTAGGGCAGGGAAGAGCAACCGCAGCATTTCCTCGAGTTGTTCCGTGCCCTCGCCGACGTAGTAGATGTACTTCTTGCCGCACGACGGGCAAACGTGCGGCACTGCTTCGCGATGGTTGCAGTAGTGACAGATGATGACGCGCTCGCTGCGGTGATAGGTGAGCGTAACATCGCAGTTTGGACACTGAATGGTTTCGCCGCACGAGCGACACAGAATGAAACTCGAATAGCCGCGCCGATTGAGCAGGATGATCGACTGTTCGCCGCGTTCGCGCGTCTCGCGAATCGCCTCGAGCAGTTCGTCTGAAAAAACGCGTGGCTTGCCATGACGTGCGAAGACCGTTCGCATGTCGATGATCTTCGCGGTCGCCATCGGACGCGCGCCGATGCGCTCGGGCAAGTTGACGAGCGTGTACTTGCCCTTGCTCGCGTTATGAAACGATTCGAGCGAGGGCGTGGCGGAACCGAGCACAACCGTTGCTGACTCTTTTTGCGCGCGCACGATCGCGACGTCGCGCGCGTTGTAGTAAGGCGACTCCTGTTGCCTGTACGACGACTCGTGCTCTTCGTCGACGACAATAAGTCCGAGGTTTTTTACGGGGGCAAAGACTGCCGACCGTGTGCCGATAACGACACGAGCGTCGCCGTTTTTGACGCGCGTCCACTCGTCGAAGCGTTCGCCTTTCTGGAGCGACGAATGGAAAATCGCGACTTGATCTCCAAAGCGTGCGCGCAGGCGTCGCGAGAAGACGGGGGTAAGGGCGATTTCGGGCACGAGCATCATCGCAGAGCGGCCGAGGCTGAGTGCCTTGCTCATCGCGCGCATGTAGATTTCGGTCTTGCCGCTGCCGGTGACACCGTGAAGCAAAAAGGCTGAATATGTGCCGGAGTTCATCTGTAGCTCGATCTGTGTGAGCACGGATGTTTGCGGCGCAGTCAGCGTGTGAACTTCTGACTTAATCCCGAGGCCGTTACTGAGTGGGTCTCGACGGACTGCCTCGATGGAGACTTCGACGAGTGCTTTCTTTTCAAGCGACGTGATGGTTGCGGCGCTGACACCGGAAGTTTTGAGTAACGATTGCAAAGGCATTGGACCACTACTCTCGAGCGTCGCGAGAGCGCGTCGTTGTGCGTCGCCGAGTTTTTCTTCGTCCGGGTTCAGTGGTTGTCGTAAGCGAACGAAGCGGCGCAGCTTGGGTTTTGGAAAAGCGGCGCCGCGAGATTTCGGTGACATGCCCGGAGGCAGAGCGGCTTTGATCACTTCGCCGAGCGGGCAGCCGTAGTAGTCAGCGACCCAGCGAGCGAGTTCGAGGATTTCAGGATTGCAAACCGGATCTGTGTCGATCAGAGTTTGCGCGTCTTTGATGTCTGTTTCGGAGAGACTTTGCGGCAGCTCATCCAGGAGACGCACGATGTACGCAGTAACGACGGTTCTGCCCAGCGGGACCACCAGACGCGCGCCCACTTTTGCTTCCATGCTTTGTTCAGCACTCAAGCGGTAAGTAAAGGTTTGAAAGACGTGCAGTGGAACTGCGACTTCAGCGTATGAGGTTGTTACCACGGATTGCACAGATTAACACGGATCTATCGATCCGGAGATCTGTGCGTGTCGAGGTAGTCGCGCACCTTCTTCAGGTCTTCCCAGGTCTCGCGTTTCTTCGAAGGATCGCGCAGCAGGTAAGCCGGATGGAAGGTTGGCATTACTTTGATGCCCTGGTAGTCCTGAAAATTTCCGCGCAGTCTGGTTATGCCTTCGCGCGTATCGAGCAGGTTTTTCATCGCGGTATTGCCGAGCACGACTATCACCTCGGGTTGGACCACCGCGATTTCTCTTAACAGGTACGGTTTGCAGGTCGAAGCTTCTTCAGTCGTTGGCGCTCGGTTGCCGGGAGGGCGGCAGCGATTGACGTTGCCGATCAGAACCTCTTCGCGCTTCATGCCGATGGCTTCGATGATCTTTGTCAGCAGTTGTCCGGCGCGTCCGACGAATGGGCGTGCCTGAGCGTCTTCGTCCGCGCCGGGTGCTTCGCCGACGAACATGAGTCGTGCTTTGCGATTTCCTTCGGTGTGGACTACGTGCGTGCGTTCGAGGTGTAGCGGACAGCGAGTGCAGTCGCCGATTTCAGCGTGGATTTGTTCGAACGTTTCGGTTGATTTTGTGAGTTTCACCGGCGCTGGTTTTAGATCGCCGAACAATGACGTTATCGGTTCGGTTGGGTTTGGCGCTGTCGCTGTCGTTGGCGGCTCGATGCGTTGCATGACGGGAGCCGTGATTTTTGGTTGTGGCGCCGCAATCGTCGGCGCGGCTGAGATCTGAATACCTTCCACACCCAAAACCCGCAGGTGCTCGAGTTGTTTCTTTGTCTCAGCGACGAGGCCGTGAAGTTCTTTTTGTGCCATAGAGAATTACGAGGACCGAAGGCTGACTATAACATCAAGAATCCGATCCGCGGCATCGCGTTTTGAGAGCAACGGCAGTTCGACCGGATTGCTTCGATCTTTAGTGATGATCGTGATCGCATTCGTTGCTGAGTCGAAACCCGAGCCTTCACGCGTGACGTCATTCGCGACTATCGCGTCCAAACCTTTCCGTTGCAATTTCTCTTTTGCGTTCTCCAACACATTCTCAGTCTCAGCGGCGAAGCCAATCACCAGCATTCCGTTCTGACGCGACGCTGCAACCTGTGAAAGCACGTCGGGTGTTCGTTCAAGCGTTAACGTCATCTGATCTTCTGACTTTTTGATCTTCTGTTCGGCACGTTGTGTGGGACGATAATCCGCAATTGCCGCAGCGCCGATGAAAACGGAGTGATTCACCATCTGTTGTCTGACTACGTGCGACATCTCCTCAGCCGACACTGCCCGCACGACCCTCGCGCCCGCAGGCGGATTCACGGTTGTGATGCCTGCGACCAAAGTGACCTCGCCGCCACGTCGCAAAGCCGCTTCAGCAAGCGCGAATCCCATCTTCCCCGATGACCTGTTCGAGATAAATCGCACCGGGTCGATCTCTTCACGCGTTGCGCCGACCGTGATCAAAAATCGTTCACCGGCCAGGTCTTTAGAGCCTTTGAGAATCTCGATCGCGGCGGCAACAATGCGTTCCGGTTCACTCAGTCGACCCGGCCCGATCGTCCCGCAAGCCATCTCGCCCGCATCAGGCTCAACAAAATGCACTCCATCGCCCCGCAATCGTTCCAGGTTACGCTGCGTCGCCGGATGTTCCAGCATCGTCGTATTCATCGCGGGAGCAATCAACACAGGCGCAGTGCAGGCAAGGTAAGTCGAACTCAGAAAGTCGTCAGCTACGCCGTTCGCAAACTTCGCGATCACATTTGCTGTCGCCGGCGCCACGATCAGCAAGTCTACGGTCTGAGAGAACGTAATGTGCGCAATCGGATCAGGATTGTCCGGCGCGTAGTCGTCAACAATCACATGACTTCCGGACAACGCGCGAAAAGTGAGCGGCTGCACAAACTCACACGCGCGTTTCGTCATCGCGACTCGCACTACACATCCCGCGCGCTGCAATCCACGCAACACTTCGACGGCTTTGTAAGCCGCAATACCGCCACAGACGCCGAGTGCAATGTTATTTTGGGTCGGGGGAGCTTGAGGGTCTGAAGAAGACATGCCGCTTAACGGAAAACGAAGATCAATGTAACATTGCCGAAAGACGCGCGCAATTTAGTTAAACCGGGTGCTGGTATAATTCGTGGGCCACAATAGAAAAATAGGATTACCTCTCGCCAGGAGCAAGGCCATGGCAACACTCAGGGGAAGATTTCTCGCGTTTCTGTTGGTAGCTTTCTGCGCGCTCACATCTGTTCAAGCCAAACCCACTCACCAGCGCTCCGACGACGAGTTCGGACCGGTGGTTCGTGCCTACCTCGGATATTTAAAGAACGAACAGGAAGTGGTTGACGATCGAGCCAGCCGGCGGGAGGTCAGTGCGACCTACTATCGCCGCAACTCCAATCGTATTAAGGCCTTACGCCAAATGGCCATACGCCTCGCACGCGAGAGCCACAACGATTACCTGCCGGAGCTGGAAGCGGTCTCAGGAGACGAGCTGAACATGCTTTTCGGCTCGAATCCACCCCAACCGGCTAATCTGAAAGCCGGCGAAATACTGCGAAATACCTTTAGATTCCTTGGGGTTGTGCGAGCGGGCGAGAGTTTTTACCTGTTTGCGCGCCTGGATCCGTACGAGCAGGCTGAACAGACCGAAAAAGCTTCCGCGGTCCGGCGACCTTAGGTTTATTTCGCGCAAAGACGCAAAGGAGCCCCAAATCAATTTGAGTTCCGGTTGCGGTTCTTCTTGGCGCCTTTGCGTCTTTGCGTGAAAATGAAGGCTGTGTCTTTTTGACCGCGCAGTGGTCCAAGAACGGGCTTCTGCTCCTGACACAGTTTTGTGGCAATGTTAAGCCAAATGATTGTTGACAGAGGGCTTGTATTAGTGTAATAAATCCCAAGTGTTAGTGGCCTGTCGGCCATAAACCCCAAGAATTACTGGCTTTGCACGGGTTGCTAACTATCAGCAGTTTTTCCCACGACTGTTTGGCCGTCGCGGTACGCAATTAAGACCTTTGTGGTTTTTCACTATACGGGAGGAAAGTTAATGATCAGCAAAACTTGGAGCCGCAAGTCCATCGCGACTGCTGTGGCGGTTGCCGTTTTGAGTGTTTACTCAATGGTGGCGTTGGCTGGGCCGAGCGCCAAGGCGTCAGGCGAGCTGTCGGTTACCGGACAAGTCACGGTTAACGGCGAAAAGATGATTTCCGGTGGCACGATTTTCACTGACTCGACGATCAGCACCGCGGCTCAAAGCAGCGCTTCAGTGAGCATCAGCAAGGTTGGTCGAGTTGAACTCGCACCCAACAGCAATCTTCGCATCAGCTTCGCGGCGAACAGCATCGTCGCAATGCTCGAGACTGGCAGTGCTCAAGTATCAACGTTGAAGGGCACCACGGTTAACCTGACGACCAAGGATGGCACGGTTGTTGTCGATGGCAGCCAGGCGACCTCGTTCACTGTCAGTGCTTCACGTGGTCGTACTTCGATGGCGACCTTGTCCGGTATTGCCCAGTTCAAGACTGGTGGAAGCGTCAAGCAAGTTGCCGCAGGTGAGAGCGCAACTGCCGGTACGCCGAATCCACAGGGCGACGACGATGACGATGGTTTGAGTGGTGGCGCGCTTGCCGTGTTGCTGCTGGCTATCGGTGGTGCAGTGGCTGGTGTTCTTTATGCCGCGTTCCACAACAACGACCTTAACTTCGGCGGCAGCGTTACCGTAGTCAGCCCGACCAAGTAAGTCGTAAAAAGTTCGTTCTTGCTCGAGAAAAACACTGTGGCACTGGTAACCAGCGCTGCGGTCAGTCAAAATTGACCTTGCGGGTCACGTGATTAACACGCGTGGCCCGCAAGGTTTTGATTGTAAAGACGTCTCATTGTTAGTTCAGGAAGTGCGTTAGATGCATATTGCCGTTATTGGTACCGGTTACGTAGGGCTTGTCACTGGAGCATGTTTTGCCGAGTTTGGTGTCGATGTCACGTGCGTCGATGTTGATGAAGATAAGATTGAGCGACTGATCAAGGGCGTGATGCCGATTTACGAGCCCGGCCTCGAACAGCTCGTCTTAAAGAATACGCAGGCCGGTCGACTTAGATTTACGACTGATGTTCGCCAAGCCGTAGAGCAAGCGCTCGTTATCTTTCTTGCCGTAGGAACCCCGCCAAAGCCCGACGGATCACCCGACCTGAGTTTTGTCGAGCAGGCTGCTTCGTCGGTAGCCGAGTACATGAACGGCTACAAGGTTGTCGTCACCAAGTCGACTGTGCCGATCGGTACCGGTGAACGTATTCGCAGGCTGATCAGTGAGCGAAAGAAAACGCGTGCGAATTTTGGTGTGGTTTCCAATCCGGAGTTCCTGAGGGAAGGCGCCGCGATCAACGATTTCATGCGTCCCGATCGTGTCGTTATCGGTAGTTCTGACGAGGAAGCAATCGCGATCATGAAGGATCTTTACCGTCCGCTCTACCTGATCGAAGCGCCGTTTGTGATTACTTCACTCGAAGCCGCGGAACTCACGAAGTACGCCGCTAACGCTTTTCTTGCGACCAAAGTCTCGTTCATTAATGAGATCGCGAATCTATGTGACAAGATCGGTTGCGACGTGCACGACGTCGCGCGCGCAATTGGCATGGACAAACGTATCGGAAGTAAGTTTCTGCATCCCGGTCCAGGGTTCGGCGGTTCGTGTTTTCCGAAAGACACTCGCGCGCTCGCGTCAGTCGCGAAGCAATACGACTGCGAACCGCTCATCGTCAATGCCGTAATCGAGGTGAATAACCGGCAAGGGCGTGAGATGCTTACCAAGATCCGCAACTTGGTTGGTCCACTGGAAGGAAAGACCATTGCCGTGTTGGGCCTCGCTTTCAAACCTGAAACTGACGACATGCGCGAGGCGCCCGCACTCGGAATTATTCGCAGTCTGCTCGACGATGGCGCTTCGGTACGTGCTTACGATCCGGTCGCGAAACACGAGGCAATGAAATTGTTGCCGGACGTTGATTACGCTGACGATGAGTATGCGGCGGTAAAAGGTGCGGACGCGCTCGTGTTCGTTACCGAGTGGAACCAGTTTCGCGCCCTCGACCTGTTGCGCATTCGCGACTTGATGACTACTCCCAGGGTCGCTGATTTAAGAAATATCTACGAGCCGGAAGATATGCGAGAGATGGGATTCGAATACGTCGGGGTGGGCAGGTAAATCGGATGGGACTCTCAGGAATAGCACTCGTAACAGGCGGCGCCGGCTTTATCGGCTCACATATCGCATCGACGCTGATGACGAGTGGCGCGCGTGTTCGCATTCTCGACGACTTGTCGACTGGTCATCGTGAGAACCTCGAAGAGATTGGCGGCGATATCGACTTCGTTCAAGGCAGCGTAGCCGATGAACAACTGCTGAATAAGGCGCTAGACGGTGTCGAGTTGATCTTCCACGAAGCAGCGATTCCTTCCGTGCCTCGTTCGGTTGAAGCTCCACGTCAAACTCACATCGCCTCAGTCGATGGCACCTTTTCTTTACTTGTAGCAGCGCGAGATCACAAAGTCAGACGCGTCGTCTATGCGGCATCTAGCTCTGCTTACGGCGATCAGCCGACATTACCGAAATCTGAACAGATGTTGCCGGATCCTTTGTCGCCTTATGCGGCGGCGAAACTCGTGGGTGAGTATTACTGCCAGGTGTTCACACGGGTTTACGGGTTGGAAACTGTTTCGCTGCGTTACTTCAACGTCTTTGGACCACGACAGGATCCTGGTTCGCAATACTCCGGCGTCGTTTCACGTTTTATCAGTTCATTGCTTTCGAATGAGCGTCCTGTAATTTACGGCGATGGGGAACAGTCGCGCGATTTCACTTATATCGACAATGTCGTGTTCGCAAATCTGCGTGCGGCTGAAGCGAAAGATGCGGCGGGTAAGGTGATTAACGTCGCGAATGGCGAGCGGATCACCTTGAATCAACTGCTCGCTGAGTTGAAAGAATTGACCGGCAAACAGGACGTTACGGCCGACTACCTCGAACCGCGTGTCGGCGACGTGCGCCACAGTCTCGCAGATATCTCGATGGCGCGGAAGTTCTTAGACTATGAGTCGAAAGTCGACTTAAAAGAAGGTCTCAAGCGCACGATTGACTGGTGGAAGTCCAGCCGTTTTAATCGATAAATAACTGCTTCAAACTCTTCACAAACGGCGGTCTCGCCACACCCTTATCAGTAATTATCGCGGTGATGAATTGATGCGGCGTGACGTCAAACGCCGGATTGTGGACGTTGACACCGTCCGGTCCGAGCTGGTGTTCGCGGATATGTGTCACTTCCGTCGAATCACGCTCTTCGATGGGGATCTCATCGCCTGACTCAAGCGACAGATCAAGCGTAGTTAAAGGCGCTGCGACATAAAACGGCACGCCGTGCTCTCGAGCGAGCACCGCGACCATGTACGTCCCGATCTTGTTTGCGGTGTCGCCATTCGCGGCAATACGATCCGCGCCGACTACAACCGCATCGACTTTTCCACTCTTCATCACGTGCCCGGCCATGTTGTCGGTGATCACGGTTACCGGAATGTCGTCCTTCGCCAGCTCCCACGCGGTGAGTCGCAGACCTTGAAGAAATGGCCGCGTCTCGTCGGCGATCACTGCGACTTTCTTTCCCGCATCGCGAGCACCGCGAATGACGCCGAGAGCAGTGCCGTAATCACCCGCGGTGGCGAGAGCGCCGGCGTTGCAATGCGTGAGTACCGTGGCGCCATCCGGAATCAGTGGTCCACCATGTTGTCCGATCGCGCGGTTTGCGGTGATGTCTTCGTCAAATATCGCCAACGCTTCGTCAACCAACGCCTTCTTAATCTTCTCGACGTCATTCAGATGTTTATTCTTCTGAAACGTCGTACGCATTCGTTCGATGGCCCAAAAAAGATTGACCGCGGTCGGACGAGTCTTGCTCATTACGTCGCAGATGTATTGCAGATCATCATCAAGATCGGCAACCGAAGTTCCGACTGATTGGCTCGCGCCGAGAGCAATTCCCATGGCTGCGGAGACGCCGATCGCCGGTGCGCCGCGAATCACCATTTTGCGAATCGCTTCCGCCACTTCGTCATAAGAGCGCAGCATCAGATACTTCTCCTCCGAAGGCAGGAGACGCTGATCCAACATGCACACGCCGTCTTTTGTCCACTCAACAGTTTTAATCATTGCGAGGGAATCTTACTAGAAGCCACAAAAAGGCACAAAAACACAAGACAACTATTTTAGTTAATTGTGCCTTGTGTGCCTCTTCGCTTGTGCTTCTTTGTGGCGCATGATAGTGTCCGCGCGTTTTGCGTCGATCTTTTATTGAGTGTCTGGGTGCCCCGATTTATGGGGAGAATAGGGAAGCGGGTGTGAATCCCGCGCGGTCGCGCCACTGTGATGAGAATTTTTCTCTGAGCCAGGAGACCTGCCCGAGACGCTTTTGCAGCCTTCTCAACACTCGCGCAAAGGTGTTCAGGCCGTGTTGTCACGAACTTCATTAAAACTTCTATTCGCTTTCGCATTCCTCCTCACTGTCACAGCGTGCAGATCAGTCCCCAAATCAACACTTGATGGCCCCGTAACGCGAAACCTTACCGACGACGCCGGCCGACGTGTCTCGTTACCTTTCAAAGTCGATCGCGTAATTTCGCTGGCGCCGAATCTGACCGAGATCGTTTTTGCGGTTGGTGGTGGGGCGCAGCTTGTAGGCCGAACGAGTTACTGCGACTTTCCTCCCGAAGCAAAGTCTGTAGCTGAAGTTAGTGACACGCTTCATCCGAGTCTCGAACGTGTGATCGCGTTGAAGCCGCAAGTGGTCCTGATCTCAACGGCGTCACAGCTCGAAGTGTTCACACAGCAACTTCAAAACCAGAACATCGCAGTTTTCGTCACCGATCCGCATGATCTCAATGGCGTGTTTCGATCGATCGAACAGGTTGGTGAGATTCTCGGAAAGAAAGAGCAGGCTGCAATACTCGTGCAGACACTGCGCCAGCGTGCCAATGCAGTGGAGCAGGCCGTGAAACAGGAACAGCCGGTGCGGGTTTTTTATCAACTATCGGCCGAGCCGCTTTACACCGCTGGTCGCGGCTCTTTCGTCACCGATCTGATGCGCCGCGCCGGAGCGATCTCAGTCACCGCGGATCTTCCTGGCGACTGGCCCAAGTACAGCAGTGAGTCGGCGCTCGCAGCCAGGCCGGATGCGATCATTTTGCCTACCGGAGGATCAATGGGGAGCGGCAACTCCTCGGTCACTGAAGCGCTTCGCCAATCGCCTGCGGTGCTGCAAGGTCGCGTGTACAAAATCAACGACGATCATCTCGTGCGACCTGGACCAAGAGCGATTGACGGGCTTGAGGAGATGGCGCGCGCTCTTCACCCTGACGCGTTCAAATAAAGATGGCTTCCGATTCGACACAGATAATCATGTCCGCGCCGGCACGCCAGAATCGTGTCACGCTTCGGAAGACTGTGATCTCCTGTGTGTTGCTTGCCGCGACGTTGCTGCTCGCAGTTGTGCTCATGTCGCTCGTCGGCAGTGAGCCACTGCCCGTACGAGCCTCGTTGTGCGCGCTCGCATCGTTTGGAAGTACAACATGCGGCTTGACGCCGGATCAGTTCGACATTCTCTTTCAAATTCGCCTGCCGCGAATTCTCCTGGCCGCCGCGGTTGGAGGCTCGCTGGCAACGGCAGGTGCGGGCTATCAAGCGTTATTACGAAACCCACTCGCGGAGCCCTATCTGCTCGGCATCTCAAACGGCGCCGCAGTTGGAACGATGATCGCGCTGGTTTTCTTCGGTGCCAACGAATGGACTCGCCCTTTGTTCGCATTCACCGGCGCGCTGCTGGCGACGCTCGCCGTGTACCGGCTCGCGCGCGGGCGCGCAGGCGCAACACCGGAACGTTTGATACTGGCGGGAGTGATCGTCACGACATTTCTTTCGTCAGTGATCGTTTTCGTCACGACTTTAATGGACGCAACACGCATTCGATCGTTCACTTTCTGGCTCCTCGGCGATCTCTCAGGAACGAGCAAAACAATGTTGCCCGTGTCGATCACAATTGCGATCGCGGGTGCATTGACACTCACGCTCAACGCGCGTTCGCTGAATTTGTTGATGCTTGGCGAGCGTGATGCCTTTGATTTAGGGGTCGAAGTTGGTCGTGTGAGAATCCTCGTGTTTCTGGTTGCGAGTTTGTTGGTTGGAAGTTCTGTGGCGGCGAGTGGATCGGTGGGATACGTCGGGTTGGTTGTGCCCCACCTGGCGCGTCTCTCACTCGGCAGCGACAACCGTATCAGCATTCCGGCAGCGGCACTCGGCGGCGCAGTGTTTGTGATTGTCGCGGATACTTTGGCGCGTACGGTCATTGCGCCGCGAGAGTTGCCGGTGGGCGCAATCACGGCACTGATCGGCGCGCCGTTGTTTATTTATCTTTTGAAGAGGGCGTGATGCGAGAGAGCCGGTTTCACGCAAAGGCGCAAAGATCCAGAAGAAGGCGCCCAAAAATTCCTCTTTGTGGTCTTTGCGTCTTCCTTTGCGCCTTTGCGTGAACTTGCTTTGATCTTATGTTAGACGCACGTGACTTAACTATCACTTACGACAATCGCATCGCGGTGGCTGGTCTCACGTTGACTCTCAAACCCGGTGAGATAACTGCGATCATCGGTCCGAATGGCGCCGGCAAGTCCACACTGCTCAAGTCGTTGAATGGCCAGGTGCCCCCGTCGTCAGGAACGATCTTCCTGGATGGACAACCGCTCGAGCGTTTGAATCGCCGCAGCATCTCGAGACACATTGCCGTAGTCGCCCAGGAAGCTGAACTTCGTTTCCCCGTAACTGTGCTCGAGTTTGTACTGGGTGGACGTTTCGCGTGGGCCACGAATGCCGGTTGGGGTTGGGAAACTGAACACGATCTTCAGATCGCCGCTGCGGTGTTACGCGAGACCGAGCTCAGCGAACTCAGCGGGCGTTTGATGAATGAGTTATCAGGCGGCGAACGACAAAGAGCTTTGATGGCACGCGCTCTCGCAACTGAAGCCCCGATCCTTCTGCTCGACGAGCCCACTGCAAATCTCGATCTCTCGCACCAGGCGACGTTGCTTGCGTTGGTTAGAAATCGCTGTGATCGCAACGAAGCCGCGGCACTCGTCGTAACGCACGACATCAATCTCGCGGCGCAGTTTGCCGACAACCTCATATTGATGAAACACGGTCGCGCGGTTTATGCAGGACCGCCGGAGCAAGTCCTCCAGCCGCATATCCTTCAGGATGTGTTTGAAGTAACAGTTTTGGTTGATGCTCATCCGGTGACGGGTGGGCCACGCGTCACGCCGGTACACGACACCTACCGGCATAAGCAGTAACGAGGTCACTTCAATGAGTAATAGGTTATTCAACTTTCGAGTGCTCGCACTCGTTTTTATTCTCACGATCACTACAAACATTTTCGCGCAAGGCGCAGGTGGAATCAGCGGCACTGTCGTCGATGAAAACGGCGCCAAGGTGGCAGGTACACAAGTTGTGCTCAGGTCGAGCAGCGGCATTTATCTCACCACTGCAACCGATCAAGCCGGTGCTTTTAAGTTTGAGAGTCTTCGATCGGGTTCTTACTTCGTCGAAGTCAAGGCCAACGGGTTTTCAGTCTTCACTTCCGAAGCGATCGAATTCCAGCGGGGGGAGAGCAAACAAGTAAACGTCGAGCTCAGGATCGCGTCGATTAACGAGAGCGTGGTGGTCACTGCGACCGGAACGGCCCAACGCGCTGATGAAGTCTCGAAAGTCGTATCGACCATTGACGCCCAGGAGATCGAAGCCAAACATGAGTTGAGTTTGACTGAGAGTTTGCGTGGAACTCCGGGCGTGCGCGTGCAGCAACAAGGCTCGCCGGGCTCTCTGACCACCCTGCGCCTCCGCGGTCAAAGAAACTTCGACACCTCTGTGCTGCTCGATGGACTGCGCGTGCGCGACGCTGGAGACATTAATGGTTCAGCCGTCTCGCTCATGGCGGATTTCGTGCCGGTGGCACTGGATCGAGTCGAGGTATTGCGTGGCGCCGGTTCATCGATCTATGGAACGCACGCGATCGGCGGCGTAGTAAACCTGATTCCCGCGACAGGCTCGTCAGGCTTTCACATGGAAGCAGGCTTTGAGGGTGGCAGTCTTGCGACCTATCGGGAGCGTCTACAGGCATCAGGCGGCAGTGAACGTTACGGTTTCGAGCTGGGCGTGAATCGTTTGGACGTGCGCAACGGAATTGATGGCGACGATGCGTACGGCAACACCGGTTTCGCCGGCCGTTTGCATCTCAATCCCACTCCGTCAATCACGATTTCCGCAAATCTCCTCGGGAACATCGCGAATGCGCGCGTGAACGATAACCCCTTCCCACTGTCCGCGGCTTTCAGTACGAGTGAACGTTTTCCAGCGGCTGTCGCAGGCGTGACTTTTCAACCCGACTTCAACAATCCCGATCAGGGACGTCGCAATCGTTTGCTGGTCGGATCGGGAAGATTCTCGCAGGTCGTGAGCGATACCGTGTCGTACTCGGTTGCTTACCAGCGAGTGTCGAGTGATCGACGTAACTACAATGGTCCAGCGGTCGATCCGAGATTCGCTTCGTTCGTGCCCTTTGGTGATTTCGAGTTTCAGAATATCAACAACGGCGACATTGATACAGTCGATGGTCGCGTGAATTTCTACTTTTCGAAATCCAATCTTTTGACTGCCGGATTTGAGTTTGAGCGTGAGTCATTGTTTCAAAGCTCAACACCTTCGTTCACGTTTCTTAATAACACAACGGATCGACAACGAACGTTTGCAGTGTTCGGGCAGGACCAGTTGTCGTTTCTTGACGATCGGCTGCGTTTGTCGATCGGTGTGCGTGGTCAGTGGTATCGCATCAGGGGTGCGGATCGACCGGGAGTTCTGCAAGGTCGCGAAGCTGAGAGCTCCGCAACCGGTGATGGCGCGGTTGCTTATTTCATCCGCAGCTCGGGAACGAAGTTAAGGGCACACGTCGGCAACGGGTTTCGCGCGCCATCATTGTTCGAGCGATTTGGTGAAGGAGACTTTGGCGCGGCGGGCGTAGTTCGTTTCGGCGATCCGTCTCTGAAAGCGGAGCAGTCGATCAGTGTTGACGCGGGGTTAGATCAACGACTCGCAAACGATCGCGTGCTGTTTGGAGCGACTTACTTCTACACTCGTTTGCAGCGACTGATTGCCTTTACTGGATTTGCGGTTGATCCACTTGGACTCGGGCGTTTCAGTGGTTTTGAAAACCGTCCGGGTGGTTTTTCACGCGGAGTTGAGACTTACTTCAATACCGCGCCCGTCAAAGGAATGGACCTGAGGGCTTCCTACACTTTCACAAACAGCGATCGCGCGTTAGTGGGCCTGGGCCTACAGCCGGAGTACGTCATACCGAAACATTTGTTTGGTCTGACGCTCACGCAGCGGTATCGCACGTTACTGTTCAGTTTCGATCTCAACCGCACGGGATCGTATCTGGCGCCGGTGTTTGAAAATAATTTTCCGTTTCGAATGGCAGAACTCACTTTCAGCGGTTACACGAAAGGCGATCTGTTCGTGAGTTACGAGCGACAACAGACGGAGCGAGTGACCTTGGTATTGTTTGGCGGCGTGGAGAACGTCTTCAATCAGACGTATTACGAGAACGGTTTTCTTGCGCCCAAAGCTCTCGGGCGCGGCGGAATTCGTGTGAAGTTTAGTCACAGATAACACGGATCTAAAGCACGGATTAATCAGTGTAAATCTGGATTTAATAGATCCGTTTAATCCGTGGTTCAGGTTGCAAGGGTTGGAGATCGAGGACGCAAGTGCGCCACTTACAGAACTCTCCCTTGCAACCTGAAAGCGAGACTAAGTGTTTTTGGTAAACAACCCGCCTGCCAGAAAAATCAAACCCAGCAGCGCGTGAATACCATGATCAATTCGACCGAAGTGCAGTGGACCAACCATCCACATGCTATCCGCGCCTGTGCCTAACACGAAGCCCAGAACGCCGAGCGCGAGGTAGACCACGCCAAAAACAAGACAAAAGGTTTTCGCGGCAGACAAAGTTCCCGCAAAGCCTAAGTAAAGCGCGATGGCTCCCGAGACGATGTGAACCACGTTATGTATCGGACTCAGGTGTGCGCCCAGCAAAGTTGGGGCTGCAAACCCACACACACCGACCAGTAAAAAGACAACTCCCAAAATCTTACAAACCGTCTTTGCCATTACTCACTCGCTCCTGGTTTAAATGTTTGGAACCGAGCGGCGCTTCGCCAGGGCTGTGCCCGGACGTCCGCGTTTCAAATGACCAACCGTGGTTTCGTTTTGGTGCGCCGCATGTATACCAGAGAGCAAGGCTAGTTGCAAAGATTTTTTAGCCGTATACTATTCGAAAGTTTTAGAAAATGAGGTTTGAGCCATGGGAAGAAATAAAGTTCTCTTTGCCGCGCTGTTTCTGTTTCTAACGGTATCGGTAGTTAACGCTTACACGATCGTCATGCGTGACGGGCGTCGCGTCGAAATTCCGAACCAGTTTGCCGTCACAAACTCAACGCTGACCTACGACGTGGGTGCTGGAATGCAGGTAACAATCCAACTCAACACGGTGGATATCGACGCCACTGAGCGCGCGAACGGCGAAGCGCGAGGTGCGTTTCTGATGAAAGCGAACGCGCCTGAGGAGGGTGTTGACCCCGTCCCGCAGACTCGTCGTGCCGCCGCAGGTCGCTCAATCACAAATAGCGACCTCGAGAAATTCCGGCGTGCGCGTGTCGAGAGTGAAAAAGAGCGCA
>Ga0207708_10001247_pt1 | contig 19180 bp, 18 predicted proteins | sample KBSK5101metaG_FD_184340 | JGI IMG/M metagenome (GOLD analysis project Ga0207708, IMG submission 184340) | Corn, switchgrass and miscanthus rhizosphere microbial communities from Kellogg Biological Station, Michigan, USA - KBS K5-10-1 metaG... | ecosystem: Host-associated > Plants > Roots >...
GAGCCGTTCGGGTGCGCCTAGCTCGCGGGAGGCGGCTGGGAGCCGCCCGTGTCGCTCGGCGGCGGCGGGGGCGGCGGCGGTGCAGTGCCGCCGGTCCCGCGGAACTGGTCGGCCTGGTCGCCGAAGGAGGTTCCCTCCTCCTCCATCGCCCGCCAGCCGCCGTAGGCGATCCCGGCGGCGAGGATCAGCCCCAGCCAGACGCCGATGCCGCGACTGATGCCGATGTCGAACCCGTCGGGGATGTCGCCGGAGCCCGGCGGATCGATGATCCGGTAGAGGATCAGCAGGACGCTGAGGATCCCGAGCCCCGTCGTGATCGCACTGATCGCGACCGGCGTGTTCACGCTCGTCGCGTTCGCGGCGATCAGGGCGCCGCCGATTGCGACGAGGATCGTCACGAAGAGGACGATGTCGATGAACCCGAACGCCTGCCACGCGTTCGCACCGGTGTCGACGCCCGAGGCCTCGAACAGGTTGTTGTCGCCGAGGTCGACGCTGAACCACGTGAAGATGAACATCACGATGAGGAGCAGCAGGGCCGAGACGGCGGCGATCATCTCTCCCTGGCTGAGCCTGTTGGTATCCAATTGACTCTCCCTGTCTGGGTTGGTTCGGCCCCTCGGTCCCGTCGACCTCGCAATCGGGGCCAGGTCGCGCCGGACCCTACAGACGGGCGCACCCGGAACCCCGTGCTAACGGGAAGCGCGAACCGTGTTGGCGAGCAGCATCGCGATCGTCATCGGCCCGACGCCGCCGGGAACCGGCGTGATCCGGGCCGCGACCTCGGCGACCTCGGCGGTGGCGACGTCGCCGACGAGGCCAGCGTCCGTGCGGTTCATCCCGACGTCGACCACGGTCGCGCCCGGCTTCACCCAGTCGGCGCGAACCATCTCCGGGCGCCCGACGGCGGCGATCAGGACATCGGCCTCGCGGCAGGCGGCGGCGAGGTCGCGGGTCCGCGAGTGGCAGACGGTCACGGTCGCGCTCGCGTTCACGAGCAGGCTCGCCATCGGCCGGCCCACGAGGATCGAGCGGCCGATCACCACCGATACGGCGCCCTCGAGCTCGACCCCGGAGCGATCGAGGATCTCGATCACGCCCGCCGGGGTGCACGGCACGAGACCGACGAGCGGCTCGTCGGGCTCGAGGTCGAGCGCCTCGCGGACGCCGATCCGCCCTTGGCCGAGGTGGCCGGCGTTGACGGCCGTCAGGCCGTCGACGTCCTTGCCGGCGGAGATCTCGGCGAGGACGGCGTCCTGATCGATGTGCGCGGGAAGGGGCATCTGGACGAGGATCCCGTCGACCTCGGGATCGCGGTCGAGGCCGGCGACGAGCGCCACGAGGTCCACCCCGGAGACGTCGCCGGGGAGCTCGTGATGGATCGAGCGGATCCCGGCCTCCTCGCACGCCTTCCGCTTGTTGCCGACGTAGATGTGGGAGGCGGGGTCGTCGCCGACGAGCACGGTCGCCAGCCCCGGCGCCCTTCGTCCGGCGGCGACCCGCGCCGCGACGACGCCGGCGACCCGCCGGCGCAGGTCGGCGGCGATCGCCTTGCCGTCGAGAACTTCGGCTGTCACTCGTGATGCTCCAGACTCACGATGCCTTCTGAATCGGGGCGTAGTCGGCCATGAGCTTCCGGTCGCCGCCACCGCTTCGGAAGCGGACGACGACGACGTTGCCGGGCTCGACGGCGGTGACGACCCCCTCCCCGAACGACGCATGGACGACGTCGTCGCCGACCGTCAGCTCCAGGGCCGCCGCGTCGCCCTCGGGCTCGTTCAGGCGGCCGGCGCCGGTGCTGCCGAACGTCCCCCCGAACCCGCCGCCGAGGCCGCCGCCGAGGCTGCCGCCGCTGCCCCAGCCGGTCGTCGCGGGGGCGGCGCTGTAGCGCTCGACCAGGTGATCGGGGATCTCACCCAGGAAACGCGACGGGATCCCGGCCCCCTGCGACCCGAACAGGCTGCGCCGGCGCGCGTAGCTGAGGGTCAGGAACTCGCGGGCCCGGGTGAGACCGACGTAGCAGAGCCGGCGCTCCTCCTCGAGGTTGCCCTCGTCGATCGACCGTGAATGCGGGAAGACGCCGTCCTCGCAGCCGATGATGAAGACCGCCTTGTACTCGAGGCCCTTGGCGTTGTGGATCGTCATCAGCGTCACCTTGGTCGCGTCGTCGGTCAGCGCGTCCTGCTCGTTGATCAGCGCGATCTGCTCGAGGAACTCCTCGAGCGGCGCCAGTTCGCTGTCGCCCTCGAGCTCGCGGTTGGCATCGAACTCGGCGGCCATCCCGATCAGCTCCTGGAGGTTCTCGATCCGCCCCTCGGCCTCGATCGTCCGCTCCGCCTCCAGCGCCTCGATGTAGCCCGACTCCGAGAGCGTCGCCTCGAGCAGCTCGGCGACGCTGCCGCGCCGCTCCGCCCGCTCGGTCAGGCTCGCGATCAGCTCCGCGAACCTGGCGACCGCCTTCTTCGCTGCAACTCCGAGGCCCGGGACCGCTCCGGCGTCGGCGATCGCCTCGAGCGGCGACACCCCAGTGGTGTTAGCCCAGCCCAGCAGCCGTCCCTCCGACGTGCTGCCGATCCCACGTCGCGGCGAGTTCAGGATCCGGGTCAGCGAGACGCTGTCGTCGGGATTGACCAGCACGCTCAGATAGGCGATCGCGTCGCGGATCTCGGCCCGCTCGTAGAACTTCGTCCCGCCGATCACCTGGTAGGGGACGTCGAAGCGGACCAGGGTGTCCTCGAGGACGCGGCTCTGCGCGTTCGTCCTGTAGAAGACCGCGACGTCGTCGCGGCCGATCTCGTGCTCGTCGACGAGGCGGTCGATCTCGCCGGCGACCCAGCGCGCCTCCTCGTGCTCGTCGGAGAGCTCGGCGATCGTCACCGGCTCGCCGCGGCCGGCATCGGTCCAGAGGTTCTTCTCGAGCCGGTCGCGGTTGTGGGCGATCAGCCCGTTGGCGGCATCGAGGATCGTCCCGGTCGAGCGGTAGTTCTGCTCGAGCTTGACCGTCGCCGCCTCGGGGAAGTCGCGCTCGAAGTCGAGGATGTTGCGGATGTCGGCGGCCCGGAACCCGTAGACCGACTGCGAGTCGTCGCCGACCACGAACAGGTTGCCGTGCTCGCCGGCGAGCAGCTGCAGGAGCCGGTACTGGACCCGGTTCGTGTCCTGGTACTCGTCGACGAGGACGTGGCGGAAGTTGCGCGAGTAGCGCTCACGCAGGTCGGCGAAGAGCTCGAAGAGGTTGACCGTGCGGACGAGCAGGTCGTCGAAGTCCATCGCGTTGGCGGCGTGCATCTGCCGCTCGTAGAGCTCGTAGACGTCGGCGACCGTCGCCTCGAAGAACGAACCCTGCTCCTCCCGCACGGTCTCGGCGTCGCGGAGGCGGTTCTTGGCGCCCGAGATCTGCGCCTTGATCGAGCGCGGCGGGAAGCGCTTCGGGTCGATCTCGAGCTCGTCCATGCAGCGCTTGACCATCCGCCGCGAGTCGGCCTCGTCGTAGATCGTGAAGCCGCGCTTGTAGGCGAGCCGGTCGGCGTGCTGACGAAGGATCCGCACGCAGGCCGAGTGGAATGTCATCACCCACATGACGCGGGCGGCAGCGCCGGTCAGCGCGCCGACCCGCTCCTTCATCTCCCCGGCCGCCTTGTTCGTGAAGGTGATCGCGAGGATCTCGCTCGGGCGCGCCATCCCGGTCGCCAGCAGGTAGGCGACCCGATGGGTCAGGACGCGGGTCTTTCCGGAACCGGCACCGGCGAGGACGAGCAGCGGGCCCTCGCCATGCTGGACGGCCTCGGCCTGGGCAGGGTTGAGGCCGGCGAGCAGGCCCTCGACGGCGGTTGCGCCGACGCTGATCGGCGCTCCGGTGGTCTCCCCCGCCCCCCCGTCGCTGTCGAGATCGGTCCGCTCCATCGCCGGCCGAGGATAGACCGCGAGGAGGCGCAGCCGACCGAGGGGCGACGGATCTCGCTGGCAGAAAACGACGCTATACGGGACGGTTTCTGCCACCGGCCCGCATGGCTCATCCCCCGGCGGTCGTCGGGCCGCGCTTCGGGTCGACCTCGCGGACCTCGACCTCGGCCTCGCCGCCGTCGAGGCTGGCAAGGCGGCGCTCGATCTCGCTCAACCGCTCGGAGAGGGCCTTGATCGCGTCGGCGACGGGGTCGGGAAGGTGGATCCAGTCCGAGTCGGGGCCTTCCGGGCGGCGGCCCTCGACGCGGACGATGTGGCCGGGGTTGCCGACCACCGTCGCCCCGCCGGGCACGTCGGTGACGACGACCGTGTTGGCGCCGACCTTCGATCCGTGGCCGATCGTGATCGGCCCGAGCAGCTTCGCGCCCGATCCGATCGTGACGTTGGCCTCGACGGTCGGATGGCGCTTGCCGCGCTGAAAGCCGGTGCCGCCGAGGGTGACGCCCTGGTAGATCGTCACCCGGTCGCCGATCTCGGCCGTCTCGCCGATGACGACGCCGGATCCGTGGTCGATGAAGAAGTCGCTGCCGATCCGCGCGCCGGGATGGATCTCGATTCCGGTCAGGGCGCGGGTTGCGTAGACGATCACCCTCGGGATCACCCTGGCGCCGTTCTGGTGCAGCGCGTGCGCGACGCGGTGGGCGAGGAGCGCCTGGACCCCGCCCCACGAGGAGAGGATCGCGAAGGTGCCGACCGAGCGCGCGGCCGGATCGCGGTCGCGCGCCGCGCCGACGTCGGCGCGGACCTCTTTGATCACCCGTCCGAGGGTGTTCATCGCGGCCATGCGTCAGCCTCCGAACCAGGGCAGCGACATGTAGCGCTCGCCGGCGTCGGCGAAGACGACCACGATCCGCTTGCCGTTCATCTCCGGGCGGCTGCCGAGCTCGATCGCGGCATGGAGCGCCGCCCCGGCCGAGATCCCGATCAGCAGGCCCTCGCGGGTCGCGGCGAGCGAGGCGGTGGCGATCGCCGACTCGTCCTCGACCGTGATCACCTCGTCGATCACCGAGCGATCGAGCACCGAGGGGACGAAGCCGGGCCCGATCCCCTGGATCTTGTGCGGCCCGGCCTCGCCGCCGGAGAGAACCGGCGAGCCGGCCGGCTCGACCGCGAGCACGTGGAGCTCGGGATTGCGCTCCTTCAGGGCCTGGCCGACGCCGGTGATCGTCCCGCCGGTGCCGGCGCCGCAGACGATCGCATCGACCCGTCCGTCGGTGTCGCGCCAGATCTCCTCCGCGGTCGTGCGCCGGTGGACCTCCGGGTTCGCCGGGTTGTCGAACTGCTGGGGGGTGTAGGCCTCGTCGTGCTCGTCGCTGAGTCGCCGGGCGAGGTCGACCGCCTCGTTCATCCCGCCCATCGAAGGGGTCTCGCGGACGACGGCGCCGTAGCTGCGCAGGAGCGCCGCGCGCTCGCGGCTCATCCCCTCGGGAAGGGTGAGGATGCAGCGATATCCGCGGGCCGCGCAGACCATCGCCAGCGCGATACCGGTGTTCCCGGAGGTCGGTTCGACGATCACGGTCCGCCCCGGCTCGATCCGGCCGTCCGCCTCGGCGGCATCGATCATCGCGACGCCGATCCGGTCCTTGATCGAGCCGCCGGGGTTGAACCACTCGAGCTTGCCGACGAGCTCGGCGCCAAGTCCGGCGCCGACGCGGTTGAGCGCCACCATCGGCGTGTCGCCGACCACGGCCGACACTCCGGCGGCGATCCGCAGGGTAGGGGAGGCGCTCGAGGACATGCGGGAACGGTAGCGCCGCCGCGGGGCTCGCCACCGGCCCCGGAGCGCCGGTTGCAGCATGTACGGTCAGGCGATGCCGTCCGGGCCGCGACCGAAGCGAGCGATCGCGGCGATCGACCCCGTCCGCCGCTTCCTCGACACCGAGGAGGGAGGCGGCTTCGCGCTTCTCGCCGGCTCGGTGGTGGCGCTGATCTGGGTCAACGTCTTCGGGATCGCCGGCTACGAGTCGTTCTGGCACACCGAACTGAAGATCGGCATCGGCGACGTCGCGATCACCGAGGACCTCGGCCATTGGGTGAACGACGGGCTGATGACCCTGTTCTTCTTCCTGATCTCGCTCGAGATCAAGCGCGAGGTCGTCACCGGCGATCTCCGCCATCCGCGCCGGGCGGCGCTGCCGGTAATCGCGGCGGCAGGCGGCGTCGTCGTCCCGATCCTGATCTACCTGGCGATCACGGCCGGCACGTCGGCAACCGGCGGCTGGGGGATCCCGATGGCGACCGACGCCGCCTTCGCGATCGCGGCGCTCGCGCTGCTCGGTGAGCGCGTCGGCGTCGGCGCGAAGCTGTTCCTGGTAACGATCGCCGTCGTCGACGACGTCCTCGCGATCGTCGTCATCGCGATCGCCTACACGTCGGATCTGTCGCTGCCGTGGCTGCTTGCTGCGATCGCGCTGATCGGCGTCGTGGCGGCGATGCGGCGGCTCGGTCTCGTCCGGATCTGGCCCTACGCGGTCGTCGGCCTCCTCGTCTGGGTCGCGACGCTGGAGTCGGGCGTCCACGCGACGATCGCCGGCGTCGCGCTCGCCTTCATGACCCCATCCGGCGACATCCGCGGCAGACCGGTCCTCGAGGAGCTCGAGAACCGGATCCACCCGTGGACGAGCTTTCTGATCCTGCCGATCTTCGCGCTCGCCAACGCCGGCGTCGTGATCGGGGGGGACGCGCTCGACGCCGGCGACGGCATGCGCACCGCGCTGGCCGTCGCGATCGGGCTGATGGTGGGCAAGCTCGTCGGGATCTCCGCCGCCACCCTGCTCGCCGTCCGCTTCCGGCTCGGTCTGCTCCCCCGGGGCGTCGATCGCCGCAGCGTCATCGGCATCGCCGCGCTGGCGGGGATCGGCTTCACCGTCTCGCTCTTCATCGCTGCCCTCGCATTCGACGACCCGCTGCTCGTCGACAGCGCCAAGCTCGGCATCCTCGGCGGCTCGATCGTCAGCGCAGCCATCGGCGTCGCGATCCTCGCTCCGGGCGGGCGCCATCCCTCGCGGCGGCGAGACCCCGACCCCGACCCGAGCCGTCTCGGCGCCTGAACCCGGCCGCGCGGCGCGCTTGTCGCTTGCTACAGACGCAACAAGCGCTTAGGATGCCGCCGTCGAAGGTCGATCTGGTCTGTGGGGCGTGCCGCCGGGGGAGGCGCTGACCGGATCGCCCTTCGACATCGTTTGGACGGAACGTCCATCCCAGCCTCGCGAATCGCGCCGAACCGTCGCTGCACGCGGGTCTACGGTGTCGTGTTGCGCCTGGTCCCCTTTCCCCCGAGGGGGCCGGGCGCATTTCTGCCACGGTTGTTGCGAGCCGAACGGGGTACGGTGTTTGGCGGGAGGTAGGCATCGAAATGGATTCGGACACGACGATCACCATCCTCGGACTGCTGTTGCTGGCGGCCGTCCTCGGGCTGGCATTCATGGCCCGAGCCCTCGAGGAGGCGAGAAGCCACCAGCAGTACCTGCGCAGCCAGGTGAACAAATACCGACGCATGGCTCGCGGGCGCGAGGACGACGAGAACGACCTGGGCCTCGTGAACCCGCCGGGGGCCCCCACCGGGGCAGGCTGGGAGCTCGACGCGCTGCCCGGAAGACCCGGCCGCGGTCAACTCATCGGCGCGGCCTCCCCGAAGAAACGTTCGGCTCGCCGAGACTCGCCCCGGCTCTGACCGGCCTCATGTGAAGTACATGCCGCGTCATTTGCCCGGCCGGCGCCCGGGCGACCTCGACGCGGGGTGAGGTATGACCGCCCTACTTCGACAGCCCGGCGGCTTCGATGGACGAGCTAGCCTCCGAGCGCGGCGCAGAGGTCAACTTGCTTCCCGGTGAAGTCGAGGCCCGAGTAGAGGAAGCCGCCCGGCTCGGCAAATGTGGCATCCACCCGGCCGGTGAACAACCACGCACCCGGTCCGAACGGCTCGCCGGGGAACAGGAAGAGGACGGTTTTCCCGTGGAATGTCTCGGCCGTCTGCTCCGAGTTCGTGATCAGGCTGCCAGCGTCGGTGATCACCAGCGATTTACCAGAGGAGAGGTTCGTGAGACGGCCGGTGTGGCTGCCGGTGACGAGCTGATGGCCATCGCTGAACGTTGTGATCTTCACGTTGTTCTTCAGTGTCTCGGCTCGCAATGGAAAACCGCAGAACAGCGCATTGCTGGCGAAGTCCAAAGGAGGCTCGGTGGTGCGGGTCGGCGGCGCGGCCTGAGCGACGTTGGCGACCGATACGGTCGCCAGGCTGGTCATCAGGGCTATGGCGAAGACGGCGCCACGACGACGCTTGCTCACGCCGCCAGCCTAACCGCGACGCGTAACCCGGGTCAACCGCCGAGGTGGCGGCTGGCGCCCTTACCGACTCAAAGCGGTGTGAGCTACGACCGGTGACGCGTCACTTCAGTTGCTCGGCCAGCTCTCCTGCCTTGCCGTGCTTTTCGACCATCCAGAAGTGCGGATATTCCTCGACCACCGATTCGACATCGCTGGCGATGTGTCCGGGCGCAACGGCAAAGCGATTTGCCCGCGAGCGGACTTCTCGCCACTCGCGCCCGGACAGAGGGAGCCTCTCGATGCAGTCCGCACGCCAGCACTCGCATCGAAACCCACCGACCTGCTGGCCGCTCTCGACCCACTCCGCCTTGCGCTCGTTGAGGTGGCGACTCCACGATTCGTTGTAGGCGATTCGCTCCTCCTGCGACATCGCCTCCACCGACGGCAGTTCGGTGTCTTGCGCCCATTTGTCGTACTTGGCTCCCGCGTTTTCCTCAGGCATCGCCCTCGCATTATCGCGGAGTACGCAACCCGGCTTCCGGGGGGAGAGATGAGCCGCCGGAGCCTCTTCGAAGACTCTCCGAGGCCCGTGCTGGCGCGATCAGGGACGACGCAGGATGAGCGGTATGGCTTGGGTCAGCGGCTGAGTTCGCGCCAAGCATCAACGCGGCGGACGACCCGCAGCTCGCGAATCTGATTGGCGGCTCGACGGAAAGCACGCGCCCTGGTCATTTCCAAATCCGCCTCTGCCCTGGGGAGACCAGCCCGAGCCCTGCGCTCCGACTGCTCGGCCTCGCGGTCCATTTCGTCAATCAGGGGGTCAAGGGCCGCCATCTAAGTCCACCCGCTACCACGGTTCACTGCCGGCCAAACGGGAATGGGAAACGGGCCGGCTCCCCTTCCCCCGAGAAGCTCAGCCCGTCCCCCTTGGGGCAAGAGGGGGGCGCGGAGAATCCGACCACCCCTCGGCGCGTCTTAATTGCCCTTTCACCGTGAGGCCGAAACAGACGTGCCTCGGAAACGGTCGGAGGGCCAACGCCGAACGGATCGACCAGTGATTCGTCCGCTATTTGCGACCTTCCGCGGCTGGCCAATACCGCCGCAAATGGCTTGCTAGAACCAAGTACCTCAGATGAAGTACATGTCGCCGCCGGCCTCGGCCTCCTCGCGGCGGGCGACGTCGGCGATCGTCGCCCGGGAGAAGACGGTGCGGAGCGCGTCGACGCCGTCCGCCCAGATGCCGCCGGCCTCGCGGCCTTCCTCGCCGAGCCTGCCGTCGAGCGCCTGGACGACCTCGAGGACGGTGATCTGCTCGGCGTCGCGGGCGAGGCTGTAGCCGCCCTTGACGCCGCGCTGCGAGGTCAGCAGGCCGGCGCGGCGGAGGGTCGAGAAGAGCTGCTCCAGGAACTGGACGGGGATCTCCCGGCGCTCGGCGACGGTCGCGATCGGCACCGGACGGCCGCTGTTGCGGGCGAGCTCGGCCATGCCGACCACGGCGTAGCGGGACTTCGCTGTGACCGAGATCATCGCGCCGTGGTTGTAGCGGATCGGACGGCGTCTCCTCCGATAGGATCGTCCCTCGACTACCCGCCGGAGGGGGCTTGGAGGAACCGTTGGGAGCTGACCGCTGCTGCATGATCATCGACTCGCATCCGGTCGTGCGGCTGGGGATCAAGCGCCTGCTCGAGCCGAGCTGGGAGTTCGAGGAGCTTCCCGACGGGCGCGGTGCCGTCGATCTGCTGAACAGCGTCGGCAACTTCGAGGTTGCGATCGTCGAGATGCGGGCGGCCGGCAACAAGGCGCCGTCGGGGACGACGACGATCCGCGACCTGCTCCGTCAACAGCCCGGTCTCGGCATCGTCGCCCACGGCGGCGGTGGCGATCGCCACGCGATCAAGGCGGCCCTCGACGCGGGCGCCTCGGCCTATGTCAGCAAGCGCTCCTCACCGGCGACGATGCGCTCGGCGATCGATGAGGTGCTGAGGTTCAACTCGTTCATCGATCCCGACGTCGAGCGGAACCACGACGAGCGACCCCGGGTGACGCCACGGCAGCGCCAGATCCTGCAGATGTTCGCCGACGGCCACTCGACCGACGAGGCGGCGAAACGACTGGGCCTCAGCGCCGAGACCGTCCGTACCCACGCGAAGGCCACCCTCCCCCGCCTCGGCGCCCGCGACCGCGCTCATGCGATCGCGATCGCCCTGCGAAGCTCCCTGATCGACTGAGCGGCTAGACCCAGCCGCGTTCTCTCGCGACCAATACCGCCTGAGCGCGATCGGCGGCGCCGATCTTCCGGTAGACGTTGTGAAGGTGGGTGCGAACGGTGCTCGCCGAGAGGCCCATCTCCTCGGCGATCTCCTTGTAGACCTTGCCCTCGGCGAGGCCGCGGAGCGCATCGATCTCACGCCGTGAGAGCGGACAGGGCTCGCCGCGCCGCTGCCGGGGCGCCCGGGCGTGCGGGAACTCGTAGACGAGCTGATGCAGCCGCGTCTCGCTGAGCCCGCAGGCAGCGGCGCTGGCGACCATCGCGTCCGGCGAAACCGTGTCGCCGGCCGCGTGATGGGCGACGAGATCGCTGAGCCGGACCGCGGCGGCAAGCCCCTCGGCGCTCTCGGAGTGATGGCGCTCGATCGCGCCGGCGATGACCGTCGGCAGGCCCCAGCGGCGGGCGAGGACGCCGCCGACGATCGTGTGGTCCATGCCGAACTCACGGCGCTCGATCTGGACGCGCGCCTCCGGCGTCGTCGTGCGGTCGGCGAGGATCTCCTCGTAGCCGGGATAGAGGCGGATCAGGACGAGCTGACCGACGTCGTGGAGGAGAGCCGCGGTCGCCAGCTCGTCGCGACCGGCGACGTCGGCGAGGCCGGCGAGGTTCTCGGCGGCATGGCGGGTCGCGACGGCATGACGGCGGAAGCGCTCCGGAAGGCTCGCCCACGAGGTCGAGGCCTGAAGCAGCGCGTAGGTCGGAAGCGATCCGGCGACGGCGCGGATCCCCGCCGGCGTCAGCGCCTCGACGGCGTCGGGGACGTTGGCGACGCGACCGTGTGGCCCGCCGCCGTTGTTGGCGGAGCGCATCACCGCGATCGCCATCGCGGTGTCGGTCTCGACCAGCTCGGTGATCTCGGTCAGCGACGAGCTCTCCTGCGCGGCGGCCTTGAGCACCCGGTCGACGGTCTCCTCGAGGGCCGGCATCCGGCTGACGGCATCGAAGGCGGCGGCAAGGCGCTGGCCGCCCTTGCCCTGTGCCCCCGCAAGGGGCGTCTTGACGTTCTTTGTCGCTGTGGCCATCGGGGTCACCTGAACGGGAAGGCTGGAACCAGAGATGGTTCCCTGCCGTCTCCGTCACGCTCATCGGCAGATGGGACGTTTCCCGTTAACCGGGGTGGGAGTCGTCCCCGGGGCGCGCATCGCCGAGCCGGCCGATGGCCCGATCCAGCCTCGCGATCGACCGTTCACGACCGAGCGCGACGAGCGACTCGAAGATCCCCGGCGAGACGTTCGTGCCGGTGATCGCGACCCGGACCGGCTGCAGGACCCTGTTCGCCGAGACGCCCTCGGCGTCGATCAGCTCGCGGAGGCCCGCCTCGAGCGTCGCCGCGTCGAAGGGCTCCGCATCGGCGATCACGGTCGCCGCCTTGCGGAGCAGCGATCCCGCGCCCGGCTTCATCACCTTCCGCCAGACCTTCTCGTCGACGTCCTCGATGTCCGGCTCGGTGAACAGGAACGCGACGAGCGGCCAGACCTCGGCGACCGTCTGCGCCTTGTCGCGGACGATCTCGCAGGCCTCGCGACGCGCCGCCGGGGCGGCTGCAGCGAATGCGGCGGCCGCAGCTGGATCATTGCGCTCGAGGTGGGCCGCGAGCTGCGCCTCGTATGCATCGAGCGGCTCGGTGCGCATGTAGCGGCCGTTCAGCCAGCGGAGCTTGCGCTCGTCGAAGATCGCCGCGGCGCGGCCGACCCGGTCGATCGAGAACCGCCGGACCAGCTCCTCGGTCGAGAGGATCGTCTCGTCGTCCTCGGCGCCCCAGCCGAGCAGCGCCAGGTAGTTGCGGACCGCGGCGGGCAGATAGCCCTCCTCGCGGAGCTCCTGGACCGATGCGGCCCCGTGGCGTTTCGAGAGCTTCTTGCCGTCCGGACCGTGGAGGAGCGGCAGGTGGGCGTAGCGCGGCGCCGGCTCGCCGAGGGCGGCGAGGACGAGGAGCTGGCGCGGCGTGTTCGAGAGGTGGTCGTCACCACGGATCACGTCGGTGATCGCCATGTCGGCATCGTCGACCGCGACCGCGAAGTTGTAGAGGACCGATCCGTCCGCCCGGGCGATCACCGGGTCGTCCTGCAGAGAGTTCTCGAAGCTGATCTCGCCGCGGATCGCATCGGGCACCACCGTCACGCCCTCGTCGGGGACCCGGAGGCGCACCGCCGCGCCCTCCGCCGCCGCGCCCTCCAGGGCGAGCCCCCGGTAGCCGCGGCCCGGGTTCTGCCGGCGCCACTCCTGCACCTCGGCCCCGGTCGTCGTGTCGCGGTAGGCGGCACCGGAGGCGAGCAGCTCCTCGAGGCGCTCGCGATGGCGCGGTGCCCGCTCGTTCTGGCTGATCGGTCCCTCGTCCCAGTCGAGCTCGAGCCAGCGCAGGGCGTCGATGATCTGCTCGACGTTCGCCGCCGTCGACCGCTCGCGGTCGGTGTCCTCGATCCTCAGCACCAGGGTTCCTCCCGAGCCTCTGGCGACGAGCCAGTTGTACAGTGCCGTCCTCGCGCCGCCGATATGGAGCGCTCCGGTCGGCGAGGGGGCGAAACGGACTCGAAGGGAACCTTCCATGCTGATCGGCGCGCATGTTTCCACAGCGGGCGGCCTCGCCAACTCCGTCGAGCGCGGCGTCGAGCGCGAGTGCGACGCAATCCAGATCTTTCACCAGAGCCCGCGGGCCTGGCGACCGACGAAGTTCGGCCCGGCCGACTTCGAGGCGTTCAACTCGGCGTTCGCCGAATCGCGGCTCGGCTCGGTCGTGATCCATGCCGTCTATCTGATCAACACCTGCAGCCCCGATCCCGAGATCAGCTCGAAGTCGTTCGCCTCGCTCGTCCACGCCCTCCGGCTCGGCGATGCGATCGGCGCCGACGGCGTCGTCCTCCACGCCGGATCGCGAAAAGGTGCGCCGCTCGCCGAGGCCGTCGCGAGGTCCGGCAAGCTCGTCGGCGCAGCGCTGGCCGAGTCGGAGCGCTGTCCGGTGCTGTTCGAGAACACCGCCGGCACGACCGGCCCGCTCGGACGCGACTTCGACGAGCTGGCGATGCTCGTCGAGGCGGCCGGCGGCGGCGAGCGGCTCGGCGTCTGCATCGACTGCTGCCACCTGTTCGCGAGCGGCTTCGACATCTGCGAGCCCGAGGGATTGACGACGGTCGTCGACGACCTCGACCGGCTGGTCGGCCTCGACCGGCTGCGCTGCCTGCACGTCAACGACAGCGCCGTCCCGATGGGCGCCAATCGCGACAAGCACGCCAACGTCGGCGAGGGCGAGATGGGCGAGCGTGGGATCGCGACGTTCCTCTCTGAGCCGCGCTTCGAGAACCTCCCGGCGCTGCTCGAGACCCCGGGCCCGCACAAGCAGGGCTCCGACCTCGCCGAGGTTCAGCGGACGAAGACGTTACGGGAGGCGGGCCTCGATGGGAGGGCCGCCGGGGCGTGACCCGGCGGCCCGGCGCAGTCGAGCGCGGCAGGGCCGCGCCAGTCGCGCAGTTATCCAGCTAGCTCGCGAGCGGGAGGCCGGTGCGGAGATCGAAGTCGGCCGGGTCGGCGATGTCGAAGAACGACGGGTTCAGGCAGGTATGGGCGGGACCGTCGCCCTCGAATGCGGGCTCGACCCGGAACTGGCACTGCGGCAGCGGCTCGCCCGTCATCTTGATGCCGCCGAAGCCACCGTTGCGCTCGGCGGCCTCGAACCCGGCGATGTCGATCTCGCCGCGGAAGACCTTCTGCACGCAGCCCATGAACCGCCGCCCGGTCGGGCCGTCGACGTAGCTCCACAGGTACGGGCACCGCATCGCCAGGCAGTCGCGAGGCTCGATCAGCTTGTCGCAGAAAGTCCTGCAGCTCCGGCACTCCCCGGGCGGCGGCGCGACCTCGGCTGTGCGGGTGGCTCCCATGGCTGGATTCTAGTTCCGGGTCCTAAAGACCTCGCCGCAAATCTTCGTTTCGACGCCGCTCAAGCGGCTATCGGCGGGCGGCCGAGGAGGTCCTCGATCTCGGCTCGGAGGCCGACCGAGGCATCGACCCGATAGGCGCTGCCGAAACGAAGCCTGCGGGCGCCTTCGCGGGTCTTCATCTCGAGGAGGACCTCGGCATCGCCGGGAAAGCTCGCGAACACCGACTTGAGCTCCTCGATGATCGACGGGTCGAAGTCGGCGGCGTCGAGCTGCAGCGCGAAGCAGACCGGCTTGTCGAGCTCGCGGACCTTCTCCCTCGCGGTCTCGACCTCGTCGCTGGTCGGCTCGAACGGCTGTGCCTCGTGGACGACGAGCTTGACCTCGCCGCGGTCCTTGCGATCGACGCGGCCGCGAACCAGCAGGACCGCGTCGGTGTCGATCAGCCCCTCGTTGGCGTCGAGCGTCTTCGCGAAGATGATCATCTCGACCCGCCCCTCGAGGTCGTCGAGCGTCGCGAACATCATCGTGCTGCCGCTCTTCGTCCGGATCCGCTTCGCCTCCGAGACGATCCCGCCGACCGTCACCGTCGCCCCGTCCGGGCGCTTCTCGAGCTCGGCGAGGGTGCAGTCGCTGCGGACCCGGAGCGCCTCACGGACCTGGGAGAGCGGGTGGTCGGAGAGGAACGTGCCCATCGTCTCCTTCTCCATCGCCAGCAGCTCGCGCTGCTCGAACTCGTCGCCGATGATCGGCGCGTGCTGGGCCCGGGACGCGGCCGGCCCGGAATCGTCGAGGGCGAAGATCGACGCCTGGCCGCGCTCTGCGTCCTCCTGCGCCTTCGCACCGGCGGACTGCGCCTGCGGCAGGACCGCGAGCATCGCCCTGCGGCTCGCTCCGGTCGAGTCCAGGGCTCCGCACTTGATCAGGCACTCGATCGCCCGCTTGTTGACGGCGCGGCAGTCGACCCGCTCGCAGAAGTCCCAGAGCGAGTCGAACGGTCGCTCCTCGCGGGCCTCGAGGATCGCCTCGACGGCAGCGTGCCCGACGTTCTTGACCGCGTCCAGGCCGAAGCGGATCTTGTTGCCGGTCACGACGAAGTCGTGGTCGGAGGCGTTGACGTCCGGGGGCAGGACGTCGATCCCCATCTCCTCGCAGCGATTGACGAAGAACGGGACCTTGTCCTTGGTCGACATGACCGAGCTGATCACGGCGGCCATGTACTCGGCCGGGTAGTTGGCCTTCAGATAGGCCGTCCGGTAGGAGATCAGCGCGTAACAGGCGGCGTGGGACTTGTTGAATGAGTAGTCGGCCGCCGCGGTCATCAGGTTCCAGAGGTCGCGCGACACCGCCGGGTCGGTCTGCGAGGCCGCCGCCCCGTCCATGAACTCGGCCTCGAGGCTCGCCATCATGTCGCGCTTCTTCTTGCCGATCGCCTTGCGGAGGTCGTCGGCGCGAGCCGGGCTGAAGCCACCGATCTGCTTCGAGATCTCCATCAGCTGCTCCTGGTAGATGCAGCAACCGAACGTCGCCTCCGTGATCGGGCGAAGCCGCTCGTCCTGGTAGCGGACGCCGGCAGGGTCGCGCTTGCCACGCGCATAGTCGGGGATGAAGCGCATCGCGCCGGGCCGGTAGAGGGCGCCGATCGCGACGATGTCGTCGAAGCGGGTCGGCTTGATCTGCCGGAGCGCCTCCCGCATCCCCTCCGACTCGAGCTGGAAGACCCCGATCGAGTCGCCGCGGGAGAGCATCTCGAAGGTCTTCGCGTCGTCGAGCGGCAGCGCTTCGACGTCGAGCTCGACGTCGCGCGAGCGCCGAACGATGTCGACCGCGTCCTCGATCACGTCGAGGTTGCGGAGGCCGAGGAAGTCCATCTTCAGCAGGCCGACCTCCTCGACCGGCCCCATCGAGTACTGGGTGACGATCTTGTAGGAGCGCTCGCCGTCCTTGGCGGCGCCGCGGTCCTCGGCGAGCTGGAGCGGCACGACCTCCTGGAGCGGGCGGTCGGCGATCACGACGGCGGCGGCATGGATCGAGTGGTTGCGGACGATCCCCTCGAGCCCGCGGGCGGTATCGACGATCTGGCGGGTGTCGGGCTCGGCGTCGTATGCCTTCTTGAGGTCCTCGCCGGCCTTGAGGCAGTCCTCGAAGCTCGGGCTGCGGCCCATGATCGGCTCCGGGATCAGCTTCGCGACCCGGTCGCCGGCGCCGTAGTCGAAGCCGAGGACGCGGGCGGCGTCGCGGGTCGCGGCCCGCGGCGCCATCTTGCCGAAGGTGACGATCTGCGCGACCGACTCGCGCCCGTACTTGTCGGTCACGTAGCGGATCACCCGCTCGCGGCCACGGACCGAGAAGTCGATGTCGATGTCGGGCATCGACCGCCGCGCCGGGTTCAGGAAGCGCTCGAAGAGAAGGTCGTTCGCGAGCGGATCGAGATCGGTGATGCCGAGGCTGTAGGCGACGATCGAGCCCGCTGCCGAGCCGCGGCCCGGCCCGACCGCGATCCCGTTCTCCTTCGCGTAGCGGACGAAGTCCCAGACGATCAGGAAGTAGGACGGAAAGCCCATCTCCTCGATGACGCCGAGCTCGAACTCGAGTCGCTCGACGGCGGCCGCGGGCGGCGGGTCGCCGTAGCGGTGGCGGAGCCCGTCGGACGCGACGCGGCGCAGCTGCTCCGAGGGCTCCGATCCGTCCGAGGTCGGGAAGCGCGGCAAAAGCAGTTCGCCGAGCTTGATCTCGACGTTGCACCGGTCGGCGATCTCGAGAGTGTTCGGGACCGCCTCCGGCCAGGGCGCGAACGACTCGTGCATCTCCTCGGCGGTCTTCAGGAAGAACTCGTTGGTGTCGAAGCTGAGCTTCGGCGCCTCGAGGGTCGACTTCGTCTGCACGCAGAGCAGCGCCTTGTGGTTGTTGTAGTCCTCGCGGCGCAGGTAGTGGACGTCGGCCGTCCCGACCAGCGGCCTGCCGAGCTCGCGGGCGACCCGGGCGATGCCCTCGTTCGCCTTGTCCTGCTCGGGGATCCCGTTCACCTGCAGCTCGAAGTAGACGTTGTCGTCGCCGTAGATCCCGATCAGATCGTCGACGTGAGCGCGGGCGTCACCGGGCCGGTCCTCGACGAGGCGCCGGCAGAACCGCGAGGCGAGACAGCCGGTCAGCGCGATCACCCCCTCCGAGTAGCGATCGAGCAGCCGCGGGTCCACGTTCGCCTTGCCGCGCGCGAACCCCTCGAGGAAGCCGGCCGAGCTGAGCTTGACGAGGTTCTTGAAGCCGGTCTCGTCGGCGGCCAGCAGCGTCAGGTGGTTGCGCTCCCACTTCGTCTTCTGCTTGATCTCCTCGACGTCGTCGACGAGATAGGCCTCGAGGCCCATGATCGGCTTGATCCCGTGCTGGCGGCAGGCCTTGAAGAGCTCGACCGAGCCGTTCATGACGCCGTGATCGGTGAGGCCGAGGGCGGGCATCCCGAGCTCAGCGGCGCGCGCCGCCATCGCGTCGATCTTGTTGGCGCCGTCGAGCAGCGAATACTCGCTGTGGACGTGCAGATGCGCTGCCTGCTGTGCGGCGGTCGTGCTCACCGGCCCATCATGGCAAGGGGGGTGGATGCCAACCGCGGTCCGGACGGGCCCCGCCGGCACGATCTCCGCGTTTTGCGGAAGCCTTCTCCGGCGATCTCCTAACCGCCGCGGCGCTCGGCGGCGTCGATCCTCGCGAGCACCTCGACGAGCCGCTGCTCGGCCTCTCGGACCCGCTCGGAGGCCTCCTGCTCGGCCGCCGCGGTCCGCTCGCGGACGCGCTCTTCGCGCGCCTGCGAGTCGGCGACCGCCGCCAGCCGGCGTTCGGCGTCGGCGACCGCCGCGGCGAGCCGCCCCGCGGCCTGCTCCTCGCCGGCTGCCAGGAGCGCCGCGACCCGTGCCTCGAGTCCGGCCCTGCAGCGCTCGAGCTCGGCGGCGACGGAGTCTGCCGCCGCGGCGCGCGCCGCGGCGGCCGCCTCGGCGCTGAGCGCTCGGGCGCGCGACTCGAGCTGCTCGCCCGCTCCGCTCGCGGCGCGGTCGAGCTCGGCATCGCGCCGCGCCCGGTGCTGCTCGGCCGCCGCCGCGAGCTCGGCGGTGAGCTCGTCGCGACGCCGCTCCAGCGCCGCGAGGGCCTGCCCGAGCTGTGCATTCGCCGCAGCCTCGGCGCGAAGCGCATGGCTCCGGTAGCTGCGCCGCGAGGTCTCCTCGCGGATCGCCTCCATCTGCTGGCCCGCGCACGCCATCAAGCCACGCTGAAGCTCGGCGCTCGTCGCCTGCGCCTCGGCGGCGACGGCGGCCCGCGCCACCTCGCCCGCGCTCGCCGCGAGGCTCTCGCGAGCGGCAGCGACCGCTCGCCGAGGTAGCTCTTCCGCGGTTCGCCGACGGTACAGCCCGGCGGATCGGCCCAGAACGCCTTGTAGTACGTCCCGCGATAGTAGTAGCAGGTAAAGCGGAAGCCGGCGGGGAAGGGGAGGATCAGCAGTGCGGGTGAGATCGACGCCAGCCAGCGCGGCGCTCGCGCGAACCACCCGTGCGGCGGTGGCCCGAACAGCAGCGGCGAGTAGAACGGCGACAGGTAGTTGCCGAACTCGTAGTTGGCGTTCTGGAACGCGGCCCACGTGGCGTACCCCAGAAAGCTCGACAGCACGACGAAGGCACCAAGAGGTGGAAGCCACCAGGCGTCGCGACGCATCGTCTCCCCGAACCCGCGACGTCTGAGCTGTACGACTGGTTGCGTCATCGTGCGTGCTTCTCCGGTGTGAAGTCGCGAGAAAGTAGGGATGGGGCGAAAGCGGCGGAAGAGGGCC
>Ga0207708_10001248_pt1 | contig 19171 bp, 15 predicted proteins | sample KBSK5101metaG_FD_184340 | JGI IMG/M metagenome (GOLD analysis project Ga0207708, IMG submission 184340) | Corn, switchgrass and miscanthus rhizosphere microbial communities from Kellogg Biological Station, Michigan, USA - KBS K5-10-1 metaG... | ecosystem: Host-associated > Plants > Roots >...
GACGCCGCGCCGCGCGTGGGACGGGAGATCGCGCGCGACATGCCGCCCGAGTCGTACGTCTCCGACTGGACGCAGCAGAACGTCAACTACTTCCGCGCGATCCAGATCGAGAAGCGGATGATGTTCATCATCCTCACGCTCATCATCGCGGTGGCGGCCTTCAACCTGGTGAGCACGCTGGTGATGGCGGTGACCGACAAGCACCCCGACATCGCCATCCTGCGCACGCTGGGAGCCTCGCCCGCCAGCATCATGCAGATCTTCGTGGTGCAGGGGATCGTGATCGGCCTGGTGGGCACGTTGATCGGCGTGGTGGGCGGCGTCTTCACCGCGCTCAACATCGACACCGTGGTGCCGTTCATCGAGCGCACCTTCCGCTTCGAGATCCTGTCGCGCGAGGTGTACTACATCAGCGAGCTGCCCTCGGACCTGCACCTGGGCGACGTGGTCTGGGTCACGCTGGTGTCGCTCGCGCTCTCGCTGGTGGCGACGCTCTATCCCAGCTGGCGCGCCGCGCGCGTCAATCCCGCCGAGGCGTTGCGCTATGAATGACGCGGTGCTCGCCTGCAGCGGGCTCACCAAGACCTTCGGCCTGGGCGATGTCGCCGTCCCGGTGCTCAAGGGCATCGACCTCGAGGTCGGCAAGGGCGAGTCGATCGCGATCGTCGGGCAGTCGGGCTCGGGCAAGAGCACGCTCCTGCACCTGCTGGGCGGACTCGACAAGCCCACCGCGGGCAAGGTCTCGCTGCTGGGACAGGACGTGGTCGCGCTCGATCCCGCGTCGCAGGGACGCCTTCGCAACGAGGCGCTGGGCTTCGTCTACCAGTTCCACCACCTGCTGATGGAGTTCTCCGCGCTCGAGAACGTGGCGATGCCGCTCACGATCCGCCGCGCCCCCGACAAGGAAGCCCACGATCGCGCGCGCGCCATGCTGGAAGAGGTGGGCCTGGGCCATCGCATCGCGCACCGGCCGGGCGAGCTCTCGGGCGGGGAGCGCCAACGGGTTGCGGTCGCGCGGGCGCTGGTGACCAATCCGGCGTGCGTGCTCGCCGACGAGCCCACGGGGAACCTCGATCGCGAGAACGCCGCGCGCATCTTCGACCTGATCCTGGACCTGAACCGGCGCCACGGCGCGGCGTTCGTGATGGTCACGCACGATCCGGCGCTCGCGGCCCGCATGGGCCGCCAGCTGCGGATGACCGACGGGAAGATTTCCGGCTAGGAGCGCTTGCGCTCGCGCAACACGTCCAGCAACTGCTGGCGCGCGATCTTGACGCCCTTCTGGAAGTAGTCGATGCGCACCAGGTCGGTGGGCGACGTCTTGGTGGGCTGGACACCGAGCCCGTCACGCGGCGACCAGGTGCCGCGCCGCGCGTTCGCCAGCTCGTGCTCCGCCTGGTCGACCTGTGCCGCCGCGCGCGCGACCGCCGCATCGGCGTCGATGAGCTGTGCGGCGAGGTCGAAACCCGACACGCCACCCGAACCCGGCGACGGCGACATCGACGAGCCGATCTCGCGCTGCTCCAGCAGCTTCGACTCGCCCGACGGCGGCATGTCCGAGAACATCACGGTGCCGTTGGGTCCGATCGACTTGTAGAGCGTGGCAGCCTGCGCGGGCATCACGGCGAGCGCGAGGAGCAGCGCAGCGAGGGCGTGTTTGGTGACCATGGCGACATTGTCCCCGCCGCACAAGAACCCCTTGCGAATCAGCGTTCTCGGAGCGCTAGTCGCTTGGGACCACGAATCGGGGAATGACGGCAGCCAGGTATCGGCCGTCCGACGGGGGCGGGTAACAACGCCTACGAGGGCGCGGTGCGTTTCAGGACGGCAGCCAACGCGCCACGGCGGCGCGTACATCCTCGGGTGAGGTCACGCGAACCGCCTGCAGCCCCGCGGCCCGTGCGCCCTCGACATTGGCGGCGGTGTCGTCGAAGAAGAGGATGCGCCCAGGCGGCACGCCGAGCGCCGCCGCCACGGCATCGAAGGATTCGCGGGTGGGCTTGCGCACCCCCATCTCGCTGGAGATGAAGCGGCGCTCGATCGGCTGCAGCGCCTGCGCGTACCGGCGCTTCCAATATTCGTGGTGCGTGCGATTGGTGTTCGAGAAGAGGTGCAGCGGGATGCTCTCCCGCAGCCTCGGAAGCAACGCGACCGTGGGCGCGATCTCCGGGCCGAAGACCTGTTGCCAGCCGTCCTCGAAATCCGCATCCGTCAAGTCGATGCCGAGCGTGTGCTTGTCGAGCGGCCGGTCGTAACGGTCCGCCTCGGCTCCGCGGAGCAGCCGGTCGAGGTGGAGAAGCCCAGGTCGCAAAATGCCGGCAAGGTCGCGAAAGCGGAGGACGAGCCCAAGCGCGACATGACGTTCGACGATCTGCGCGTCGAGGACGGCACGGTCAACATCGTCTACGACGAAAAGGGCACTGAGAAGCGCGTCGAGCATATCAACGCGAATGTGAGCATGCCCGCGCTTGCGGATCCACTCACAGGACACGGTAATTTCGATTGGAAGGGAGAAACTATCGATTTCAGCTTCGAGCTGACCTCGCCGGTCGATCTGCGCGAGAAACGCCCTGCCAAGCTGCTCCTCGCCCTCGATACGCAGGCCATCGCAGCGCGGTTCGACGGCACGGTCATGGCGAGGCCCGAGTTCACCGGTCAGGGCCAGCTGTCGGCCAAAGCTCACTCGATCCCTTCGCTGATTGCCTGGATGCGGGAGCGGCCGTCGTCGCTGACCGCCATCGGTGATGGAGAGCTTGCGAGCCATATCGCCTGGAAGAAGGACGAAATCACGTTGAGCCAGGCACGCTTTGCGCTCGAGCACGCGAGCGGCCAAGGGCAGGCCGTCGTGACCTTGGAGGAGCCGAGGCCGCATATCAGAGCCGCCCTTGCGCTCGATCACCTTGATCTCAATCCATTCCTGGCGAGCCCTGGGCGACAAGGGAAGGGCGCCGCCGCGAAGCCAAAAGCCGCCCAACCGTCCCCGGCAAACGACGATACGCCGCCGCCACAAGCAGCAAACCCCAAGAACTGGTTCGAAAAATCCGGCGCGGATCAGAGCGCGGAGCCGGCAGAGCCAAACTCTGAGGAATCTCCCTCGGCCGCGGCTGACGCCCATCCGGCGGCGCCTCAGTCCGAGGAAAATGCACCTGCGCCACCGGAAACCACGCCCGCCGACACGGCGCCAGCCCCGCACCCAGCCCAGTTCGACGCCGACGTCAATGTCAATGTGCGGCAGACGCGCGTAGGCCATCTCGAGATCGGTCCGAGCTCGCTCGGCATTGCCTTCCGGGACGGTGTGCTCAATGCGACGCTCGGCGGCATGGAGCTCTATGACGGGCACGCAAGCGGCAAAGTCACGCTCGACGCGTCCAAGGCCGTTCCCACGTTCAGCGGCAACCTTCTTCTTGACGGCGTCCAGACCAAGACCCTATTGAGCGACGCCGCTCAGTTCAGCCTGCTCTCGGGGCATACCAAGCTCGCGCTCCAAATCAGCGGCTCGGGCGGCAACTCGGATGAAATCAAGTCGTCGCTGGCCGGCCAGGGCAACTTCGCCGTGAGCGACGGCGCGATCGAGGGCATCAACATCACCGAGCTCATCAACTCCGTCGGCGCGGGGCAAATTCCCGACCTCCGTCAGGGACCGGGCGCCAAGACGGCCTTCAGCGATCTTGGCGGCAGCTTCACCATCGCGAACGGCGTCGCGGCGACCAACAACCTCCAGATGACGAGCCCGGTGCTCAAAGTGACGGCGGAAGGCAATGTAGACCTCACGCAAAGCACCATCGACATCCTGGCCCGCCCGGAGATCACTGCCGGACCAGAGGGCAAGCGTGGCGCCAATAATCTCGCAGGCCTCAGCGTTCCCGTGCGCATCGAGGGGCCCCTGGCCAAGCCTTCCATCAGGCCCGAGGTGAAGGCGATGTTCGCGAACCCTGAGCAGGCCGGGAAGACGGTGAATCAAATCGGCGAGGCGCTACAGAAGAAGTTCAAGGGGAAGCCCGTGGGCGAGGCGATCGGGCGCTTCCTCGGCAACGTTCAGATCGGTCCGCGCAATAAGGATGCGGAAGGGGACGCAGTCCCGCCGAGACAGAAGGACTCAGGCACGAGCGCTCAGCAACCGACGCCCGATGATGGCGCCGCCAACCAGGACAGCGGTGACGACGCGCCTGACCCCGATCTCGACCGAATACTCCGCTAGCAGAGAACGCTATTGCACCACGGCTTCCGCCGTGGACCCCGACGGCTCTCCGGCAAAGGTAATGAGCGTGCGCATCTCAGGATTGCCGAGGCCGACGCACATCGGCGCTCCGGCGCCCGGGATGAAGCTCGCATCGAACATCTCGCGCACAGCGCCCCACTTGATCCAATGCAGGATGTCGCCGTTGCGCGTCTCGATGATATAGGCGCCGCAGCGCGGCTCGCGGTCGCGCGCCTTTCCCAAACCTTCGGCGCTTCGCTTCATCGACGAGTATCACTACCGTGCCGAGAGCCAGTCGCTTATCGCCGAACGTCTCGCCGAGCAGATTGCCTGATGGCGCTCAAGGTCATGGCTTGGGCCGGCGCTTATCGAGCGCGGCAAGTCCGTCGGAGAACCCTGTAAGCTCCGCGACGGCCTGCACCGCCTGGCCGTTAAGCGCATACACTGTGATCGTGCCCTTCTGCGACTTGGTCAGCTCCTGCTTAAGATCGTCAGGCATGACCAGAAGTGCGCTGCATTGTTGCGGCACGCAGGCCTGATAGGACATCCGATAGATCTTGATCGCATCGGGCGAGAATTCGAGACCTTTCTGCAACGCGACCCCGGTCGGCCCGTCGATTCTGAGCACGAGGTTGCCCTGGGGCCCATAGGCCACGGTCACGCGGAAGACGAGTTTCTGCGATTCGCGCTGCACGAGAGCCTGGACGAGAGAGCAGGGCTCCCTGCCTTCCTTGTCCTTCTCTTTGCCGCAGACAAGCGCCCATTGGCCGAAATTGCCGGCGATCGTCACCTCGGGTGCTTTTCCGGGCTCTCCTTGGGCTTTGGCGGGGGCGGTCGGTTTCGCCACTGAGCCGCCTGGTGAAGCATTGCCTCCGGCCTGGGCGACGGCCTGTCCACCGGCTATGAGCGTGACCCCACAAAAAAATGCAAAGGCGAGCTGTCGCCGCATCACACCGAGCTTTTCGTGTTGTATCCACGCATGCATTTACCTCCTCGGACCGGATATCGTCTCACGAGTATAGTCGGCAAAATAACGGACAAAAAGCGCAGCGTCGGAACAGAGAAACATTCCATCGACCGCAGCCGGCACCTCCCCTATAAGCGCGCCATGCCAGCCACACCTCCGAAAATCGGTTTCGTCAGCCTGGGTTGTCCAAAGGCGTTGGTCGATTCTGAACGCATCATCACCAAGCTCCGCGCCGAGGGTTACGAGCTTTCGCCGAGCTACGAAGGCGCCGACGCAATCGTCGTCAACACCTGCGGCTTTCTGAACTCCGCCAAGGAGGAATCGCTCGAGGCGATCGGGGAGGCGCTCGGTAAGAACGGCCGCGTGATTGTCACCGGCTGCCTCGGCGTTGAGTCTGATCGAATCCGTGCCCGCTACCCCGACGTGCTCGCCATTACTGGCCCGCACCAATATGAGGCGGTGGTCGACGAGGTGCACAAGGCCGTGCCCCGGCCGCACGACCCCTTCCTCGATCTTTTGCCGCCGCAGGGCATCAAGCTTACCCCGCGCCATTACGCCTATCTGAAGATTTCCGAGGGCTGCAACAATGCCTGCAGCTTCTGCATCATTCCCTCGCTGCGCGGCCGCCTCAAGAGCCGGCCGCTTGGGGAGGTGATGCGCGAGGCCGAGAAGCTGGTCGCCGCCGGCGTCGAGGAGCTGCTTGTGATCTCGCAAGACACGAGCGCCTATGGGCTCGATCTCCGCTACGCCAAAAGCGCGTGGCGCGGAGAGGAGCGCGACACGCGGTTCATGGCTCTCGCCGAGGCGCTCGGGTCGCTCGGCGCTTGGGTGCGCCTCCACTACGTTTATCCCTATCCGCACGTGGATGAGGTGCTACGGTTGATGGCAGAGGGCCGAGTGCTGCCTTATCTCGACATTCCCTTCCAGCACGCGAGTCCTTCGGTGCTTAAGGCCATGCTGCGGCCCGCGCACCAGGAGAAGACCTTGGAGCGCATCGCGCACTGGCGCGACATCTGTCCCGACCTCGCCATCCGCTCGACATTCATCGTCGGATTCCCCAAAGAGACGGAGGAAGATTTCGAGCTTCTGCTCGATTGGCTCGAGGAAGCAAAACTTACGCGCGTGGGCTGCTTCAAATATGAGAATGTCGATGGCGCCGCGGCCAATGCGCTTGAGGGCCATGTGCCAGAGGAGGTGAAAGCCGAGCGCTATGCGCGGCTCATGGAGCGCCAGCAAGCGATCAGCACCGATCTGCTTGCCGGCCGTGTGGGCAAGACGATCGAGGTCATCATCGATGAGGTTGATGGTGAAGGCGCGATCGCGCGCTCGCACTGGGACGCGCCCGAGATCGACGGGAATGTCTATTTGAACGACAAAAGGGGACTTAAAGCCGGCGACCGGCTGGTGGTCAAGGTCGCCGCGTCCGACGAGTACGATCTTTGGGCCGATCGGGTCGGTTCGCAGGCTGAGCGCGAGAGTGTCAGCGCGCCCTTGAGCTCAAGCTAGGCCGGGCTGGCTGCGCGAGCCCTGACTTCCTGCTTGGCGCCCTCGGTCCATTCGGCCATCGCGGGCAGCGCTAGCAGCGTTTCGGCATAGGCTGAAGCCGTGCCGTCGTCACCGAAATGCGAAAGGTCGACGGAATAGGTGCGGAAGCGGGTGGCGACCGGCGCAAACATCGCGTCGGAATTGGTGAAGGCGCCGAACAGAAACGGGCCGCTTTTGCCGAAGCGCGACCGCGCATCCTGCCAGATCGCCACGATTCGGCCGATGTCAGCTTCGAGTGCGTCGCTGATCGGCGGGCAGGGCAGGGTCGCCAGCAGTTCCATAGACATCTCGTTGCGGAGTGTGACGAACCCCGAATGCATTTCCGCAGAAACACTCCGGGCAAAGGCGCGCGCCGCTTCGTCATCTGGCCACAGCCGATGCTCGGGATGGCGCTCGGCGAGATACTCGAGAATGGCGAGGCTGTCCCACAACACGCCCGTGCCAGTCTTGAGCGCTGGCACCTTCCCTGAAGGCGTGTGACGGAGGATCTTGGCTTTGCTGTCGGGCTGCCTAAGCCTGACGCGCTCTTCCGCGAACGGAATGCCGCAAGCCTTCAGCGCGATCCATGGCCTCAAGCTCCACGACGACAAATTTTTGTCGCCGATCACGAGTGTGTAGTTGGTCTCTGCCATGCGGCCCTTCCGCCATTGTCATGTCCGCGCTCCCCTGCCATTAATGCGCGGCTCCATCAAGCCCACAATCTCGATCAATACGGCTAAGCGATGACGCTTGAGACCACGCGCCGCGGACTTGAAGACCTACTATTGTCGGCCGGCACTGATGCCATCCCGATCAGGCTCATCGCTCAGGAGAACGGTGCCCTGCCAGGGTTGAGCAGCGCCGCGCGCGCCTGGGTCGAGGCGCAAGGCTGGACGGCAAAGCAAGGTACTGTACTGCTCTTGCCGAATGGACAGGGCGGGGTTGGCGGCGTTCTGCTCGGAACTGGCGGCAAGGACTGGGCGACGCAGTCGCCGCTATTGCTCGGAGTTCTGCCGGCCGCCTTGCCCCCCGGCGACTACCGCTTTGCCTCGCCGCTCCCTGATCCCGAGCTCGCGGCGGTAGCCTTCCTCGCTGGCAGCTACCGCTTCACCCGCTACAAGACCGCAAACGGGCCGAAGCCCAAGCGGCTGGTTCTGCCAGAGGACGCAAATCGAGAGGAGGTCCTTGCTCTCGCTGAAGCGCTTTATTTCGGCCGCGACCTCATCAACACGCCGGCAAACGATCTCGGCCCTGCAGAGCTCGAAGCCGCTGCACGCGAGCTTGCCAACGCCTTTGGCGGCAGCGTCAAAGTCACGGAAGGCTCGGGGCTCCTGTCTTACAATTTCCCGATGATTCACGCCGTGGGACGCGCGAGCGACCGGCCACCGCGGCTGATCGATATTCGCTGGGGCTCAGAGCAAGCGCCCAAGGTGACCATTGTCGGCAAGGGCATCTGCTTTGACAGCGGCGGCCTCGACATCAAGCCGAGCAGCGCCATGGCGCTGATGAAGAAGGACATGGGCGGCGCAGCTTCTGCGCTTGCCTTCGCGCTTCTTGTCATGCGGGCTAAGCTCCCCATGCGGCTCCGCGTGCTGATCCCTGCGGCAGAGAACAGCATCGGCGGCAACGCCTTCAGGCCTGGCGACGTCCTTCCGAGCCGAAATGGCATGACCGTCGAGGTCGGCAATACGGATGCAGAGGGGCGGCTCGTGCTCGCCGACGCCATTAGCCTAGCCGAAGAAGAGGCCCCCGATTACCTCGTCACCATCGCTACATTGACGGGTGCCGCGCGCGTCGCGCTCGGGCCTGACCTGCCGCCGCTCTACACCGATGACGAGGAGCTTGCCGACGCTTTGCTTGCCTCGGGCCGCGCCATCGGCGATCCGTTCTGGCGCATGCCGTTCTGGCCGCCATACGACAAGATGCTCAAAAGCTCTGTCGCCGATGTAAGTCATATCGCCGAGGGCGCCTTTGCCGGCTCGGTCATCGCTGCACTGTTCCTGAAGCGTTTCGTGCGCGACTCGAAGCGATTCGTCCATCTCGACATCTTCGGCTGGGTGCCGCTTGAGCAGCCGGGACGCCCGCAAGGCGGTGAGCCGCAAGGGGCCCGCGCGCTCTACCACTACTTCCGCCAAGAGCTCGGGCAATCGTGAGCTCAAGCGGTTTTCCCGATCCACGCCGACACGCTTATCGCGCGGGCCTTGCCGACGCGAGGCTCAGGGACCTGGTCGAGGCCGAGCGCTACGTGCAGGGCGAGCCGCGCCAGGTTGTGGCGCCGTCGCTTCCCTTGCGACGCGATCCGCGCCCCGACTCGCTCCTCGAGACCGAGGCTCTCAAGGGTGAGACCGTCACCACTTTTGCCGAGAGCGAGGGCTGGACTTGGGTGCAGATCGATCGCGATCTCTATGTCGGCTATATGCCCAGCGAGGGTTTGAGCGCCTCAATCGTCGAGCCGACTCATCGGATCGCCGCGCTCCGCACCTATGTATTTCCTGAGCCAGACGCCAAGTCGGCGCCGCTTGCCCTGCTCAGCCTGAATGCGCTTGTCACCGCCGAAGCCGACGAGGGTAAATTCCTCACGCTGAAGGATGGAGGCTATGTCTTCGCGCGCCACACGCTGCCAGCGGGCGAGGCTGTAAGAGATGCCGTCGCCGTGGCAGAGAAATTTTTGGGCACGCCTTATCTTTGGGGCGGCCGCACCAGCATCGGGCTCGACTGCTCGGGCCTCGTGCAGCTCGCCTTCGAAGCCGCGGGCTATAATGCGCCGCGCGATGCCGACATGCAGGCAGAAGAACTCGGGGAGCCCATAAACTGGAATCAAGGCGCGAAACTTTACCGCGGCGATCTCGTGTTTTGGGAAGGCCATGTCGGCATCATGACGAGCCCCACCGATCTCATTCACGCCAACGCTTACCACATGGCAGTCGAAATCGAGCCCCTCCGCGAGGCGAAGGAGCGTATAAAGACGGCAACTGGCTCTGAGGTGATTGGGGTGCGGCGGCTGCCGCAGATCGCGGCAGCCGAGACGCTTTAGGCTGAGCTTAGTGCAGGACGCCGAACAGCCACAGCAAGATGATGATCGGGATAGGAATGCCGATCAGCCACAACAATATTCCGCGCATGGTCCGTGTCTCCGCTTTTTACGGGGGTGAGATGGCGGAGCAACGTGCTGATCGGACAAGAGTTCCAATCCGCTAGGTCGCGACGGCGCCTCCGCGCCGCGCCTCGAGCTCGAAGGCAGCCGCAAGCAGCGCCTTGGTGTAGTCGGTCTTGGGTTTGGCGAACACCGTGCGCGCCGGTCCTTGCTCGACGACCTTGCCGTGGCGGAGCACGATAATCGAATTGGCGAGCGCGCGCACGACCTTGAGATCGTGACTGATGAAGAGGTAGGCGAGTTTGTGCTTCTTCTGCAACTCGCGCAGGAGATCCACGATCTGCGCCTGCACCGAGACGTCGAGGGCCGAGGTCGGCTCGTCAAGGATGAGGAATTTTGGCTCGAGCACCAGCGCGCGGGCAATCGCGATGCGCTGGCGCTGCCCGCCGGAGAATTCGTGGGGATAGCGGTCGCGCCAGGCGGGGTCTAACCCGACTTCCTTGAGCGCGCGAGCGACGCACGCGTTTCGCTCGTCCTGGCTTAGCCCATGATTCTGGATGACCAGGCCTTCTTCGATGATCTGCCCCACCGAAAGGCGAGGAGAAAGCGAGCCGTAAGGGTCCTGGAATACGATCTGCATGTGGCGCCTGAGCGGCCGCATGCGCTTCGAATCGTAGCTGTCAATGCGGTTGCCGAGATAGACGATCGGCCCTTCGCTCGACACGAGCCTAAGCAAGGCAAGGCCGAGCGTGGTCTTGCCCGAACCCGACTCGCCTACGACACCAAGCGTCTGGCCCTCTTTGACGGCGAGATCGATGCCGTCGACCGCCTTGATGTAACCGACGATGCTCCGCAAGAAGCCGCGCTTGATCGGGAACCACACCTTCAAGTCCTTGGCCTCGAGAATGGTGACCGCCTTGGCATTAGCCGGAGGAGGCGCACCCTTCGGCTCAGAGGCAAGCAGGTGCTTGGTGTAAGGATGCTGTGGAGACGCGAAGATCTGCTGTGCCCGGCCGCGCTCGACGATTTCCCCGCTGTTCATGACGCACACCCTGTCGGCCATTTTCCGCACGATGCCGAGGTCGTGCGTGATGAGCAGCATGGCCATATGGAATTCGTCCTTGAGCTTGGCGAGAAGGTCGAGGATCTGCGCCTGGATGGTGACGTCGAGCGCGGTAGTGGGCTCGTCGGCGATGAGCAGGTCTGGCTCATTGGCCAGCGCCATGGCGATCATCACCCTTTGCCGCTGACCGCCCGAAAGCTGATGCGGATAGGAGGCAAGCCGCCCCTCGGGATCGTCGATGCCGACCTTGTCGAGCAGGTCAAGTACACGCGCGCGCGCAGCACGGTCCGACAGCCCGCGATGAATCTTCAATACCTCGCCGACCTGCTGCTCGATGGTATGCAGCGGATTGAGTGAGGTCATCGGTTCCTGGAAGATCATGGAGATCTTGTTGCCGCGGATCGTTCGCAAACCAGAGTCGCGAAGCGTCATCAGATTTTCGCCCTTGAACCAGATTTTTCCCGAAGGATGTGAAGCCGAAGGATAGGGCAGCAGCTTCAGGATCGACAGTGCGGTGACGGTCTTGCCCGAGCCCGACTCGCCGACCAACGCCACCGTCTCGGCTCTGCTGATGTCGAAGGACACATGCTTCACCGCATGGGTGACCTTGCCCCCGCCGCGAAAATTCACCGAAAGATCCTCGACGTTGATCAGCTCGCCTCGGGCGGCGGCGCTCTCGCCGTTTCTCACTTCCATCAAGCCACTTCCCCCTTGGCCGGCACTGCCTCGTCGTCGGCGCAAACGCCGCGCTCGATCTCGATCGTGGCGTGATCGAGTCCGAAGCGCTCCTTGAGCCGCGCCTTGATATTGCGCACGGCCTTGTCGGAGTTCTGCCTCTCGCCGATGCAGGCATGCAGCGTCACCATGCGTCGGGATTGCGTGATCGACCAGACATGCACATGATGGATTCCCTCGACCCCTTTGACATTGGCAATGAGGTCAGGGCCGATGGCGCGGGTGTCGAGCTCGCCCGGCGCACCTTCGAGCAGGATATGGCCGGCATCGGCAACGACCACCCACCCGCTTCGCACGATGATGGCGGCGACCACGACCGACAGCAAAGGATCGATCGGCGTCCATCCGGTCGCCAGGATCACGCCGCCGGCAACAAGCGCGGCCACTGAGCCGAACAGATCGCCGAGCACATGCATGGCTGCGCCGCGGACATTGAGATTCTCGCGATCGGCGCCTTGCAGCAGCCAGAACGCAGCGACATTCACGAGCAATCCGAGCGCTGCAATCCCCACCATGATGCCGCCCGAGACTTCGGGTGTGGTCATCAGTCGCTCAGCGGCCTCGTAGACGATCCAAGCAGCGATGGCGAACAGCGCGAGGCCATTGGCGAAAGCGACCAGCACCTGGAAACGATCGAAGCCGAAGGTACGTTTCCAATCTGCCGGGCGCCGCGACAGCCTGAACCCGAACCAGGCGAGCGCCAGCGAAGCGAAGTCAGTGAGCATGTGGCCGGCATCTGCGAGCAGGGCGAGGGAGCCCGCAGCGATGCCGCCGGCGACCTCGACAAACATGAAGGCGCCGGTGATGAGCGCTGCCAATCCCACGCGCCGCTCGTTGTTGGTGTGAGCCGCGTCATGATCATGACTATGGCCGGCGTGGCCATGGTTGTGACGATGGTGCAAATGCGATCCCATGGAGACTCACATCAAAGTCTTGCGCGGGTCGAGCGCGTCGCGCACCGCCTCACCGACGAAGATGAGCAGGCTCAGCATCGCCGCGATGACGAAAAAAGCGGTCAGTCCAAGCCATGGCGCCTGAAGATTGTCCTTCCCTTGCGCAAGGAGCTCGCCGAGCGACGGCGATCCCACCGGCAGGCCATAGCCCAGGAAGTCCAAGGATGTGAGGGTGGTAATCGACCCATTCAAGATGAAGGGCATAAAGGTCAACGTCGCCACCATGGCGTTCGGCAGGAGATGCTTGAAGATGATCCTGGTGTTGGACAGTCCAAGCGCGCGGGCGGCGGTGACATACTCGAAATTCCGCGCCCGCAGGAACTCCGCGCGCACCACGCCGACCAGGGCGACCCATGAAAAGGCGAGCAGGATGCCGAGCAGAATCCAGAAATTCGGCTCGATCACCGCGGCGATGATGATGAGCAGATAGAGCTGCGGAATGCTCGTCCAGATCTCGATGAAGCGTTGGAACAGGAGGTCGGTCCAGCCGCCGAAATAGCCCTGCACCGCGCCTGTCGCCACCCCGATGATGGAAGAGAACAGCGTGAGCACGAGTCCGAACAAGACCGAGATGCGGAAACCATAGATGACGCGAGCGACCACGTCGCGGCCCTGATCGTCGGTGCCGAGCCAGTTCCATTCGAGCTCGGCATTGCAGGGATGAAAGCCCTGCTCCACGGCGGCCTTGCAGTCCCTCTCGGTCAGCGCCCAGGTCGGCTTCACCGGGAAAGCCATCGGCGGAGTCTTGTTCTGCGTGTTGTAGGAGAAGCGTATCGGTGGCCACACTACCCAGCCCCCGCCTTTCGCGATCATCTCCTTGACGGCGGGGTCGCGATATTCGGCCTCGGTCTCAAAGATGCCGCCGAATGTGGTCTCGGGGTAGGACTGGAAGATCGGCCAATAATAGTGGTTGTCGTATTTCACCAAGATTGGCTTGTCGTTGGCGATGAACTCGGCGAACAGGCTCACGATGAATAGCGTAAGAAAGATCCAAAGCGACCAGAAGCCGCGACGGTTGGCCCTGAACGTCTCCCAGCGTCGGCGCTGCAGCGCTGACAGCCATGGCCGCCGCACCGGCAGTCCTTGTACCGTTACCTCCTCGACGATTGCGGTATCGGTGGGCGCATCCATCGGCGTCACACCTCGCGCGTCTCGAAATCGATGCGCGGATCCACCCAGGTATAGGTGAGGTCGGAGATGAGATTGATGACGAGGCCGAGCAGCGAGAAGATATAGACCGTGGCGAATACCACAGGATAATCCCGATTCACGATCGACTCGAAGCCGAGGAGGCCCAAGCCATCGAGGCTGAAAATCGTCTCGATCAGGAGCGAGCCGGCAAAAAAGGCGCCGATGAATGCGCCGGGGAAGCCAGCAATCACGATCAGCATGGCGTTGCGGAATACATGACCGTAGAGCACTTTGTGCTCAGGCAGTCCCTTTGCCCGCGCCGTCATCACGTATTGCTTCCTGATCTCCTCGAGGAACGAGTTCTTGGTGAGGAAAGTGGTGGTGGCGAAGGCTGAGAGCATCATGGCGATCATCGGCAAAACGAGGTGCCAGAAATAATCGAGGATCTTCGAATACCAGGGGAGCGACCACCAATTCTCCGAGATCAGTCCGCGCAACGGGAAAATCTGGAAAAACGAGCCGCCGGCAAACAACACGATCAGGAATACGGCGACCAGAAAGCCAGGAACCGCGTAGGCAATAACGATCACCGTGCTGGTCCACATATCGAACCTGGAGCCATCGCTCACTGCCTTGCGGATGCCGAGCGGAATCGAGATGGCGTAAGAGAGCAGAGTCATCCATAGGCCGAGCGAGATCGAAACCGGCATCTTCTCGCCGATCAGCTTGAGCACGCTCGTGTCGCGGAAATAGCTCTGCCCAAAATCGAACAGGAGATAGTTCTTGATCATCAGGAGGAAGCGTTCATAGGCAGGCTTGTCGAAGCCGAACTGTTTCTCGAGGCTCTTGATGAATTCGGGATCGAGGCCTTGCGCGCCGCGATATTTCGAGGGGGCCGACACATCTCCAGGTGTGGCGCCTTGGCCTGGGCGCCCCATCATATCGCCACCGCCGCCGCTGAAAGTAGATGTCGCCCCAACGTCAGTCCCGGTAAGTTGCGCGATCAACCGCTCGACCGGGCCGCCCGGCGCAAACTGGATAATGACGAACGTCACCAACATGATGCCGAACATGGTGGGGATGATGAGCAGCAGGCGCCGAAGGATATAAGCGGTCATTGGGCTCGGGTTTGCCTTCTCGATCGCCAAATGAAAAACCCTGCGAGCGCGAGCCCGCTCAAGGCGGCGATGATCAGAAGCGGCCGGTGCGAGCCTGACTCACTCGAATCGTCCGGGCTCGCAGCAACTTTCCTGGTCAGTTTGGCAGCTTTGGCCTCGTCATACCACCAAGTATCGAGAATGCCTCGGTCGAAGCGCGGTTTCACCGCTGGCCTGGAAAATTTGTCCCAATAGGCGACGTTGAAGGACGGCTTGTACCAGTGCGGCACCCAGTAATGGCCCGCCCGCAGCACGCGGTCGAGGGCGCGGGCTGCGGTGTTGAGCTCGTCCCGGCTTTTGGCCGCGATGACCCGCTCGATCAAGACATCGACGGCAGTATCTGAGATGCCGGCGAGGTTGAGCGAACCACTCATTTTCGCCGCCTGCGAACCGAAATAGCTCCGAAGCTCGACGCCTGGCGTGTTGCGCATCTGATAGCGCTCGGTGGTGATATCGAAATCGAAACTCTTGAGGCGCTGCTGATATTGCGCTGGGTCGACCATGCGCATATGTGCATCGATCCCAAGCAGCTTGAGATTCTTCACATACGGCGTGACCAGCCGCTGGAACACGTCCTCGAAGAACAAGATCTCGAGCTTGAGCGGCTCGCCTTTGCCGTTGACGCGGACGCCGTTCTTGATGGTCCATCCTGCCTCGTCGAGGAGCTTGCCGGCCTCGACCAGAATGTTGCGGTCCTGGCCCGAGCCGTCGCTCTTGGCCGGTACGTAAGCGGGCCCGAGCGCCTCATCGGAAACCGGCACGCCGAGATTTGTGAGCAGCGCCCGCTCGGGATCCGACGGCATGCCTTCGGCCTTCATCGGCGAATTCTCGAAGAAGCTCACCGTGCGCGTGTAGAGCCCATAGAACACATTGCGGTTGGTCCACTCGAAGTCGAAGGCGAGATCGAGCGCCTTCCGCACACTCGGGTCTTTCAGCGCATCGCGCCGCGTGTTGAGGAAAAAGCCTTGCGTGCCTGACGGCGTTTCGTCAGGCAATACCTCCTTCTTCACGCGGCCGTCGCGGACCGCGGGAAAGTCGTACTCGGTGGCCCAGACCTTGGAGGTGAACTCTTCGCGGAAGTCGTAGGCGCCGGCCTTGAAAGCCTCCATGCCGGCGGTGCGGTCGCGGAAATATTCAAAGCGGATTTTGTCGAAGTTCCAGCGCCCGCGATTCACCGGCAAGTCCTTGGCCCAATAGTCCGGATTGCGGCGATAGGTGATGGTGCGGCCTTGCGCGAGACTGTCGACTACGTAGGGGCCAGAGCCGAGCGGCGGGTCGAGCGTCGTCTGGTCGAACGGGTGCGTCGCGTAATAAGCTTTGGAGAGGATGGGAAGACCGGCAACGGTGAGCGGCAGATCGCGCACGAGCTCGCCTTTGAAGGTGTAGCGCACGGTGTGAGGATCGAGCGCTTCAGCTTTCACCACGTCCTCGAGCATCTGATGATAGATCGGATGGCCCTTGGTCTTGAGCGCCTCGAAGGAATAGACGACGTCGCCGGCCGTGAGGGGACTTCCATCGGCGAACTTGGCCTCAGGCCGGAGATAGAAGGTCGCCGACATTTTGTCATCAGCCACCTCGGCGCTTTCAGCCACGAGCCCATAGACGGCGTCTGGCTCGTCCGCCGCAGGCGTCATCAGCGTATCAAACAAGAGCTCTAGCCCCTGCGCAGCGTCGCCCTTGAGGATGTAGTTGTTGAGGCTGTTGAAGGTCGCAACGCCGCCCCATCCGACCAGCGAGAACGTGCCGCCCTTTGGCGCATTCGGATCGGCATATTTGAAGTGGTCGAAGTCGGCGGGATAGGCGAGATCGCCAAAGGCCGAGAGCCCGTGCTTGTGCTCAGAGGCTTCCGACGGCGCGGTCAGCGCCAGAAAAAGAACAACCGCAGCGCAACCGAGCGATCGCCATGGCGCGCGGCGCATCAAAGCTTCGACGGCCCTGGCAATTTATCGGCGAGCTTCTGGTCGAACCACCACACCTGCATGAAGCCAGGGGTCAGGCCTGGAAGCACTTTGGGCTGGCCGTAGCGGTCCCAATAGGCGATGCGCACTTTGGGTGAGTACCATTGCGGCACCACGAGCTCGTTCCATTGCAGCACGCGGTCGAGCGCGTGCGTGGCCGCAACGAGATCGGCGCGGTCCTTGGAGAAGATGACGTGATCGATCAGCTTGTCGATCGCCGGGTCCTTGATGCCGATCAGGTTCATGCTGCCTTCACGCCCGGCAGCATCTGAGCCCCAGAAATCGCGCTGCTCGTTTCCTGGCGAATCGGATTGAGCAAAGGTGCCGACCACGATGTCGTAATCGAAGCCGTTGAGGCGGCGCGTGTATTGCGCGGAATCGACCATGCGGATCGAGCCTTTGATGCCGAGCCGCGCGAGATTTTGCAGGTAGGGCTGAACGATCCGCTCGAAAAGCGGAGAGACGAGCAGAAACTCGACCCTCGTCTCCTGTCCCGTCTTGGTGTTTGTGAGAACGCCGTTCTTGACCTCCCAGCCCGCATCCTTGAGGAGCATGGCAGCCTTGCGCAGATTGGCGCGGATATCGTCGGGCGTGTTGTTCGCCGGATTCTTGTGGACTTCGGTGAACACCTCGGACGGCACGCCGTCCTTGACCTCGTTCAAGATCTCGAGCTCGCGTCCTTGCGGCAAGTCTTGTGGAGCGGCGAGCTCGCCGTTCTGGAAATAGCTGCCGACGCGCGAATATTGACCGTAGAACAGGTTCTTGTTGGCCCACTCGAAATCGAAGGCGAGGTTGAATGCCTGGCGTACCCGGCGGTCCTGAAATTGGGGGCGGCGCAAATTGAGCACGAAGCACTGCATCGGCTGCGTGCGCTTGATCGCGACCTCTTGGCGCCTAATGAAGCCTTCACGCACCGCGCCGAAATCGTAAGCCGTCGCCCAGTTCTTCGCGCTCGTCTCCTGCCAGTAATCGAGATTCCCGGCCTTGAAGCTCTCAAAGGCGACAGTCTCGTCGCGGTAATAGTCGAACCGAATCTCGTCGTAGTTCCACTGGCCTCGGTTCACGGGGAGGTCCTTGCCCCAATAGTCGGCGACGCGCTCATAGGTGATCGAGCGCCCGGGCGTCGCCTGCTTGATGCGGTAGGGACCCGAGCCGAGCGGCGGCTCTAGCGTCGTCTTCATCGGGTCGCGCTGATTCCCGCCCGTATCCTTTCCCGTCCAGTAATGCTTCGGCAGGATGGTGAGCTGACCCATGATCATGGGCAGCTCGCGGTTGTTCTTTACGTCGAAGTAGAACGTGACCTCGTTGTCGCCGGTCGCTTCGGCGCGCGACACGTTCTTGTAGTAGAGGCCAAGCCGCGGGTTCGCGGCCTTGTTCACGCCGAGGCTGTAGATCACGTCGTCCGGCGTAATTGGCGTGCCATCGTGCCAGCGCGCTTTTTTGCTTAGATGGAAGGTGACCGAGGAGTAATCGGCAGGATAGGACGCCCATTCCGCGATCAGCCCGTAAGAGGTCGAGGGCTCGTCGAGACTGTCGGCCATCAGGCTCTCGTAGACGAGCGAAAGCCCGGCTGCCGGCTCTCCTCGGTAGAGCACGGGGTTCAGGCTGTCGAACGAGCCGATATCGGCCATGCTCACGTTGCCGCCTTTGGGCGCATCAGGATTGACGAAATCGAAATGGGTGAAATCGGCTGGATATTTCGGCTCGCCGATCAGCGAGAGCGCATGGTGGTGGACCGGCGCATCCTCGGCCTGGGCCGGCACAGAGACGAGGAATGCGAATAGGGCTGCGGCGGCGAGACGAAACAATGTCATGGTTGCGAAGACGGCTCCATATGATTGGAAAAGAACCTGCCGAAGCGCGGGCCTGACGCCGCGCAAAGGGACAGGCGCTCACGGCGCCTAAAGGCCGCGCAAGCTAGCATGGCAAGCCCCATGACCAAATGAATTATCGGTCAGGTCCTGAAGGCTTCAGGGCCTCCGCTCGAGGAGTCCCTGAGCCAAGGCGTCTGCTGCCGCCCAAGTTCCCCCAGCCTATTGGCCTGGAGGTGGTCCTTCCGGATAGACCGGCTGTGGCTGCGACGGGAATGGCCCTTCGCCTTCCGAAGGAGTTTCCGTTCCGGGCGGCGTTTCGGCCGAAGCTCCTGGCGACTCGGCTGAGGGCGTCTCTGCCGACGGCGGCGTCTCAGCCGAGGGAGCCGGCGTTCCTGCCGATGGAGCCGGAGTTTCCGCTGATGGAGCCGGCGTTTCCACTTGAGGCGGCGGAGTCTCAGCGGACGGCGCAGGCGCGGTAGTTTCAGGCGTTTGCGGCGATGGTGCCGGAGGAGGCGCTGGCGTTTCACCCGACGGCGATGGTGCAGGCGCCGGGGTCTCGGCAGCGGGTGGCACCGCA
>Ga0207708_10001256_pt1 | contig 19107 bp, 19 predicted proteins | sample KBSK5101metaG_FD_184340 | JGI IMG/M metagenome (GOLD analysis project Ga0207708, IMG submission 184340) | Corn, switchgrass and miscanthus rhizosphere microbial communities from Kellogg Biological Station, Michigan, USA - KBS K5-10-1 metaG... | ecosystem: Host-associated > Plants > Roots >...
TGCCGCCCTCTATTTTACGCGTGAAATTCTCGTCCCGATCGCGCTTGCCGTTCTCTTGAGCTTCGTCCTGTCCCCATTGGTCAGGGCGCTCCAGCGCTTGAAATTGCCCCGGTCCCTGGCCGTCCTCGGTGCAGTTAGTGTGGCGATGGCGATCGCTCTCGGCCTTGCGACGATGGTGATGATCGAAGTCAACCAACTCGCGAACGACCTTCCGCGTTATCAATCGACGCTTCGCGAAAAAATTCACAGCTTGCGGGCCGCAGCGGCGGCAACCGGCACCCTCGAACGCGCGTCCGAGGTGCTGCAGGACCTCAGCAGCGAACTCGACAAGCCCAATCGCACCACCACGCCTCGACTGGGCGCCGACAGCACGACGGTCGCCAAGCCGATCCCGGTGGAAGTGCGGCAGCCCGACCCCGGTGCTCTGCAAACCCTGGTCGCGCTCATATCGCCGCTGATTCATCCCCTCGCGACGACCGGGATCGTGGTGATCTTCGTCATCTTCATTCTCATGCAGATGCAGGATCTGCGGAACCGGCTGGTGCGGCTTGCGGGATCCCAGGACCTTCAGCGCACCACGGCGGCGATCGACGACGCCGGCCAGAGGCTCAGCCGGCTATTTCTCACTCAGCTTGGTCTCAACGCCGGCTTCGGCCTCGTGATCGGCACGGGCCTGTGGTTGATCGGAGTACCGAGCGCCGCCTTGTGGGGGATGCTCGCCTGTGTCTTGCGTTTCGTCCCCTATATCGGCGCGGCAATCTCCGCGATTCTGCCACTCATCCTCGCTGCTGCGGTCGGACCGGACTGGACCCTGGTGTTGTGGACCGCTGCGCTGTTTCTGGTCGTGGAGCCGCTGGTCGGGCACGTGCTCGAGCCGATCTTGTTCAGCCATGGCACGGGGCTTTCGCCGGTCGCGGTGATCGCGTCGGCCACGTTCTGGACCTGGCTTTGGGGACCGATCGGTTTGATCTTGGCCACGCCGCTGACGATTTGCGTGGTCGTGCTCGGCCGATACGTGGACCGGCTGAAATTCCTGGATGTGATGTTCGGCGATGAGCCCGCGCTGACGCCGGCGGAGTTGGTCTATCAGCGCATGCTGGCGCGCGATCCTGTGGAAGCGGCTGAGCAGGCGCGCAATTTCCTCAAGCAGAAGCCGCTGCTTGCATATTACGATGAAGTTCTGGTCCCCGGCCTGAGGCTCGCGCAGGCCGACGCCGAACGCGGACTGCTCGACGACGAGCGCACCTTGCGTATCCGCGATGCGGTCGCGGAGATCATCGACGATCTCAGCACGCATGAGGACAAGGTCGAGCCGGCCGCGCCGGACGAGCCAGCGAGCGACGAAGAGGGGCCGTTGGCTAAAATCAACGAGACCGAAGAGTCACTCAAGAAGGACGCGACGAACCTGCCCGAGCAATGGCGAACCAAGCAGCCGGTGCTGTGCATTCCAGGCCTTGGCCTGCTCGACGAAGCCGTCGCGCTGATGGTCGCTCAGCTGATCGAGAGAGACGGAATTGGCGCCCGGGTCGAACAGGCCGACGCCCTGTCGGTATCGCGCATCTTCAGCCTGGATACAAAAGACGTCGCGCTGGTGTGTCTATGTTATGTGGAAAGCGCAACGTCCGCGCAGGTTAGATATGCCCTGCGGCGGCTGCGCCGAAAGGCGCCTGACGCATTTATTCTCGTTACGATGCTGGGCGCTTCTAACACTACTGACGCGCGCGAGACCCTCAAGGATTTCCCGATGACCGGCCTCGTCGAATCCCTCGACCAGACCGTCAAGCAGGTGCATGCCGCCGCAAGCGGTCCGCAAGACGGTGCCGCGCCGCTCGACTCGAATGTCCTGGCACGCGCCGCCAGCCTGTAGCGAGCGCAGCGTGCCCAAGAACGTCAGAGCTAGTACCAGCGTCCCCGGCCGTACCAGCCGCCGCCGAGAACGATAATCACGACGATGAGAACAATGAGAAGTGTGGTGTTGTCCATGTTGCCTCCTCTAGGCGTTGGCAGTACGGACTGTGGTCTTCTGTGCGGCACACGCCCTGTCTCCGCGTGCCCTTCGGTGCCCTCGACGCAGCACCCTCACTCACCGCGCAAAGAGGACCCGTCCTCGTGGTCCGGCATGGCCTTCTGACAACAGCCGGATTTTCATATTGTTGATTCTTGGCCGGGACGACTCGCGAGCGTGACCGCAGTTTATCATCGAATATCCGCCGGTTGAACCCGCCAATCCCCGTTGAAATCGCATGACCGCCGGCAAGCAGGAGGGTCTAACGTGAGCTCATTCCCATCCGCGCGAGCGCGAGCCCGCCCCTAGCGAACGCATACGGTCCACTCATGACATCGTCCTCCGTTGCCCGGTTTTCCAAACTTCAGCTCGTGCTCAAGCCCGAACACGGCGAATTGGTACGCGCCTTCGTGCGCGAGGCGTCGCTCGCCGAGGCCGTGCCAGCGCCGGTGGCGAGCCTGATCGCAGACGACGCCGTGGAGGCATGGCAGGCGCTCTGCTTGCCGGACTCCGCACGCCAACGCGCCGGCATCGAGCTGTTGTGCTCCCACGGTGACGTACGGGCCCGCATCCTGTTGCAGGGTCATTCGCGATTTTCGCATGTGGTGGCATCGCTCGCCGGCAGGGTCCGGCGTGACGCCGGCGTCTCATGCCATGAACACGGCATCGACGGCTGGGAGGTCAGCGTCCATCGCAGCTTGAGCGCGGCCGCCGAACTTCCGGCTGCTTCCGACAGCGAAGAACCGGTGGCGGCGCCCGCGGCTGCGGCGCCGACGCCGGCGCACGATTACGTCATCGATCTGCCGAAGCAAAGCGATGCGGCGGCGATCGCCCGCTGTTTTCTCGAAGTGTACGGCCGCCACTACGTCCACGCCGAGGTGTTCTCGACCCGCCGTTACTGGGACAAGGTCGAGGCCGGGGAACTCATTCCGGCCGTGGCGCGGGACAGCGAGGGCGAAGTCATCGGCCACATTGCGCTCGAGCGGGAACCTGGAATGCAAGTGGCCGAACGCGGCGAGGCCGTCGTCCGTTCGGCGCACCGCGGCCATGGGCTGCTGGAGCGTATGACCGAGCGCCTGCGGGAGGAAGCGCCCAAGCACGACCTGCACGGCATTTATGCCGAGCCGCTGACGATCCACACGTTTTCCCAGCGCAATGACGCACGTGCCGGCATGCCGGTATGTGCAGTGCTGCTCGGCGCCAACCCCGAGGACTTCCGGCCCAAAGGCGTGCCCAGCCCGACAGCGGGACAGCGCCAGAGTTATCTGCGCACCTTCCGTTTCGTGCAGCCGCCGGCGCCGCGCACCATTTACGCGCCGGCGCCGTATCGCGAGATCCTGCACAGACTCTACGCGGGCCTGGGCGTGTCCGCTGCAGATGCGGCCCCCGCAGCAACGGCTTCCGATTCCCGCACCAGCATCAAGGTAAACGACCGCGGCTATGGGTTGATCACCTTCGCGCGGGTAGGCCCCAACGCCGCCATTGAACTCGCTCAGGCGCTGCGCGACGTGCGGGCGCTGGGGGCAGATTCTGTTCAGCTTTCCGCGCCGATCGCCGACCCCGGCCTTCCCTTGCTCACCGATGCCGCCCGCGCGCTCGGCTTCTTCTTTTGTGGCCTGGGCCCATCCTTCGCCAATGGCGCCGATACATTTCTGCTGCAGTGGCTGAGCGAACCGCTCGACACCAGCAAACTTCAGCTCTTCACCGAGCCGACCAAGGAGCTCGTGGCCTTCATCGATCGCGATCGCGCTTCCGTGGGCCGCAATGCACGCAAGGCGTAGCCCGGTTGGCGCCAGGCAGCGGCTGGCGCCAACGACGACAAGATCGACTTGGTCCTGAAAGACAGTGTCCTGCTATGCGAACCGCGCGCGTGCCCGCGCCCGCGCCTTCATCGCTTCTTCTTCCCGGTTGCGCGGCGGTCTTCCCGTGTCCAGCGCATCCAGAAGCCGGCGCGCGGCGTCCGCAACCTCCTCGACCGCGCGGCTGAACGCCGGTTCGTTGGCCTTCGAGGGTTCGTTGAATCCGCTGAGCTTGCGGACGAACTGCAGCGCCGATGCGCGGATCTCTTCATCGGTGGCAGGCGGATCGAAATTGAAAAGCGTGCGGATGTTCCGGCACATCGATTGCTCCTAAGCTGTCGGCCCATGGCCATGTTCGGTCTTGCGAGCTCTACCTTGTTCCGTCGAGGCTTCCCGGAGCACCGCCGCGCCAGCACGTGCAATCGGTCACCGTCGCGATTTCTTCTTCGGTACGGCGTGACGCCACGCCGTCTCCAGTGCGTCCTTTAACTGCGCCGCGCTCATCGCCGACAGCGTCGCGGTGGTCCATCCCTGCGCGCCCCAGCCCCCCGGCACCGGCGCAAAGGCGGCCGGCGCCATCATACACTTGAACTCCTGCTCGTCGGGGCTGAACTTGAAATTGGCGGTACGGCCGTCGGCCGCCAGCGTCACATAGATGCGCGTCACCTTGAAAGCCGCACGCTCGAAATGCGGAGCCTCGCTCGTGCCCGCGAGCGCGAGCGCCATACGCCGCAGATCCGCGCCGCTTGCCATTTCGCTTTCCGCCACCGCGCTCATCATGCGCCGTCAACTCAGCGCCGACGCCACGGCCCGGCCGACCGCGGCCACCGAGGCATTTCGTCGTTCGCCCGTTGCCGACGTTCCCGTGAGATAGACCGATACGATGACCGGCGCACGGTCCGGCGGCCAGATCAATCCCACGTCGTTGGTCGTGCCGTTGTCCCCAGCCCCGGTCTTGTCTCCCGCGCGCCATCCTGCGGGCAAGCCTGCGCGCAGGCGCGTATCACCGGTCTTGTTGCCGACCAGCCATTGCACGAGTTGATCCCGCGACTTGGCGGAGAGAGCGTTCGCGAGCGCAAGGGTGTGCAGGTTCGCGAGCATTGCTGCGGGGGTCGTGGTATCGCGTGGATCGCCGGGCAGCGCCTCGTTGAGCTCCGGCTCGATCCGGTCGAGCCGGGTCACCGTGTCGCCGAGCGAGCGGGCGTAGGCCGTCAATCCCGCCGGGCCGCCCAGGTTGGCGAGCAGCAGATTGCCCGCCGTGTTGTCGCTCGCCGTCATCGCCGCTTCGCAAAGCTCCGCGAGCGACATGCCGTCTCCGCCGTGGCGGTCCTTGGTGATGGGCGAGTTGACCACCACGTCGCCGGCCTCGAACCGGATGCGCCGGTCGAGGCGTTCCCGCTCCGCGTCGACGCGCGCGAGGATGGCCGCAGCCGCCAGCAGCTTGAAGGTGCTGCACATGGGGAAGCGTTCGTCGGCGCGATGCCCGATGCGCTCACCGCTCAGCGTGTCGAGGACGGCGACGCCGAGCCGTCCGCCGCTCTCGGCTTCGATCTTGTCCAGATCGCCGGCGAGCTGACGGGACCAGCCGCGTGTCGCGCGCGCCCTCCTGGGTCCGCCGCTCAAGCCGCACCCGATCAGGGCCGCACCCACGCCCATTGAAAACCGACGCCTGTTGATCATGCCAATTCTCCGCTTGCGCGATGGACCATGCCCCCAGGCGGTCGCCTCGAGTCGAATCGTGTGACCGCGGCGAGTCGTTGCCACCGCCGAAACGCTGCACACGCGCTGCCGTTTTCCGCGGCACCTCGGCCGCAAGATGAAAAAGAACAGGAATGTGGCAGCCTCTGGATCATCCGTCCTGGCGCGGGGGAACTGCTCGCTGCGGCTGCTCGATACCACCGCTCCGCGCCGATCGTGCGGGGAAATCCACTGGGTTCCAGCGGCTTAGTATTTTTATCGTCGCAACGCATGCCCGCCTGGGGCGTTGACGGGACAGGTGCTGCAAGCAGAGAAAGGAGGATGTGATGAGGAAACTTCTCATGGCCGCGGCGGCAGCGGGAACGCTCGTTGCGACGGTTCCGGCCTCCGCTCAGATCTATCTTGGCGCGGACCCTGACGGTGCGGGCGTGCAGATTGGCCCATTCGGGTTCGGCGTAGGGCCGCGCTACGGCTGGCGCGGTGACGAATATTACGCCTACGGCGCCGATTGCTCCGTGGTCAGGGAACGCGTCGTCACACCTGACGGGCGTGTGATTTACCGCACGCAACGCGTCTGTCGTTAGCGTCAACAACCAACATGAATAAAGCCTGAATGGCCCCGGTACGCCGGGGCCATTTGTTCGTGCGGCGGTGGTGGACTACGGCCAAACGACGTGATACCTCGGCCCTGTTAACACCGCCAGCGGGCACGCTCGGCACTGGTTCGACCCGTCGTCTGGAAGCGGCTCCGCAGCTTGTAGCCCCGAATGGTTGATGTGAATCATTTCCGTGGATTCCGCGGAGAGACGCGAGGCGGCAAGCCTGTGACGGCTGGCGCGCAGCCCGCAATCCGCGCCGACGAACCCCCGTCGACTGCGCGCGCTGAACATTTCACCAATGCTCAGATCGCCGCGCTGTTTGCGGTGCTGGCCGCCATCGCATCGATACCAATTCTGCTCTATCCGTGGCCGCCGCTGGGCGACTACATCAATCATCTCTCCCGCATGCACGTCATCGCCACCGTCCGGAGCGATCCGGATCTGGCGCGATTCTACCAGATCGACTGGCAGGTCATCCCGAACCTGATGATGGATTTGATCGTCCCGCTCCTGCAGCGGGTCATGAACGTCTATCTCGCGGGTCAGACCTACACCATCATGTGCTTCGTGGTGATCCTTTCCGGCACCATGGCGCTCAACCGCCAACTCTATGGCCGCTGGTCGGTCCTGCCGCTGATCGCTTTTCCGCTGCTCTACAATTCCGTCTTTCTCGTCGGCACGATGAACTACCTGTTCGGCATCGGGCTTTCGCTGTGGGCGCTCACGGCGTGGGCGGCCTTGCGCGAGCAAGCAATGGCGCTGCGTCTCGTGGTATCGATGCTGTTCGTCCTGGCGCTGTTTTTCTGTCATTTGTTCTCGGTCGGGGTCTACGCGCTCGGCCTGTTCGCGTTCGAGTTGGAGCGATTGCGGACATTGCGCGGGCGCAAGCCGTTGTCGTCTCTGTTCCAACGCCGCCAAGACGGACGGCCGTCGCCTCTTCTCGATTTCGTGGCATGCGGACTGCCGTTCCTGCCGGTGATCCCGCTCATGCTGATGAGCCCGACCTGGGGGCTGCGATGGGACTTCAACTGGGAGCTCAACGGCAAGCTGAGTGGCCTCATCTTCGTCATCGAGGTCTATTCGCACGCCGCCACCTTCTTCCTGGCGGCAATCGTCGCGGCTGCAGCCGTCTGGAGCATCCGCCACCGTGCGCTGCAGTTCCACCCTTTCGGCTGGGTGCTGCTCGTGGTCGGCGGCGTGACGTATTTCGTGATGCCCCGCGTGATGTTCGACACCTACATGGCGGATCAGCGTCTGCCGATCGCGCTGGCATTCATGATCATCGCCTGCGCCCACCTCGATCTGCGCGACGATTTCGTGCGCCGGGGCTTCGCGACGGTGCTGGTGTTAATGCTCGCCGTGCGCGCGTTCGAAGTGCAGAGCGTGTGGCACGAGGTTTCGCGTGGAACCTCGGCGTTTCGCGACTCGGTCCGGCAGATCGACCGCGGCGCGAAAGTGCTCGTCGCCTATGCCGATCCCGACAATGGCGATAACGCCCGCGAGCTCTGGCTCATGCACGCCGCCTGTCTCGCGATCATCGAGCGCTCCGCCCTGGTCACGACCGCCTTTACCGTGCTCGGCAAGCAGGTGATGCATGTGCGCCGGAATTATCGCGATCGCGTCGATACCGAGGACGGAACGCCTCCCTCCGTGAAGCAGCTGCTGCAGCCTTCGATCCTCAGCGATGATGACGAGCCGCCCTACTGGGCAAACTGGACTGCCGATTTCGATTACGTCTATGTGCTGTTCACAGGCGCCGAATACCCCAATCCGGACCCGTCACGGCTGGCGCCGGTCTACGCCGGCAGCCGGTTCATGCTTTACAAGATTGCCGTGCCGGTGGCGGACGCCGACGACTTGCAGTCCGAACCGCCTGCGCTGCAACGGTTTGCCCGCTTCCATGTCCGCCGTGTCGCACTCGGATCATTGCAACGCGCGCGCGCCGCTGCGGCGCAGGACGCTTCGTCTGAAAATCCATAATCCGTCGCACTGACGCACCGCACCACCGACCGGTTCGGTACAGCCTTGCCGATCACGATCGTGCGTGCGCGAGCGGCGCTGGTGGAACCCTTTCCGCCGACGACGCATATTATGAGTGCGGGCGAACACGCATGCCGTTCGTTGACGGCATCAAGGAGGCGTCCATGAAAAAGCTATTGCTTATTGGCGCTGCAGCACTGCTGTTGACCGGCTTGGTCCCGGATGACGCTTCCGCCCAACGCGGTGGTGGCCCCGGCTTCGGCGGCGGCGGGCGCGGCGGCGGCATCGGCATGGGCGGAGGTGCGGTTTCCGCGGCGGCGCGATCGGCGGCGGTGGCTTTCGCGGCGGTATCGGTGGCGCCGGCTTCCGGAGCGGTATCGTTGGCGGCGGCTTTCGCGGCGCTGCGTTCAACCGGGGCGGCTTCGGCTATGCCCGTAGCTTCCGGGCCCCGGTGATCGGCAGCGGCGTTCGCGTCGCCGGATTCCGCGGTGGCGGCTTGGGCTGGCGCAGGGGCTGGGGTGGCTGGGGTTGGCCGATCGCCGCAGGCCTCGGCTTGGGCTTAGGGAGCTGGGGGTATTACAACTATCCCTACGGCGGCTACTCCGCGTCGTCCTATTACGGCGACGCCTGCCTCGCCTGGACCGGGTATAATTGGGTCGACATCTGCTACTAGCCGCGCGCAGGTTGAGCCGGCGCCAGCGGGGCGATCGCCCTGCCCCGCTTCGACATATGGCGCGACGCCCGCGCGGCCACGCACCTTCAATGCGAGGCTCACCGCAACGGGATGGTTTGGCGGCGTTGTCTCTTTGATGGAGGAGTTGGCATGAGGGCAAAGCTTGGCGGCAACGTGATTGCCGAGAGCGACGACATCGTCGAATGCGACGGCTACCAGTATTTCCCGCCTTCGACAGTGCGCACGGAATGGCTGGAAAAAGCGGATAAGACGGACTCGGATCGGGCCTGTCCCCACGGCGTCCAGTTCTACGATGTGGTTATCGACGGCGCGCGTCACGCCCGTGCGGCCTGGTCCTACGAGGCACCGCGCCCCGCGATGCAGCAGGTCGCCAACCGGTTCGGGTTCTGGAAGGACGTCGAGGTCGGTTAGGCCGGTCGGGTGCCCCCTCCCCGAGCCCCTCGGCGAGAAACGCGGCACGGCTCCGGCGTCGGAGCGCTTCCCGTCCAGCGTCTGTAGAAACCCCGCCGCTCCCCGCGGCGGGGCTTGCTCTTGAGAATGTGCCCGCGCCGCCGGAGCTCTGGCCCGGCTATGAAGGCTTTGCTATTGCCGGCGGCGGGGCCGGCCGCGTGTGGGGCGACCAGTCCGGCCGCACGTCAGCGCCGATCATCCCGCATCTGGTGCAGACCATCCGCGGACATAACGACCGCACCGGCGTCTCATCGGGCAGCCAGTCCGCGTTCATGGTCGCGCTGTGATGGCACCATCCGGAAGCACAGTAGACCAGCAAATCCCGGCACCCGTGCCCGCGGATGTGACCCAGCGTCACCGCAGGGGCCGGCCGTCTGGATCGGTTATCGGTCATTTCAGCCCGGCCTTTGAACCAACGGGGTTGTTCGAGCGACTAATCGTTCGGTGCTGGAGGGTGACATGAGTGAGCGACGGATTACTCAACTATTCGGACTGATCTTGGGCGGCCTGTTCACGTTCGGGCTTGTGCTGAACGCCTTCGCCTTTTAGGGCGGGGTCAGACGGCGGGACAAAATCTGTCACCGCCTGCGCCGGTCCGCCGGTGCATTTACCGTACCTGCTCATTGTGCGACGCACGCGCGCGGCCCCGGACGGGACCTGAGGGCTGTGCCGATCATCGGCTTGCACGGCCGCATCCCCGGCTCGGATACCCCCACTAAATCTCAAGCGGCCCGCCGGGCGGTGGCACCGCGCGCGGTAGCTTTCCACCATCGGCTGCCTCGACGGCCGCCGGGACGGACAGGCCGCTCGTCCCCGATGCCGACGCCAACGCCAACCCCGACGCGAGCGGCTCCGGCTGCGTGCTGGTGTCTGGAGGGCCATCACGGCATTTGCTATCATTTCGGTGCGCACAAACGGTCGGGGAGCATGCGCAGAACTCCACGGCGTCGGCCCTCCGATAACAACCAATCTTCAACATGCGGGAGGAGACCACCATGAAACGTTGCTCCGCTATCGCTGCGGCACTGTTGCTGCTCGGGCTTACCGCCTTCTGGCACTCGCAGCCGGCGTCGGGCCAGGCCGACGCGGGATGGGTCACGCTTTTCGACGGCTCGAACCTGAATGACTGGAATCAGATTGGCGATGCCAACTGGAAGATCGTCGATGGCGCCGTCCAGGCCGACAAGGGGAACGGCTTTCTGGTGTCGAAGAACTCCTACGGCAATTTCCAGCTCAGAGCCGAGTTCTGGGTCGACACCGCGGCCAACAGCGGCATCTTCATCCGCTGCACGAATCCCGAGAAGGTGGGCACCGACAGCGCCTACGAGGTCAACATCTTCGACACGCGTCCCGACCCCAGCTACGGCACCGGCGCGATCGTGAACATCGCCAAGGTCTCGCCCATGCCCAAGGCCGGCGAAAAATGGAACAACTATGAGGTCACGGCCAACGGTCCGAAGTTGACGGTGACGCTCAATGGTGTTCGCACCGTCGACGGCGTGGAAGACAGCAAATTCGCGAGTGGACGGATCGCGCTTCAGTACGGCGCTGGCGTGGTGAAATTCCGCAAGGTGCAAGTCAAGCCGATCTGACCGCTACGCTCACCACTTTCCACGCGGACCTGCCTGTGGCCGACGCGACGGCCGGCGGCCACAGGCCGGCTCCAGCCGCCACTGGTGCCTGCCGTTGCTCGGAAGGCTTTCCCGACGGTAGATTTCCATCGCCCTCGCCTCTATCTGGAGACGAAATTTTCCAGGACCGCCGGGCGACGCTCACCAGTTTCGCCGGCATTGCGATGCGCCTATATACCAGCATCGCGCTTTCGAATTCGTCCTTGATCCACACAAGAGGCACTCATGGCGCCGTCGCGTCAACTTCGGCTGGGCGCATTCATGCGACCGGCCACCATCCACACCGGCGCCTGGCGCTATCCCGGCGCCTTTCCGGATGCGAACTTCAACTTCTCACACATCAAGCGCTTCGCGCAGACGCTCGAGCGCGGCAAGTTCGACGCCTTCTTCATGGCCGACCACCTGGCCGTGCTGAACATGCCGATCGACGCACTCAAGCGCAGCCACACGGCGACCTCGTTCGAGCCGTTCACACTGCTGTCAGCGCTGGCGGGAGCGACCGAGCATATCGGTCTGGTGGCCACCGGCTCGACCACGTTCGATGCGCCCTATCACGTCGCGCGCCGGTTTGCGTCGCTCGACCACATCAGCGGCGGCCGCGCCGGCTGGAATATCGTCACCACTTCGAATCCGGACGCGGCGTTGAATTTCGGGCTCACCGATCACATGGATCACGGGGAGCGCTATCGCCGCGCGCGCGAGTTCTACGACGTAGTGACGGGACTGTGGGACAGCTGGGCGGATGACGCATTCATCCGCGACGTCGAGCACGGCATCTTTTTCGACCCCGACAAGCTGCATGTGCTCGACCACAAGGGTGAGTTTCTCTCCGTGCACGGTCCGCTCAACATCGCGCGGCCGATCCAGGGCTGGCCGGTCATCGTGCAGGCCGGCGCGTCCGAGGCGGGGCGCCAGCTCGCGGCCGAGACCGCGGAGGCCGTCTTCACCGCGCAGTCCAGCCTCGCGGTGGGGCGCGCGTTCTACGCCGACGTCAAGGGCCGCGCGGAGAAGGCCGGGCGCTCCCGCAACCACCTCAAGATTCTGCCGGCCTGTTTCGTCGTGGTCGGCGACACCGTGGAGGAGGCGCGCGCCAAGCGCGCCAAGCTCGACAGCCTCGTGCATTATGCCAATGCGATCGCCTCGCTGTCGATCGCGCTCGGTCACGATGCCACCAAGTTCGATCCCGACGGACCGTTGCCGGAGATTCCCGAAAGCAACGCCAGCAAGAGCGGCCGCCAGCGCGCCATCGATCTCGCGCGGCAGGAGAACCTCACCGTGCGCCAGCTCGCGCAGCGGCTCGGCGGCTATTCCGGACTGGCGATGGTCGGGACGCCCAAGACCATCGCCGACGAGATGGAGGAATGGCTCGCCACCGAAGGCTCCGACGGCTTCACCGTGATGTTCCCGTACCTTCCCGGCGGGCTCGACGATTTCGTCGACGGCGTGGTGCCGGAATTGCAGCGGCGCGGCCTGTTTCGGCGCGAGTACGAAGGCAAGACGTTGCGCGAGAATCTCGGCCTGCCGCGGCCCGCGAACCGGTTTTTCTGACCGCCGCATTCCCGGGGATGCGGTCTGCCGCGCTGCCTCGGCAGCATCGCAGATTGCGGCCTACCGCCGCTGCTGTGCAACGAAGTCAACAGTCGCCGTTGGAGCAGCGGCGGGATCCGGGCTACGCTTCCTCCCAACGATAATGTTTCAGGGAGGAATGACATGACGACGCGCCGCCGATTCCTGCGCCTTGCCGGGTCCGCACTCGCGACGCCCGCACTGCCCACGCTCGCACGGGCGCAGAGCTGGCCGGCCAAGCCCATCCGCGCGATGATTCCGTTCTCAGCCGGCAGCTCGCTGGACATCGTCGGACGCATCGTGCTCGATCCGGTGTCGAGCCAGCTGGGCCAGCCGATCGTGGTCGAGAACCGCGGTGGCGCCGGCGGAACCATCGGCTCCGCCATGGTCGCCAAGGCGGAGCCAGACGGCTACACGCTCCTGATCAACGCATCCGCTCACTCCGCCGCGCCCGCCGCCTATCCGAACGTGAGCTATGATCCGGCGCGCGATTTTTCCGCCGTCATTCCCTTCGGCACGATCCCCAACGTCACAGTGATCTCCCCCGCCAAGGGCATCAAGACCATCGGAGAGCTCGTCACCGCCGCCAAAGCGGGGTCGCTCACCTACGCGTCCGCCGGCGTCGGCAGCGCCACCCACTGGGCGGCGGAGCGGCTGCGCGTGAGCGCAGGATTCAAGGCCGTCCATGTGCCGTTCAGGGGAGGCCCGGAAGCGCTCACGGAGGTGACGACCGGGCGCGTCGACTTCACCTGCATGGGCATGTCGGCGGCGCTTGGATTCATCCGCGACGGTCAGCTCATCCCGCTCGCGGTCAGCTCGGCCAAGCGCTCATCCGCGCTGCCTGACGTGCCGACCACACTGGAGGCCGGCCTCGCCGATTCCGACTACAATTATTGGATGGGAATGTTCGTCCCTGCCAACACCCCGCGCGCCATCATCGACCAGCTGTATCGGGAGACGGAGAAGGCGCTGCGCACACCCGGCGTGACGGACAAGTTCAAGCCGCAGGGTATCGAGCCGATGCCGATGACGTCGGCGGAATTCGATGCGCTCATCAAGAAGGAGATCGACACCAACATCGCGCTGGTCAAGGCAGCGAACCTCAAGTTCAATTGAACCCAACGGAAGCCGCCGCGAGAGCTTCCGCCGCCGGCATTCCAGCCTGCGCCGTTGCGCGATACGCTCTGCGGCCTTTCGCTATCACCCCACGAACCCAAGGACCTGGCCGCATCATGAACCGCATCCTCGAGATTCCGCCGGAAAAGCTTTCATCCGAGCAGAGCAAGGTCTTCGATCAGCTCACCGCCGGACGCGGGCGCATCCTCGGGCCTTACAAGATCTGGATCCACAGTCCGACCGTCGCCAGCGGCATGGAGCGGATCGGCACCTTCCTCAACAAGTTCTCGTCGCTGTCGAAGCGCGAGGTGGAGATCGGCATTCTGGTGATCGCGCAGCACTGGCAGGGCGACTACGTCCGGCAAGCGCATATCCGCGAGGGCAAGGCCGCCGGCCTCTCGCAGGAGACCATCGACGCGATCCTCGCCGGCCAGGATCCGAAGCTCGCCGATGCACATGAACGCGCCGCCCATCGGTTTGCCGAGGCGCTGGTGAGCGGTGCGAAGCTGTCGGACACCGAATTCGCAGAGATCGAACAGGTGCTCGGCCGCGAGGGCATCGCGGAAGTGCTCGTCCTGCTCGGCTACTACACCTCGGTTGCACTGGCGATGAAGGTGCACGAGGTGCCGATTCCGCAGCAATAGACCCGCCCCCGGCTGCGCCGCGTCGGGAACTGCGGGTGCGGGTGACAACGCACCGCTGCGGAACTCCGACGCGACTCCCCGAACGTCGCCACCGGCGTGCCATCCACGGACGTCCCTCGTCGTCAACCGAAACGAGAGCGTCGCGGGACATGAGCGGTATTTCGTGCTGGCGCGTCAAAAGGGCGCGCACGCACTACGTCATCTTGCCGCAATTTTCCGACTGCTTTGTCCCAGGACTACGGGGGCCCACATGAGCAAATCAATCAGGGGAGCAATCCTCCCTATCGTGGCCGGTATTGTTGCACTGGCCGCCGCTGCCATTCTCGTCATCGTGTTCATGGTGCACCCGGAGACCAAAGTGGCGCCTCCGTCGCAGGCCATGCAGCCGCGCGCAGAAGATCGCCAGGCCGGGGGCCTCTCGCCGGAAGCGATGGCTTCTCTTCGGGATATCATTCAAGCGCAAGGCCTCAATTGCCCCGCCGTGACGGACGGCACTCTGCAAGGCCAGGATCGCTACGGGCAGGTGATCAAGGTGAGCTGCGACAACGAGCTCAAATTCAAGGTCACCATGGGCGCACGGGGCGGGACCTATCACATAGCGCCCTGGGAATGAGCTCGTCAGACATCATTCATCAACCGTCGATCTTCATCGGATAACAAATCCCGCCTGAACGACAGCGAGCGTCGAGGCGCTGCCGGTTCATCCGGCGGGCCGTCGCGATACGACGGTGCCACTCAGTTCTCCGCCTTGATATTGGCCTGCGCGACTATCTTGCCGAATTTCTCCGCCTCCGACGTCACGAAGTCGCGATACTGCGCGGGGCTCATGATCCGCGGCACGATGCCTTGAACCTCGAGCTTCTCGGCGATCGCCTTGTCGCGCAACCCGGTCGTGATGATGTCGTTGAGGCGCGCGACGATCGGCTCCGGCGTGGCAGCGGTCGCGAACATGCCGAACCAGTTGAGAAGCTCGTAGGTCTTGAGCTCGGGCGCGGCCTCGGCCAGCGGCGCGACGTCGGGCAGTTGCGGCATGCGTTCGCGCGACGTGACCGCGACGGCGCGCAGTCTGCCATCCTGAATGAGCGGCAATGCTGCGGCGAGACTGGAAAAGCTCATGGTGACGGCGCCGGTCGCGACATCCGTGACCGCCGGCGCCGAACCGCGATAGGGCACGTGCAGCACATCGGTGCCCGCCATGCTGTTCATCAACTCGCCGGCGAGCTGCTGCGGATTGCCGATGCCCGATGAGGAAAACGAAAGTTTGCCGCGGTTGGCGCGCGCGTAGGCGATCAGCTCGGCGGCGTTTCGCACCGGGGTCTGCGCCGCGACCACCACCACGCAGGGCACGATGCCCACGAGCGCGACCGGCGCCAACTCGCGCAGCGGGTCGTAGCTCATCTTGTCCTTGTAGAGATGCTGATTGATCGCGACTTCGCCCGAGGCTGCCATCAGCAGCGTAAGCCCGTCCGGCGGCGACTTCGCAACGGCGCCGGCGGCGATCATCGCGCTTGCGCCGGCCCGGTTCTCGACGATGACCGACTGCCCGAGCGTCGCCTTCATCGGCTCGCCGAACAGCCGTGCCACGATGTCGACCCCGCCGCCGGCGGGATAGCCGACAAGAATCCGAATCGGCCGGTCGGAATAGCCGCCTTGCGCACGCGCCGGCCCGGCGATCAGCGCAAGGCCCGCAGCCGCTACAATTTCACGTCGGGTCAGCACCGGCATCTCCTCTGCGATCGGCGTCGCGAGTGAAGCTGGAACATAGCGTATTTTCACGGGCTGGAGTCGGGGCAACCCTGATGGCCGCTGGCCGCCATCGCGCCACGACGGCACCCTCCGCTCGCAGGGCGGACGGCCCCCAACGAAGGGCCGGCGCGCCAATTCAATCATGGCAGCATTCGGGCAGTCGCAGCCCGGACGCGTTCAGTTTCCATTCAGTGTCGGCGTGGAAGACTCGGACCAACCGCGTAACTCAATGGTTACGCCCTCCACTGCACAACGAGGTAAAGTCATGAGGACAACCCTGACCGCCGTCGCCGCGGCCGCGACCATCGCGGTCGCGACAATTGCCGCGCCGACCGCGGCGGATGCTCGCCGCGGATGGTGGGCACCGGCCATCATTGGCGGTCTGGCCGCCGGCGCTATTATCGGCAGCGCGTACGCCAGACCCTATTACGGCGGGTACGGCTACTACCAGCCCGCCCCGGTCTACGACGGCTACGCGCCCGCCTACTACGGCGGCTACTCCGCACCCGGGCCCTATTACGGCTGCTGGCGCTGGCAAAACGGCTATCGCTATCGGGTGTGCTGACGACCACGGATTCCTCCCGCGGATCGCGGAACCTAGGCCGGCGGCTCCCTCGGGACCGCCGGCCTTTTTTGCTTCTTCGAGCACCGTAAGCTGGCCCAGGACCGACCAAAATTCCGACAAATTACCCCGCTTATGTACCAGCAGCTGAATCGGGGAAATGGCTCAGCTGGGGCTTATTCGAAGATCGCAACCCATTCCCGCGTCCGGCCTTGCCGGCGCTCAAGGAGAATCTCTGATGAAGAAGACTCTTACTGCCTTCGTTGCGGCTGCGACCATGGCAAGCGCGATCGCCGCCATGCCGACTGCGGCGGACGCCCGCTGCGACGGTTGCGCGGTCGGAGCCGGGGTGCTCGGCGGCTTGGTCGCCGGCGCCATCATTGGCGGTGCCGTTGCGAATGCGCGTCCGGCGCCGGTCTATGTCGAGCCCGCGCCGGTCTATGCGGTGCCGGTGCGCACCTGTCTCGTCGAACAGCAGGTTTGGTCGCCGCGTTATCAGGCTTACGTGATGCGGCCGGTGCGCGTCGCCTGCTGATCGGCTCGCCTCACTTGGAATCATGGCCGGCTCATACGAGCCGGCCATTTTCATTTCAAGCGCGCGATTCGCTGGTTAAGACAACGGGCGCCGTCAATTGCCTGCCGCGCGCTTTTGCATGTCGTCGAGCACGGCTGAGGTGGGCCAGCAATCGACCTTCAGCCGGTTGGCCTTCTGATAGGCGCCCAGCGCCGAGCGCGTGAGCATGCCGGCCTTGCCGTCGATCTTGTCCTTGTAGAGACCAAGCTTGGTGAGCGTGCGCTGCATGGTCTCGACCTGTGCGGTGCGCAGCTGCGTGTTCTTGCTCCACGGCGTCTCGAACGCGCGCGGATCGCGGATGCGGTCGCTCAAATGCCCCACGAACAGCACGTAGAGATCGGAGAAATTGTATTCCTTGATGACGTAGTAGTTCTTGAGCGTGAGGAACGCCGGTCCGTACGTGCCTTCGGGAAGCAGGAGCGACGCCGGCTCGCTGAGCTCCGCGGGATCGGGCTTGCGGCCGTGGGCGAGCACATATCCCTGCTTGAGCCATTCGCCGAGCGGCCGCGTGACCTCGGGGACGCCGATGGTGCAGTCCACGCTCGACGGGACGCGCACCTCGTAGGCCCAGTGCACGCCGCGCTGCCAGCCCTTGCCGGCCAGCTGCTGCGCGGCGGACGCGAGCGCATCGGGCACCGACTTCCAGATATCCTTCTTGCCGTCGCCATCGAAGTCGACCGCGTATTTGTAGAACTCGGAGGGCAGAAACTGCGTCAACCCCATGGCGCCCCCCCAGGAGCTGCGCAGGTCCGCGAGCTTGACGTGGCCCTCCTCCACCATCTTGAGCGCGTAGAGGAGTTCCTGCCGGAACATGTCCTTGCGTCGTCCGTAATAGCCCTGGGTGGCGAGCACCGTGATGCCGTTCTTGGGCAGCTTGTAGGTGCCGAAGTCCGTCTCGCGGCCCCAGATCGCCAGCAGCACGTTGCCCGGCACACCGGATTGCTGCTCGATCGCGGCCAGCGTGCGAGCGTGCTCGGCAGCGAGCTTCTTCGCCTGCCCCGCCATGCGCGCGATATTCGCTTCCTTGATGTAGTCGGCCGGCGTCTGCACGAACTCGGCTTGGCCGCGCGGTGGTGCACCCTCGCGGCCCGGCAGGTCGAGATCGGGCAGCGTCAGATCGGGCTCGACCCCGCGCGTCGCCGCGTCGAACGTGCTGCGCGAAACGCCGAGCGCCTGGGCCTGCGGCCACAGGTCGACAAGCCATTTTTGAAAGCCGGGATCGGCGGCAGGCGCGGACGTGGCGGCGAACGCCACAAGACACGCACCGAGAAGAACTGCCGGATATCTGCCAAAGCGACCCATGGCCTGAACCCTTTCGACTGCGGACGAACCGCGGACGGTTCCGCTGTTGCCATCCTTTGCAACGATTCCACCTGACCGGGCGTTAACAATTGGCGCCCAAAAGCGCCCAAGATATGGAGTTCCGCATGCTGCAAGTGCCGCTGGAAATCGCCTTTCACAATATCGACAGCTCGGAATGGGCCGAACAGGAGGTCCGCGCCCGGGTGACCGACCTCGAAAGGCTTTACGACCGGCTGGTCTCCTGCCGGGTCCGCATCGACCAGCGCGCCAAGGACCGCACCGGCGCCATCCCGCCGGTCGTCCACATCGAACTCGGCATTCCCGGCCGCCCCGACCTGGTGGTCAGCCACGAGCCCGAACACCTGCTGCGGAAGTATCAGCACCCCGACTTGCGCAAGGCGATCCATGAGGCGTTCCGCATCGCCGAGCGGCAACTGCTCGCCCTCAAGGCCAAGCGCGATGGCCGCACCAAGGTCGGTGACCACGATACCGAGAACCAGTCCCTCGGCCAGATTGCCGAGGTCACGCCCGAGCAGGATTTCGGATTTCTGATGACCAAGGAAGGCGGCCTGCTCTACTTCCACCGCAACGCGCTGCTCAACGGCGACATCGACGATCTCAGACGCGGCGACGCCGTCTACTACAACGAGGACCTGGGCGACACCGGTCCGATCGCCACCAAGGTGCGCGTGAAAGCAAAAAGCCTGGCTGTCGACTCGTCAAAGCATCCGTGTTGGTCAA
>Ga0207708_10001257_pt1 | contig 19093 bp, 16 predicted proteins | sample KBSK5101metaG_FD_184340 | JGI IMG/M metagenome (GOLD analysis project Ga0207708, IMG submission 184340) | Corn, switchgrass and miscanthus rhizosphere microbial communities from Kellogg Biological Station, Michigan, USA - KBS K5-10-1 metaG... | ecosystem: Host-associated > Plants > Roots >...
CTCAGCGAGGAGGAGGTCGAGCGGATGGCCGAGGAGCTCTCGGGGATCCTCGAGCACGTCGAGGCGGTCGGCGGGCTCGATCTCGACGGCGTCGAGCCGACCACCCACGTCGTCACGCTCGAGAACGTGCTCCGGCCCGACGAGCCGGTGCCGAGCCTCGATCGCGACCGTGCCCTCGCCGGTGCTCCCGACAGCGCTGCCGGCTCCTTCCGCGTTCCCTCTCCGCAGGCGTGACCGATCCGCGGCTACTGACGGTCGCCGAGGGTCTCGGCGAGATCGCCGCGGGCAACATGTCCGGGGACGAGTGGTTCAGCGCCTACGCCGACACTCCCGACGAGCTCGGCGCCTACCTGTGGCGCCCGCAGGGCGACGATCGCGGCCCGCTGCCGGCGACCGCCGGCGACCTCGCCGGCGTGCCGGTCGCGGTCAAGGACATCTTCTGCATCGAGGGGCTGCCGACGACCGCCGGCTCGCGGATCCTCGAGGGCTACGTCCCCCCGTACACGGCAACGGCGGTCGAAGCACTCCTCGCCGCCGGGGCCGGCGTCCTCGGCAAGACGAACATGGACGAGTTCGCGATGGGCTCCTCGAACGAGAACTCCGCCTACGGCGACGTCCGCAACCCCTGGGACCCCGTGCGGGTCCCAGGCGGCTCTTCGGGCGGATCAGCGGCCGTCGTCGCGGGCGGGTTGGCGCCCTGCTCGCTCGGGACCGACACCGGCGGCTCGATCCGCCAGCCGGCGGCGCTCTGCGGCGTCGTCGGGATGAAGCCGACATACGGCTCGATCTCGCGCTCGGGGATGATCGCGTTCGCCTCCTCGCTCGACCAGTGCGGGCCGTTCACCCGTGACGTCCGCGACGCGGCGCTGCTGCTCGCCGTCCTCGGCGGGCGCGACCACCGCGACTCGACGTCGATCGGCTTCCCGGCGCCGATCGCGCTGCCCTCGCGCGAGGACCTCAGCGGCCTGCGGATCGGCGTTCCCCGGGAGCTCAGCAGCGACGCCGAGGGGATCGAGGCAGGCGTCCGCGAGGTCTTCGATCGCGCCGTCGCCCTCTGCGAGAGCCTCGGGGCCGAGATCTCCGAGGCCCACCTCCCAAATGCCCGCCACGGCATCTCCGCCTATTACGTGCTCGCGCCGGCGGAGGCGTCGGCCAACCTCTCCCGCTACGACGGCGTCCGCTTCGGTCTCCGCGAGGAGGCCGACACGCTCGACGAGATGTACGAGCGGACCCGCTCGGCCGGCTTCGGTCCCGAGGTGAAGCGCCGGGTCATGCTCGGCACCTACGCGCTCTCCTCGGGGTTCTACGACGCCTACTACGGCAGCGCCCAGCGCGTCCGGACCCTGATCGCCCGCGACTTCGCGGCTGCGTTCGACGACTTCGACCTGCTGATCACGCCGACCTCTCCGACCGTCGCCTTCGAGCTCGGCGCCCGCGCCGCCGACCCGCTGGCGATGTACATGTCGGACTACTGCACCGTGCCGATGTCGCTGGCCGGGATCCCGGCGATCTCGATCCCGGCCGGGACGGCCGAGCCGGACGGGGGCGGGCCGGAGCTGCCGGTCGGACTGCAGATCACCGGGCCGGCCTTCAGCGAGTCGCTGATCCTCGACGCCGCCCACGCGATCGAGGGTGCGGTCGGCTTCGACCATCGCCCGAAGCTGCAGGGGTCGGCATCGTGAAGCTGGTTCCGACGATCGGCCTCGAGATCCACGTCCAGCTGCAGACGCGGACGAAGATGTTCTGCGGCTGCGAGCTCGAGTTCGGGGCAGAGCCGAACACCCACACCTGCCCGATCTGCCTCGGGCACCCCGGAACGCTGCCGGTCACCAACGAGCAGGCGATCGAATACGCGACCCGGATCGCGGTCGCGCTCGGCTGCGAGGTCGCGCCGCGGTCGATCTTCCACCGCAAGAACTACTTCTATCCGGACCTGCCGAAGGGGTACCAGATCAGTCAGTTCGACATCCCGTTCGGATCGAACGGGAGGCTCGGGGACGTCCGGATCCATCGCGTTCACCTCGAGGAGGACGCCGCGAAGCTGACCCACGTCGGCGACTCCGGCCGGATCCACGGCTCCGGGGCCTCGCTGGTCGACTTCAACCGTGGTGGGACGCCGCTGATGGAGATCGTCACCGAGCCCGACATCGAGGACCCTGCCGCCGCCCGTGAGTGGCTCGCGCTGCTGCGGACGACGCTCCGCCAGCTCGGCGTCTCCGACGTCAACATGGATGAGGGCAGCCTCCGCTGCGACGCCAACGTCTCGATCCGGCCCGAGGGCAGCGCCGAGCTGGGGACCAAGACCGAGCTCAAGAACATGAACAGCTTCCGCTACCTCGAGCGCGGCGTCGAGGCCGAGATCGCCCGCCAGCGCGGAATCGTCGAAGCGGGCGGCACGGTCGACCAGGAGACGCTGCACTTCGACCCGACCTCGGGGACGCTGACCCCGCTGCGCTCGAAGGAGTACGCGCACGACTACCGCTACTTCCCCGAGCCGGATCTCGTGCCGCTGGCGCCGGCGGCCGCCGATGTCGAGGCCGCGCGCGCAGCGCTCCCCGAGCTTCCCGAGCAGCGTCGCGACCGCTACGCCGCCGAGCTCGGTCTGAACCCCGACGCGGCCCGGCTGCTCGCCTTCGACGCCGAGCTCGGAACTTTCTTCGAATCGGCGACCGCCGCCGCCGGGGACGGCGTCGAGGCGAAGGCGATCGCCAACTGGGTCACCGGCGACCTCGTCGCGCTCGCCCGCGAGGCCGAGCTCGAGCCCACCGCCACCGGCGCGACCCCGGAGGCGCTCGCCGCGCTCGTCGGCCTCGTCGCCGCCGGTTCGGTCAACCGCGGCGGCGCCCGCGAGGTCCTCGCGGTCCTCGTCCGCGACGGCGGCGAGCCGGCGGCGATCGTCGAGCGGCTCGACCTCGGCGCAAGCGACTCCGGCGAGCTCGAGGCGATCGTCGAGCAGGCGATCGCCGATCAGCCCGACGCCGCCGCGAAGGTCAGGGCGGGGGAGGGGAAGGCGATCGGCGCGATCGTCGGCGTCGTGATGCGCGAGACCCGGGGCAAGGCCGACGGCGGCGATGTCACCCGGCTGATCCGCGCCAAGCTCGGCCTATAGACGACCGATCCCGAGGGCCCCGCAAGTGCAATCCGCCACTTTGTAGCATTCAGTTACAAGGTGCGCAATACTCGCTCCATGGCTCACAGCGTCGTCATCGCCGGAGGCGGGTTCGCGGGGGCGAACGCAGCCCGCGAGCTCGAGCGGATCCTCCCGAAGCAGTCGACGAAGCTGATCCTCGTCAACGACGTCAACTTCATGCTCTACACGCCGCTGCTCCCCGAGGCGGCGGCGGGGACGCTCGAGCCGCGCCACGTCGTCACGCCGCTCCGCGACCTCCTCAAGCGCACCTACTTGCGGATGGGGGCGGTCACCGCCCACGATCCATCGTCGCGGACGATCGAGCTGTCCGGCCACGACGGCGAGGCCGAGGAGCTCTCCTACGACGAGCTGCTCGTCGCCTTCGGCTCGGTGAGCCGGTCGCTTCCGATCCCCGGCCTCGACCGGCACGCGATCGGCTTCAAGAGCCTCGCCGACGCGATCTGGATTCGCAATCACATCGTCGAGACGCTCGAGGAGGCGAACGCGACCGAGGATCCGGCGCGACGTGAGGCGCTGCTCAGCTACGTGTTCGTCGGCGGCGGCTACGCGGGGCTGGAGGCTCTCGCCGAGCTTCAGGACTTCGCCGCCGACGCGATCCAGCGCTATCCGCGCGCCCGTCTTCACGGCATGCGCTGGCTGCTGGTCGAGGCGGCCCAGCGCGTCCTTCCCGAGATCGACGCCGGCCTCGCCGAGTACGCCTGCGGCGAGCTCCGCGGTCGCGGCATCGAGATCAGGATGGAGACCACCCTCGCCAAGGTCGAAGCGGACTCGGTCGAGCTCTCGACCGGCGAGACCGTCCCGGCCCGGACCGTGGTCTGGACGGCGGGCGTGAAGTCGCACCCGAGCCTGCGGACGATGCAGCTCCCGCTCGACGACCGCGGCCGGATCCCGGTCGACGACCACCTCGCCGTCCCCGGGCTCCAGGGGGTCTACGCGGCCGGCGACTGCGCCGCCGTCCCCGATCCCGACGGCGGCCTCTGCCCGCCGACCGCCCAGCACGCAATCCGCCAGGCCCGCGTCGCCGCCCGCAACATGGCGGCGGACCTCGGCGTCGGTCATCACGAGGCCTTCGCCTACCGGAGCCGCGGCGCGTTCGTGAACCTCGGGCGCTACAAGGCGGTCGCCAGCATCCCCGGCGGGGTCACGCTGTCGGGCTTTCCGGCCTGGTGGGCGGCGCGCACCTACCACGTCAGCCAGATGCCGGGGTTCACGCGGAAGCTCCGCGCGGTCGCAGACTGGACGATCGGACTGCCGTTCCGCCGCGACACCGCCGAGGTCGGCTCGATCGGCCATCCGCGGCCGCTGACCGACGCCGCCTACGAACGCGGCGGCAGCCACCGCCCGCTCGCCTGAAACCACGCGGCCGGCGGTCGCTCCTCGCCTAACCTTGGTCCGGCATGGCCTACGTCGTCATCTGCCTCTGCTTCGGCATCGCCACCGGCATCGTCGGCCGCGCCAAGGGGTCGAGCTTCTTCATCTGGTTTCTGATCGGCGGCGTCCTGCCGCTCCTCGGGCTCGTCGCGGCGGTCCTCTACCGGCGCGAGCAGGGCGAGCCGGAGCGACGCTGCCCGCGCTGCGGCGCCGTCCACAAGCTCTATGTCCAGGTCTGCAACCGCTGCGGCGAGGACATGTACCTGCCGGATCCGAGCGAGGTCAGACCGGGCCCGGATCTGCGCCGAACTTAGGCCTGGCAGGCGGCCGGGCAGGCCCGAAATCGATTGTTACACTTGTATGCAGCCGCGTATCGACCCCGCCGAAGGTCGGTCGCGGCATCCGCAACCCCTTTTCGCCGAACGACCGGAGGTAATGAATGCGCGCCGCTGACGCACTCTGCGAGGCCCTCAAGGCCGAGGGGGTCAAGCACGTATTCGGCATTCCCGGTGGGGCCAGTCTGCCCCTTTACGACGCGCTCTACGACGCCGACTTCGAGCACGTCCAGGTCCGCCACGAGCAGGCCGCCGGCCACGCCGCCGAGGGCTACGCGAAAGCCTCCGGCAACGTCGGGGTTGCGTTCGCGACCTCGGGTCCCGGGGCGACCAACCTGATCACAGCGATCGCCGACGCCCACATGGACTCGGTCCCGACGGTCTTCATCACCGGCCAGGTCCGGACCGACCTGATCGGGACCGATGGCTTCCAGGAAGCCGACGTGACCGGGATCACGATGCCGGTCGTCAAGCACTCCTTCCTCGTCACCGACGCTGCGCAGATCCCCGACTACATCCACAAGGCGTTCCACATCGCCAAGACCGGCCGGCCGGGACCGGTGCTCATCGACATCCCCCAGGACCTCTCGCGGATGGAGATCGACTACGAGCCGATCACCGGCGCGCCGAAGCTGCCCGGCTACCAGCCGAACACCGAGGGCAACATCAAGCAGATCAGGATCGCCGCGAAGGCGCTCGCCAACGCCCGCCGGCCGGTCCTCTACGCCGGTGGCGGCGTCATCAACGCCGATGCCGCCGAGGAGCTCCGCGAGCTTGCCGCCTCCGACCGCTTCCCGGTGACCTGCACGCTGATGGGCCTCGGCGCCTTCCCCGCTCCGCACGAGCAGTGGCTCGGCATGCTCGGGATGCACGGCACCCGGGCCGCGAACTACTCGATGGACGAGGCCGACCTGATCGTCGCGATCGGGGCGCGCTTCGACGACCGGATCACCGGCAAGCTCAGCGAGTTCGCGCCGCGGGCGAAGTTCGTCCACATCGACATCGACCCGGCCGAGATCAGCAAGAACGTCCCGGCCCACATCCCGATCGTCGGCGACGTCAAGAAGGTGCTGCCGAAGCTGACCGGCGAGTACCGGGCGCTCGCGGCCGACGCGTCGCGGCTCGACGAGTGGTGGCGCCGGATCGAGGGCTGGCGCGAGCAGTACCCGCTCCACTACGAGGACACGACCGACCAGGAGATCAAGCCGCAGCTGATGGTCGAGGAGATGCACCGGGCGACCGGTGGCAACGCGATCATCACCTCCGACGTCGGCCAGCACCAGATGTGGGCGGCCCAGTACTACGACTTCTCGCGGCCGCGGCAGTGGCTCAACTCGGGCGGCCTCGGGACGATGGGCTTCGGACTGCCGGCGGCGCTCGGCGCCAAGGTCGCGATGCCCGACGAGCAGGTCGTCTGCCTCGCCGGCGACGGGAGCCTGATCATGGTCTGCCAGGAGTTCGCGACCGCCGCAGCGAGCGAGATCGACGTCAAGGTGTTCCTGATGAACAACGGCCACTTCGGGATGGTCCGCCAGTGGCAGGAGCTGTTCTGGGACGAGCGCTACAAGTCGGTCGAGATGGGCCCGAGCCCCGACTGGGTGAAGCTCGCCGAGGCGTTCGGCTGGACCGGGATCCTCTGCGACCGCAAGGACGACCTCGCCGGCGCGATGAAGACCGCTCTCGAGACACCGGGCCCGGTCCTGCTCGACGTCCGTGTCACCCCGAACGAGAACTGCTATCCGATGATCCCGGCCGGCGCCGCCGCCCGGGACATGGTCGGCTGAGGAGGATCGCCCCCGATGGCTGACGGAACCAAGGATCTGCTCAACCTCGACGAGCTCCGTGCCGAGGGCGGGCTGACCGGTCGCCGCCACCTGCTCTCGCTGCTCGTCGAGAACCGCCCCGGCGTCCTCGCCCGGATCGCCGGGCTGTTCAGCCGCCGCGGGTTCAACATCGACACGCTCGCGGTTGGCCCGACCGAGGATCCCGACATCTCGAGGGTGACGCTGACGGTCGATGGCGCCGTCCACCCGATCGACCAGGTCACCAAGCAGCTCCACAAGCTCGTCAACGTGATCAAGATCCGCGACATGGACCCGGAAACCGCGGTCGCTCGCGAGATGGCCCTGTTCCGGATCAACGCCGCCGCCGACAACCGGGCCGAGATCATCGAGTTCACCCAGATCTTCCGCGCCCACATCGTCGATGTCTCACGCCGCTCGATCACCGTCGAGGTCACCGGCACGACCGAGAAGATCGACTCGTTCGAGCGGATGGTGCGCCCGCACGGGCTGATCGAGATGGCCCGGACGGGCGAGGTCGCGATCGCTCGCGCCCGTCCGGAGAGCTGACTCCGGCGGTCGAGACCGCGGCGCTCCTCGACGCCGTCGAGGGGCTCGCCGGGCGCGCCGCCTCCGGTCGCGGGCGCCGGCTCGTCAGCGCGACCGCTGAAGTCGACGTCGCCGATCCCTGCGCGGCCGCGTTCGCGTCGCGGCGCGCCGACGATCGCTGGTTCTGCTGGGAGGAGCCCGATCGGGACGGCTTCGCGATCGCGACGCTCGGCAGCGCGCTCGACATCGTCTCCCGGGGTCCGTCCCGCTTCACCGACCTCCGCGCCGACACGACCGCGCTGACGCGCGACCGGCTCGCCGCCGAGCCCGGCGATCTGCCGGCGGGGGCGGGGCCGCTGTGGGTCGGTGGGATGTCCTTCTCGGCGGCCGCCTCCGACGGCGGCGCCTGGGCATCGCTGCCGCCGGCGCTGCTGACGATGCCGGAGCTGCTGATCGCCCGCACCGGCGGCCGGAGCCTGCTCACGGTCTGCGCGGTCGCCGGACCGGGCAGCGACCCCGCGGCGATCCGCAGCCGGCTCGAGGCGCGCCTGACCGGGCTCCGCGAGCAGCCGTTGCCGCCGCTCGATCCCGCTCCCGGCGGCCCGGTCGAGGTCCGCTCCGCGCGGACTCCGGCGAGCTACGAGGAAGCGGTCGCGACCGCTGTCGAAAGGATCCGCGGCGGCAGCGTCGAGAAGGTCGTCCTCGCTCGCGAGGTTCAGGTCACGGCGCCTGCGGCGCACTCTCCAGGGGCGCTCTTCGGCGCCCTCCGGGACGCCTTCAGCAGTTGCTTCTGCTTCTGCGTCGGAACGCCTGAGGCGGCGTTCATCGGCGCCAGCCCCGAGCTCCTCGTTCGCCGCAGCGGCGCCGTCGCCGCGACAGTGGCGTTGGCAGGCTCGGCCCGTCGCAGCGCCGACCCGGCGGTCGACGATCACCTCGGCGAGCAGCTCCTGCACAGCGCCAAGGACCGTTCCGAGCATGCGATCGTCGCCAAACGGATCGAGCGGCGGCTCGGCCCGGTGGCCGTCTGGGTCGAGCGGGCGGCCGAGCCGGTCGTGATCCGGGTGGCGAACATCCAGCACCTCGCGACGCCGATCCACGCGCAGCTCGCCGAGTCCCGCTCGGTCCTCGAGCTGGCCGAGATCCTCCATCCGACCCCGGCGGTCGGGGCGGAGCCGCGCGGCGAGGAGGGAGAGCGCCTGATCGCCGGGCTCGAGCGCCTCGAGCGGGGCTGGTACGCGGGCCCGGTCGGCTGGATGGACGCGGTCGAGGACGGCGAGTTCTGCGTCGCCCTGCGCTCGGCCCTGCTCCGCGACCGAACCGCCCACCTCTACGCCGGGGCGGGGATCGTTGCCGACTCCGATCCCGCCGCCGAGCTCGCCGAGACCGAGATCAAGCTCGGCGCGCTGCTGCCGCTGCTGGCGGGCTGAGCGTTTCAGCCGATCGCCGCCGCGACGGCGGCGGCTGCCTCGCGATGGAGGGCGACGTTGCCGGCGCGGTCGACCGGAACGTGGGCGAGGAAGCGGCCGGTGTCCGCGAGGGTGGCGAGATCCGACTCGCCCTCGATTCGCCGGTACTCGAGGCCGAAGGTCGCGGCGGCCGCCTCGACGTCGAGCGCCGAGGGGGTCGTGAACAGCGCGGCGAAGCGTTCTGCCCCGACCTGATCCGCCTGCGGCAGGAAGTCGAAGATGCCGCCGCCGTCGTTGTCGACGACCACGATCCTGAGCGGAGTCGATACGGCCGCGGCGGCGGCGAGTCCGCCGAGGTCGTGCACGAGGGCGAGGTCGCCGAGGACGATCCAGGTCGGCGCGTCGGTGGCGAGCGCGATCCCGGTCCCGGTCGAGATGAGCCCGTCGATGCCGTTGGCGCCGCGGTTCGAATGGATCGTGACCGCCGCTGAACCGCCCGGGACGAACGCCTCGGCGTCGCGAATCGGCATGCTCGACCCGATCAGGACCCGCTCGCCGTCGCCGTAGAGCCCGCCCAGCGATCGCTGGATGCCCGGCTCGGAGAGCCCGGCGCGGCCGAGGACGGCGGCGATCGCATCCTGTGCCGCCCGCTCGGCGTCGGTCCAGCCGCGCAGCCATGCCGACGGCTGCGGCGGCGCGGCGCCGAGCTTCGGCACCACCCCTGTGATGAGAGCGCCGGCGTCGCAGCGCACGAAGGCGCCGGCTATCCGGCTCGGCTCGTTCCAGCGCCCCGGCGGGTCGATCACGATCTGATCGGCGGCGTGCTCGCGCAGCCAGGACCGAAGCGGCTTGCTGGTCGGCAGATCGCCGAACCGCAGCACGAGGTCGGGAACGAGGTCGCCGTTCGCCGTTCGGACGATCAGGTCGTATGCGGTCACGACGGCGGAGCGGTCGTGCGACCCGAAGCGGAGCTGCGACGTCGTATCCGCGAGGACGGGAAAGCCGGTTCGCTCGGCGAGCGAGGCGATGGCCGCGACGAGGTTGCGATCCGGCAGCCGGCCGGCGACGATCATCCCGCGATCGGCTCTTCCGACCGCCTCGGCGAGCGCTGTGACGAGCGGCTCCGCCGGATCACGACCGCTCAGCCCTGTGGTCAGCGGCCGTCCCTCCGAGCGCCCGTCGATCGCCAGCGGGTCGGAGGAGGTGACCTCATCGCCGGCGGGGTCGGGGCCGAGCGGGTCGCGCCAGGCGAGGTTGAGGTGGACGGGCCCGCGCCCCGTCGTGGCCTCGGTCACCGCCCGGCACCCGGTCGCCCGCATGTGCAGGAGCCCGTCGTCGTCGGCATCGTGGGTCCCGACCTCGCTGAACCAGCGCGTCGCGCCCGCGTAGAGGCCGATCTGCTCGATCGTCTGACCGGCTCCGATCCCGCGCAGCTCCGCCGGCCGGTCGGAGGTGAGGACGATCAGCGGGACGCCGGCCTGATCGGCCTCGACCACGGCGGGGTGGAGGTTGGCGGTCGCCGACCCGCTCGTGCAGGCGACGATGGCCGGCATCCCGGTGCCGAGGGCCGCGCCGAGGGCCGCGAAGCCGGCGCTGCGCTCGTCGACGATGACCGTCAACTCGATCGCGGGCTCGCGGTCGAGGGCCAGGGCGATCGGTGAGGACCGGGAGCCGGGGGAGAGGAACGCGCGGCGAACGCCGGAGCGGGCGAGCTCCTCGACGAGCGCCGACGCGAGCGCCGTGTTGCGATTCGTCGCGTCGATCATCTCAGCCGCAACCGTCCGATCGCGGACTCGTCGACGTCGATACCGAGGCCGGGGCGGTCCGTGACCGCGATCTCGGGGCCGGACAGCGCTCCGTCATCGGCGACATTGTCGGCGAACAGCGCCGATGTCGCCAGCCCGTGGGCGAGGCCGGCGGCGAAATCGCGCCGCTTCATCGCCTGGACCGTGTGGACGGCGGCGGCGATGCCGATCGCGCTGTCGAGCGCGCTCGAGAGGTAGGCGGGCACGGTGGCGGCGATCGCGACCGCCGCGTTCGGCCCGCCGACCTTGGCCAGCTTCAGGGTCGCGGCGTCGAAGTGGCCGCGCGCGTACCCGCCGACGGCATCGTCGAGGTCGGTGACGCTCTCGTCGGCGACGACGGGGATCGGCGACGCCTTGCGGACGGCGCCGAGCTCGGCGGCGGCGGCGCACGGCTGCTCGGTGAGCTCGATCCCGAGCGGCTCGATCGTCGCGAGCCGCGCCAGCGCCTCCTCCAGGGTCCATGCTCCGTTGGCGTCGACCCGCAGCCGCATCCCCGGCCCGGCGGCGGCGCGAACCGCCCGGACCCGCTCGACGTCCTCGGCGTCGCCCACCTTGACCTTGATCGTCCCGAACCCGGACCGCATCGCCGCCGCGGCCGCGGCGGCGGCCGGTCCCGGTTCGTCTGCGCCGAGGGTCGCGTTGCAGCGCACATCTGCGGCAGCGGTCGCGCCGAGCAGCCGCCATGCCGGCCTGCCTTCGAGCCGGCCGCGGAGATCGAGCAGGGCGATGTCGATCGCGCTCAGGGCCTGGGCGCCGGCACCGGCGGACCGGCAGCGCGAGATCGCTTCGGCGTTGGAGCTGATCGCCGTGCCGGTCAGAGCCGGCAGACAGCGGCGCTCGAGGTCGTCGCGGACGACATCGAGGCCGGGGCCGCCGCGCAGGCTCATCGGCACCGCGTCGCCCCAGCCGACCGTCCCGTCGGCGGCCGCTATCCGGACGATCAGCATCTCCCGGCGATCGAGGCGGCCGGTCGCGGTCACGTACGGGCGGGCGAAGGGAAGCCCGACCGGGATCGCCTCGAGCGCCGCGACCCGCACGCCGGCCTCAGATCAGCAGGCCGACGGCGACGAGTAGGGCATAGGCGCCGAGCAGGGCACCGGTGCCGGCGAGGGCGCCGTTCAGCGCCGGGCCGTCGGTCCGTTCGCGGACGGCTCGGACCGGCGCGCCGGCGAGCGGCAGGCTGAGCAGCCCGAGCAGGCCCCAGGCCGAGCCGTCGCCGACCAGCAGCGCGATCGGCAGCAACGCGTAGGCGGCGGCGATCATCGCGACGTAGAGATCGCGGCTGCGCTCGCGGCCGATCCGGACGGCGAGCGTGCGCTTGCCGGCCCGCCGGTCGGTGTCGACGTCGCGGACGTTGTTGACGACGAGGATCGCCGCCGAGAGGAGCCCGATCGGAATCGACAGGAGCACCGGCAACGCCTGCAGGTCCTCGACCTGCACGTAGTAGGAGCCGTTGACGGCGACGAGTCCGAAGAAGACGAACACGAAGACCTCGCCGAGGCCCTCGTACCCGTAGGGCTTCGGCCCGCCCGTGTAGAGGATGCCGGCGGCGATCGAGAGGATCCCGATCGCGAGGATCTCGGGTCCGACCTCGATCGTCAGGTAGAGCCCGGCGAGGGCGGCCACTCCGAACGCGGCCCAGGTCGCGTAGAGGACGCGCCGCGGGGCAACGAGGCCGGCTGCGGTGACGCGGACCGGCCCCAGCCGGTCGACCGTGTCGGCACCGCGCTTCGCGTCGGAGTAGTCGTTCGCCAGGTTCGTCCCGATCTGGATGAAGATCGCCCCGACCATCGCCGCGACGAACCGCCACCACGAGAAGCTCTCGCCGGGATCGGCGAAGGCGGCCCAGGCGGCGGCGCTGCCGACCAGGACCGGGGCGAGTGCCGCCGGCAGCGTCCGCGGCCTCGCGGCCATCGCCCAGGTGCGCAGGCCGTTCAAGGGGCTAGATGAGCGTTTCGGTCATCTAGGGGCGGCGGGGGAACTTCGAGAAGTCGGGAGGACGATGCTCCTGGTAGGCGTTGCGGCCCTCCTGGCCCTCTTCGCTCATGTAGAAGAGCAGCGTCGCGTCGTGGGAGAGCTGCTGCAGGCCGGTGATCCCGTCCTCGGCGGCGTTGAACGACGACTTCAGGAGCCGCAGCGAGAGCGGCGAGAGGTGGCCCATCTCGCGACACCAGGCCACCGCCTCCCGCTCGAGGTCCGCGACCGGGACGACCGTGTTGACGAGGCCCATCCGGAAAGCCTCGTCGGCGTCGTAGAGGCGGAGCAGGAACCAGATCTCCTTGGCCCGCTTGGCGCCGATCTGGCGGGCGAGCAGGCCCGCCCCGAACCCGCCGTCGAAGCTGCCCACGCGGGGCCCGGTCTGGCCGAACCTCGCGTTGTCGGCGGCGATCGTCAGGTCGCAGACGAGGTGGAGGATGTGCCCGCCCCCGACGGCATAGCCGGCGACCGCGGCGACCACCGGCTTCGGGGTGCGGCGGATCTGGACGTGGAGATCGCCGACGTCGAGGCGACCGACGCCCTTGCCGGCGACCTCGTCGGAGCCGATGTAGCCGTCGTCGCCGCGGATCGCCTGATCGCCGCCAGAGCAGAAGGCCTGATCGCCGGCCCCGGTGAGGATGATCGAGCCGACGTCGAGGTCGTCACGGGCCTTCGTGAACGCGTCGCGAAGCTCGGCCAGGGTCGGCGGCCGGAAGGCGTTGCGACGCTCGGGGCGGTTGATCGTGATCCGTGCGATCCCGTCGCCGACGTCGTAGAGGATGTCCTCGTAGTCGCCGGCGCTCTCCCATTCGATCGGGGCGTAGAGGTCGGCTTCGGGCGGGGCGTCCTTGTGGCGTTCGGGCATCTGCTCGCAGTCTCTGGGAGGGGCACCGGCGCTCCGGCGCAACAATGTCGGCAACGATAGCCAGCCGGCGACCGGCGCCGGCCCTCCGCATGCACGAAGCACCGACAGACTGGCTCGACCACAGCGCCCGGACCCATCCCGACACGATCGCGCTGGCCGGGGAGGGTGAGGAGGTCGATTTCGCGGAGCTTCGCGTCCTGGCGGGCTCGGTCGCAGCCGCGCTCGCCGACCTCGGGGCCGGCATCGGCGACCCGGTCGCGATCGACCTCCCGGCGGGCGTCCCGCACGCCATCGCCCTGCACGGCGCGATCCTGGCCGGCGCCGTCGTCCAGTCGATGCCGCCCGGAGGGCGCGAGGGCGTCGACGTCGCCGACGGCACCGTCTTCCTCGATGCCGGCTGCATCGAGCGCGCCCGCTCACGGCGGGAGCCGTGGCCGTCGTACAGCCGCCATCCGGCGCTCCCGCTCACCCGGGTGCTGAGCAGCGGCACGTCGGGAGCGCCGAAGCCGGTCCTCCTGACGGCCGGGAATCACCTCTGGAGCGCGCTCGGGAGCGCCCTCAACCTCGGCGTCGAGCGCGATGACCGCTGGCTCTGCTGCCTCCCGCTCAATCACGTCGGCGGCCTGGCGATCCTGCTCCGCTCCGCGATCTACGGGACCGCGGTCGCGATCCATCCCGGCTTCGACGTCGAGCGCGTAACCGTCGCCCTCGAAGAGGAGCCGATCAGCGTCGTGTCACTGGTCCCGACCCAGCTCGTTCGGCTGCTCGATGCCGGCGCCGCCGTCGATCGCCCCCGGCTGCTCCTGATCGGCGGTGGGCCCGTCTCGGCCGATGTGCTCGAGGAGGCGCTCGGCCGCGGTGCGACCGTCGTCCAGACCTATGGCCTGACCGAGGCCTGCTCGCAGGTCTGCACGCTCGGGCCCGGTGAGGCGGCCGCGCGGGTGGGATCGGCCGGCCGAGCCCTTCCGGGCACCGAGGCGCGGGTCGACGACGGTGAGATTCTCGTCCGCGGGCCCACGGTTGCCCCGGCGGCACTCGCCGGGGACGGCTGGCTTCACACCGGCGATCTCGGCCGGCTCGACGACGACGGGTACCTCTGGGTGGAGGGCCGCCGCGACGACCTGATCGTCAGCGGTGGCGAGAACGTCCGCCCGGACCGCGTCGAAGCGGCCCTGCTGGAGCATCCCGCCGTCGCCGAGGTTGCCGTCGCCGGCCGCGAGGATCGCCGCTGGGGGCAGGCGGTGACCGCGTTCGTGGTCGCCGCCGGCGACCTCGACACCGACGAGCTGATCGTCCACGCCCGCTCGCGCCTCGCCCCGCACGAGGTGCCGAAGACGGTCGAGCTCGTCACCGAGCTGCCGCGGACCGGCTCCGGAAAGGTCCTGCGCCGGCTGCTCGTCTAACCGACCGATCCGATCATCTGGCTTCGGGCCGACCTGTAGGCTGGCCCGCCCGACCGGATGACGCTGGTCCGAAGCGCGAAACGACGAGACGGAAAGGCCCGAATGACCCACGACAGCACGATGATCTACGAGGACGACGCGACGCTCGAGCCGCTCGAGGGCAAGACGGTCGCCATCCTCGGCTACGGCTCGCAGGGTCATGCTCACGCGCTCAACCTCAAGGAGTCCGGAGTCGACGTCGTCGTCGGCCTCCGTCCCGACTCGGCGAGCCGGGCCGACGCCGAGACGGCGGGCCTCGAGGTCCTCGACGTCGCCGACGCGGCGAGTCGCGGCGACGTCGTGATGATCCTGCTCCCGGACGAGAAGCAGGCGGAGATCTGGGCGGCGGACATCGCCGACGGGATCGTGCCCGGCAACCTGCTCATGTTCGCCCACGGCTTTGCGATCCAGTACGACCAGATCGAGCCGCCGCCGGGCGTCGATGTCGGGCTCGTCGCGCCGAAGGGCCCCGGGCATCTCGTCCGCCGCCAGTACCAGGAGGACCGCGGCGTCCCGTGCCTGATGGCCGTCCACGCCGACGAGTCGGGCAACGCCCGCGATCTCGTCCTCGCTTACGCGAAGGGGATCGGCGGCACCCGCGCCGGCGTCATCGAGACGACCTTCAAGGACGAGGTCGAGACCGACCTCTTCGGTGAGCAGGCGGTCCTCTGCGGCGGCACGAGCGAGCTCGTCCAGGCCGGTTTCGAGACGCTGGTCGACGCCGGCTACGACCCGCGCCTCGCCTACTTCGAGTGCCTCCACGAGTTGAAGCTGATCGTCGACCTGATGTACGAGAAGGGCCTTCAGGGGATGCGGCACTCGATCTCGAACACCGCCGAGTACGGCGACATGACCCGCGGCCCGAAGGTGATCACCGAGGAGACCCGGGAGGCGATGCGGCAGATCCTCGCCGACATCCGCTCCGGCGAGTTCGCCCGCGAGTGGATCGCCGAGAACCGCGCCGGCGGCGAGAACTTCGACCGGCTGCGGACCGAGGCGCAGGGCAAGCAGATCGAAAAGGTCGGCGCCGATCTCCGCTCGATGATGCCCTGGATCCAGGACTGAGTCCCACGGCGAGCGGATAGTCTGCCGCCGTGTCCCGGACCGGCCTCGTCAGCCTGCTCGCGATCGCCGTGGCGGCGATCGTCGTGTCCGGATGCGGGAGCGCCGACGAGACCGTCGTCGTGACCGAGACGGCGACGTCGAGCACCGCGACCGCCACCGCCGGCAGCACGGCGACGACATCCAACGAGACGACGACGTCGACGGATTCCGGCGACGGCGAGACCCCGAGCGCCGACGAGACGGTGACGAACCTGACCGGCTTCACCTCCCCGACCGGGAACATCGGCTGCTACATCGACCGCAAGTCCGTCCGCTGCGACATCGGCGATCGCGACTGGGAGCCGCCACGGGCACCGAAGAGCTGCGACCTCGACTGGGGACAGGGGATCGAGATGAGCGCGGGCGGCGCGGCGGATTTCGTCTGCGCCGGCGACACGACGCTCGGCGCCGGAGACGCGCTCGACTACGGGCGCTCGATCGGGGCGGGGCTGTTGATCTGCGAGAGCGAGGAGTCGGGGATGACCTGCCGGGACACCGAGACCGGCCGCGGCTTCACGATCTCGAAGCAGGCCTACGAGATCTTCTGAGCCCGCGCGTGGCTGACGGGCGCGGCGACGGTTCGGCCGTCACCGCGCCCGATCGCGTCGTCGGCCCTCAGCCCTGCTGGGCCGGAGGCGGCGGAGGCGGCGGCTCGGCCGGTGCGGTTGCAGCCGGCAGCGGCGCCTCGTTGATCGGCATCTGCGGCGGCCCCGGCAGCGACGGCGCATTCGCCGGGTAGGACTGCGGCGGCAGGTCGAGGAGCCGCGGGTGGACCTCGGTCAGGAGGAGCAGGAACGCTCCGGCGCGGACGCTGTAGGCGAGCGAGAGCCGCAGCGCGTCGTGCATCGTCGCCGACTGCTTGCCGGTGAAGAGGACGCGCCACCAGGTCACGAACGAGGCCGCGTAGATCAGGAAGCCGATCCCGTAGAGGATCAACTGCTGCGGGAACGCGAGCACGTACTTGAAGAACGTCTGCGCGCGCCGGTACTCGACCTGCTGGGGCGCGACCTCGACCCGGATCGGATAGTCGTCGCGATCGGGCATGAACGGCGGCCACTCGTCGGTCATCAGCATCACCCAGCCACCGACCTGCGCGCTCAGCTTCACGTAGCCGGCCACGAAGTCGTACAGACCTGACGGGTATCGCTTCGTGAACAGCATCGCGAACCAGGCCGCGATCGCGGCGAGGAAGGCGACGATCCCGTAGAGCGAGAGCCAGATGTACCAGGGGATGGCGACGATCAACCGGAAGAAGACCGTCAGGCGGTTCCTGTCCTCGTCGTAGTCCGCGTCGAAGCGGATCGGGTTCATGGTTCGAGTCCCTTCTTAGCTGCTGCTTGCGGGCGGGAATATATGCGTGGGGCCGGACCGTTCGCGGTTCGTGGCGCAGGGCAGACGAACGGCGACGGGGCGAGGTCGTAACCTGTCGCGGCCCATGGCTGACGCAAACAGCACCGTGGTCCGGATCCCGGACGAGCTCAAGCCGGCCGACGGCCGGTTCGGCTGCGGCCCCTCGAAGGTCCGTCCAGATGCCCTCGAGCGGCTCGCCGGGGCGGGTGCGCTGCTCGGGACCTCGCACCGCCAGGCACCGGTTCGCGAGCTCGTCGGCCGCGTGCGGACCGGGATCGCCGAGCTCTTCGCGGCCCCGGACGGCTACGAGGTGGTGCTCGGGAACGGCGGCACCACCGCCTTCTGGGACGCCGCCGCGGCCTGCCTGATCCGCGAGCGCTCTCTGCACCTCGCCTACGGGGAGTTCTCCGCGAAGTTCGCCAAGGTGGCGGCGGCCGCGCCGTTCCTCACCGACCCGATCCTGGTCGAGGCGGAGCCCGGCGATGCCCCCGAGCCGCGCGCCGATCCTGCCGCCGACGTCATCGCCTGGGCCCACAATGAGACTTCGACCGGCGTCGCGGTGCCGGTCGTCCGACCGCCGGGGGCGGACGGTGCGCTCGTCCTCATCGACGCCACCTCCGGCGCCGGAGGCCTCGCGGTCGACGTCGCCGAGGCCGACGCCTACTACTTCGCGCCGCAGAAGGGCTTCGGCTCGGAAGGGGGCCTGTGGCTGGCGCTGCTCAGTCCGGCGGCGATCGAGCGGATCGGTGAGCTCGACGGGGTCGCCGGGCGCTGGCAGCCGCAGTTCCTCTCGCTGACGACTGCGCTCGAGAACTCGCGCAAGGACCAGACCTACAACACGCCGGCACTCGCCACGCTGATCCTGCTGTCCGATCAGCTCGACTGGATGCTCGCCAACGGCGGCCTCGACTGGTCCGTCGGTCGTTCCCGCGCCAATGCCGATCACGTCTACGGCTGGGCGGAGCGATCCGAGCTCGCGAGCCCGTTCGTGTCCGACCCGGCGAAGCGCTCTGCGGTGGTGGCCACGATCGACTTCTCCGCGGCGGTCGACGCCGCGGCCGTCGCCGCGGCACTGCGGGAGAACGGGATCGTCGATACCGAGCCGTACCGGAAGCTCGGCCGCAACCAGCTGCGGATCGGCATGTTCCCCGGGATCGAGACCTCGGACCTGCAGGCTCTCACGGCCTCGATCGACTGGTTGATCGAAAATCACGACGGAGTCCGGGCGTGACGGAGGACAGGCCGAAGGTCCTCGTCAAGGAGAAGATCGCCGAGGCCGGAGTGGACCTGCTCCGCGAGCGATTCGACGTCGAGGTCGGCACCGACTGGCCCGAGGGCGAGCTCGAGGCCCGGATCGGCGAGTTCGACGCGATCCTGATCCGATCGGCGACGAAGATGACAGCCGAGCTGATCGGCAAGGCGACGCGGCTGCGCGCGATCGGCCGGGCCGGCACCGGCGTCGACAACGTCGACATCGATGCGGCGACGAAGCGCGGGATCATCGTCGCCAACGCGCCGGAGTCGAACTCGGTCGCGGCCGCCGAGCACACGCTGGCGCTGGCGCTGGCGCTGTTCCGGAACGTCCCCCAGGCCCACGCCACGCTCGCCGACGGCGAGTGGGCGCGCTCGCGCTTCGGCGGCCACGAGCTCTACGGCAAGACCCTCGGCGTGATCGGCTTCGGCCGGATCGGCCAGCTCGTCGCCCGGCGCGCCCTGGCCTTCGACATGGACGTCCTCGCCTTCGACAAGTTCGTCGCCCCCGATCGGTTCCGCGAGCTCGGAGTCGAGGGCGTCGAGATCGATGAGCTCTACGCCCGCGCCGACCTGGTCACGATCCACCTCCCGAAGACGCCGGAGACGATCGACTGGATCGACGCCGAGGCGCTCGTGAAGATGAAGGCCGACGTCCGGATCGTCAACTGCGCCCGCGGCGAGCTGATCGACCTCGACGCGCTCC
>Ga0207708_10001258_pt1 | contig 19081 bp, 19 predicted proteins | sample KBSK5101metaG_FD_184340 | JGI IMG/M metagenome (GOLD analysis project Ga0207708, IMG submission 184340) | Corn, switchgrass and miscanthus rhizosphere microbial communities from Kellogg Biological Station, Michigan, USA - KBS K5-10-1 metaG... | ecosystem: Host-associated > Plants > Roots >...
GATCGTCAGGACGCGACGGTATGCAGATCGGGGGGTTGACGGAATGACCATGGTACGTCTCACTGGTATAGTAGGGCAGACATATGTCGCCCACCCTTTGAGTATAGCGATGGATCGTGGACATCCGATGGAGAACCGCGCCAGATCGTGTGGAGTGATCCACACGCCAGCTTTTCGCCACGAGATTGGGCATGCTGTACGATAATGTGCGTTACGGGGAGGTTAGGCGTGCATTATCGGGTGCGAAAGGGCGCAACGAGCGCACGTACGGCCTCGGTGGAGCCCCAGTCGTGATCGTACATGGCAATCAGCGCCATGAGCTGGCGTAGATGGAGCAGCGGCAAGCGGTCGAGCCAGCCTGACGCTCGGCCAGTCAGCTCGCCGTACACGTCGAAGAGCCGGCGCGCCTCGGCTGGATGTGGGGAGCACCACAAGTGAGAGAGGTCGACCTCGGCCCACATGTAGGACACAGCCGGGTCGATCACGGCCGGCTCGCCGTCAGCTGTCGCCAGGATATTCTGCGTCCAGAAGTCGCCATGCGTCAGGCAGGCCGGCTGCGATCAAAGCTCCCAGCGTCATGTCGCCCGAGATTCCAGCGGCGGGATCGAGAATGGCGATGCGCATCGAAGTGGCGAAATATAGACAGCTTACGAACGGTACAGCCACCCGGCGCCGGTATTGAACACAATCACGCGATCGCGCGGATGTAAGGCACCCATGGCAACCAGGCGGCGGGCTCCGGCGAGTGCCGCCCCCCCTTCCGGGGCGGCATCGATGCCGCAACGGGCCTGCAGCTCACGCGCGGCGGCAACCAGCTCCTCGTCCGGGACCGCGACCGCGCCGCCCTGACTCTCGCGCAGCGCGCGCAACATCAGCCGGTCCCCCAGAGGACCGGGCACGCGCAGGCCGGCAGCGACGGTCCACGGATCAGGCCAGGGCGTGCAGCGTTCGGCGCCCGCGTCGAACGCCTGGATAACGGGCGCACAACCGGTCGACTGCACGGAGTACATGCGCGGCAGCGACCCGCGAGCCCGCACCCAGCCCGCCTCGGTGAGCTCCTGAAACGCCTTCCACATGCCGATGAGTCCGGTGCCACCGCCTGTCGGGTACACGATCGCGTCGGGCAGCACCCAACCCAGCTGCTCGGCAATCTCGAGACCCAACGTCTTCTTTCCTTCTATCCGGTAGGGCTCGCGCAGGGTCGACACGTCCATCGCACCCGTTTCGGCGGCGTGTTGACGCGCCGCTTTGCCGCAATCGCCGATGTGGCCATCGAGCAGCTCGAGCTCGGCACCAAATACTCTGATCTGCGCCAGAATTGTCTCTGGCGTGGTGCGCGGCGCGTAGAGGAGCCCGGCGTGGAAGGCGCCGGACGCCCATAGCCCCAGGCAGTACGGGCACAGGAGCAGCTCGCCGACGGCTCGCCTGAGCCCGCTGCCGCGCGGGTGCTCGTCGAGCTCGGCCGGCCCGCCCTTGCCCTCGAGCTCGGTGAACGGCGCCCGCACGAAGGCGGTGACCTTCTTCTTCGAGATCAGCCGGCTGAGCTTGTAGCTCGCGGTTCCAATGAGCGCGATGTCGCCCGCGCCGACGCGCTCGGGGAGGTCGCGGCCGGACCGCTTCGCACCCGCCACGGCCCCCGCCATCGCCGCATGGAAGACGGCGGCGAAGGTGGCGTAGGCCGCCAGCGGTGGCCGCTCCGGCGCCGGCGCGTAGCCGGCGTAGGGGTCGCTCGTCTCCGTCGTCGTCACGCGGGTCGTTCCTGCGGGTCCATCTTGGTCGTGTCGCGCGGCTCGGCGAACGGCTCCCTGTCCGGTGGATCCATCCCCGAATCGATCGCGCGGCCGCGTTCGAGCTCGGCGTTGAACTCCGCCCCGAGCAGGATCATGATGTTCGAGATCCACAGCCAGACCAGGAAGACGATCACGCCGCCGAGCGCGCCGTAGGTCTTGTTGTAGGAGCCGAAGCTCCCGACGTAGAAGGCGAACGCCCCCGACGCGATCAGCCAGCCGACCACCGCCAGGATCCCGCCCGGCGAGACCCAGCGGAAGCCGGGCTGCCGGACGTTCGGCGCCGCCCAGTACAGGAACGCGAACATCAGGCTCACGATGAGCAGGAGCACGGGCCACTTCGCGATGTTCCACACCGTTACCGCCGTGCTGCCGAGACCGACGAGATCCCCCGCACTCTTGGCGATCCCGCCCGTCAGGACCACGGCGAGCGTCGTGACCACGAGGAGCAGCAGCAGGACGATGGTCATGCCGAGGCGCACTGGCAGCGTCTTCCATACCGGTCGGCCCTCCTCCATGTCGTAGATCGCGTTGGACGCGCGCATGAAGGCGGCGACGTAGCTGGAGGCCGACCACAGCGCGGCTAGGAGGCCGACGACGAAGAGCACCCCGGCGGCGCCCTGGTCGCCCTGAAGGTTCTTGATCGCGCTCGTGAGGATGTCGTTGGCGGGCCCGGGCGCGACGTTTCCGAGCTCGTCGAGGAGCGGCTTCGTCGCGGACTCTCCGATGAGCCCCAGGACCGAAGTGAGCACGATCAGCGCCGGGAAGATCGCGAGGACGCCGTAATAGGTGAGGGCGGCAGCCCAGTCGCTGAGGTTGTCGTCCCTGAACTCTTGGACCGTGCGCTTGAGCACTGCCCACCAGCCGCCACGCCCCACGTCTGTCGGCCCATCGGGGCCCTTGTCGCGGCGGAAGCGGGCCATCATCCTCTCCTCCGGATCAGCCGAACCACGACCAGGAGCGCGATCGCCCCTCCGATCGCGGCCGCGAGCGGCATCGGGTTGGCGCTGACGCGCTGCTGGACCTCTTCCTTCTTCTGACGCGCCTGCTCCTTCACGTCGGCCTTGTGCGAGAGCGCGTCCACGGTCTCACCGAGCTCCCGGCGAGTCTGCTCGATCTCCCGGCGGAGCTCCTCGGGTGTCTGCTGGGGCGTCATGACCTCGCCCTTGCCTTCACGGTTTCGACGTCCTGCTGAACGCTCTCGAGCGTCTGCTCCGGTTTCGGCGGCCCCGCCTCGGCGAGCTCCTTCTTGCCGGCCAGCGCCACGATCCCGGCGATGAGGAGCAGAGCGACGCCCACGGCGGCCGCGGCGATCCAGGGCTCTATGACGGTCGCGAGGCCGAGGATCGCGGCAGCGATGAGCCCACCGACCCCGTAGAGGGCGATCAGTCCCGCGCCGCCGAACATGCCGGCGCCCTTGCCCGCGTGCCTGCCCTTCTCGGTCAGCTCCGTCTGGGCGAGTCGCATCTCCTGGCGGATCAGCGTGGAGGTCTGGCGCGAGAGGGCCTGGACGAGCTCGCCGATCGGCCTGTCGTCCCCCGTCTCCCGGCGGAAGCGCGCTGAAGTTTCTTCCATGTGCGCCGACTACCCAGCCTGCCGACCGGTATTCACCTACGCCGCCTCGGCGAGGCCCGCGACCTCGCGAGTGGACGCGAGCCGCTCGAGCGCCTTGTGCTCGATGCGCCTCACCCGCTCGGGCGAGAGGCCGAGCCGCCTGCCGGCTTCGCGCAGCGGCGTCGGCTCGTCGCCGTTGATGCCGTAGCGCAGCCGGATCACGTCCTGCTCCTGCTGCGAGAGGTTCTCGAGCGCCCGGTGCACCGCCTCCTGCCGCAGCCCGATCTCGACCTCCTCGACCGGCTCGGGCGCGTCGCTCGGAAGCAGATCGCCGAGCTGCGTGTCGCTCTCGGAGCCGACGGGCCGCTCGAGGCTCGTCACGGTGCGGCTGAACTCGCGCGTCTCCTGCAGCTCGCGGAGCGAGATGTCGGCCGCCTTCGCCAGCTCGTCATCCGTCGGCATCCGCTCGAGCTGGACGGCCAGCTCGCGCTCGACCCTGGCGATCTTCCGCTCGCGCTGGCCGATGTGCACCGGGAGCCGGATCGTCCGGCCCTGGTTCGCGAGCCCGCGCTGGATCGCCTGTCGGATCCAGAAGGTGGCGTAGGTCGAGAACTTGTAGCCCTTGCGCCAGTCGAACTTCTCGGCCGCCCGAATCAGCCCGAGGATGCCCTCCTGGATCAGATCGAGCAGCGACAGCTCGTGGCCCTGGTACTTCTTCGCGAGCGAGACGACCAGACGCAGGTTCGAGGTCACCATGCGCTCCTTCGCCTCGAGGTCACCGCGCTCGATCCGCTTCGCCAGCTCGACCTCCTCTGCGGCGCTGAGCAGCGGGTGGCGGCGTATGTCGCGCAGGAACAGCTGGAGCGTGTCGCCGGTCATCGTGGACAGCTCGTCGAGGGCGTAGGTCGGCCCGGGCTCGCCCGCTCGGCCGCAGTCGTCGGACACCTCGATGCCGCGCGCCTCGAGGCGGTCCGCCAGCTCCTGAGCCTCGTCGTCGGACAGGTCCTGGGTCAGCTCGGAGAGCTCCGAGAGGTTGACGCAGCCCTCCTCCTCACCGCGCTGAAAGAGGACTTCGATGGGGGGCATGCTCATGTAGTTCCGCTACCCGCCGGGGCACGCACAGAAACGGCTCACCCTTGCCCCCGCTAGTGCTCCTTCCGCGCCCGGTGGACCACCGAATGCAGGTTGGCGTTCCTCGCGCCGTTGTCGGCGAACGCCTTCTCCTGGATCGTCGGGTTCGGGAACGAGCTCGCGCTCACGCCGCCGCTCGGCACGAAGATCCTCTGGTTGAAGACGGTGCCGGTCGGCTGGCTCGCGACCGAGAAGGCGCCGAACGCCCGAGTGCCGATCCACGAGGTCGAGATGTAGTCGCCGACCATGCGCCCCTGGCTCGTGTCGGCCGTCCAGGTGACCGGGAACGGCCCGGCGAGCGTCTGCGGGTTCGACCAGTTCGCGCCGCCGTCGTTCGACTGGACGTAGCCGACGCTCAGCTCGCACGGATCGGTCTTGTTCCCGCCGCAGCTCGGGTCTGCGTAGAAGTAGTAGGTCAGCCCGAGCTGGCCGGTGGTGCCGGGCCTGACGCCGATGCCGGGAATGAACTGCTCGCTTCCGTCGTTTATGGGCACCCGCCGCACGTTCGACCAGTTGACTCCGTCGGCGGTGCTGGAGATCACGAGCGAGTTGGTCTTGCAGCCCTTGGAGAAGCGGCAGTCGCTCCAGACCGTGTAAACGCGGCCGTCGGAGCCAACCTCCGCGCTCGGGAGCGCGTCGTTGCGCAGGTCGCCGGGCACGGTGTGGTCGCGGACGTGGGCCACGATCACCTCGTCGCCCCAGCTCGCGCCGCCGTCGGTGGAGCGGAAGGCGATGATCGCCTTCGCGAAGGCGTTGGCAGCGGGGACGATGACGTCGCCGTCAGGCTGGACGACCGGCTGGCCGCCCAGGCCGTACACGCGCTTCGCCGTCATGATCGGCGCGCTCCAGGTGAGCCCGCCGTCGCTCGACGTGCTCATCAGGATGCGGTCGCCGTCGCCGAAGTTGTCCCACGTGTGGTAGCAGTTGCCGTAGTGCGGGCTCGTGGAGGTGTTGTCGCACGCGACCCAGTTCTTGTCGAAGTCCTGTCCCGGCCCCGCGTTCGCCACGGTCACCGGGCCGCTCCACGCAAGGCCGCCGTTCGTGGACCGGTTGACCACCACCGCGGCGGCCAGCGGGCCCGGGTCGGTGAGGCCGAGCGAGGAGATCATCCAGACGTTGTGCTTGGCGTCGAACGCCACGACCGGGTCGGTCGTGCGGTTGAAGCGGTCGCTCGAGGTCGGCGCCAGGCCGGGAAGCACTCCCGAGGTGAAGCTCGCACCGCCGTTGGTGGACGTCGCGAACGCGGTGCTCGACGCGCCGCCGTCGAAGAAGCGGCCTACCTGCGAGGTCACGACCAGCGTCGAGCCGAACGCGAACGTGTCCGGCTCCACCGCGGTCGCGTGCTGGCTGGAGGCGTTGGTGAACGTATCGGTGATGACCACGGTGTTCGCCGCCATTGCCGACGCCGCCGAGAGGAGGGAAGCCGCCACGGCAAGGGCGACGGCGCGCACGAGGGTCTTCATGCGCGAGCACTCTACGCCCGCGGAGGCGCCCGGGGAGTATCTTGGCGCCATGGCGGTTCGGCTGCACCGGTGTCCCAACGAGTGGGTCAAGCTCTCGGGGCATCCGTGCTGGAAGGTCCAGAAGGCGCTCGACGAGTCCGGAGTCGAGTACGAGCTCGTGAAGGGCCCGCTCCGATCCGGCAAGCGGGACGACCTCGAGCGGATCAGCGGTCAGCGCAAGTACCCGGTGATCGAGTTCGACGACGGCTCGGTCTACCGCGAGGAATCGAAGGACATGGAGGCGACCATCCGGTCGGGCCGCCTCGACGAGAAGCGCTCAACATCCGTCCAGTGAAGTACCCAAAATGGTGGCGCCGGGCTAAATTCCGGTGCCACCAGACGAGGAGACCTCTCGTGAGACGAGCGCTTCTGTTGCCCCTGGTCGATGCTGGCGTTGCTGGCCGCGGGGTCGTTCTCGCCGGCGGCTGCGAAGAAGCCCACCCCCAGCTGTGACGGCCAGACGGCGACGATCGTCGGGACGCACGGCGACGACGTCATCCCGGGCACGCCTGGCAACGACGTGATCGTCGGCCTCCCTGAGCGGCGGGAACGGAAGGGACCACCTGACGGACGGGGACGACGGCGGTGCGAACAACGAGACGGTGACCATGCTCGGCGGCAACGGCAAGGACGAGCTGGAGTCGAACGACGCGACGAGCACCGCGAACATGAACGGCGGCAACGGACGCGACAGCTGCACGGGCGGTGACTCGACAACGCGCTGCGAGAGCTGACGGCGGCGCCCTTCGCCTCGCGAACGACGGCATTGAGGGGGCGCCCGAACGGATGCTGTATGCGTTGACCGCGAAATGCGCGGTCAATGCAGACACGGTCCGATGGCGTCGGCGTTATGCATGACGTAGGTGCACAACGCCGACACGAATCCCGCCGGGGCGACCAGCCCGCCTCCCTTCACTGCGTCGTTCGCGTCCTGTAGCTCAACCGGCGCTCTCGGAGACGGAGCGGAGCAGCGACTCCACGCGCCTGCGTGCTCGGGAGATCCCGCGGGCGTAGGAGGAGATGTCGGCCCACGGATCGCCCTTTGTGCCGAGCCGCCTCAGCACGTTGCCGACGTTCCAGCGGTCGGGCCGGAGCTTCGAGTCGGACAGCTCCTCCCATTCGATCGGCGTCGCGACGGGGGCGCCCTCCCGCGGCCGGACGGCGTAGGGCGGCACCGCCGTTTGCGCGTAGGTGTTGCGGGCCGTGTCCACCAGGATGCGGCCGTCGCGTTTCTCCTTGCGCCATTCGGTGGTCAGGTCGTCCGGGTGGCGGATCGCGAGAACGCGAGCGAGGTCGCCCGCGAACGCGCGCACCTCCTCGTGGCCCGCGCGCCGCCGCAGCGGCGTCCACACGTGGATGCCCTTGGAGCCGGTGACCTGGGCGAAGGGCGTGAAGCCGAGCTCACGCAGCAGGTCGCCGCTGTGGCGCGCGGCGCGGCGCACGGCGTTGAAGTCGCTGCCGGGCGGCGGGTCGAGGTCGATGACCATCCGGTCGGGCTGCCAGACGCGGTCCGCGCGCGAGAGCCAGACGTGCGGCGTGATCGTGTTCTGGTTCACGAGGTACACGAGCGCGTCGGTGTCGCACACATAGACGTGGGTGACGGTGCCGCCCGACTTCGGCACCTCCACGCGGCGGAGCCAGTCCGGGAAATAGGCGGGGATGTCCTTGTGGAAGAAGCCCTTGCCGTCGATCCCGTCGGGGAAGCGCTGCATGCTCACAGGCCGGAAGCTGATGTGCGGGAGCATCCACTCGGACACCCGCTCGTAGTAGCTCGCGAGGTCAGCCTTCGTGATCCCGTCAGCTGGAAACAGCAGCTTGTCGGGGTGCGTGATCTCGACCGTGGTCACGACGGCACCTCGCGCACGACCTCGGTCGCCGGCTTGTCGTCGCGGAGCCCCAGGTAGCGCGGCTGGCGCAGGCGGCCGTCGCGCGTCCATTCCTGGAAGGCGATCTGCCCGACCAGCTCGGGCCGCAGCCAGCGCGTGCCGGGCGGGATCGGCTTGAAGGGCTCGAAGGGCGATCCGTCCTGTTCCAGCGCTCGCATCTGCGCCCCGAGGGTACGCAGCGTCTGCTGGTCGAAGCCGGTGCCGACCTTCCCGGCATAACGCAGGACCCCGTCCTCGTAGTAGCCCACGAGCAGCGCGCCGAACTCCGTGCGCGAGCCCTTCGGCGCGGTGAAGCCGCCGATCACGAGCTCCTGCTCGGCGTGGCACTTGAGCTTCAGCCAGTCGCGCGAGCGCTTGCCGACGTACGGGCTGTCGGCTCGTTTCGCCATCACGCCCTCGAGGCCCTTCTGGCAGGCCTCGCGGTAGAGCTCCTCGCCGTGCTCGCCCTTGCGGTGCGGGTTGAAGCGGATCGGGCCGTGGAAGTCGAGCCCCCGGCGCAGGCGCGCCTTCCGCTCGCGGAGCGGGAGCGGGCGCAGGTCCTCGCCCTCGTATCGAGGCAGGTCGAAGACGTACAGGAACACCGGCACGTGCTCGCGGGCGCGCTGCTGGAGGCGGGCGAAGCTCGTGACGCCGTTCTCGAACGCGACCAACTCGCCGTCGACGATGAAGTCGTCAGCGGGCTCCTCCTCGAGCGCGCGCACGACCTCGGGGAACTGGTCGTTCATCCGTCGCGCGGTGCGCGACATGAGGCTCACGCCGGAGCCGTCCTTGATCGCGATGGCGCGGATCCCGTCGAGCTTGCGCTCGAAGATCCAGTCGGGGTCCGAGAAGGGCTCGCCGGAGAGCACGGCCTTCATCGGCTCGATCACTCGCCGAGCTCCTCGATGGTCAGGCCGCTCACGACCGACTCGGGGCGCTCGGCGACGGGGTCGCCGCTGTCCGCCTCCTCGTCGCGGCGCTTCACCAGCAGCCAGCGCCGGCCCTCGATGCGGCGCAACGACCAGCCGCCATGCAGCTTCTCGCCGTCGAGCCGGAACGACGCGTGGCCCGCCTCGAGCGCCTCCTCCATCGGCTCCTCGTGGAGGTTCTCGTAGGTGCCGCGGTCCCAGACGATCACCCTTCCGGCGCCGTACTCGCCCCGCGGGATAAGGCCCTCGAAGTCGCCCCACGAGATCGAGTGGTCGTCGACGGCCATCGCGAGACGCTTGTCGCGCGGGTCCATCGACGGGCCCTTCGGGACGGCCCAGGACTTGAAGCTGTCGCCCACCTCGAGCCGGAAGTCGAAGTGCTTGCTGGTGGCGTGGTGCTGCTGGATCACGTAGCGGGGCATGTCACGCCCCGCTTCCGCGCTGGAGCGGCTCGATGGCCAGCGGCCCCTCGTGGCGCGTCTCGACCTGGAGCGTCGAGTGCGTGATGCCGAACCGGTCGCTGAGCAGGGCGGCCAGCTCGCGGCGGTGGGCCTGCGTGTCGCACCCGGCGCGCACCGTGACGTGCGCCGAGATCGCCGGAAAGCCCGACGTGACCTCCCACACGTGCAGGTCGTGGACCTCGACGACGTGGTTCTGCTCGGCAAGCGCCCTGCCGATCTCGTTCGGGTCGAGGTCGCGCGGCGCGGCCTCGAGCAGCACCCGGCCGGAGTCGCGCAGGAGGCCGAGGCCCGAGCGGAGCATGATCGCCGCGATGACGAGCGCGGCGATGCCGTCCGCGCGCGAGAAGCCCGTGATCAGCACGACGGCGCCGGCGATGGCCGTGGCGATGAACGCGAACAGGTCGGTGAGCACGTGCTGGAAGGCGCCCTCGACGTTGAGGCTGCGGCGCTCGGCGCCGCTCAGGACCATCGTGGCGGCGAGGTTCACGACGATGCCCACCAGCGCGACGACCAGCACGACGAGCCCCTCGACCTCGGGAGGGTCGATCAGCCGGCGCACGGCCTCGATCGCGATGACCAGGCCCAGGGCGACGAGCGTCGCCCCGTTCAGCTGGGCGGACAAGATCTCGGCACGGCGGAACCCGAACGTGAACCGGCCCTCGGCAGGACGGCTGGCGAGCCGGGCCGCGAAGAGGGCGAGTGCGATGGCGCCCGCGTCGGTGAGCATGTGAGCCGCGTCGGAGAACAGCGCCAGCGAGTCGGCCAGCAGGCCGGCCACGACCTCCCCGGCCATCAGCCCGAGGATCAGCACCAGCGCGATGGTCAGGCGCCTGGCGTCCTCGGTGTGGACGTGCGTGTGCGCGTGGTCGTGCATGACCGGTTTGCGGTGAGCATAGGCGGGTGGCTGTCGCCCGGTTAGTCATCCGCCGCCGCGGGCGAACGACGGCATTGAGGGGGAGGACCAGCGGACGATGTATGCCTTAACCGCGATATGCGCCGTTAAGGCAGACACGATCGGAAATCGTTCCGGCGCGGCCCCGGGACCCGGCTCCCTTTACCGCGTCGTTTCGGTCACGTAGCTCGCCGGCCCTACGGGCTCTGCGGCTGCGGCACCGGCTCGCCCGGCGGTGTCTCGGACGGCGGCGGCACGGGGGCGGTGTCCGAGGGTGTCTGCTCTTCGGGCGCCGACTCGGTCGGCGTCGTGGTCTGGTCGCGCTGTGTGCCGTTCTGCTGCCCGGTCGTGTCCTGCTGCCCGTTCTGCTGTGAGCTCGAGTCCTTCTGCTGCTCCTGCTGTGGGCTCTTGCTCTTGCTGCTGCCGCCCGCCAGCGTGAAGCGGCCCGAGCCCCTGCCCACCGAGCCGCCGGTCACGAGGTCGGCGGTCGTGAGAGTCACCAGGCCGATCGCGCACGCGATCGCCGCTGTGGCGGCCACGGTGCCGAGAGCGATCCGCCTCCTGGTCAGCATCGTCGAGCGCGAGCCGGAGTCGCCCCCAGCTCGGTAGACGCGCACGGGTCCTGGCGTGCCGGTGACGGCGACCGGCTCGCCGCGCGTCGGGGAGACGGCAGGGGAGCCGCGCGTGTCGCGCTCGGCGCTCCACGCGCGCGGGCCGCGGGGCTCGCGCTCGGCGGTCCACGCGCGAGCGATCCGCTCGGTCGGGCGGTGCATCGCCTCGCTGATCAGGGCCACCAGGACAGGCGTGAGCGCCGCGGCAATCCACGTGCCGGCGATCCAGAGCTGCGAGGTGACGGCCGCCGCCGAGGCCGACGCGACGCTTGCGATCGTCAGCGTCCGCGAATTCAGACGGCGCTCCTCCTCGCGCTCGACAGAGCGAGTTGCGGGAGGCATGCGACCGAGCAGGGTAGCGGCCTCGCCCGCGTCGCGAGGACCGGCCGGCGTATTCCCTTTTAGGCTGCCGTTTGTGGCCGATCCGGAGACTCGCGAGGCGGACGTCGTCGTGGTGGGTGCCGGGCTCGCCGGCCTGGCAGCCTCGCGCGCCCTGAGCGCCGCCGGCGCCTCCGTGATGGTGCTCGAGGCGCGCGACCGCGTCGGGGGTCGCGTCCTGAACCACGATCTCGGCGACGGCACGGTGGTCGAGGTAGGTGGGCAGTGGATCGGCCCGACACAGGACCGTCTGGCCGCGCTCGCCCGCGAGCTGCGCATCGAGACCTTCCCCACTCACGCGAACGGGCACAACCTGCTCGAGTACGGAGGCAGCGTTCGCCGCTACACGGGCACGATCCCGCGCATCAACCCGGCGGTGCTCGTCGACGTGCAGCAGGCCCAGACCCGGCTCAACCGGCTCGCGCGCAGGGTGCCCCTGCACGCTCCCTGGGAGGCCCGGAACGCCGCGAAGCTCGACGGCCAGACGGCGGCAACGTGGATGCACCGCAACATGGCCACCAGGTCCGGCCGCATGCTGCTCGAGCTGGGCGTCGAGGCGGTCTGGGCCGCACAGCCCGAGGACATGTCGCTGCTCCACGTGCTCTTCTACATCCACTCGGCCGGCAGCCTGGAGATGCTGTTCGACACCGAGGGGGGCGCGCAGCAGGACCGCTTCGTGGGCGGCTCTCAGCTCATCCCGATCCGGATGGCCGCGGAGCTGGGGACGGAGCAGATCGTGCTCGGTGCGCCCGTCCGGCGCATCGAGCACGGCGTCGGCGAGGGGGTGACCGTGCACGCGGACGGCGTCGTCGCACGCGGCCGCCGCGCCATCCTCGCGATCGCCCCCACGCTGGCCGGCCGGATCGCATACGACCCGCCGCTGCCCGGCTACCGCGACCAGCTCACGCAGCGCATGCCGCTCGGCACGGTCGCGAAGTGCATGGCCGTCTACGACGACCCGTTCTGGCGCGCGGAGGGCCTGTCCGGCCAGGCCACGAGCGACCGCGGACCGGTCCGGCTGATGTTCGACAACTCGCCGCCCGACGGCTCGCCCGGGGTCCTGCTCGGCTTCCTCGAGGGCCGCCACGCGCGAGAGCTGGGCCGGCTCCCGGAGGAGGAGAGGCGTAGGGCAGTCGTCGACTGCTTTGCACGCATGTTCGGCCCCCGCGCTGCGAACCCGAGCGAGTACATCGAGCGGCTCTGGGCCGAGGAGGAGTGGACGCGCGGCTGCTACGGCTGCCACATGCCCACTGGCGGCTGGACGAACTACGGCCCGGCGCTCCACGCCCCGATCGGGCCGCTCCACTGGGCCGGAGCCGAGTACGCGCAGGTCTGGAGCGGCTACATGGACGGCGCCGTCCGGTCGGGCGATGCCGCGGCGGCGGCCGTGCTTGCGCTCCTGTAACCGGGTATCAGCCCGGCATGGGACGACTAAGCGGCAAGAAGATCGCATTTATGGCAACCGACGGGGTGGAGCAGGTCGAGCTGACCGAGCCCTGGAAGAAGGTCGAGGATGAGGGCGGGACGGCCGAGCTGGTCTCGCTCGAGAGTGGCGAGATCCAAGGCTTCAACCACCTGGACAAGGGCGACACCTTCCCGGTCGACAGGACGGTTCAGGAGGCGAACGAGGCCGACTACGACGCCCTGGTGCTCCCCGGCGGCGTCGCGAACCCGGACTTCCTCCGCAGCAACGAGAAGGCGGTCGGTTTCGCCCGCTCGTTCTTCGAGTCGCAGAAGCCGGTGGCCGTGATCTGCCATGGGCCGTGGACGCTCGTCGAGGCGGACGTGGTGCGCGACCGGAAGATCACCTCGTGGCCCAGCCTCCGGACCGACATAAGGAACGCCGGCGGCAACTGGGTCGACGAGGAGGCCGTGGTTGACAACGGCCTCGTGTCGAGCCGGAAGCCGGACGACCTGCCGGCCTTCTGCGACAAGCTCGCGGAGGTAATCGCGGAGGGACGTCGCGCCGAGCAGCGCGTCGGCGCGACCCGTTAAGCGCTGGTTGCGCCCGCAGCGGTCGGAGTAAACCCGCGCACCTCTGGGTAGTGCGGACTTGAACTTGCTGATGAGGAGGGGAAGTCCATGTTGAAGATTCCGCGGGTGCTCGCCGCGCTTGCAGCCATGCTCTTGTTCGCTGTTGCCGGATGCGGCAGCGACGACGACGACAGTGGCGGGGCATCGAGTGCCGAGAAGGCCACGCAGGCGAAGGCCTCCGGCAACGTGACCTGGTGCATCGGCAAGGACACGACCGGCGCGTTCGGGACCGTCGTGGACAACTTCAACAAGGCGAATCCGAACGCCAAGGTCAAGCTCCTGGAGCTCCCCGAGGACGCGGTCGAGCAGCGCAGGCTGCAGATTCAGCGGCTGCGCGCCAAGTCCGACGAGTGCGACGTGCTCGGCATGGACGTGATCTGGACCGCGGAGTACGCCGCCCAGGGCTGGCTGAAGGACGTGTCCGACTACATCTCGCAGAACGGCGACAAGTTCATCAAGTCGACCGTGGACACGACGGACTTCGAGGGGAAGAACTGGGGCGTCCCGTTCAACTCCAACGCGGGCTTCATCTACTACCGCACGGACGAGGTGGACAAGGCTCCCAGCACCTGGGAGGACCTCTACAAGCAGGCCCAGCAGGGCAACGGCGTCGTCTATCAGGGGTTCCGCTACGAGGGCCTGACGGTGAACTTCCTCGAGCTGCTCTACAGCGCGGGCGGGAGCATCGTCTCCGATGACGGGAAGCAGGCCACGGCCGATTCGCAGGAGGTCAAGGACGTCCTGAAGTTCATGGCCGACGGCATCAAGAACGGCGCGGCGCCCAAGGCCGTCACGACCTACAAGGAAGAGGAGTCGCGGCGCGCATTCGAGTCCGGCAACGCGACGTTCATGCGCAACTGGCCGTACGCCTACGCGCTCGGCAAGGACTCGAAGATCGGCGACAAGTTCGACATCGCAACCTTCCCGGGCTTCGCCGGCCAGGAGGGCGCAGGCGTGCTGGGCGGCTACAACCTCGGCATCTCGGCGTACTCGAAGAACCCCGAAGGGTCGCTTGCGTTCATCGAATTCGCCACCGAGCCGGACCAGCAGAAGATCATGGCCACCGAGGCCTCGCTCCCGCCGACGGTGAGCGCGACCTACGACGACCCGGCCGTCAAGAAGGCGATGCCGTTCGCGGCGGAGCTCAAGACGGCGATCGAGCAGGCGCAGCCGCGGCCGGTGTCACCGGTGTATCCGCAGATCAGCGAGGCGGTCTACAACAACGTCTACGACGCTCTGCAGGGGAAGAGCTCGCCGGACGAAGCAGCGAGCAACATGAACGACCAGATCCAGCAGGCACTCGAGACGTTCTAGCGGCATGGAAGCCGCCACGGCGAGACTCGGACGCAGAAAGGCCCGTAAGCGGAAGAGCTACGGCAGCGAGGAGCGGCGTCTGGCGGCGCTGCTCCTCTCGCCGGCGATGATCGTCATCGCTCTGGTGGCCGCTTACCCGATCGGGTACGCGGTCTGGCTGTCGCTGACCGAGTACAGCGTCCGCGTACCCGGCAAATGGCGCTTCGCGGGGTTCGACAACTACACCAAGGCGTTCGGGTCCACCGAGTTCTGGGACGCGGTGAAGAACACGTTCATCTTCACCGGCCTCTCGGTCACGCTCGAGCTCGTGATCGGCCTCGGCATGGCGCTCGCCATGCACGCGGCGTTCAAGGGGCGTGGCCTGCTGCGCACGGTCGTGCTCGTTCCGTGGGCAGTGCTGACCGTGGTCAGCGCCATCACCTGGCGCACGCTGTTCGAGCCGAACCTCGGCCTGGCGCCGACGGTCCTCGGCAAGCTCGGAATCGCCGAGAACGTGGTTTGGCTCGGCCAGTCCGGCTACGCGATGGCGGTGATGGTCCTGGCCGATGTGTGGAAGACGGCGCCCTTCATGGCGCTGCTCCTCCTCGCCGGGCTTCAGGTGATCCCCGACGATGTGTACGACGCGGCCAAGGTGGACGGCGCCACGGCGTGGCAGCGCTTCCGGCGCATCACGCTGCCGCTGCTCGTGCCCGCGATCCTGGTGGCGTTGATCTTCCGGACGCTCGACGCGCTCCGGATCTTCGACCTGCCGTTCGTCCTGACGGGCGGCACCAACGGCACCTCGACGCTGTCGCTGATCGCGCAGCAGGAGCTCACGACGAACAACCTGATCGGCTACGGCTCGGCGCTGTCGGTGCTGACGTTCGTGATCGTGATGGCGGTCTCGTTCATCTACATCAGAACGGTCGGCGGCAACATCCGATCGCTGGCGGAGGACAACTGATGGAAGCTCATGCGATGGAACGGGTTGCGGCGGAGCCTCGGGCTGCCGAGCGTCGCGCGCCTCGGCGCAAGTGGGTGCGGCCGGTGCTCATGTGGCTCGTCGTGGTCGCGATCATCATTTTCTGCCTGTTTCCCTTCTATTGGCTGATCAACGTGTCGCTCAAGACGGGGCCCGACCTGGCGCAGTCGGACCTCTTCCCGCCGTCACCGACGCTCGACAACTACGACTCGATCTTCAAGAACGGCGACTTCACGTCGGCGCTGCGCAACAGCGTCATCGTCACCACCATCACGACGGCCCTGGCGCTGATCGTGGGCTCGTTCGCGGCCTATGCGCTGGCGCGCCTGCGCTTCCCGCACAAGTTCCTGCTGCTCGCGGTGATCCTGTCGATCTCGACCTTCCCGGCGATCGCGATCGCGGCGCCGATCTTCAAGCTCTGGACGGACATCGGGTTCTACGACACCTACATCGGCCTGATCCTGCCGTACCTGACGTTCGCCCTGCCGCTGGCGATCTACATCCTCACGTCGTTCTTCAAGGAGATCCCGAAATCGCTCGAGGAGGCCGCCCTGGTGGACGGGGCAACCTACTTCCAGGCGTTCCGCAAGGTCGTTCTGCCGTTGGCGGCCCCGGGGCTCGTCACCGCCGGGCTCCTGACCGCGTTCTTCGTCTGGAACGAGTTCCTGCTCGCGCAGACGCTCACGAGCTCGCCGAAGGCGTTCACAGTGCCGGTGGCCGTGGCGAACTTCACCGGTAGCCAGAAGTTCGAGATCCCGCTCGGGACGATCAGCGCCGCCTCGGTGGTCATCACCATCCCACTCGTGGCGGCCGTGATCATCTTCCAGAAGCGCATCGTGGCCGGCATGACCGCCGGCGCGGTCAAGGGCTGAGCCCGCTCTCGCCTGCGACGCCGCTGATGTGGTGGCAGGACGCGGTCATCTACCAGATCTATCCGCGCTCGTTCCAGGACTCGGACGGCGACGGCATCGGCGACCTGCGCGGGATCGAGCGCCGGCTCGACCACCTCGCCTGGCTGGGCGTCGAGGCGCTCTGGCTGTCGCCGATCTACCCCTCGCCGATGTACGACATGGGCTACGACGTGGCCGACTACAAGGGCGTCGACCCGGTCTTCGGGACGCTCGACGACTTCGACCGCCTCGTGGCCGCCGCGCGCGAGCGCGGCCTGCGGGTCCTGCTCGACCTCGTGCCCTGCCACACGTCGATCGAGCATCCCTGGTTCGGCGAGAACCCGGACTGGTACATCTGGCGCGACGAGCCGAACAACTGGCTGTCCGCCTTCGGCGGTTCCGCCTGGAGCTCGCTGAACGGCCACTGGTACCTGCACTCGTTCTATCCGGAGCAGCCCGATCTGGACTGGCGCAACCCCGACGTGATCGCGGCGATGCAGGACGTGCTGGCGTTCTGGATGGATCGCGGCGCGGCCGGGTACCGCGTCGACGCCATCGACCGGCTGCTGAAGGACCCCGAGCTGCGCGACGACCCGCCGGCCAGCGAGGCATTCGGCCTGCCGGTGAGCGACGAGGAGGCGAAGCTCGCGCTCACGAACTCGCGCAACGCGCCGGACACGCCGGCGGCGCTGGCGCGGATCCGCGAGGCGGTGGGGGACGGTGTGCTCATAGGCGAGGTGTACCTCCCGAGCGCCAAATGGCAGCCCTACCTCGAGCAGCTCGACCGGGCCTTCGCCTTCGAGCTGCTTCACGCTCCGTGGGAGGCTGCGGGGCTCCGGCGCGCGATCGAGGCGACCACCTCGCGGCCGGGCGCCGCGTGGGTGCTCTCGAACCACGACTTCGGGCGCCTCGTGACGCGCTTCGGGGCGGAGAACGCGCGCTCCGCCGCGCTCGTCCTGCTCACGCTGCCCGGCCCGGCGTTCCTCTATCAGGGCGACGAGATCGGGCTGGCCGACGGGCCGGGCGGCGAGCACGTCTACGACCGAGCCGGGCGCGACCGCTTCCGCCATCCGATGCAGTGGGACCCGTCCCCGACAGGGGGCTTCACGACGGGAGAGGCGTGGCTGCCGCTGGTGGATCCCCAGTCCACGAACGTCGAGGCGCAGCGCGACGACCCCCGCTCGACGCTGTCGCTGGTCCGCGACCTCGTGACGCTGAGGAAGCTGCTCGGCGACGGGCTGGAGCTCCTCGATGCCGCTCAGGGCGTGCTCGCCTACCGCCGCGGCGACCACACCGTCGCCGTAAACACGACCGCCGAAGACCGGCCCGCTCCAACCGGCGGACACGTGGTCTTGGAGACGCGGCCGGGGGCGCTTCGGGGCCGGACGCTGGGCGCGCATTCCGGAGTGATCACGATGGGATTGTGAGGGTGGAAAAGGGGGTAGAACGGGGCTAATGGCCGATATCAAGCTGGAGAACGTGACCAAGCGCTTCCCGGACGGCTACGAGGCCGTGCGCGACATGAACCTCGAGATCAAGGACGGCGAGTTCATGATCCTGGTCGGGCCGTCGGGCTGCGGGAAGTCGACAGCGCTGCGGATGATCGCCGGGCTGGAGGACATCACCGACGGCGAGCTCAAGATCGACGGCAACGTCGTGAACGAGCTGTCCCCGAAGGATCGGGACATCGCCATGGTGTTCCAGAACTACGCGCTCTACCCGCACATGAGCGTGCGCGACAACATGGGCTTCGCCCTCCGCCTGCGGGGGCTCGACAAGGCCGAGATCAACGACAAGGTGGAGGACGCAGCGCGCGTGCTCGACCTCGAGCCCCACCTCGACCGCAAGCCCTCGCAGCTTTCGGGCGGCCAGCGCCAGCGCGTGGCGATGGGGCGTGCGATCGTGCGCGATCCGGTCGCGTTCCTGATGGACGAGCCCCTCTCGAACCTGGACGCGAAGCTCCGCGTACAGATGCGCACGGTGGTCGCGCGCCTCCAGCAGCGACTCGGCACGACCACGATCTACGTGACGCACGACCAGACTGAGGCGCTGACGCTCGGTGACCGCGTCGCGGTCATGCGCTCCGGTGTGGTCCAGCAGGTGGGCGCGCCGATGGAGCTCTACAACGAGCCCGTGAACCTGTTCGTGGCCGGCTTCATCGGGTCGCCCGCGATGAACTTCATGCCCGCGACCGTGGAGGGCGACACCGTCAAGCTGCCGTTCGGCGACGTGCGCCTGCCACCGGAGCTCCACGATCGGGTCCGGGATGCTCATGGGCGCCAGCTGATCGCCGGCATCCGGCCGGAGAACTTCGAGGACGTGAAGCTCGTCGGCCAGGCACGCGAGCGCGGAAGCACGTTCAGGGCCAAGATCGAGGTGCTCGAGGCGCTCGGCTCCGAGCTGTACGCCCACTTCACCGTCTCGTCGGGCGAGAAGATCGACTCTCAGGAGCTGCGAGAGCTGGCTCAGGACGCCGGCGGCGGCGAGATTCCGATGGAGGGTGAGGAGGGCAGCATCGTGGCCCGGCTCGATCCGGCCAGCGACGTCAAGCAGGGTGGGGAAGCCGAGCTCTGGGTGGACGCCACGAGCCTCCACCTGTTCGACCCAGAGGGCACCGTCGCCTCGACCCGCGCTGCCACTGAGTTCGGCATCATGCACGCCATCAGCTCCGGCTCCGCGATCGAGCTCGAGGACGTCGCGGCCGCGACGCCGACGCCCAAGATCTTCCAGCTCTACGTCGACGGTGACCTGGGGTGGACCCGGGAGATCATC
>Ga0207708_10001259_pt1 | contig 19077 bp, 13 predicted proteins | sample KBSK5101metaG_FD_184340 | JGI IMG/M metagenome (GOLD analysis project Ga0207708, IMG submission 184340) | Corn, switchgrass and miscanthus rhizosphere microbial communities from Kellogg Biological Station, Michigan, USA - KBS K5-10-1 metaG... | ecosystem: Host-associated > Plants > Roots >...
GCCGACGTTCACCGTGTCGAAGCCGAACGCGGCGTAGAGGTCGGTCACGAACTGCGCGGCATCCGCGTGGTCACTGGCCGTCGCGAGCGCACGGCGACCGGGCGTGCCCGCTGGCAAGCCGGCGGTCGTGATGTCGCTCGCCATGATGTGGTTGAATCCCTTGGCGACGTGGCTCGTCGGCAGGTGCTCCTGGAGCAGGCCGGTGACGGTCGCGCGGCCCTCGTCGAGCGCGGGGACGTGCCCGTCGCGCTCCCAGTAGTAGTTGTTCGTGTCGATCACGATCTTGCCGGCGAGCGGCTCGACCGGGATCGCGTCGTACGCCTTGAACGGCACGGTCACGACCGCGACATCCGCCGCCTCGGCCGCCTCGGTCGCCGTCGCGGCGCGTGCCTTCGGTCCGAGCTCGGCGACGAGCCCGGCCAGTGTCTCGGGCCCGCGCGAGTTGGCGATCACCACGTCGTACCCGTTCGCGATCGCCGCTCGCGCGACCTGGCTGCCGATGTGTCCTGCTCCGATGATTCCGATGGTCGTCATGCTGAGGCGAACCGAGGCGGGCTGCGGAATGTTCCCGATCGGCCCGCCTCTGCAGTCGCCCGGCCCGCCTCCGCGGACGCACCGGCCATGGCGGTTACCCTGACCGGATGAGCCGCCTGATCGCCGGATCCGCGCTGACGACGACCGCCCTCGTCCTGCTCCTCACTGGATGCTCCGGTGGGGCGACCCCGACCAGTCCGCCCACCACGTCGGCGCCCGCCACCCCGACGCAGACGCCGACGTCGACGCCCACCCACTCGGTCGACCCGAACGCGCCGACCGGCCAGTGCGCCGACGACGCGCTGCAGGTCAGTGTCGAGAACGTCGACGCGGGTGCCGGGTCGATCTCCTTCAACGTGGTCTTCACCCCGCTGCCTCGTCCGTAGCCAACGAAATCTCCCCGAACGGCAAGGCAGTGCCCGCCGTCGACCACGGCGTCGAGTGTCCATCCCCAATCCTCGAACGCCTCGTCGAGATCGGCATAGAGGGTGCGGATGCCCTCGTAGCCTCGATAGCAGTCGCTGATCCCCACTCCGGACATGCTTTTCATCCAAACCTCGGCGTCGGGCTCGTAGCTCAGCAGCACTACCTCGACGTCGCTGCGGGCCATCGCCGCGAACGCGCGCTTGGCCTGCAGCTTGGTCAGCCGCCTCCTGAGCGACGAGCCGGGCGGGATGCGGCGAACGCATCGAACCGCCCAGCCCGCGAGGGCGGGAACGCGGACCATCAACCGGTCGAGCACGTCGCGCTCGGGTGCCTCCAGCGGAGTTCTGGCGGGTTCGTGCGACATCGCCCGCCCAGTATCCCGTTACGAGGTCAGCGAGCGCTCACCCGAGACCGGCTGACGAGCACGCCTGGGCGTACTTGCCCGTGCAGATCTCCTTGGGGGCGTAGAACCCGTCCTTGACCACGGTTCCCTCGATGTTGTTCTTCGTCACCGCGACCGGGGTCAGCAGCACGGAGGGGACGTCCTCCTTCCCGTTGTTGACCTTTGCGTTGATGACGTTCGGCGGCGGCGGTCCGCCCTTCGCGGCCGCGACCGCGAGGTCGGCCGACACCTGCGCCTGCTTCTTGATCCCCAGGTAGATCGTGCTGAACTGGTCGCCGGTGAGGAGTCGCTGGATGGCGGCCACCTCGGCGTCGCCGCCGGTGATCGGGATGGTGCCCGGCTTGATCCCCGCGGCCTGCATCGCCGCGATCGCGCCGCCCGCCATGCCGTCGTTGGCGGAGTAGACGCCGACGAACCCGCTCTTGCCCACCGACGTGATCGCCTGCTCCATCTCGCGCTGGGCCTTGTCCGGGCTCCAGTCGGAGGTGTCGTACTCCTTCGCGATCTTCAGGCCGCTGCGGTCGAGCACCATGTGGGCGCCCTTCTTGTAGTCGCCGGCGCTCGGATCGGTCGGCGCGCCGTTGATCATGATGATCGACTTGCCCTTGGCGCTCGGCCCCAGCTTGTCGACCAGCGTCTGCGCCTGGATCTGGCCCTGGCGCACGTTGTTGAACGACACGTACGCGTAGAGGTCTGCGTCCGGGATGAGACGGTCGTAGGCGATCACCGGCACGTTCTGCTGATTGGCCTTCTGAACGATGGCCGTGGCCGACTTGACGTCGACGGCGTCCAGCGCGAGCACGTCGGCGCCATCGGTGAGCGCGGATTCGGCCTGCGTCTGCTGCTTCTGCGGATCCTGCGTGGCATTCGCGTAGATCACCTTGCAGCTCGGGCAGTCGCGCTTGACCTGGGCCTCGAACGCGGGCCGGTCGTGGGCCTCGTAGCGCGTGGTCTTGGTCTCGGGCAGGAGCAGGGCGATCGTCTTGCCCTCGGCCTTGCCGCCGCCCCCGGTGCTGCTCGACTTCTTGTCGTCGCTGCCGCATGCGGCCAGCCCGACGACTGCGAAGAGCGCCACCGCTGCCGCGATGAGGCTCGCGAGTCGTCCCTTCATCGTCTCCCTCCTCAATGGGTTGCCGTGATTTTCGAAAGTCCTGCAGGCGCGTCGGGGTCCAGCCCGCGGGCGAGCGCCAGCTCCAGCGCAAGCTGCTGGGCGCGGACGACGGCCGGGATGACGGCGAGCGCCTCCGGCACCGCGTCTCCGACCGCGAGCCGCGCCACCCGTGCGCCGCGCGTCTCCAGCTCCGCGACAAGCTCGCGCACGTCCCGCGCCGCGGGCCCGGCGTGCTCGAAGGCCAGCACGGGGACGTCGCGGTCGACCGCCGCGATCGGTCCGTGGCGGAAGTCTGCGGTCGAGATCCCCTCCGCGACGATCCGCGCCGTCTCCTTGATCTTGAGCGCCGCCTCGAGCGCCGCCGCCTGGAGGAGCCCGCGGGCGACCACGAACAGCCGCTCGGCCCCGGCCAGGCGCTCGGCCAGCACGCGCGGCTCCGCTCGATCGGCGAGCAATGTACGCACCGCGTGCGGGAGCGCGGCGAGGTCGGCCGCCGAGAACGGCGCGGGGCCGAGCGCGGCGGCGACGGCGGCGACGGCGAGCAGCTGGGCCGTGACGGTCTTGGTCGCGGGCACGGCCCGCTCGGCGCCCGCATCGATCGCGATCGGCACCTCGGCGACGGTCGCCAGCGGGCTCGCCGCGTCGTTGACGATCGCGACAGTCCGAGCGCCCGCGGACCGCAGGCGCTCGCACACCGTCACGATCTCGGGCGTGGCGCCGGACTGGCTGAGCGCGACCACCAGCCGGCCGTCGTAGTCGACGGGCGCGTCGTAGAGCGTGAGCAGGCTCGGCGCGGCCAACCCGGCGGGTCGCCCGCTGACCAGCTCCGCCAGGTAGCGCCCGTACACGGCGGCATTGTCCGAGGATCCGCGCGCGAGGAACACCACCCCGCCGAGTGGCTGGGGGAGGATCGCCCGCACACGGTCGGCATGGTCGTCGAAGCGCGCGGCGAACCGTGCCAGCACGTCGGGCTGCTCCAGCATCTCAGCCGCCATCAGCCCCGGGCTCATCCGACCGCCTCCTGTGCGGCGGGCCGCGCGGCGCCGAGGGCCAGGGCGATGGCGCCGCGCAACGGGCCGTCGTGCACGAACGCGGCGGTGACGAGCTCGGGTGGGAACGGCACGGCCGAGCTCAGGCGGCGCTCGAGCGCGGCGAGCACGCGCTCGGTCTGGCTCATGAGCCCGCCGCCCACCGCGACCCGGGCCGGATCGATCGCGATCGCGAGGTTGGCCACGTGGACCGCGAGCTCATCGAGGGCCTCGTCGATCAGCGCCCGCGCCCGCCCGTCCGGCGACGCGAAGACGTCGGCGGCGCTCATCGGCGTCCCGAGGAGTTGGCCCCCGCGCTCGCCGATGCCGCGGCCCCCGACCGCCTCCTCGAGCGGCGCGGGCCGACCGTCGGTCGCGATCTCGTCGTGCGGGCCACGGAGGTTGTAGCCGAACTCTCCGGCGGCGCCGTGGGCGCCGGTCACGACCTCGCCGCCCACCACGATGCCCGCGGCCACGCCGGTCCCCAGGAGCACAAGTAGGGCTGGATCGGCGCCGCGCAGGCTGCCCCAGCGCGCCTCGGCGAGCGCCGCGGCCTTGACGTCGTTGCCCAGCTCGAGGCAGTCGATGGACAGGCCGTCACGCAGCGCCGCGGGAAGCGAGAGGGCATCCCACCCGGGGACGTTGGGCGCGAGCAGCACCCGGTCGGCCTCGACGATGCCCGGGCTGACGGCGCCGACCGCCAAGCACGAGCCGCCGGTGGCCGCGCTCGTGTCGGCCAGGAGCTCGCGGGCGCAGTGCAGCGAGCGCTGCACCACCTGCGGCGCCCCGTCGGCCGCATTGGTCGCGAGCCGCGCCGAGCGCAGCACGCTCCCATCCGGGGCCGCCGTGGCGAGCGCCACCTTCGTCCCGCCGAAGTCGATCCCGAGGACGAAGTCGGTTCCGTCGCGCGACGGGCCGTCGACTGTCGCTCCCATTAGAAGGATAGTTTCCTAACTCATCGCCCGCTGTCAAGGTTAAGAACCCTTACACTGCCGCGCATGGCCGCGGGCGACCATCCTGGTTCGGAAGCTCCGGCCCCGCCGACCGGCGACGTTCGCCCCGCCACGCCCCGTCTCCTGCGGACGCTGAACGAGCGCACGCTGCTCGCCCACCTCCGGCGGGTCGGGCCGACCTCGCGCGCGCAGCTCGCGCGCGACACCGGGCTCTCCAAGCCGACGGTCTCGCTCGCGCTCGCCAACCTCGAGCGCGCGGGGCTTGCCCGCACGGTGGGCGAGGTCCCGTCGTCGCGAGGCCGCGCCGCCGTCCTGTACGCGCCCGACCCCACCGCGGGATACGTGGTGGGCATCGACGTCGGGCGCGACTGGGTCCGCGTCGCCGCGGCCGACCTCGCCGGTGGGATCGCCGCTCGCGTGGATGCGCCCAATCGGGCCCGCAGCGGCGCCGCCCTGGTGCGGCAGGTGGAGGCGCTCGCGCACGAGGTCGTCGCCGAGGCCGACCTGACCTGGGCGCAGGTGGCGCACACCGTCGTGGGCACGCCCGGCGTCTTCGATCCCGCCACCGGCAAGCTCGAGCACGCGCCGAACCTGCCCGCGTGGGGACGCCGCGGCGTGATGGGCGAGCTGCGCGAGGCGCTGCCCCCCAGCGTGGCGTTCGAGAACGACGCCAACCTCGCCGCACTCGGCGAGGGCGCGTACGGGAGTGGCCGCGACGCGCGGACGTTCGTCTACATCGCGGTCGGGAGCGGCCTGGGGACCGGGATCGTCATCGACGGCGAGTTGTACCGCGGCGCGCACGGGGTGGCGGGCGAAGTGGCCTACGTGCCGATCACGGGCGACGGGTCCGACCCCGCCGCGCGCGCCCGGGGCATGCTGGAAGAGGCGGCGTCGGCCGACGCGGTGGTGCGGACCGCGAAGGCGCTGGGCATGCGCGGCGCCCTGACGGCCAAGCAGGTCTTCGCGGCCGCTCGCGCCGGCCACCCCGTCGCCATGGCCACGGTGGAGAGCGAAGCCGACCGCCTCGCGCTCGTCGTCGGGACCGTGGCGGCCGTGCTCGACCCCGAGTTCATCGTGCTCGGCGGCGGCGTGGGCGCCAACGTGGACCTGCTGCGCGGCCGGCTCGAGGAACGCCTGGCACGCCTCACGCCCCTCCAACCGCGGGTGGCCGAGGGTGAGCTGGGCAAGGACGCCATCGTGCTCGGCGCCATCGCCACCGCGCTCGACACCGCCCGCGACATCGTGTTCGAGCAGCGTGCCGGCAGCGCGGCGTAGGGGCACCCGTGGGCAGATTCCGGGACGGGGCTGGTACCGGAGTGGTGTACGTTCGCTTCGGGGAGAGGCGAGGTGGAATTCCGAATACTTGGCCCGCTGGAGGTCGTCGACGCTCACGGTCCCGTCGACCTGGGGCCTCCCAAGCAGCGAGCGTTGCTGGCGATTCTGCTCCTCCACCGCAACGAGGCGGTCTCGGCGGAGCGCCTCATCGACTTGCTCTGGGGCGGACGGCCGCCCGAGACCGCTCACAAGGGGCTCCAGATCTACGTCTCCCAGCTCCGCAAGGCGCTCGAGCCGGCGCCCCGCGCCGGCGCACCGCACCGGATCCTGGTGACGCGCCCGTCCGGCTATCTCGCCGCCATCGCCCCGGGGCAGCTTGATCTCGATGCGTTCGAGGCCGGCGTGGCAGCCGCCCGGGATGCACTAGCGGACGGACGGAACGAGGAGGCGTCCGACGCGCTGGACGAAGCGCTCGCACTCTGGCGCGGTCCCCCACTCGCCGATTTCACGTTCGAGAGCTTTGCCCAAGCGGACATAGCGCGCCTGGCGGAGCTGCGTCTCGCCGCGGTCCAGGATCGCCTCACCGCCGATCTCGCCCTCGGCCGCCACGCCGAGTTGATCGGCGAGATCGAGGGGATGGTCCAGGAGCATCCGCTCCGCGAGCGCTTGCGGGCTCAGCTGATGCTCGCCCTGTACCGCTCCGGGCGCCAGGCCGAGGCACTCGAGGTCTACCAGTCGGCTCGGGCGGCGCTGGTGGAGGAGCTCGGTATCGAGCCCGGCCGGGAGCTCCGCGACCTCCACCAGGCGATCCTGCAGCAGGACCCCGGCATCGTCCTGGCGGCCGGCGCCGAGGCGACGGACGAGCCTGAACGAGGGATCTTCGTCGGCCGCGATGCGGAGCTCGCCGAGCTCGTATCGGGGCTCGACGACGCCTGCGCCGGGCGCGGCCGCCTCTTCCTCCTCCTGGGCGAGCCCGGTATCGGCAAGAGCCGCCTGGCCGAGGAGCTGACCTCGCACGCGCGGGGCCGCGGCGCTCGCGTCCTCGTCGGGCGCTGCTGGGAAGCGGGCGGCGCTCCGGCCTACTGGCCCTGGGTGCAGGCATTGCGCGGCCTCATCCGCGACGTGGACCCCCAGGCGCTGCGCGCCCAGTTGGGCGCGGGTGCGGGCGAGATCGCACAGATCCTGCCCGAGCTGGGCGAGCTGTTCGGAGACCTCCCCGCGCCCGCGCGGGTCGACCCCGATGCTGCTCGGTTTCGCCTGCTCGACTCGACGGTGTCGTTCCTGAAGCGCGCAGCGGCGGCGCAGCCGCTCGTGCTCGCCCTCGACGACCTGCACGCCGCGGACGAGCCCTCGCTGCTGTTGCTGCGCTTCCTCGCCAGTGAGCTGGGCGACAGCCGAATCCTTGTCGTCGGGACGCTCCGCGACGTGGACCCGACGGTGAAGGAGCCGCTCGAGTCGACGCTCGCGGAGCTGGGACGCGAACGGGTGACGCGGAGGATCACGCTCTCCGGGCTCGATCGCCCCGACGTGGGGTCCTTCATCGAGCGTGCCGCCGGAATGGCGCCGCCGCCGGAGATCGTCGCGGCAATCCACGCGGAGACGGAGGGAAATCCGCTGTTCGTGGGCGAGTTCGTCCGCCTCCTCGCGGCCGAGAATCGTCTCGAGCAGCTCGACGAGGTGGCGCCGAGTCTCGGCATTCCGGCGGGCGCTCGCGAGGTGATCGCCCGTCGCCTGCGGAGCCTGTCGGAGCCGTGCCAAGAGGTGCTGGTGCTCGCCTCCGTGCTCGGCCGCGAGTTCGACCTCGAGGTGCTCGCGCGCGTCGGGGACGTGTCGCGAGACGACCTGCTTCGCGTCCTGGACGAGGCGATCGAGGAGCGGGTCGTGAGCGACATTCCCGGTGCGGCCGGCGGACTGCGCTTCTCGCACGCCCTGATTCGCGACGCGCTGTACGAGGGCCTTCCCACTGGGCGGCGGATGCGCTTGCACGTGCAGGCGGGCGAGGCACTCGAGGCCCTCCACGCGCGCGACCCCGACGCCGTGCTCGCCGAGCTGGCGCACCACTTCTTCGCGGCCGCCCCGGCGGGCAGCAGGGACAAGGCCGTCGACTACGCGCGCCGCGCCGGCGATCACGCCGCGGGCCAGCTCGCCTACGAGGAAGCCGCCCGCCTCTATGCGATGGCGCTCACGCTGATCGCAGATGACCGGGAGCGCTGCGGGCTGCTGGTCGCTCTCGGTGACGCCCAGGCCAGGGCGGGCGACACGCCAGCGTCCAAGCGCACCTACCGTGCGGCCGCGGAACTGGCGGGAGAGCTGGGGCTCTCCGAGCCGCTCGCCCGCGCCGCGCTGGGCTACGGCGGCAGGATCGTGTGGGAGGTCTCCAGAGACGACGAGTACTTGCTGCCGCTGCTCGAGCGGGCGCTCGACGCGCTCGGCGACGAGGACAGCCCCATGCGCGCGAGGCTCCTCGTGCGGCTGGGCGGCGGCCCGCTTCGCGACTCCCGGTTCCCTCCGGTCCAGAAGACCAGAGCCACCCGAGAGGCGCTCGCGATGGCGCGCCGCCTGGGCGATCCAGCGACACTCGCCTGGGCGCTGGCCGGCTACATCCCCGCACACCAGTCGCCGTCGTTCACGCACCAGCAGGTGGAGCTCGCGACCGAGCTGATCCGGATTGCGACCGATGTTGGCGACAGCGAACGCGCCATCGAGGGCTACGAGTATCGCTTCGTCGCCTCGCTCGAGCTCGGCGACGTGGCGCGGGCCAAGGCCGACGTGACGGCGATGGCCGTGCTGGCGGAACGGCTTCGCCAACCGTCCCAGGGTTGGTACGTCGCCTCGGACCGCGCCATGATCGCCCTGCTCGAGGGCAGGCTGACCGAGGCGGAGGAGCTGATCTGCGCAGCGCGCAGCCTGGGCGAGCGAGCGCAGGGTTGGCACGCGGCGGTGACGTACCGGCTTCAGCTCTACGTGCTTCGCCGCGAGCAGGGCAGACTCGAGGAGATCGAACCGCTCATCCGAAGCTCCGTCGAGGAGTACCCGACGTATCGAGCATGGCTCTGCGTGCTCGTCCATATGGTGACGCAGCTTGGCCACGCGGACGAGGCGCGCAAGGCGTTCGAGGCGCTCGCGGAGGACGACTTCGCCGAGGTGCCCTTCGACGAGGAGTGGCTCGTTGGCATGACCCTCCTCGCCGAAGCCGCGTGTGCCCTGGGCGACACGCGGCGCGCCGGAGTCATCTACGAGCTCCTGCTCCCCTACGCTGATCGCGTCGCGGTGAGCTATGCCGAGAACATCACGGGCTCGGTCGCTCGCTACCTCGGGCTTCTCGCTGCGACCATGGGCCGCGGGGACGTGTCGGCCGGCCACTTCGAAGACGCGCTCGCCGTCAACGAGCGGATCGGCGCTCGGCCATGGCTTGCGCACGCGCGCGAGGACTACGGTCGGTTGTTGCTTGCCCGCGACGGTCCCGGCGACCGCGAGAAGGCGGAGCCGCTCCTGTCGCTTGCGCTCGCCGACTACGACGAGTTGGGGATCCGAGGCTTTCCTACGCCTTGAGCACGTGGAAGCGGCGCCCCGGTGGGGCGCCGCTTCCCTCGGTGAGCCGCCGAGAAGACGGCTGGTCGGTCGCTCAGCTTGAGGCGACCGTCGAGCCGGGCTTGCGGAGCTGGCCGCGGCGGCGGGTGACGTAGTACACCGCGCCGACGCCACCCAGCGCCAGGATGACCGCGCCGGAAATCATGCCGATCTGGCCCCAGTCGGTGCCGTTGTCCGGCGTGGCGGACGGCACGGGGGTCGAGGACGGCCGCGCAGCGTCGCGCCCGTCGGGCGAGCGCAGGTCCTGGCCGTTGTTGGCCACGACGGCGCGGGCGGCGTCGGTGGCATCGGGCGAGCGCAGGTCGTGGCCGTGGTTCACGACGACGACGCGGGGGGCGTCGCCGACGGCGGGCGAGCGCGCGTCGTTGTTCGCTGCACTGGTGGCGGGAACCACTGCGGCGGTCGCGAGCACGGCGGCCAGCGTCGCGATGGTCTTGAGGGTCTTGCGGCTCATCGAGCCCTCCTCCATTCCAGAGCCGCCTTGTGCGGCTCGTCGAGGGTGACCTTGCTCCGGGCCGGTAGGCGTTCACCCCCGAGCGCGGTAAATGCTCGGTTTACCGTCCCCGCGAGGGCGGTGCCGTCTAGGTGACTGAGACCTCGCGGATGCCGGTGCGGTCGGCGCCGCTGGCGACGGTCATGTTGACGCGCACGTAGCGCGCCTGCACCGGGTTGCGGAGCTGCCCCGTCGCGTCGGCGGGTGGGGCGTTCGTCCACGTCCGGCCGTCCGGCGAGGTCTGGATGCTGGACGACGAAGGCTGCGTGTCGGTCCATTGCACCGCGATGCCCGAGATCTTGGTCCGCGCGCCGAGGTCGACCGTGAGGTTGCCGCCGTGCTCATTCGCGTCGGGCGCCCAGATCGTGGCTTTGCTGCCGTCGACGGCGGCCTCGGCGTACATCCCGGCTTCCTCGGAGCTCGCGGTCGCCGACTTGCAGCGCGCGAGGTTGTTGGTCGGCGTGAGGTCGGGTCGGCGGGTGGGGATCGTCACCGATCCGCTGGCGGTTTGCGTGCCGGCGGGGGTCTCCAGGGTGAACGCGGCGCCGCTGCGAAGCGTCACCTTGGTGGTGTTCGGCCCGATCTCGACGTCGAAGGTCCTGCCCTGCCACTGAAGCCCCTTCAGCGTCACGCCACCCGAGAGCTGCGGCGGCAGCATCGGGTCCAGGTGCACGCGATCGGACCGCCAGCGAAAGCCCGTCAAGCCGTAGGTGAAGACCTGCGCGAACCCGCCCGCACCGGTCAGGAAGTCATAGGCCGGCGCGCCGGCCAGCGGATCCTGCGATCCGGCCTTGTCGCCTCGGGCCTCGGCGAACTGCGCGAACGGGTCGCGGATGAACGGCTTGATCGAGCGGTCGAGGTAGGTATTCGTCGCGCAGCCGGGTGCCCCGATCTGGGCGGAGTCGACGGCATGAATCGCGTCGGTCATGGCCGGGCCGTCGGGGTCGGTTCGCTCCGCGTAGTAGTCCAATGTGTTGGCTGCGACGGTCTGCGACATCGGCCACTCCATCGGATAGATGAGCAGCACGGTGTCGGCCTGCTTGATCAGCGTGCCCGCGTAGCCGTCGTACTGACGGAACACCTGGTTGGTGGCGTCGAAGGGCATGCGGAGGTGGTCGGCGATCGTCTTCCACTCGGATGGCGCGCTCTGTCCCAGGACCTGCGCGGCCGTGGTTGCATTTCGGAGCGCGGTCGCCGCACCGGCGTTGGTGAAGACGCCGTCGTCGACACCGTTGGAGTATTCGTCCGGGCCTGCGACGTTCTTGATCGAGTAGGTGCCGTCGCTGTTGGCGGTCACCCTCGAGGTCCAGAACTGGGCGATCCCCCGGAGGATCGACCAGTGGCTGCTCAACCAGTCCTTGTCGCCGGTGGCGAGGTAGTACTGCCAGACAGCGAGTGCGATGTCTCCCTGCAGGTGGATCTGGGTGAGGCAGTGAGGCGGGTTCCAGCTGTGGCACTCCTGGTCGAGATCGCCGGTGCCGGCACCGTTCCACGGGAAGAGCGTGCCCTGGTAGCCGTACTTGCTGGCGTTGTTCAACGCGCCCGGGAGCGTCTTGCGGCGGTACTCGATCACCGATTCGGCGATGTCCGGGTGCATGAGGAGCAGGCTCGGGTACATCCACGTCTCGGCGTCCCAGAAGATCAGGCCGGCGTAGTTGTCACTGCTCAGGCCAACGGGGGAGATGCTGTCGTCGGTGCCGGCGCGGATGCTCGACCAGAGGTCGTAGAGGTTCGCGCGGATCCAGTCCTGCAGGTCGGGCTGGTTGCCGACCGTGATGTCGCTCTTCCACAGGTCAGACCACGCTTTGACGTGTTCGCCGAGCACGCCGCTCCACCCCCTCGTGGCCGCGTTCTGCGACGCCGCCAGCGCGGACGCCTCCGGCGCCTGCGAGGTCAGGGCCGTGTCGATGCCCACGTACTTCGTGAAGTCATACGAGCGGCCCGACTGGACCGAGAAGCTGAGGGCGTCGGTCGCGGTCAGGCTTTTCGCGGTCGGGTCGAACCTCGGCTTGGAAGCGCCGACGCCGCTTGCCTCGAGCGTCGACGCCACCGTGCCGGCGGTGCCCAGCGTCTGGGTCGCGAAGTTCACATCCATGGAATTCGGCCCGGCCTTTGTGGCGTTCCCGCCCGTCTGCACCAGTCGCCGTGCGCCGGCGCCGTCGATCGTGTCGGTGACCGTTGCCGGGCCGCTCCAATGCGGCACCATCGTCAGGTGGACGGCGCCCACGCGTGGGTCGGCGCGGTCGGCGACAACGTCGTAGACCAGGTCGGTCGCCTTCCCGTCGGCCGTCGTCCACGTCAACGCTGTTCGCAGAAGCCCGCAGCCCAGGTACAGCGTCTGGTTGTAGTTCGAGACCTCGCCGGCGGGCGTCGTCGGCGAGTACGTCTCGGATCCCGCCGTCAGCGCGAGCGTCGACCAGGTCGGGATCGCGGAGTCGATCGTCCGGCCGCTCTCGATGGCCGGGTCGGCACCGTACAGGCCGGCCACGAACGCGCCGTCGTACCGGGGCGTGTACAGCGGCCAGCCCGTCTTCTCGCCGGTCGACAGGTAGCCCATTCCGGCGGCGGGGACGCGCTGCGAGAGGTATCCGTTCCCCACGTACGCGTGCCGGGTGGAGATGTTCGAGAACGCGTTCGTGCTCAGGGTCCAGCCGGCGCCGTCGCGACCGGGGCACGGGCTGTCGGCCAAGGCACTCGCCGGAAGAACCACAGTGACCACGATCACGGCAACGGCGGCTCCCGACACCCAGCGTGTCAACAACGCGCGTCCCCCTCGCATACATCCTCCCTCGAGCGGAGTGACAGAGCGATCCGGGAGGTACCCCCATGACACGAGTCTCAAGCCGCCCTCGGGGAATTTTCGAGAGTGTGTGCTTGGGACCCAGCGGAGACGACGAGCGCCGACGGCGCCGGGAGCGCCGTCGGCGACAAGATCACCGGCTATCTGCGGTGAGGGAGCGCTCCCCCCGATGGGAAGCGCTCCCTCCGCGCTCAGTGCGCCGCGCCCACGCGCTCCGGGCGCGGGCGGCGCTCGTCGCCGTCGCCCTCGCCCTCGCCCTCGCCCGCCTTGCGCAACAGCCCCTCCTCGATCTCCTCGAGGCTGCGCCCCTTGGTCTCGGGCACGAGGAACTTGACGAAGACGAACGCGATCACCCCGATCGCGGCGTAGCCCAGGAACACCGGCCCGGGGCCCCAGCTCTTGAGGAAGACCGGGAACGTCTGCGAGACCGCGAAGTTGGCGGCCCAGTTCGCGAACACCGCCACGCCCATGGCCGTACCGCGGATGCTGAGCGGCAAGACCTCCGGCAGCATCACCCACACCACCGGGCCCCAGGTGGCCGCGAACGAGACGATGAACCCGGCCAGGCACAGCAGCGTGATGATCGCCTCGGGATCGCTCGCCGACTTGGGCGTCGCCAGCACGGCCGAGCTCACGCCCAGGATCGTCATGCTCAGCGTCATGCCCACCAAGCCGCCGAACAGGAGCGGCTTGCGCCCCGCACGGTCCACGAGCCGGACGGCGACGACCGTCGCCACCACGTTCAGCACGCCGATGATCAGGTTCGCGTAGATGGCCGCGTCCGAGCCGAAGCCGGCGCTGGTCAGCGTCGTCGGGGCGTAGTAGATGATCGTGTTGATCCCGATGAACTGCTGGAAGACGGCGAGGCCGATGGCGACGACCAGGGCCGGGCGCACCCAGCCCGCCGCGAGGGCCTTCAGGCCGGCCTCGCTCTCCTTGGCGTCGATCTCCTTGATCTCCTCGATCCGCTCCTGCGGGTCCTCGTCGGCACCAACCTGGTCGGACTGGACCGCTTCGAGCACCTCGCGCGCCTTGCGCTCGTGCCCCTTGCGCACGAGGAAACGCGGCGTCTCGGGCACGAAGAAGATCCCGATGAGCAGGACCACCGACGGCACGGCGGCGAGCCCGAGCATGATGCGCCAGTCGCCCGAAGAGGCGAAGATCGCGTTGACGATGAAAGCGACCAGGATGCCGACCACGATCATCAACTGGTTCAGCGAGGAGACGGCGCCGCGGATCTCGGTCGGCGCGATCTCGGACAGGTACAGCGGCACCAGCAGCGCAGCCGAGCCCACCGCCAGGCCGATGATGAAGCGGGCCGCCAAGAGCACGCCGACGTTCGGCGCCGCAGCGGCCAGGATGGCCCCGACCGTGAACGTGATGCCCGCGGCGACGATCATCTTCTTGCGCCCGAAGGGCTCCGACAGCGGGCCGGCCAGCACCGCACCCACCATCGCGCCCAGCAGCAGCACGGCCACGACCGCACCCTGCAAGAACGCTGACAGCCCGAAGTCTGTCTTGATGAACAGGATGGCGCCCGAGATGACGCCGGTGTCGTAGCCGAACAGCAGGCCGCCCAGTGCGCCGAAGAAGAAGATCCTTCGACCGTTGGCGTGCAGCAAGTCCTTCATCCCAACCCCCTCTTCTCCACCCTCGCTTCCGTTGATCCGCAGGTTCCCCGCCCGGGGGCAGTGAAAACCGGCGGTTTGTAACGAACGGCGCGAAACTCCGGTGGCGGTGCGTGGCACCCGGGGCGGATTTGCGTCACGTTGCTGCGAGAGGAATAGGAACACCGGCGGCGCCGGGCTCACCGTCGCGAGCGCGGGCGGGAACGTGGTCGGCGCTGTAGACGACGATTGCGCGTTCACACCCGGTCCGGCCGACATCACGGGAACTCCGACCGCGCCCGTCGACGCCCGTCTGGGCCCGCTCGGCGCCAACGGCGGGCCGACCGAGACGGTGCCGCTGCTGCCCGGAAGCCCCGCGCTCGACCGCACGCCGGCGGGGACCTGCCCGCCGCCGGCCGTCGACCAGCGCGGGATCACTCGGCCGCAGGGTCCGGCGTGCGACGCCGGCGCCTACGAGCTCGTGACGATCCAGGCGCTTGCACTCCAGCACGGGATCGAGAACAGCCTGCTGGCCAAGCTCACCGGCGCACAGCGAAACCTCGCCGCCGACAACCTGGCCGGGGCCTGCGGCAAGCTCGGTTCGTTCCTCAGGGAAGTCTCAGCCCAAAGCGGCAAGAAGATCGATGCCGCAGACGCGCAGGAGCTGACCGACGACGTCAGCTCGGTGCGCCACCCCTCGGCTGCGGCACCCTCGGCGACTGACGATCGGGCTAGAACGCGTGGGTAGCCGAGGCTTTGCCGCCTGCGTGCGGCTGGCCTTGACTGCGGTATGCCTGGACGGCGACGGCGCCTATGCGGCGGCCGAGCTCGAGTCCCGCGTCGTTGTCGCTGCGGAAGTGGATGCCGCCGTACAGGCGCGAGATGGCCGCCTCCTCGGCCATGGCCTTGAGCTCGCCGGCCCGCTGCGGGAAGAACGCGGCGAGGACAGTGGAGGCAGCCCCCGAGGTGGTGGAATGGCCCGAGACGTAGCTGGGGAATGGCGGGGTCACGATGTAGGACGACCAGGTGGGATCGATGACCAGGCGGATGGCGGTCACCGGACGCAGCGTCCAGTAGTTGTACTTTGCGTCCCAGCAGGCGATGAAGGCATCGGCTTGCGCCGTGTTCAGGGCTGAGAACAGCAAGCTGGCGCGGGCGGTCGACCAGCCCGGGGCGCGCACGAGATCGAGCGCGATGCGGTTCCAGTGGCCTGGTGGTGTGACGGTTCCGGCTCCGTCCGCCCAAAAGTCCGCAATCCGCTTCTGCTCGGCGGTCAGCGCCTGCGAGACGGCGTACACCTCTCCCACCTCAGCGTTGAAGCGGGAGCTGCCGAAGGCGGGCGGAGGACCGGGGCGGAACTGCGACCCGTCGCGCAGGTTCCACGTCTGCCATGTTCCGGCGAGCGGTTCGAGTGGCGATTTGATGAACGCAGGTGGAGTGGGAACCCAAAAACCGGGACCGACGGGGACGCTTCCCGTCCAGACGGCGCCCGACCCGTCTGCGTCCGCGCGCGCGACTAGCTGGCCCCCGATCGCAACCCCACGCGCAAAGCTTGCGCTGTTGACGTCCCCAAGCTGGCCTGCGAGCACCGCGATGCTCGCCGCCTCGTCGGGATAGAGGTACACAAGCACCGTCGAGGCCGCTCCGGCCACGGCGTCGTCTTGGCCTCGACCGCCATCGACCGCCGCCAGGTACATCGCCCTGCTGACATGCGCGAGCGCCCGTGCAGCCCGCGGCGGATTTGTGGCGTGCGACGCGATCGCATTCAGCTCGAACTCGATCCACGGCGCGACGGCGGACGGCTGCCCGACCTTGGCGCGCGCCGGTGAGGCCGCGGCGACCAGAACCGCGGCGAGCGCGAAGGCCAAGACGAGGCATTTCAACGACTTCATAGTCGCCCTCCCCAGGCGATACGGCTTCCCACGCTATCAGGGGCGCCCATCGCGGGCCAGCCGGCGGAGCAGCTCGACGCGCGCCCGGGCCGAGCGGGCGACGCTCGCCGGCTAGGGAGTCGCCTGGCGCCGGATGCCGTCGTCGAGTGCGGCCACGGCGGCGACGTAGACCACGTGTGTGCCCACGCTCGTGGCCATCGTGCTGGGCGGCCAGCGCCACGGCGGCGGGGTGCGGCCGAGCAGCGGGAAGAGGGAGAACGTCGCGCTCATGAGCGTTGCCCCGAAGGCCGCGCTGGCCCAGGGTTCGCCCAGCAGCCGGCGCAACACGCCGTGCCAGAGGCCGAAGGCCGAGCCGTAGCTCCAGCGAAGCGCGAGCCCCAGGTCACGGTCACCGCGCGCGGTGACGTGCGGCAGGTGCATGATCACGCCAACGATCTGGCCGGGCACGAGGCTGTCGTCGTAGTCGAGCGGGCCGCGGTGTCCGGGCCGCAGCCGGCGCTCGCCGGCATAGGCGAGCGACATCGCGGCAGTCCCGGCGGCTCCGGCGAGCACGCTGCGGATCGGCCAGCGCATCGCCCGACTCTACGCCCGGCCCACCCGCGGCGCACCACCCGATCCGGGTGATCTTGCTCGTCCTTTCAGCGTGAGCACCCGGTCGACGTGCTCCAGCCCTTCCGTGCGATGGGTGATCAACAGCACGGTCCGGTCGTGCACGGCCGAGAACACGTCGCGCATGAGCTCGGTGGCGGTGCCTGGGTCGAGGTGGGCGGTCGGTTCGTCGAGCACCAGCACCGGCGCGCCGGTGAGCAGCGCTCGGGCGAGCACGATCCGCTGCCGCTGTCCCCCGGAGAGCTCTCGGCCTTCCTCGCCCACCGTCGTGTCGAGCCCGTCCGGGAGCCGGCCGATCCAGTCCCAGATCCGTGCACGGCGGAGCGCCTGCTCGATCTCCCGGTCGCTCGCCTGCGGCCGCGCGAGCGCGATGTTGTCGCGGATGCTCGCGGAGAACAAGTGGGAGTCCTGGCCGGCCAGCGCGATCGCGCGCCGGATGTCCGCCTGGCGGTACTCCCGGACGTCCCGGCCGGCGAGCGTCACGCGTCCGTGGTCGGGGTCGAGGAAGCGGAGGAGGAGGTTCGTGACCGTGGTCTTGCCCGCGCCGCTTGGGCCGACGAGGGCCACCCGCTCCCCCGGCTCGAGTCGGAGGTCGAGGCTGACGAGCGCCGGACGTGGCTGGCCCGGGTAGGTCGCGGACACGTCTTCGAGCGCGAGCGCGAACGGCCAGGCCGGGCTGGGCGCCGGATGGGGCGGGTCCTGCACCGCGGCCTTCTCGGTCGTCAGGGCAAGGATCCGCCTACCGGCGGCGAGGGTCGCCGAGAGCGCTCGGGCACCGTCGCCGAGCGGGGCGACCGCCTCGAACGACGCCAGGGCGAGCAGCGCCAGCATGGCGATCAGCACGCGGCTCAGCCGGGCGTCCGCCGACGCCTCCACTGCCAGGGCGAGCACGCCGGCCACCGTGAGGCCGGTGCCCGCCAGTCCGAGCCCGTCGCCCACGCCGGTGGCGAGCGCGTCGCGCCGCGCGAGCGAGACCAGACGGGAATCGGCGCCGCGCACGCGCGCCAGCCGCGCCTGGTCGGCGCCGAACGCCACGAGTTCCGGCGCGCCGCCGATCAGCTCAACCAGCTCCGCGGACAGGTCGCCGCGCATCGCCGCCTGCCGCCGGCCGGCCCGGGCAGCGATCGCGCCGGACAGCGCAGGCACGGCGAGCCCTCCTGCCAGCAGGCCGGCGGCGAGCACGAGCCCCGCGGCGGGGAGGAAGGCGGCGGCGGCGCCGACCGAGATGGCACCGGCCAGCAGTGCGACGACCGGCGGTCCGAGCCCACGGAGATACAGGTCTTGCGCTGCATCCACATCCGCGACCATGCGCGAGAGCAGGTCGCCCTTCCGGTAGCAGTCGAGTTGCGCCGGCGCGAGGGGCTCGATGCGCTGGTAGAAGTGCACACGCACTCGCCCGAGCACACGGAGCGCGAGGTCGTGGGAGGCAAGCCGCTCGAGGTAGCGGATGATCGGGCGACCCAGGCCGAAGAACCGCACCGCGACGATCGCGGTCATCAGGGCGAGGACGGCCGGGCGCTCCGCGGCCCGGGAGATCAGGTACCCGGCGGTCGCCATCAGCCCGACGCCGAAGAGCACCGTCAGCGCGCCGAGCACAGCGGCCAGCGCGAACCGCCCGCGCGGTGCGTTCGCGAGCCGCAACAGCGCGGGCAGCGTGCGGCTCATGCCGCCCTCCTGTGCTCGTCGCGTGCCGTCACGCCGTCGACCAGGCGCACCACGCGATCGGCGTGGTCGACGAGCTCGGGACGGTGCGCGATCAGCAGCATGGTCCGTCCGCGCTGCAGCCGTCGCACGGCGCGCGACACGGCCGCGACGCTCTCTGGATCCAGGTCGGCTGTGGGCTCGTCGAGGATGACCAGCGCGGCATCCCTGAGGAAGGCTCGCGCCAGCCCGATGCGCCGGCGCTCCCCGGGCGAGAGGGACCGTTGGCCGTCCCCGATCGCCGTCGCGTAACCGTCGGGCAGCGCACGGACGAACGCGTCCGCGTCCGCAAGCGTCGCGGCGTCGCGCACCCGTTCGTCGGAGGCGGTCGGATCGCCGAGCCGGATGTTCTCGGCGACGCTGCCGCGAAACATGGTTGGGTGCTGGGGCAGCCAGGCGATGAGCCGGCGCCACGCATCGCGCTCGCACTCGGCGAGGTCCACACCCGCGACCGAGATCCGGCCCGCGCTGGGCTCGAGCAGCCCGAGCAGCAGGGCCGCGACCGTGCTCTTCCCGGCCCCGCTCTCGCCGACCAGCGCGACGGACTCCCGGGGGGCGAGCTCCAGGTCGAGGCCGTCGAGCACCCGTCCCGCGCGGGCGGGATACGAGAACGAGACTCGCTCGAGCCGCACGCGAGCCTCCGCGGGGCTCGGG
>Ga0207708_10001260_pt1 | contig 19066 bp, 16 predicted proteins | sample KBSK5101metaG_FD_184340 | JGI IMG/M metagenome (GOLD analysis project Ga0207708, IMG submission 184340) | Corn, switchgrass and miscanthus rhizosphere microbial communities from Kellogg Biological Station, Michigan, USA - KBS K5-10-1 metaG... | ecosystem: Host-associated > Plants > Roots >...
TCACCGAAACGGGACGGCCATCCACCACTCCACCACCTCGTCGTTCGGCGAGCGGACGGTGGTGCCGGCCCAGACGGCGATCCCGATCGACCCCAGCCTGCCGCTGGCGGAGATGGCCCTCATGGGCTGCGCGGTCATGACCGCGTTCGGCGCTGTCCTGAACACCGCCAAGGTGCGGCCCGGCGACTCCGTCGCGGTCGTCGGCTGCGGCGGGGTCGGGCTCAACATCGTGCAGGCCGCCGCCGTGGCGGGCGCAGGGGAGATCGTGGCCGTCGACCCCAGCCCCGCCAAGCACGAGCTGGCCCGCGAGATGGGCGCGACGCGCACGTGCTCGCCGGAGGAGGCGGCCGAATCGGTGCGGGTCGACCACAGCTTCGAGGCCGTCGGCCCGCTCGCGACGATCGAGCTCGCGGTCTCGCTGGCGGCGCGCGGCGGACAGGCGATCCTGGTCGGCATGGCGCCGCCGGATGCCCGCCCCAGCTTCGACGCGCTCTCGCTCACGATGGACGAGAAGGCGATCCGGGGCTGCTGGTACGGATCGTGCCGCCCACAGGCCGACTTCCCGATGCTGGTCTCGCTCTACCGCGCCGGACGGCTGCGGCTCGACCCGCTGATCGAGCGGTGCGGGCTCGACGACATCAACACGGCCTTCGAGCGCATCCGCCGCGGCGAGGCGGTCCGCTCGGTGATCGTCTACTGAGAGGTGTTGCGGGTCGTCTCGCGCAGGGCGCTGGCGTAGCCGAGCACGAAGCCCGCGACGAGGACGGGCGGGATCAGCACGACGAGCTCGCGCGGGAGCTGCGGGCCGATCGTCACGCCGGCCAGCGCAGCGCCGAATGCCGCCGCGTGCCATGTCCTCAGGTGCCGGATCATCACAGCCTGTTATCGGCAGGAACGCTCCGCGAAGAAGGGTGATTCAGCCGCGCGCGAGGGCGTCCGCGCCGTCGGCCGCGGGCAGCGGCGCGGCGGCGACCGTCCGCTGGAGCCACGTCCCGGCGATGAGCGACGTGACGACCGCCAGCATGACGAACGTCGTGTAGAGGCGGGCATCGATGATCCCGGCCGCATACGTGGTCGACGCCAGCACGATCCCCGGCCCCCCGCGCGCGTTCATGGCGACCGCAAGGTTCACGGCGCTCCGGCTGGACTCCCCTCCCAGCCGCGCACCCGCATAGACGCTGCCCGCCTTCGCAAGGCACGCGAACGCCAGGAACGCGACGAAGAACGGGATGTCGAAGTTGTCGACGAGGTTGAGCTGGAGGCCGACGATCGCGAAGTAGACCGGGATGAAGAGGCCGAGGGCGAAGTGCCCGATCTCCTCACGCGCCTGCTCGGCGCGCTCGCCCGACGCCGTGACGACGACGATGCCGGCGACGAAGGCCCCGAAGAGCGGCACGATGCTGAGCAGGAGGCAGATGCCGCTCATCGCGATCATGACGACGAGCTGGAACGCGACCTGGCTGCGCCGCTTCACGAGGTTGTACTTCGAGCGCAGCATCCGCGCGTAGATCCGCGGCCCGAGCGTGAGGCCGGCGACGAGGAACGCGACGGTTGCGACCGAGTGATAGATCTCGTTCGCCGTCGAGCCGGGGGCCCAGCCCACGAGGCCGGCGATCCCGAATTGCTCCGACCCGGTGCCGGACACGATGCCGATCGCCACCGCCAGCGCGACGTAGACCACGACGTCCTCGATGACCGCGACCGAGAGCACGATCTGCGCAAAGCGCGTCTTCAGAATGCCCAGGTCGAGCATGATCCGCGAGATCACCGGGATGCTCGTGACGGCGATCGCAAGCGCGAACACGAGCAGCAGGGCGGTGCGATTGTGCGCCGTGCCCTCGAACCGCGTGAAGTCGATCAGGGCGAAGGCGGTGACGCCGGCGAGGAACGGCACCAGGAGGCCCGTGGCGGCGATCCAGCCCACGACCTTTGCCGCCGGCCGGCTGATCAGGCCGCGCATCTGCGTTCCGGCCGTGAACATGAGCAGCAGGAGCCCAAGCTGGTAGACCGCTCCCAGCACGGACGGCACCGCGCCCGTCGACGGGAAGACCCAGTCGTATGCCGTCGGCCACACGCGCTCGAGCAGCGTCGGGCCGAGCATGATCCCCCCGACGATCTCGCCGATCACCGGAGGCTGGCGGAAGCGCGCGAAGACGTATCCGAACGCGTGCGCGCTCACGATGAGCACGATCAGCGCGGCGAGGACGTGAGCGGTGTCGCGGTCGGTATAGGACACTGAATCGCCAGTATGCGGGGGCCGAGCGCCACCCGCAAGGCGCTACACGCGAGCTTGCTGGAGCGCGCGGCCCCGCATCTCGGCCGGGACGTCCATGCCGAGCGCTGTCAGGAGGGTCGGCGCGATGTCGAAGAGATGCGCATCGTCGGGGATCGAGTCCGGCATCCCCGGCCCGAGCATGATCGCGATGCCGTACTTGGCGTGGTTGGCGTCGTCGGGGCCGGTGTCGTTCTCGCGCACCTGGACGCGGCCGTCGCCGACCGAGCCGATCGAGCGCCAGGCCAGGTTGCCGAAGTAGCAGATCAGGTCGGGTGCGACCCCGTTCACCTCGCGGTAGAGGTCAGTCGGCCGGAAGACCCGCGTCCCGATCGAGTTCCCATCCTCGTCGCCGAGCGCCTCGAGCTTCGCGATGAGCTCGTCGCGCAGCGGCTCGTAGTCGGCGGGATCGATCGTGCCCTCGGGCTCGCGCCCCTTCACGTTCATGAAGATGCGCGAGTAGTAGCCGCCGTCGGCCCAGACGCGCGTGCGCGGCCAGTCGACCTGCACCTTGCCGAACGGCGTCGGCGTGGTCGGCCCGTCGACCAGGCTCAGATAGCCCTCCTGCATCAGCCACTCGTTCACCTGGATGCCGCCGTGCATGGCCTGGGCGCCGTGGTCGGAGACAACGAGCAGCGCGGTGGTGTCGTCGAGGCCCTCGATCAGGTCGCCCACCTCGCGGTCGAGGTAGCGGTAGTACTCGCGGAACCCCTCCTCGTGCGGGTTCCCGGGCTCGTAGTCGGGATGCTCGTGGTCGTAGAAGCGCCAGAACGCGTGGTGCAGACGGTCGGGGCCCATCTCGACCAGCATCAGGAAGTCCCATGGCCGGGTGTCGCGCAGGTGGCGGGCGAGCGCGAACCGGCGCCGCGTCATCTCGTTGATGTCGCGAAGAACGCGGTCCTTGTCGAGGGTGCGGTAGTCGGGAACGTCGACCATGTAGTCGCCGACGACCTGCCGCACCTCGTCCTTCAGCTCCTCGGGGTACGTGTACTTCGAGTCGGTGCTCGGCGTGAGGAAGCAGCTCACCATCTCGCCGTTCACCGGCCGCGGCGGGAACGTCTGCGGGACGCCCAGGGCCACCACGTGCTTGCCCTCGCGCGAGAGCATGTCCCACAGCCGGTCGACCTTCACCTTGTCGGACGTGGCGAAGGCCAGCCCGTCGTAGGAGTGGTCCTTGCGGTTTCGGAAGCCGTAGAACCCGAGCGTGCCGGGGTCGCGGGACGACATCATGCACGACCACGCGGGCACGGTGATCGGCGGGTCGCAGGACTCGAGCTTCCCCCACGCTCCCCGTTCCATGAGGCCCCGCAGCACGGGCAGCTCGTCGCGCATGTCGTCGAAGACGATCTCCGGCGGCACGCAGTCCAGGCCCACGATCATGAGCTTCTCGGCGGTCGGCACGGCGGGCAAGGTAACGACGGGCGCGGCGCCGGCCCGTCGATAGAATCGCCGCCATGCGGGTGCTCGTCCTCGGTCTCGACGGGGCCGACCGCGATCTGGTCGACCGTCTGCTGGCCGAGGGGAAGCTCCCCACGCTCGGCCGGCTCGTCCGTGACGGCGCGTACGGGCCGCTGCGCTCGACGATCCCGGCGGTGACGCCGACCGCGTGGTCGTCGTTCCTGACGGGCCTCAACCCGGCCGGCCACGGCATCTTCAACTTCTCGTCCAACCCGAACCGCGGCCGGTCGCGCGTCGAGAGTGCGGCCAGCCGGTCGGGAGCGCCGCTGTGGCGGCTCCTGGGAGCGGGCGGCGTCCGCTCGGCCTTCGTCACAGTGCCGTTCACCTATCCGGCCGAGGCCATCGACGGCGTCGTCGTCTCGGGCTACGGCGGCCCGGAGCGGCCGCAGATCCTGCCGGAGACGGCGGCACGCGAGATCGACGCCCGCATTCCCGGCCTCGTCACCGCCCACCACCCCATGAAGGAGCGCTGGTGGGAGGATTTCGAGCGCTATGCGGAGACGCTGATCCGGCACGTCGACGAGATCGCGGAGGCCTGCAAGACCTGCTACGAGCTCGAGCCCGACCTGGGCCTCCTGGCGGTCGACTTCATGAGCACGGACTTCGCCGGTCATCTCGGCTACGCCCGGCTCGACCCGAACCACCCGGCCCACGACCCCGCCCAGGCCGGCGACGAGCTGGTGCGCGTCTACCAGGCCGTCGACCGGGTCTGCGGCGAGCTGATCGACGCCGCCCGGGAGCGCTACGGCGAGGAGCCGACCGCGATCGTCATGTCCGACCACGGCATGAAGCCCATCTACTGGACGTTCCACGCGAATGAGTGGCTGCGGCGCGCCGGCCACTTGCGCTACCGGCGCCGGTCGCTGCAGCGGTTCCTGCGCGGCCGGCTGCGCAAGCTCGCGCTGGCCGACGGCCGGCTGGCGCGCACGACGACCTGGTACGGGCGGCTGCTCGACCTCGTGCCGATGCTGCCGCGGCCGGCGGCTGACCGGGCGTTCTCGGACGTCGACTTCGGCCGCACCCGCGCCTACTGCTTCGCGACCGGCGGGCAGATCTATCTCGGCGAGGCGACCGGAGCGCGCGACGACGCGGCCTTCGCCGACCGGCTGGCGCGCGACCTGGAGGCGATCCCCCACCCCGAGACCGGCGAGCCGCTCTTCGAGGTGCTGCGAAAGCGCGACATCTACCACGGCGCGCACCTCGACCGGGCGCCCGAGCTGGTGCTGATCCCGCGCGACGAGCGCGTCCACGTCGAGTCGTCGCGGCGCGACTGGCCCGACGTCTTCATGCACCACGACACGCTCGACCCGGAGCACTTCTACGGCTACTCGGGCCACCATGGGGTCACGGGGATCATCGCCGCGGCCGGCCCGGGCATCCGCCCCGGCACGCTGCCGGAGGGAAGCGAGATCGCCCAGCTCGCGGCGACCGTCCTTCGCCTGCACGGCCTCTCGAGCGACGGCCTGGAACCGCCGATCGAGGCGATCCTCACCCCGGCGGACGAGGCGGTCAGCGTCGCCGCGGAGTCGTCAGAGGGCGATGCCGACGTCTACTCCTCGGAGGAGGAGGCCGGCATCCTCGAGCGGCTGCGCGACCTCGGCTACGAGTAGCCACGCAACAACGGGGTCAGACCCCAATGTTGCGTGATGAACAATTGGGGTCTGACCCCGATTTTTCAGGAGCCGAGGGCGCCGACCAGCTGGTGGACGGCGGGCATCGGGTCGTGCAGCGAGAAGACGGGCTCGGTGAACGGCGGGCGGAGCGGCGCCAGCGTGCGGCGCAGGCCCAGCCGCTCGCGGCGGCTCTCGCGCACGTGCCGGACGAGCGCCACCCACCGGCGGCCGTCTGACCCGCGGCTCGTGCGGGCGGCGACCGGCTCGCCGATCGCATCGTGGTACGCCATCTGCACCAGGTCGACGCCGCAGGCCGCCGCCAGCGAGTGCCACTGCCACAGGCGGGCGTTCACCTCCATGAGGCGCAGCGTGCCGTCGCGGGGATCGCGCTTGTACTCGACCTGCGAGATCCCGTGGAACCCGAGCGCGTGGAGCAGGCGGCGGGCGCCGTCGACCGCCTCGTCGTCCCACTCGGCGACGCCCACCCGGCACGTGCCGACGCCGGCCGGCGCCTGGAGCAGCTTGCGGCCGCAGAAGATGCCCGGCACCCCGCCGTGAAGATCGACGTAGCTCCCAACTGTCCACAGGGTGTCGTCGCCGCCGGGGATCTGCTCCTGGAGCATCGGGGCGAACTCGGCGCCCAGCCGGTAGGCCTCGAGCAGCTCGTCCGGTGTGCTCGCGACGACGAGCGGGATCCCGTGCCGGCGCTTGAACCCCGCCCCCTCCGACGGCTTCATCACCGCCGGGTAGCGCAGCATCGCCGCCGCCTGGACGGCCGCGTCCTCGTCGGCCGGGTGGAACGTGGCCGGGAGCATCACCCCGGCTCGCGCGGCGGCGTCGTACTGGAACCGCTTCGCCTGGATCGGCTCGATCAGCTCCCGCGGCCCGAACGGGAGCCGCAGCGACGGCGGCGCGGATCGGTTCACGGCGACCAGGTACTCGTCGTGCGTCGGGAACGCGACGGCACCGTGGGGCAGCGCCTCGCAGAGCTCCGCGACGAGGGCTGCGAACTCCTCGGGCCGCTCGTGCGGGTGCGGGCAGACGACGGGGACAGCCAGGCGCGAGCGCAGGCCGAGGGCCTGGCGGCGGTGGTCGAGCGCGATCACCGGGACGTCGATGGCCGCGAGCGAGCGGATCGCCGAGAGCCCGTTCACATACGAGCACTCGAACACGAGCGCCGCCGGCCGCGGCGACCGCTCAGCGGAGGCAAGCCTGCGCCGGACGGTGTCGGGAAGGGCGCTCACAGCCGCCGTTCTTACACGATCCACGTAGACTTTGCGCCGTGCCAGACCTTTGCAGGACGGCGGATGTGCTCGTTGTCGGCGCGGGCGGAGCGGGCCTCTCGGCGGCTTGGTCGGCGCGCCGGTCCGGGGTCGACGTCCTGCATGTCACCAAAGGCTCCAAGGCGTCCTGCAACACCGCCAAGGCCCAGGGCGGGATCCAGGCCGCCATGGGCGACGACGACTCGCCCGGGCAGCACGCGGCCGACATCGTCGCGTCCTCGCACGACACCGCCGACCCGGCGCTGGCGGGCGTCCTGGCCGACGAGGCGCCGGGCGCGATCGCCTGGCTCGAGGAGCTGGGCGTCGCCTTCTCGCGCGAGGGCGATGGCTACCGGCTCGCCCGCTGCGGCGGCGCATCGCGGCGGCGCCTGCTCCAGGTGGGCGACCGCACCGGGCACGCGATCGCGACGGCGCTGCGGAAGGCGCTCGACGCCGACAGCGGACGCATCCACGACCACACGGCGCTCGTCGGGCTCGAGCGCACGAACGGCCACTTCGATGTCGAGCTGGAGCAGGGCGGCGAGCGCGTCCACGTCGAGGCCGGCGCCGTCATCCTGGCGGCCGGCGGGCGCTGCTACGCCGAGGCCCGCCGGGCCGGCATCCTCACCACCAACCAGCCCGGCGCGACCGGCGAGGCGACCGAGCTGGCCCGTGGCCTCGGCGCCGAGGTGCGCGACTTCGACGCCCTCCAGCACCATCCCAACGGCGGCGTGTGGCCGCCCCCGCTCCAGGGCTACTCGATCCCCGAGACCACCCGGGCCTACGGCGCGCTCCTCTTGAACAGCGCCGGCGAGCGGTTCACCGACGAGCTGGCCCCGCGCGACACCGTCGCCGCTGCGATCGTGCGCGAGTGCGACGAGGGCCGGGGCTTCGAGACGCCCGACGGCCGCCCGGCCGTCCAGCTCGACACCACCCGCATCGACCCCGACATCGCAGCCGAGGTGATCCCCTACATGCTGCGCCGCTACCGGGCTGCCGGCATCGATCCGCTGGCCGAGCCGATCCTGACCTACCCCGTGCTCCACTACCAGAACGGCGGGCTCGTGATCGACGCCGACGGCCAGACGACCGTCCCGGGGATCTTCGCGGCCGGCGAGATCACGGGCGGCGTCCACGGCCGAAACCGGATGATGGGGAACTCGCTTCTCGACTGCGCGGTCTACGGCCGCCGGGCCGGGCGCGCGGCCGCCGCCGCGGCACGATGAGCGCCACCATCGAGACCACGCTCCGCCGGGCCGTCGAGGATGCGGCGGCCGAGCTCTACGTGTGGTCGCTCAAGGACATCCCGAGCGACCTCAGAGACGCGCTCGGCGCCGCGCTGGAGCGCGAGACCCACCAGGTGGGCCGCCGCATCCTCGAGACCATTCACACCAACGTCGCCGTCGCCGACGAGGGCAAGCGGCTGGTCTGCCAGGACACCGGCATCGCGGTCTACTACGTCCGGGTCGGCGAGCGCTTCCCGCTTCACCCGGCCCGGATCGAGGAGGCCCTGCGCGAGGGGACGCGGCGGGCGACGCTCGACCATCCCCTGCGCTCGAACACCGTCCACACGCTCACGCGCAAGCCAACCGGCGACAACACCGGGCACCGCATTCCCCACGTGCACTGGGAGTTCGTGCCCGACTGGGACGGGCTCGACATCAAATGCGTCCCGAAGGGCTCCGGCTCCGAGAACATGAGCTTCCTGAAGATGCTCGTCCCGGCCGACGGCGTGAAGGCGATCAAGCGGTTCGTGCTCGACGCGGTCGTCGGCGCCGGCGGGAAGCCCTGCCCGCCGGGGATCGTCGGCGTCGGGATCGGCGGCTCGGCCGACCTCGCCATGCACCTCGCCAAGGAGGCGATCGCCCGCCCCGTCGGCACGCACAACCCCGACCCCGACGTGGCCCGGCTCGAGCAGGAGCTTTACGACCTCCTGAACGAGACCGGCGTCGGCCCGATGGGGCTCGGCGGCGACACGACCGTCCTCTCGGTGCACGTCGAGCAGGCCCACACCCACATCACCCTGAACCCCGTCGCCGTGAACTACCAGTGCTGGGCCGCCCGGCGGGCGACAGCGCACGTCTCGGCCGCAGGCGACGTCCTCCTGGACCGGGACGCGTAGCGTGGCCCACCACGAGGTCACCTTCCCGACCGACGAGGCGACCGTGCGCGGGTTCGAGGCCGGCGACACCGTCACCATTCAGGGCCACATCATCGGCATCCGCGACGCGACCCAGATCCGCATCTTCGACCAGGGCCAGGAGCCGCCCATGTCGCTGGAGGGAGCGGCGCTCCTGCACACCGCCCCCAACGTGCGCAAGCTCCCCGACGGCACCTACGAGCCGCTCTCGATCGGGACGACCACGAGCGCCCGCATGAGCCGCTTCACCGAGCCGCTCATCCGCGACCACCGCGCCCGGGCCATCATGGGCAAAGGCGGGCTCCTGCCCGAGGCGCTCGGGCCGCTCCAGGAGCACGGCGGCGTCTACCTCGCCATCGTCGGCGGCGCGGCCGCGCTCCAGACCACCCAGATCGCCGAGATCGAGCAGGTCGAGTGGGAGGACCTCATGCCGGAGTGCCTGTGGCGGTTCCGGGTCTGCGACTTCGGGCCGCTCATCGTTGCGATGGATTCGCACGGCAAGAGCCTCTACGCGGACGTCCAGGCGGAGGCCCGCCGCCGCATCGACGAGTCGCTCTCGGCAAAGATCTAGGCATGCAAGAATTCCTCGGCCTGCCCAGCCGCCCCGGAAAGCCGCGCGACCGGGGCTGGACGCACGTCATCGACAAGGGCCTCACCCTGCCCGAGGTGGGCGGCATCCTCGACCTCGCCGGCGACTACATCGACATCGTGAAGCTCGGCTGGGGCACGTCCTACGTCACCCCCAACCTGGCCGAGAAGCTGCGCCTCTACCGCGACGCGGGCATCCCGATCGTGTGCGGCGGGACGCTGCTCGAGGCCGCCATCGCCCGCAACCGGCTGGACGAGTTCCGGCGCTGGACGTCCGAGCAGGGCTTCACCCACATCGAGGTCTCGGACGGCACCATCGACCTCGAACGCGGCCGCAAGGTCGAGCTGATCGAGTCGCTCGCCAAGGACTTCGTCGTCCTCTCGGAGGTCGGCACGAAGGACTCGGAGCGGATCTACGCGCCGTACCAGTGGGTGGCGTGGATCAAGGAGGAGCTCGAGGCCGGCGCGTTCATGGTGATCACCGAGGCGCGCGAGTCGGGAACGTCGGGCATCTACCGCCAGACGGGCGAGGTGCGCTCGGGCCTGATCGACGAGATCGTCCACGAGGTGCCCATCAACAAGCTGCTCTTCGAGGCGCCCCAGAAGGAGCAGCAGGCCTGGTTCATCAAGCACTTCGGAGCCGACGTCAACCTCGGCAACATCGCTCCCGCCGAGGTGATCCCGCTCGAGACGCTGCGGCTCGGCCTGCGCTCCGACACCATGATCGACCTCCTGCTCCGCGACCTGCCGCACGTGTGACCGCAGGCGCGATCGCCGTCGACGCGCCCGCGGCCGTCGCCGGCAAGGCCACCTACGCGCTCGAGGAGCTGGCGCGCATCGTCGGCTCGTCGGCCGCGGCGACCTATCCGTCGTCGGCGCTCCCCGCCTCCGAGGTGGCCTGGCGGCTCTTCGCGGGCGAGGATGCTCGGGCGCCGCGGGCCGGCGAGGACGGTCTCGTCGACTTCGGCGACGGCGTGGCCGACCTGGTGATGAGCGCCTTCTGGCACCTCTCGCGGTGGGAGGAGCGGCCCGGCTCGGCGCGCGACGAGCGCGGCCGCTTCCCGGCCTCCGCGGCCCTGTTCGACCCCGAGCAGGCGGCGGCCGACCGGCTGGTGCAGCGGTTCCGCGAGATCGCCGGTGCCCCGCCCCCGGCCCCGCTCACGGTCGCACTCTCCCACGACATCGACACGCCGTGGCGCTGGAGCGGCGTGCGCGCCGTCGCCGGCGCGGCCGCGCGGGCCAAGGCGGCCGCCCTCGGCCGCCGGCCCAAGGAGCTGGCCCGCGAGCTGCGCGGGCTGGCCGGCCTCCCCCGCCACCGGGCCCGCGGCACCGACCCCAACTGGAGCTTCGAGCGGATCGCCGAGATCGAGCGCTCGCACGACGGCCGCTCGACCTACTTCGTGCTCGCCGGCCACCACCACCCCGCAGACGGCGCCGCGCCGGGCGTCTACGACCGCGTCCGGCCGGCGGTCGTCACGCAGGTCCTGGCCCAGGGCGACGAGCTCGCGCTGCATCCGAGCTACACCGCGTCCGAGCGGCTCTCGCTCATCGCCGAGGAGCGCGAGCGGCTGGAGTCGCTGGCGGGCGCGTCCGTCCGCGGCGTTCGCTTCCACTACCTGCGCCACGACGCCCACGCCACCCTGCCGGAGCTCGACCGGCTCGGCTTCGCCTACGACTCGAGCCACGGCTACGCCGACCGGCCCGGCATGCGGGCCGGGCTCTCGTTCCCGTACCGGCCCTACGACGTGGCCGCCGACCGGCCGCTCGCGTTGCTCGAGCTGCCGCTCGTCGTGATGGACGCCACGCTCGCCGAGGAACGCTATCTGGGGCTCTCGGCCGAGGCCGGGCTCGACCGCGCCGCCGCCGTGCTCGAACGGGCGGCCCGAGCGGGCGGCACCGTCTCGGTCCTGTGGCACAACGACCGCTTCGAGCCGGCCTATGCGCGCGGGGGGGACCGGGTCTACGACCGCCTGCTGGGATGGGTGCGCGAGCGCGCCGGGCGGCTGTGCACGGCCGCCGAGGCGGTTGGGCTGGGCGGTTGACTACGCGGCGTCGGTGAAGCGCACCCGGCGGCGGCCGCCGCGGGCCACGACGGCCTCGAGCGCCTCGACCGCCGCGGGCATGAACTGGGTGCCCGTGCAGCGGCGCAGCTCGGCCAGCGCGCCCTCGACCGACATCGCCTTGCGGTAGACCCGGTCCTCGGTCATCGCGTGGTAGGCGTCGCAGACCGCGATCACGTAGGCGCCGCGCGGGACGTCCGCGCCGCAGAGCCCGTCGGGGTAGCCGCGGCCGTCCCAGCGCTCGTGCGATGAGCGCACCAGCGCGACGACCTCGTCCATCCCCGGGATGCCGGAGATGATGTCCGCGCCGATCACGGTGTGGCGCTTCATCACCGTGAACTCCGCGTCCGTCAGCGGCCCGGGCTTGTTCAGGATGGCCTCGGGGATCCCGATCTTGCCGACGTCGTGCAGGAGCGCGCCCATCTTCACGGCCTTCAGCTCGCGCCCGGAGAGACCCAGCTCCTCGCCCACGTGGACGGCGAACTCGGCGATCGTCTGGGCGTGCCCGCCGGTGTAGGCGTCCTTCGCCTCGAGTGCGGCCGCGAGCGCTGCAACGGTGGCGACGTGCTGCTCCTCGAGCGCATCGGCCAGCTGGGCGGCGCCGAGCACGATGCCGGCCTGGTCGGCCAGGAGCCGGCAGAACTGGCGCTCCTCGGCGGTGAACACGCGCCGCCGCGTGTCGAGCAGCTCGATCAGGCCGCGGGCATGCGTCCCCATGACGAGCGGCGCGAGCAGGTTGGCCCGGAAGCCGATGTCCTCGAGGAAGGCATGCTCGGCCGGGTCGCCGCCGTCGCCGATCGTGGTCGACGCCTCGACGAGCTCGGTGACCACCCGCTTCGTCGTCGGGTAGTCGTCGAGCGGATAGTCCTCGGCGGCGATGCTCAGCTTGGCCGGCGGGATGACGTGCGCCGCCCAGTCGGTCACCATATGCGTCTTCGGATCGAAGGTCGAGATGAGGCACGCCGACGCGTCGAAGAGGAGCGTCAGCTCGCGGGCGAAGATCGCCATTGCCTCGCTGGCATCTCCCGCGGACCGCAGTGCACCGGTCGCCTTGATAACGGCGATCAGATCCGAAAAACGGCGCTCAGCAGGGACTCTCCCGGCACGCATGGGTATTCGAGATATCGGCCGCTGCGTCCGAAACTTGACGGAAATGCGCTAGCAACCCTGCGGTCAGCGCGCGCGGCCGTGGGCACGGCGGCGGCGCCTTCTGGTGGGCGGCGCCGGGGCCGGCGGAGGAGCGCCGTCGCCCGGGTCGGCGGCGACCGGCACGGGGGCGGTCGCGGCGGCCGGTTTCCCGGCCGGCTCGAGCCCGCCCGCCTTGGCGAGATCCGCGCGGCGCTTCTGGAATCCCGGCTCGCGCTCCATGAGCATCGCGAGGATCGGCGCGGCGATGAAGATCGACGAGTACGCACCCGAGGCGATGCCGATGATGAGGGCGAACGCGAAGTCCTTGAGCGATCCGGAGCCGAACACGAAGAGCAGGACGACCGGGATCAGCGTCACGAGCGACGTGTTGAGCGACCGGGTGATCGTCTCGGCCAGCGACTCGTTCACGATCTTGCTCGCGGTCATGCGACGCAGGATGGGGACGTTCTCGCGCACGCGGTCGAACACGATCACGGTGTCGTACATCGAGTAGCCGAGCACGGTCAGGACCGCGGCGACGGTATCTGCCGTCACCGTCCTCCCGGAGATGGCGTAGATGCCGATCGTGAGCAGGATGTCGTGCCCGAGCGCGATCATGACCGGCAGGGCGTACTTCCACTCGAACCGGAACGACACGTAGAGGAAGATCGCCACCAGCGAGAAGAGGATCGCCAGGTAGGCCGAGTTCAGCACCGACTGGCCGAACGAGGAGCTGACGCTGCGCGAGTCGATCGGCGGCTTGACGCCGAACTCCGACGCCAGCTCGGTCTGAAGCCGGTTCGACTGCGCCGTGGTGAGGAAGTGCGACTCGATCTCGAAGCGCGTGAACGTGTTGCCCTGCGCGCTGCCGGTCGAGGTGAGCCCCTTCACCACCGGGTCGGAGACGCCGGCGGTCGTGGCGGCGTTCGAGATTTGGGCGACGGTCGCCGCCTTCCTGGTGCTGAAATCGAGCTTCGACCCTCCGGTGAAGTCGATGCCTTCGTTCAGGCCCGTCGTGGCGATCGCGATCGCGCCGATCACGAGCACCACGCCGGAGATCGCGAACCACAGCTTCGCCTTGCCGATCAGGTCGTACTTCTTCCACCGGTCGCCGGTGCCGATCGCGCCGAGCACGCGCGGCGAGGCCATGAAGGCGAAGCCGCTCAGAAGGCCGAGCATGGCCCGGGTCGCCACGACCGCGGTGAAGATCGACGTCAGAACGCCGATCAGGAGCATTAGCGCGAAGCCCTTGACCGACGAGGTCGCCGCCGCGTACAGGACGCCGGCCGTGATCAGCGTGACGACGTTGGCGTCGATGATCGTGTGGAAGCCGCGCCGGTAGCCGGTCGAGATCGCGGCGCGGATCGACCTGCCCGCGCGCACCTCTTCCTTGATCCGCTCGAAGATGACGATGTTGGCGTCGGCGGCGACGCCGATCGTGAGGATCGTGCCGGCGAGGCCCGGCAGGGTCATCGTCACCGGCAGCGCGGCCACGATCCCGGCCAGGAGGAGGCCGTAGATAACAAGCGCAATGTCGGCGATCAGGCCCAGGAAGCCGTAGAAGGCGACGAGGAAGATCATCACGAACACCAGGCCGGCCGCGCCCGCGATGAGGCCGTCCCGCAGCGAGTTCTCGCCGAGCGTCGCCGACACGAGCTGCTGGGAGAGCGGCGTGAACTTGACCGGCAGCGTGCCCGAGGTGATCTCGAGGGCGATCCGCTTGGCCTCGCTCGAGGTGAGCCCCGTGATCTCGCTGCCGCCGCTCAGGGTGGCGTCGATCCCGTTCGGGAACTGGGTGAAGCTCACGCTCGGCGCGGCGACCAGCTTGTTGTCGACCACGATCGCGTTCAGCAGGTCGCGCTGGGCGAGCGCGCCCTCCTGCGCGATCTGGGCGGTGATGTCGGTGAAGTCCTGGTCGCCGCCGTTCTTGTACGAGAGCGAGACGATCGGGTTGCCCGACGAGTCGATGTCGGCCTTGGCGCTCGAGATCTCGTCGCCGGTCACGATCTTCGAGTCCTCGGTCGGCGGCCGGAAGAGGTACCAGACCGTGGCCCCAGGCGTCGCGTCCGGGCAGGCGTCGGTGCAGCTCACGGCCTGCGTCCCCTCGGGGACGGGCAGCCAGACGGTGTTGGGCGGCTGCTCGTTCGGCTTCAGGTGGATGTCCTCGAGCACCTGGTTCTTCTGCGGCTCGATCCGCGATGTGATGCCGTTGGCGCGGGCCAGGTTGTGCGGCTTCGCCGTCGAGAAGAGCGCCCACCCGGTCGGCTGGCCGGTGGGGATCCGGTTCTTGGCGGCGTTCAGCATGTCGTAGAGCGACGTGCGCGGCTGGGCGATATTCGGGCCCTGCGGCGACTGCGACACCTCCGTCAGCGCGTCGTAGAAGTCGAAGCTCTGGAGCTGGCCGGCGACGAGGAGGTTCGCGACTGCGTTCGGGTTCTTGACGCCCGGGATCGAGATGTCGATCGTGCTGTCGCCCTGCGACGTTCTGATCTCGGGCTGGAGGATGCCCTGCGGGTCGATGCGGCGGCGCATGACGTCGGCGGCCGAGTTGAGCGTGTCGGCGGAGATCGAGTTGCCGTTCGTCGGGCGGGCCTTCAGCACCACCTCGAGGCCGCCGCGCAGGTCGAGCCCGAGCGTGAAGCCCTTCACGGCCACGGCGGCGCACGCCGCGATGGCAAGCGCCACCACGAGCCCCATGATCGCCAGGTTGCGCCGCGACTCGCTCACGGGGGGGAAAGTCTAGTCGAGCGGTATTTGGAGAAGGTTCCGGCGCGGATCGCTTCCCGCGCGCCGCGGACGAGGTCGAACAGCACGTGCAGGTTGTGGAGGGTGAGCAGCCGCAGCCCGACGATCTCCTCCTGGGTGATCAGATGACGGATGTACGCGCGCGAGAACGTCGTGCAGGCCGGGCAGGTGCAGCCCTCCTGCAGCGGCCGCTCGTCGTCTGCGTGGGCCGCGTTCTTGAGGTTCAGCCGGCCGCCGTCGACGAGCGCGGAGCCGGTGCGCCCGAGCCGGGTGGGAAGCACGCAGTCGAACATGTCGACGCCGGCGGCGATGGCCTCGAGCACGCCCTCGGGATCGCCGATGCCCATGAAGTAGCGCGGCCGTTCGGCCGGGAGCATCTGCGCGGTGGCGCGGGTCGTCTCGAACATGGCCTCTATGGTCTCCCCCACGGTCAGACCGCCGATGGCGTGGCCGTCGAACCCCAGCGACACGATGTGGGCGGCGCTCCGCTCGCGCAGCTCCAGGTCGACGCCGCCCTGGCAGATCCCGAAGACGAGCTGCCCGGGCGCCGGCTCGCACGCCCGGCAGCGCTCCGCCCAGAGCGACGTCCGCCGTACGGCGTCCTCCAGCTTCCCGCGCTCGACGCCGGCGGGCGGGCACTCGTCGAAGGCCATGGCGATGTCGGAGCCCAGGAGGCGCTGGATCTCCATCGCGAGCTCGGGCGTGAAGCGGTGCCGGGAGCCGTCGTAGACCGACCGGAACTCCACGCCGTCGTCCTCGATCGCCGCGGTGTCGCGCAGCGAGAACACCTGATAGCCGCCCGAGTCGGTCAGGATGGCGCCGTCCCAGCCCATGAAGCGGTGCAGGCCGCCCAGGCGCGCGATCCGGTCGGCGCCGGGCCGGAAGTACAGGTGATAGGAGTTCCCGAGCACGATCTGGGCGCCCAGGTCGTGCAGCTCGCCCGGCAGCACCGCCTTCACCGACGCCTTGGTGCCGACCGGCATGAAGACGGGCGTCTCGACCGGGCCATGGGCGGTGTGCAGGATGCCCGCGCGGGCGGCGCCGTCGGTCGCCTCGATGTCGAACCGGCCGGTCACAGGATGAGCATTGCGTCGCCGAACGAGTAGAACCGGTAGCGCTCCTCGACGGCGGTGCGGTAGAGGCGGCGCACCTCCTCGGCGCCGGCGAACGCCATCACCATGGCCAGGAGGGTCGAGCGCGGCAGGTGGAAGTTGGTGACCATCGCGCCGGTCGCGGCGAAGGCGTAGCCGGGCGTGATGAAGAGCGACGCCCGGCCGGCCAGCGGGGCCGCCGGCACGGCACCCCAGACGGTCTCGAGCACCCGCACGGTCGTGGTGCCGACGGCGACGATACGGCGGCCGGCGCCGCGGGCCGCGTCGATCGCGGCGGCCACCTCGTCGCTCACCTCGTATGCCTCGGTGTGAAGCGGGTGGTCGGCGAGGTCGTCGGCGGTCACCGGCCGGAACGTGTCGAGCCCGACCGTCAGCGTCACCTCGACCACCTCGAACCGCCGCCGCAGCTCCTCCCACACCTCGGCGGTGAAGTGCAGGCCGGCGGTGGGCGCCGCCGCCGACCCCGGCGCCCGCGCGTACACCGTCTGGTAGTCCTCGGGCCGCTCGAGCGGCCGGCGGATGTACGGCGGCACGGGCATCTCGCCGATCCGCTCGAGGAGGGCGAAACCAGGTTTGGCACCCTCCAGCGTGACGATGACGTGACCCTCCTGCAGCACCTCCTCGACGCGGATCGGCGTGCCCGAGGCGTCGAGCGTCTCGCCGGCGCGCAGGCGGCGGGCGGGGCGGGCAAGCGCGTCCCAGGCCCCCGCCCCATTCGGCTCCAGGAGCAGCAGCTCGACGGCTCCGCCGGTCGCGCGGCGAGCGTGGATCCGGGCGTGCAGGACGCGGGTGTCGTTCACGACCACGAGGTCGTCGGGCCGGAGCTCCTCGAGCAGGTCGGTGAAGATCCTGTGCCGGATCTCACGCGTCGCCCGGTCGTAGACCAGGAGCCGGGCGCTCGAGCGCGGCTCGGCCGGCGCCTGGGCGATCAGGTCGGCCGGGAGTTCGTAGTCGAGCTCGGCGGTGCGCACACGCGGGAGTATCGCCCGCCGTCCAGCGCGCGCACCTGGCCCATGTTGATGTGGTACGTCGTGCTGCCCACGTGCAGGACCGCCGGGCCCTCCAGGCGCCACACGCGCCGGCGCTCGATCGCTCGCATGCGGATGTGGCCGCCCCGCCACGACCCGTTCACGTGGAAGTCGATGTTCGCCGAGCCGGTGCCGTCGGCGTTCTCGATCACCGAGCCCTCGACGGTGAACCCCGATCCCGTGATGACGCCCAGGATCCGCCTCGCCGGGCCGTTCACGCGCAGGCAGGTCGCCGCCAGCCGGAACGCAGGGCCCTTCGAGGCGGTCTCGATCGCCGTCAGGCCCGCCGCCGAGGCGGCCGCCAGGAGGACGGCCGCGCCGAGGACGAGCGGGATCCACGGACGCGCTCGCCGCAACATGGGTGGGATTCAACCACCGGACGGTCAGAAGAGGCGCGGGTCGCGCTCCGGCGCGGGCAGGCCCAGGTGGGCGTAGCCCGCAGGCGTCACGACCCGGCCGCGCGGCGTTCGCTGGAGCAGCCCGAGCTGGAGCAGGTACGGCTCGTAGACGTCCTCGATGGTGTCGGGCTCCTCGCCGATCGCCACGGCGAGCGTCGAGAGCCCCACCGGCCCGCCCGAGAAGCGGCCGACGACGGCCTCGAGAATCGCCCGGTCGATCCGCTCCAGGCCGGCATGGTCGACCTCGAACAGGTCGAGCGCCTCCATCGCGACGGCGTGGGTGATGTCGCCGGCGTGGCGCACCTGGGCGAAGTCGCGGACCCGGCGGAGGATGCGGTTCGCGACGCGGGGCGTGCCACGCGATCGGCGGGCGATCTCGTCGCAGCCGCCCTCGTCGACGCTCACGTCGAGCAGCCGGGCCGAGCGCTGGACGATCAGCTCGATCTCGTCCGGCGCGTAGTAGTCGAGCCGGTGGGTGATGCCGAACCGGTCGCGAAGCGGCGTCGTCAGGAGGCCGGTGCGGGTGGTCGCGCCGACCAGCGTGAACGGCTTCAGCTCGAGCCGCAGCGAATGCGCGCCCGGGCCCTGCCCGATCACGATGTCGATGCAGCCGTCCTCCATCGCCGGGTAGAGCAGCTCCTCGATGGCCCGGTTCAGGCGGTGGATCTCGTCGATGAAGAGCACGTCCTGCGGCTCGAGCGCCGTCAGGATCGCCGCCATGTCGGCCTTGCGGTCGACGGCCGGCCCCGACATGACCCGCAGGGTCGAGGACATCTCGGCCGCGATGATGCCGGCCAGCGATGTCTTTCCCAGGCCCGGCGGGCCGGCCAGCAGGACGTGCTCGCACGGCTCCCCGCGGCGGCGGGCAGCTTCGAGGAAGATGCCGAGCTGCTCCTTGACCTGCGACTGGCCCACGAACTCGGCAAGCGTGCGCGGGCGCAGCGAGCGGTCGAACTCCTCCTCGCCCGGTGCCACCAGCGCGTCGGGCAGGCGCGCCTCGGGCGCCGCGCTCACGCCGCACCTGTGAGCGACGAGGACAGGGCGAGCCGGACGCGCTCCTCGATCGGGGCGTCCTCGTCGACCTCGCGCAGGGCGGCCTCGGCCTCGGCGACGAGCACGCGGCTGCGCGAGACGCCCTGGTGGGGCTCGGTATGTCGGTGGCCGAGGCCGAGGCCGGCACGGCCGCAATCTCCATCGCGCCCACCTTGTCCTTCAGATCGACCACCACGCGCTCGGCCGTCCTGCGGCCGATTCCCGGGATC
>Ga0207708_10001261_pt1 | contig 19065 bp, 21 predicted proteins | sample KBSK5101metaG_FD_184340 | JGI IMG/M metagenome (GOLD analysis project Ga0207708, IMG submission 184340) | Corn, switchgrass and miscanthus rhizosphere microbial communities from Kellogg Biological Station, Michigan, USA - KBS K5-10-1 metaG... | ecosystem: Host-associated > Plants > Roots >...
CGGCGACCACCGAGCGCACGCCGTCGGCCTCGGCCCGGCGGATCCACTCGATCGCCTCCGGCGTGTTGCGCATGAGCCCGTCCAGGATCGGCCCGAGCGTCTGCGTCGAGGCCAGGCCCATGTTCTCGTACGCGTGGTTGACCACGAGCTTCATCGCCGCCAGCTGCGACAACGGGATCGAGGCCAACTCCCCTGCCAGCCCGGCCACCCGGGCCTCGAGCTCCCCCGAACGGCACCGCCTCGTTGATGAGCTCGACGTCGGCCGCCTCGCGCCCGGTCAGCGGCTTGCCCGTCAGCGCATGCTGCTTGGCCCGCGCAAGGCCCAGCCGGTAGACCCACATGCCCGACAGGTACGCGCCCCACATGCGCGAGTACGGCGTGCCGATGACCGCGTCTTCGGACGCGACGATGAGGTCGCAGCAGAGCGCGAAGTCGCTCCCGCCCCCCACGCACCACCCGTGCACCTGCGCGATCACCGGCTTGGGCGCGCGCCACACGCTCATGAACTTCTGCGTCGGCGACAGCTCCGGCGCCGTGGCCAGCGCGAAGTCCTTGCCCGGGTCCCAGGCGCCGTCGGTGGTGATCCACTCGTCCCAGTGGTGGAACCCGACGCCGAAGTCGTAGCCGGCGCAGAAGGCGCGCCCGGCGCCGCGCACCACGATCACCCGCACGGTCGGGTCACGCACCGCCTGCCCCACGCACTGCTCCACCTCGTCGGGCATCGGCGGGACGATCGTGTTCAGCGCCTCCGGCCGGTTCAGGGTGATCGTCGCCACCGGCCCGGCGACGGCGTAGAGGACGGTCTCCATCAGGAGAACGCGGGCTCGACGCGGTCCGGGTAGATGTCGGGCAGCCCGTCGCTGACCTTGTCCGTGAACACCGCGGGCCGCTTCTCCAGGAACGAGGTCACGCCCTCGCGCGCGTCGGCCGACTGCCCGCGTGAGAACATCGCCCGCGAGTCGGCGCGGTGGGCGTCCATCGGGTGCGGCGCGCCGAGCATGTCCCACAGCAGCCGTCGCCCCAGCGCCACCGACACCGGCGCCGCGTTGTCGGCGATCTCCGCCGCGAGCTCGCGCGCGACGTCCAGCAGTTTGTGTGACCGGTGCGTGCTGCGCACGAGCCCGCCGTCGAGCGCCTCCTTGGCCTCGAACAGCCGCCCGGTCGCCACCCACTCCATCGCCTGCGAGATCCCGACGATGCGGGGCAGGAACCAGCTCGAGCACGCCTCGGGCACGATCCCGCGGCGCGCGAACACGAACCCGATCTTGGCGTCGGTCGCGGCGATGCGGATGTCCATCGGCAGCGTCATCGTGATCCCGACGCCGACCGCGGGCCCGTTGATGGCCGCGATGACCGGCTTGAGTGAGGCGAAGATGCGCAGCGACACCACTCCGCCGGTGTCGCGTGGCACCGCGTCCTCGGTCTGCACGTCGCGCCAGTCGAAGGTCTCGCCCCCACCGCCGAGATCGGCCCCGGCGCAGAACGCCGGCTCCGCGCCGGTGACGATGACGGCGCGCACGTCGTCGTCGGCGTCGGACGCGTCGAACGCGTCGATGAGGTCCCGGCCCATCTGCGCGGTGAACGCGTTCAGGCGCTTCGGGCGGTTCAGCGTGATGGTGAGGACGCGGTCGGCAACCTCGTAGGTGATCGTCTCGAAGTCCATGGGCCGCATTCTCGTCCACAATCTCCCGATGCCGCCGGGTCGCGACCGCCACGTCCGCTTGGGCTACGCGCTCGCCGCCAGCGCGGCGACGATGTGGGCGCTCAACGGCTCGTTCTCCAGCCTGCTGCTCGACGACGGCATCAGCGCCATGCGGCTGGCCGAGCTGCGAGCGGTGCTCACCTTCGTGCTCCTGGCCGGCACCGTCGCCCTGATCCGCCCCTCCCTGCTGCGGGTGCGGCGCGAGGACATTCCCCGCCTGGCGTTCCTCGGCGTCTTCGGTCTCGCGGGCGTGCACGTGACCTACTTCTTCTCGATCTCGCGCCTCGACGTCGGCGTGGCGCTGGTCATCCAGTACCTGGGCCCGCTCATCCTGCTGCTGTGGCTGCGCCTGGCCCACGGCCGCCGCCTCAAACGCGGTCTGTGGGGCGCGGCGGCGCTCTCCGTGGTCGGCTGCGCGCTCGTGGTCCAGATCTGGAACCCGGGCGATATCGACGTCCTCGGCCTGCTCGGCGCCTTCGGCGCGGCCATCACCTTCGCGATCTACCTCTACAGCTCCGAGCAGGCCGGCCACCACTACGAGGCCGTGACCACGCTCGTGTGGGGCTTCGGCTTCGCCACGCTGTTCTGGCTCGTCGTCCAGCCGATCTGGACCTTCCCCTTCGACAAGTTCGCCAGCGCCGAGAACATCGCGCTCGGCCTCGGCGTCGTGATCATCGGCACCGCGCTGCCCTTCGTGTGCATCGTCACCTCCCTGCGCCACGTGCCCGCCAGCCGCGCCGCCGTGGTCGCCACGCTCGAGCCCGTCCTGGCGGCAATCATCGCCTGGCCGGTGCTGGGCCAGGACCTCGACGTGGCCCAGATCGCCGGCGGCCTGATCGTGGTCGGGGCCGTGATCTGGGTCCAGTCACAGCGCCCCGCCCACGAGGACGAAGCCGCTCCCGCCTACGGGGCGCGCCGCCGGGAGTCGGCGGCGGCCGTCGTCCGCTAGCGTCCGGCGCCGCCGATGGCCGAGATCAAGCCGCTGACCGCCCTGCACTACGACCTCGAGCGGGCGGGCCCCCTGCAGGAGCTGCTCGCCCCGCCCTACGACGTCATCGACCCCGACGAGCGCGAGCGCCTGGCCGCCCGCTCGCCCTACAACGTCGTCCACGTCGACCTCCCGGTGGGCGACCCCGACCCCTACGCGGAGGCGGCGCAGACCCTGGCCCGCTGGCGCGACGAGGGCGCCGTGGTGCTCGACACCACCACCGCGGTGTGGGGCCTGACCCAGGACTTCACCGACCCCACCGGCGAGCGCCGCACCCGCAGCGGCGTGCTCTGCGCCGTCCGCGTCGAGGACTACGGCGCCGGTCGCATCCGCTCGCACGAGCGCACGCACCCCGGCCCGAAGGAGGACCGGCTGCGCCTCACGCGCGCGACGCGCGCCAACCTCTCCCCGATCTTCGCCCTCTACGACGACCCCCGTGGGATCTCGTGGGGCGAGCTGGCCGCCCACACCACCGGCCCGCCCTTCGGGGAGGCCACCGGCGACGACGGCACCGTCAACCGCCTGTGGCGCATCGAGCACGAGGAGGCGCTGGATGCGGTCGAGCTCGCGCTCGAGGGCACCGAGCTGCTGATCGCCGACGGCCACCACCGCTACGAGACCGCCCGCGTGTATGCGGACGAAGTCGGTGGCGAGGGCCCACACCGCTGGGTGCTCATGTGCCTGGTCGCGCTCCAGGACCCCGGCCTGGCCCTCTACCCGACCCACCGTCTCGTGCGCGGCGTCGACCCCGAGGGCCTGGCCGACGCCATCCGCCGCGACTTCGACATCGAGGAGATCGGGCGCGATGCGCTCGTGCCTCGCGCCGCCGGCGCCGACGGCCGCATCGTCATGGGCTACATGGACAGCCACTTCAAGCGCGCGTTCCGCCTGACCCTCAAGGACGCCGCCATCGCCGACCGCGCCCTGGAGGGCAAGCCCGAGCCCTACCGCCGCCTCGACACCGCCGTGCTCGAGGCCCTGATCCTGCGCGGCGCCATGGGCATGACCGACGACGACATCGCCCACCTGAAGGGCCTCGGCTACGCCCGCGACTACGACGAGGCCGTGGCCCTGATCGACGACGGCACCTACGACGCGGGCTTCTTCATGGGGCCGGTCGACGTCGCCCACGTACGCGCGGTCGCCGCCGAGGGTGAGAACATGCCCCCCAAGTCCACCTTCTTCGCTCCGAAGGTGCCGACCGGGCTCGTTTTCAACCCGCTTTCCGACGACTGACTCGGGGTACCATGACGTACATGAAAGCCGTCGCCCATCGCCGCCGCAGCGACCGTTACCGGCACGACATCCGCATCCGCGACCACGTCGTGAGCGCGGACGAGCCGCGGGACACCGGCGGCGACGACACCGCGCCCAGCCCGCAGGAGCTGCTGGCCGCGAGCCTCGCCGCATGCACCGCGATCACGATGGAGATGTACGCCGCGCGCAAGGGCTGGGACGTCGGCGAGGTCGAGGTCTCGGCCGAGTACACGCCGGCCGAGCGCGGCTGCCCCACCTCCTTCCGCACCATCCTGCGCTTCCCGAGCCACCTCTCGGACGACCAGGTCGACCGGCTGCGCCAGATCGCCGCGAAGTGCCCGGTCCACCGCACCCTCGACGGCGAGGTGATGTTCGCCGAGTCGGTCGAGCGGATCGCGGACCCCGTCGCGTCCTAAGCTCGAGCACGGCGCGCCCAGCGGGGCGCCCACCCGCACGCCGACGACCTCAAGCTGTATCTGCGCGCAGCTCGGCCAGCGCGTCGCCCATCGCCGCGGCCAGCCCGTCGAGGTCCGGCACGACGCTCGGATCGGCGCACACGCCGATGCTCATCGCTCCGCACAGCGAGGCGGCGGACACGCGCAGGCCGTGATCGAGCTTGACCTCCGCGAAGACCAGAAGCTCCTCGAGACCGGCGCCGAGCACCCGCACCGGATCGCGCGGCCCGGGGATGTTGGAGACGTTGACCGCGAACGCGCGTGAGGTCCCGGTCACGCGTGTGAGCAGGCGCTCGAGCGGCGGCGCGAACAGCGCCAAGTCCGAGAACAGCGCGTCCAGCGTCTCGGCGTCGTGGTGGCGCTTGCGCTCCGCCGTCTGGCGGTGGATCGAGCGCAGCCGCGCCCTCGGATCGCGCTCGCCCACCGGCAGCTCGACGATCATGAACGAGTCGCGGTTGCCGACCTCGGGCCCATCGTCGCGCCGGTGCAGCGAGACCGGCACCTTGCACCGCAACGGCTGGTCACCCGCGACGTGGCCGAGCCAGGTGCGGATGCCGCCTGCGACGACCGCGAGGAGGACGTCGTTGACCGTCGTGTGCTCGCCCCCGGCGTGCTCGATCGCCTTGTAGTCGGCCAGCGGTGCAGAGGACCACGCGACCGCCCGACGCCGCCCGATCTCGCCCGTGAACGGAGACTCCGCCTTTCCGGGCATGACCTCGCGCCGGACCGCGCCGGGCAGACGCGCGAGCTCCTGCGCCCCCAGCCACCAGCGTTCCGGCGACGTGGCCATGCGCGCGAACGCCCCGGCGGCGGCCGCGAGCCCGGTGACGCGCTCGCCGACGGCGCCCGCGACCAGCTCGGCCGTCCGGGGACCGGGAGCCGGTCGCCACCCATCGACCGTCGGTTGGTCGTTGGAGGGGTCGTCGTAGAGGAGCGTGCGCAAGACCTTCAGGCCCGTCAGCCCGTCCGCCCACGCGTGGTGGAAGCGCGCCAGCAGCGCCACACGTCGGCGCGGCAGCGGGGAGACGAGCTGGAGATCCCAGAGGGGGCGGTCGCGGGGCAGCCGCCCGGACATGGCCTCGCCGACGAGCTCACGCAGCCGTCTCGCAGCGACGGTGCCCTTCGTCGGCACGCGCCGGACGTGGAGGTCGAGGTCGAAGCCCGCGTCGTCGACCCACACCGGTGGGCCGAGCCCGAGCGGCGTGGGCACAAGCCGCTGGCGGGCGCGCGGGACGCGTGCGATGCGGGCAGCAACCCGGTCGCGCAGAGCGTCGAGCGTCAGCGGCGCGACGTCGGGCCCGCGCTCGAGGATGAGCACCTTGACGGTGTGGCCGGCGATCTCGCCGTGCTCGAGTTCGAGGATCTCCGCGTCTTGACGTGTGAGGCGTTCGACCGGGCTCATCGACCCGCGATCATATGGTCGTGGCGGACCCCCTCGCAGAGCTTCTTGCGCCGCTGCTGCTGACGCCCGAGCAGGCCGCGTCGCTCGACGTCCACGGGCGCACCGACGCCGCCGTGCTCGTGCCGTTGTTCCTGCGCGACGACGACCTGCACGCGGTGTTCACGCGCCGCCGCGACGACCTCCGCCGCCACGCGGGCGAGATCTCGTTCCCGGGCGGCCGCCAGGACCCGGGCGAGGACCTGCGCCGGACCGCGCTCCGCGAGGCGGAGGAGGAGATCGGACTGCGGCCCGCCTCCGTCGAGTTGGCGGGCGCGCTGCCACCGACGCCGACGGTGGTGACGAGCTACGCGATCTACCCGTTCGTGGGCGTGATCGAGCCCGAGGCGCAGTGGCGCCCGAGCGCGGGCGAGGTCGCGGAGGTGCTCGAGCTCTCGCTGCCCGCGCTGAGGGCCGGCTACGGAAGGGAGCGCCTCATCCGCCGAGGTCTCCCCTTCCGCACCGATGTCTACGTACTCGACGGCGCCCTGATCTGGGGCGCCACCGCCCGAATCCTGGGCGACCTGTTCGAGCGGTTGGCGCCCTTCCTGAATTAGGGGGCCGAAACGCCCGCCTCGCAGTTACACGTCTTTCTCAATGGGAACGTTCACCAGGTTGCCCCACTCGGTCCACGAGCCGTCGTAGTTCTTGACGTCGTCGTGGCCGAGGAGCTCGTGCAGCACGAACCACGTGTGCGCGGAGCGCTCGCCGATCCGGCAGTACGCGATGATCGGCGACCCGTTGGTCACGCCCTTGCTGCGGTAGAGCTCGGCGAGGTCGTCGGCCGACTTGAAGGTGCCGTCCTCCTGCACCGCCTGCGCCCACGGCACCGATGCGGCGCCGGGAATATGGCCGGAGCGCTGCGCGCCCTCCTGCTCGTAGCCCGGCATGGCGATGAGCTCGCCCGAGAACTCCTGCGGCGAGCGGACGTCGACGAGCTTGGTCTCGGCGTCGAGCGCCGCCTGCACCTCGTCGCGCTTGGCGCGGATGGTCTCGTCGCCGGCCTGGGCGGTGAAGCTCGCGGGGGCGAAGCTCGGCACGTCGGTGGTGGTGGGGCGGTTCTCGCCGATCCACTTCTCGCGCGGCGCGTTGAGCAGCTTGACGTTGTCGTGCCCGTAGTACTTCAGGTACCAGTAGGTGTAGGCGGCGAACCAGTTGTTGCGGTCGCCGTAGAGCACGACCAGGTGGTCGTTGGAGACGCCGTGCGAGCCGAAGAGCTCGCCGAAGGCCTCCGGGCCGAGGAAGTCGCGCTTGACTTGGTCCTGCAGGTCCTTCTTCCAGTCAAAGCCGATCGCGCCGGGGATGTGCGCCTCGGCGTACAGGGCGGGGTTCTCGTCGACCTCGACGATCCGGATGGAATCGTCGTCGAGGTGGTCTTCCAACCACTGCGTGTCGACGAGAACGTCCTTCGTGTAGTTCGACACGGGTACTTCCTCCTAATTCCGACTAACAAAAGGGGATTTAGAAGGCGAGTCTACCGCAGCAATTGCACCACGCGGGCGCGTGGATCGCCGTCGATGACCGCGGTGGGGATCTCCCAAGTGCGCGCCGCCTCCTGCAGCACCGCCAGCCCCTGCGCGCGCAGTGCAGCGTCGGCGGGCGGCTCGTACGCGAACCCGCGCACCATCGTGTCCACGCTCTTCTCCAGCATCATCCGCAGCCGCGGCCCGTGCAGCGGGGCGTGGGCCACGCGGCCGAGCAGCCAGCACACGACGGTCACGTTGTCCTGCGCGTAGACGAGCGAGCCGATGCGGTCGGGGTCGCCGACCCAAGGCTCGATGCCCTCGGCCTCGAGCGCCGGCGCCCGCTCGGGCCGGCGCGTGGTCCCGCGGACGGCATGGCCCTCGGCCCGGAGCGAGCGCGCAAGCGCGACGCCGCGGCAGCCGCAGCCGACGATGAGGACGCGCGCCACCTACTCGAGCGACGCCCGGAACTCTTCCTCGGTGATCTCCGGCTGGCCGCGCGCCCGGCGGCGCTCGTTCTTCAGCGCGAGCAGCTGGTCGATCTCCTCGCGCTCGAGCCGCTTCTCGCGCTCGGCGTTCAGCGCGCGCTGCTCGGCGGCGACCTCGGCGCGCAGGCCGCGCTCGGTCAGCTCGGGCTTGCCGCGGCGCCGGCGGCGCTCGTTGGCGGCCTCGAGCATCTGGTCGATGTCGTCGAGCTCGTTCTCGATCTGGGTCTCGATCGCGGCGTGGTTCGGCTTCCAATCGAGCACGTCGGCACCCGAGCCGGGATAGAACCGCCCCAGCAGCAACACGAAGATGACGATGACCGCCACCCCGCCGAGGATGACGACGACAAAAGGATCCACAGCCTGGCGCGAGTGTACCCTCGCGGCCGATGTCGGCCATGGAGACCATCGACGACGCGCTGGCCACGGCCGACCCGGTGCTCTGCAACCTGAAGATCACGCTCGCACACAGCGAGCTCTCGATCGGGCTGCACGAGCGCCTCGGGCCCGAGAGCGGGGCCAATTTCCACACCTGGGCGGTGTGGGGCTCGAAGAAGGCCGGCCGCACCATCCGGCGCGAGGACATCCCCGTCCTGCCCGTCGCCGCCACCGCCGCCGGTGGCGCGGTGGGCGCCGGCGCGGGCGCGATCGCCGCGGTCGGCAGCAACCGGCGCGGCCGCCCCGTCCTCGTGGCCGGCGCCGCCGCCGCGGGCGCGCTGGCCACGCGCATGCAGGTCCACCGCGGCCTGGACACCGCCGCCGAGCAGATCCTCGGCGGCAACGTCACCGTGCTCGACGACATCGGCCGCGCCACCGCCCGCTTTCTCGACGCCTTCCCGGCCGGCGACCCGCCGCCGCGCGAAGCCGTGGAGGAGTTCGTGGCCGCCTTGCGCCCAGGCGCGCCCAGCACGGACGGGCAGGACCTGCTGCGCCTGGCCTTCACCGACTACGCGCTGGCCTGGCGCGAGCGCGAGGAGCGCCCGCGCGTGCAGTACATGCTCCTGGCCAACCTCAACGCGATCCTGCACGAGCACGAGCGCCTCGAGCCGTACATCGACGCCGCCGTGCCCAGCGCGCTACGGCGGGTCATCACGTCGCGCCTGCTCGACTTCCGCGTGGGCAGCGAGGACCTGTCGGTGCACGCCGACGTGCCTCGGGTCGACGGCCGCCGCTACGCCCACGGCCTGACCCAGATCGACAACCCCGAGCTGTTCCTGTTCCTCAACGGGCCCGCCGGCTGGGACCGCACCCGCGACACGCTGACCGGCAGCGGCGCCGGCGACTGGACCCAGCTGCGCGACCGCATGAACTACATCTGCGACCTCTTCCGCTCGCGCCAGTTCGATCCGGGGCTGTTCGCCGCCCCGTACAAGGACGCGCAGGTCGCCGCCATCCGCGCCGGGCGCGTGCCCGACGGGCCGCTGTGAGCGGCGCCGAATGGCGTTACTGCCCCGTGTGCGGGCGCGAGCTCGGCGCGCTCACCGAGGGGCCCGACCGCGGGCGCGCCGCGTGCGCGCGCGGGCACTTCGTCTACTACGAGAACCCGGCCGTGACCACGATGGCGTTCGTGCAGGAGGGCGAGGACTTCCTCATCCTCCAGCGCGCGCGCGAGCCGCTGCGCCGCGCCTGGGACCTGCCCGGCGGCTTCGTCGAGGGTGGCGAGCACCCGACCGAGACCGTGCGCCGCGAGGTGTTCGAGGAGACCGGCCTCGAGGTGCTGCCGCGCCGGCTCATCGGGGTCTACAACGGCGTCTACGGCGACACCGGCCGGGCCACGTTGGACTTCGCCTACGTGTGCCGGATCCGCGGCGGCCATTTCCGGCTCGGGCCCAAGCACATGGACGCGCGCTGGTATCCGCTCGACCGCTTCCCCGACCCGGCGTTCCCGTCCGAGCGCGAGGCGCTCGAAGATCTTCGGCGGCGCATGGGCTGACTGGATTAGGGTCGGTTGGTCCCCAACGCAGGAGGTCACGCATGGCAGACCACGGGCTGTTCGTCGGATGGGGCGCCGTTGTGCCCGGGCGGGAGGCCAAGAGCCTCGATGTGTTCGGCCAGGTCGTCGAGCTCTACGGGAAGCTCCAAGCCGACGGCCGCATCGAGAGCTTCGATGTGGCGTTCCTCGAGCCCCACGGCGGGGACCTCGAGGGCTTCGCGCTCATCCGCGGCACGCGCGAGCAGATGGACGCGGTGCAGACCGACCCCGACTTCCGGAGCTCCCTGACCAGGGGCGCGATGGTCGTCCAGAATCTCGGCGTCGTGGCCGCGTACATGGGCGAGGCGCTGGGGTCCGAGATGCAGACGTTCCAGCAGGCCATCGCCGATCTGGCCTGAGCGAAGGTCCTCGGCCGCGGGCGCGCTAGCGTCCGCGGTCATGGACTTCGACCTGACTGACGAGCAGAAGCTCGTCCGCGAGACCGCCCGGAACTTCACCGACAACGAGATCGTCGACCGGGCCCGCGAGAACGACCGCAACGAGCACTTCGATCTCGAGCTTGTCGGCATGCTGGCCGAGCAGGGCTACCTCGGCGCCATCGTCCCCCGCGAGTACGGCGGCGCCGGCCTCGACTACTTCACCTACGGCCTCATCGTCGAGGAGGTCGGGCGCGGCGACTCGGCCATGCGCACCGTGATCTCCGTGCAGACGTCGCTCGTGTGCTCGGCGATCCTGCGCTGGGGCACCGAGGAGCAGAAGCAGCGCTATCTGCCCAAGCTGTGCTCGGGCGAGTGGCTCGGGTGCTTCGGCCTCACCGAGCCCGACACGGGCTCGGACGCCGCCAACCAGAAGACGCGCGCGACCCGCAACGGCGACGGCTGGACCATCAACGGAGCCAAGATGTGGATCTCGATGGGCAACCACGCCAGCCTGGCGCTGATCTTCGCCCAGACCGACCCCGAGCTCGGCCACAAGGGCATCGCCTGCTTCCTCGTCGAGACCGACCAGGACGGCTACCAGCCCCAGGCCATCCACCACAAGATGGGCCTGCGCGGCTCCGATACCGCCGAGATCGGGCTCAGCGACGTGCACGTCGAGGCCGACGGCATGCTCGGCGAGATCGGCGACGGCTTCAAGGTCGCGATGACGTCGCTGGACTCGGGCCGCTACAGCGTCGCTGCCGGCTGCGTCGGCATCTGCCAGGGCTGCGTCGAGCACTCGGTCGCCTATTCCAAGGAGCGCGAGCAGTTCGGGCGCCCGATCGCCTCGTTCCAGCTGGTGCAGGCGATGATCGCCGACATGATCCTGCAGACCGACGCCGCCCGGATGCTCGTCTGGCGCGCCGGCTACCTGAAGGACTCGGGCAAGCCCAACACCACCGAGACCTCGATCGCGAAGCTCTACGCGACCGAGGCCGCGGTGGAGTGCGCGAACACCGCCATCCAGGTCCACGGCGGGTCGGGCTACGTCGACGACCATCCGGTCGAGCGCTACTTCCGCGACGTGCGCGTCACCACCCTGTATGAGGGCACGTCGCAGATCCAGAAGCTCATCATCGGGCGCGCCGCCACCGGCATCAACGCGCTCGTGCCCACGGCAGGGTGAGCGCGGTCGACGCGTCGTCGGGCCCGGTCGCCTCGACCATCGGCGTCGTCGGCGCCGGGACGATGGGCTCGGGCATCGCCCAGCTCGCCGCGCTGGCCGGCGCCCGCACGCTGGTGTTCGACGCCGTGCCCGAGGGGCTGGAGAAGGGCGTCGAGCGGCTCAAGGCGGGACTGGCCAAGGGCGCCGAGCGCGAGCGCTGGAGCGAGGACGACGCGAGCGCCGCAGCCGCACGCGTGGAGGCGGTCGACGGCCTCGAGGACCTGGCCCCGTGCGCGCTGGTCATCGAGGCCATCGCCGAGTCGCTGGAGGCCAAGCGCGGGCTGTTCGAGGAGCTGGCCGACGTGGTCGACCCCGCATGCGTGCTGGCCACCAACACCTCGTCCCTGTCGGTCACCGACCTCGCCGCCGCCGTGCCCGGCCCCGAGCGCGTCGTGGGCATGCACTTCTTCAACCCGGCGCCGCTCATGCGCCTGCTCGAGGTCGTGGCCGGCGAGCAGTCCGGCGAGGCCGCCCTGGCCCTGGCCCGCGGCACCGGCGCGGCGATGGGCAAGCGGGTGATCGTCGCCGCCGACGGCCCCGGGTTCCTGGTCAACCGCTGCGGGCGCCCGTTCGGGCTCGAGGCCCAGCGCGTGGTCTCCGAGGGCATCGCCACGATCGAGCAGGTCGACCGCATCTGCCGCCTGGGCGGCGGCTTCCGCATGGGCCCGTTCGAGCTCTCCGACCTGGTCGGCGTCGACGTCGGCTTCGAGGTCTCGAAGTCGTTCTACGCCCAGTCCTACGGCGAGCCGCGCTGGCGCCCGACCCTGCTGGCCCAGCGCATGGCCGCCTCCGGCCGCGCCGGGCGCAAGGCCGGGCGCGGCTGGTACGACTACGCACAGGACCCGCCCTGGCCGCCCGACCCCGACGCGCCGGCGCCGGGCGGCGGCGACGGCTACCTGGTCGTCGCCGGTGTCAGCGTGGTGGCCGAGGAGCTCGCCGACCTGGCGCGCGGCGCCGGCTGGACCGTGGCCACGCCCGAGGACGCCGAGGACTCGGGCGAGATCCCGTTCCTGATCCTCGACTGCGGGCCCGACGAGGCGATCGCGCCGCTGCAGGGCGGCCCCCGCGCGGTGCTGTGCGCCGAGGGCTCGCTCAGCGGCCTGGACCCCGAGGGCGGGGCCGCCGGCTTCCACGCCGTGCCGCCGCTGGGCTCGGCCCGGCTGGTCGAGGCCACGCGCGGGCCCAACACCTCGCTGCTGGCCTTCGAGCGCACGGAGCACGTCTTCGGCACCCTGGGCAAGCACGTGGAGTGGGTCGGCGACGCGCCCGGCCTCGTGCTCGGCCGCATCGTGGCCCAGCTCGTCAACGAGGCCGCCTTCGCGCTGCGCGACGGCGTCGGCAGCGCCGACGACATCGACGCCGGCATGACGCTCGGCCTCAATCACCCGCGCGGCCCGCTGCAGTGGGGCGACGTCATGGGCCTCGACCACGCGCTCAGCGTCCTCGACGCGCTGTTCGCCGAGCACCACGACCCGGCCTACCGCGCCTGCCCGCTGCTGCGCCACCACGTCTGGGACGGGCGGCTGGGCGAGATCACCGGCGCCGGCTTCCACGCGTATCCGAGCGGGGGCTGATCTCACGCTTTCGGCGCCCGCAGCGTTGTAAGCCCGTGTCGTTACCGCCCTTCCAGACGGTGCTCGAGGAGCACCGTGAAGACGTGCTCCGGTTCTTGACCGCCAGCATCGGTCGCCAGGAGGCCGACGACGTGTTCCAGGAGACGTTCCTTGCCGCCCTGCGCGCCTACCCGCGCCTGAAGCGAGCCGACAACCTGCGCGGCTGGCTGCTGAAGATCGCCAGCCGCAAGGCGATCGACGCGCACCGCGCGCGCAAGCGCGCCCCCGTGCCGGCCGAGCACGTCGACCCGGGCGCGGCGCCGCCGGCGAGCAGCGCCCTGCCCGACGAGGCGCTCTGGGAGGCGGTCCGGGCGCTGCCCGACCGTCAGCGCACCGCCGTCGTCCTGCGCTTCACGTTCGACCTCGCCTACCGCGAGCTGGGCGACGTCATGGACTCCAGCGAGGAGGCGGCGCGCCGCAACGTCTTCGAGGGGCTGAAGAAGCTCAGGGAGGAGTACCGATGACCGCCGATCTTGAGCGCCTGCTGCGCGACGTCGGCCCCGTCGATGCCGACGCGGCCCAGGAGCGCTTCGTGCGCCGCGCCGTCGACGACGGGCTGGCCGACGTGGCCTATGCGCCCGTCGACTCGCCGGTGGGCGAGCTCATGGCCGCCGTGACACGGCGCGGCCTCGTCCGCCTCGCCTACGAGGACGGCCGCGGCGACGCCGTGCTGTCCGACCTGGCTGCGCGGGTCTCCCCGCGCGTGATCGAGGCGCCGGCCCGCCTGGACGACGTCCGCCGCCAGCTCGACGAGTACTTCGCCGGGCGCCGCCACGCCTTCGACCTGGCCATCGACTGGGAGCTCACCCACGGGTTCACCCGCCGGGTGCTGCAGAGCACGGCGCGGATCCCGTTCGGCGAGCTCGGCACCTACCGGTCGGTAGCCACCCGCGCCGGCAACGCCGCCGCCGTGCGCGCCGCCGGCAACGCGCTGGGCGCCAACCCGATGCCGATCGTCGTCCCCTGCCACCGCATCGTGCGCACCGGCGGCGCGCTCGGCGGCTACACCGGCGGCGTGCAGCGCAAGGAGTTCCTGCTCACGCTCGAGGGGACGCTTCCGCGCTGAGCGCGGCCTCGCGCAGCTCCGCGATCGCCTCCTCGAACATCGCGCCCAGCTCCTCGAGGTCGGGCATGGCGTCGTAGTCGCCGATCAGGCCGATGTCGGCGCCGCCGTTGTAGCTCATGATCGCCACCGCCAGCGTCTGCTCGGCGGCCAGGAAGGCCACCGGCACGAGCTTCTCCAGCTCGCGCCCGAGCAGGTAGAGCGGGAACTGCGGCCCGGGCACGTTGGTGACGAGCAGGTTGTACATGCGCGGGGAGAAGTTCAGCCGCGAGGCCTGCGCGAACACGGTCGGGGGCGCGAAGTCCTGCAGCCCGGCGATGAGCTCGGCCCCCAGCGCCTGCTTGGACTCCTTCAGGTGCTTCATCGCGTCGGTGACGATCTCCTGGCGCACCACCGGGTCCTGCGCGTAGACCGGCAGGCGCCCGACCATGATCGTGATCCTGTTGCCGAGCTGGCCGCGCTCGTCCTCGGCCCGCACCGACACCGGCACGGCGCCCCGCAGCTCCAGCCCCTCGGTGCGCACGCCACGCGAGCGCAACCAGCGCTGCAGCGCACCCGAGACGACGTTGAGGAACACGTCGTTGACCGTGCCGCCGAGCGCGTTCTTGATCGCCTTGAGCTCGGCCAGGTCGGCGTGGATCCAGACGACGCGCCGGTGCGAGCCGCAGTGCTGGTTGAGCGGGGTCTTCGGCGCGCCCGCGACCAGGCCCGCGGCCACCTCGCCCACGGCCTCGACGGCGTCGCGCGCCTGCCCGAGCGTGCGGCCCGGGTCGGTCACCGCGGTCACCGCGTCACGGGCCAGGCGGAACGGCGTGCCCACGAGGTCGGCCACGCCCTGGGCCGCGATGGCCGCGTCCGACGGCTCCGGCGCCGGCGTCCAGGGATCGGGGGCGCCGTCGACGGCATCCGGGTTGCGGTCGAGGTCGAACAGCACCGTGGTGATGTCCACGCCGCTGACGCCATCGACCAAGCAGTGGTGGGTCTTGTTGATGAGCGCGAAGCGGTCGGGCTCGAGCCCATGCACGAGCCAGATCTCCCACAGCGGCTTGGAGCGGTCCAGGCGCTGGGAGAAGATCCGGCCGGCCAGCAGGCGCAGCTGCTCGAGGCTCCCCGGCTCGGGCAGCGCCGTGACCCGCACGTGGTAGTCGATGTTGAAGCGCGGGTCGTCCACCCACAGGGGGCGGCCGAGCTCCAGGCGCGGGAAGGCGAGCTTCTGCCGGTAGCGCGGCACGAGATGCAGCCGGCTGGAGATGTGCTCGATGAACCCCTCGCGGTGGGGCGCCGGGCCCTCGAAGAGCATCACCGAGCCGATGTGCATGTGCGACCCCTCGCGCTCCTGGGCGAGGAAGCCGGCGTCGATCGAGGTCAGCCGGTCCATCAGCCCTTCCCCGGGCGCGGGAACTGGGTCCCCACGAAGAGGTCCCAGCCGCGGTCGGGCAACAGCGCGCGCTGCGTGAGCAGGAGCCGCGCCGACGCGGTGACGGGGTAGCGGGCCTTCGGGCGGCGCGCGCCGAGCGCTTTCTCGATCTTGCGCGCCACGTCGTCGGGGCCGCCCCCCAGCTTCATGGTCGGGCCCTCGTAGGCGCCGGCCGTCGCCTTCGCCACCGCGTCGTTGAAGGCGGCGTAGTCGCCGCCGCCGCCGGTGCCCTTGGCCGCGGTCTCGCCGAACTCGGTCTTGATCAGCCCGGGCTCGATCAGGATCACGTCGACCCCGAAGTCGCGCACCTCGAAGCGCAGGGCGTCGGAGATCGCCTCCACCGCGTACTTGGTGCCGTGGTAGAGGCCGCCGCCCGGGAACACGAGCCGGCCGCCCATGCTCGAGAGGTTCACGATCCGCCCCCAGCGCTGGCGCCGCATGCCCGGGAGCACGAGCTGGCACATGCGGACGAGGCCGAACACGTTGGTCTCGAACTGGCGCCGGACCTCGTCCATCGGGACCGTCTCGACGGCGCCGCTCTGCGAGTAGCCGGCGTTGTTGATGAGCACGCCGACCGCCCCCTCGGCGTCCTCGACGTGCTTGACCGCGGCCTCCATCGAGGCCTCGTCGGTCACGTCGAGGGCGAGGGTCTCGCAGCCCTTGGCGGCGAGGTCGGCGATGGACTCGAGCCGGCGCGCGGTGGCGTAGACCTTCCAGCCCCCGGCGGCCAGTCGCTCCGCGGTCGCGCGCCCGATCCCGGTCGAGCAGCCCGTGATCAGCACCGCCTTTGACACGTCCGGCATTGAGCTTCCCTCCTGAGGCTGTGGGGCCGCGATCGTAGTCGCCTTCCGAGCCCATGTCCTCGGATCGCCTCCGCCTCCTGGTCGTCGCCGACGATCCCGACCTGCGCGGGCCCCCGTCCCAGCCCGACCGACGACCCTCTGGTCGCCGCCTCCTAGGATGCCGGGCCCATGCGCGCAGTCACCTTCCAGGCGCCGGGCGAGGTCCGGGTCGACGAGGTCCCCGATCCCGAGCCGATCGCCGCCTCCGACGCCATCGTCCGGGTCGAGGCGACCGGGATCTGCGGCTCCGACCTCCACATCTTCCACGGCCGGGTCAAGATGGAGCAGGGCTTCATCATCGGCCACGAGTTCGTCGGTCGGGTCGTCTCGGCGGGCGACGGCGTGAGCGAGGTGGCCGAGGGCGACCGCGTGCTCGGCTGCTTCTGCGCCGCCTGCGGGACGTGCTTCTTCTGCCGGCGCGGCGACTACGTCAAGTGCGACCACGGCCAGGTCTTCGGCCACGGCGCCATGCTGGGGAACCTCCCGGGCGCGCAGGCCGACCTCGTGCGCGTCCCCTACGCGAACCTGACCCTGCGCCGCGTTCCCGAGAGGTTGAGCGACGACGTCGCGCTGTTCGCGGGCGACGTCATGGCCACGGCCTACCACGCGGTGGCGGCCGCTGGCATGCGGCCGGGTGACAGCGTGGCCGTGCTCGGGCTCGGCCCGGTCGGCCTGTGCGCGGTGCAGGTCGCCCGCGCCGCCGGCGCCGCCCAGGTGATCGCGGTCGACTCGGTCGAGGACCGCCTGCACATGGCCGAGACCCTGGGCGCCGACCCGGTGCACCTGGACGATGACCCCGGCGGCGCGGTCAAGCGCGCGACCGACGGCCGCGGCGTCGACCTCTCCGTCGAGGCGGTCGGCCACCCGAGCGCGCTGGACATGGCGTGCCGGATGGCGCGCAAGGCCGGCACGGTGTCGGTCATCGGCGTCTACGCCGAGCGCGCCGAGGTGCACATGGGCGTGGTGTGGATCAAGGGCCTGAAGCTGGTCACCGGCCAGGCCAACGTCATCGCCCACGTCGACGCCGTGCTCGCGATGCTGTCCCACGGGGTGCTGGACCCGACGCCGCTCGTCACCCACCACATGCGGCTCGACGACGCTCCCGACGCCTACGCGACCTACGACCGCCGCGAGGCCCTGAAGATCGTGCTCACGCCTTAGGAGGCGCCATGACCACCACGCTCCCCGACGCCCTCTCCGACACGACGCGTGCCTTCGTCGCGCGCGACCACGGACTGCTCATCGACGGCGAACGCGTGCCCGCCGCCGACGGGGCCACGTTCGCGACGCTCGACCCCGCGACCGGACAGGCCGTCGCCTCCGTGCCCGCCGCCGGGGCGGCCGACGTGGACCGCGCCGTCGTCGCCGCGCGTGAGGCGTTCGCGGACGGGTCGGACTGGCGCGCGATGCCGGCGCCGCAGCGCGCGCTCGTCCTGCACCGCCTGGCCGACCTGATCGACGCCCACGCGGACGAGCTCGCCGAGATCGACGCGCTCGACAACGGCAAGCCGGTCACGCTGGCCAAGGTCGTCGACGTCGCGCAGACCGTGGCCCACTTCCGGTACTTCGCGGGCTGGCCGACGAAGATCGAGGGCAGCGTCGTGCCCACCGGGCACGGGGACTCGATGTTCTGTTACACGCTCAAGGAGCCGGTGGGCGTGTGCGGGCTCATCGTCCCCTGGAACTTCCCCCTGCTGATCGCGACGTGGGAACTGGCCCCGGCGCTGGCCGCCGGCTGCACGGTCGTGCTCAAGCCGGCCGAGCAGACGCCGCTGAGCGCCCTGCGCCTGGGCGAGCTCGCGCTCGACGCCGGCATCCCCGCCGGCGTCCTGAACGTCGTCACCGGCGACGGCACCACCGGCGCGGCGCTCGTCGACCACCCCGACGTCGACAAGATCGCGTTCACGGGATCGACCGCGGTGGGCCGCGAGATCGGCTCCAAGTGCGGCGCGGCGCTCAAGCGCGTGACCCTCGAGCTGGGCGGCAAGTCGCCGAACATCATCCTGCCCGACGCCGACCTCAAGGCGGCGATCTCGGGGTCGTTCCAGGGCGTCTACTACAACACCGGCCAGGCCTGCAACGCGGCCTCGCGCCTGTTCGTGCACCGTGACCAGTTCGACGAGGTCGTCTCCGGGCTGGCCGAGCGGGCGGGCAAGGCCCGCGTCGGCCCCGGGCTCGACCCGGCCACGCAGCTCGGCCCGGTGGTGTCAGCCGAGCAGCTCGAGCGCGTCAACGGCTACATCGACGCGGGCAAGCGCGACGGCGCCGAGCTCGTAGCCGGCGGCGAGGGCAACGGCGAGGGCGACGGCTACTTCGTCTCCCCCACCCTGTTCACGACCGAGGACGACACGCTCTCGATCACGCGCGAGGAGATCTTCGGCCCCGTGCTGGTGGCCCAGCCCTACGAGTCGCTCGAGGAGGTGGCGGCCCGGGCCAACGACACCGAGTACGGCCTGGCCGCCGGCGTGTGGACCCGCGACGTCTCCAACGCGCACCGGCTGGCGTCGCTGCTGCGGGCGGGCTCGGTCTACGTGAACAACTGGCGCGGCGGCGACGCGGCCCTGCCGTTCGGGGGCATGAAGGCCTCGGGCGTGGGGCGCGAGCACGGCCGCGACGGCCTCGAGGCGTATCTCGAGACGAAGTCGGTCTCGGTGGCGCTGTAGGGCACGCCGCCGCGCGAGTTGGGGCCGCCGTGGCGCCCGGCTCGGGCCGGTCGCGGTGCGTCGGGCGCGTGAACGGCGGCGACGAGGGAGGGTGGGTCCGGC
>Ga0207708_10001263_pt1 | contig 19046 bp, 14 predicted proteins | sample KBSK5101metaG_FD_184340 | JGI IMG/M metagenome (GOLD analysis project Ga0207708, IMG submission 184340) | Corn, switchgrass and miscanthus rhizosphere microbial communities from Kellogg Biological Station, Michigan, USA - KBS K5-10-1 metaG... | ecosystem: Host-associated > Plants > Roots >...
CACCGAGCGACCACAAGTGCAGCAGCGGTTTCAGGTCGGCGGCGACGTCGAAATAACTGGCCTCCCGCCACAGCGCGATATTCGAGAAGAACGCCGCGCCGGCCGCGGCATGATAGGCAAGCCGCGCGTAGTCGTCGGCATACAGGAGGAACCAGCCGGCCACGATCACTGCAGTCAGGACCACGCCCAGCGCCGGAAAGATCCGGCGGATGCGGCGCGCATAGAAATTCGCAAAGGTGAACCGGCCGGCCGCGTGGGCCTCGAGGATGATCCCCGAAATCAGGTAGCCCGAGATGACGAAGAAGACGTCGACACCCACGAAGCCGCCCGGCAAACGGGCCGGGAACGCGTGGAAGATCATGACGATCCCGACGGCGAGGGCGCGCAGGCCGTCGATGTCGGGGCGATAGCGCCGATCGGCCTGGTTCATGCGAGCGCGCGGGCGAACGCGTCCGCCGACTCGAACCGGTTGGCGGGCGCGCCTTCGATCGCTTTCATGATCGCATCGCGGGCGGCGTCGGGAAGCTGTTGCGGCGGCGCGGGCCTGGTCTGCAGCATCTGCCCGATCAGCTCCGGCAATGACGGCGCCTGGAACGGCACCGTGCCCATGACCATGTGATACGCCAGCACGCCGATCGTGAACACGTCGGCGCGCGGATTCGGCGCGCTGCCCATCATGACCTCGGGCGCCAGATACGGCAGCTCGTTCGCGCTCGCTTCCTGCCCGCGCAGCTCCTGCTCGCGCATTGTCGCCAGGACGTCCTGCACGGACTTGATGCCGGCCGAGGACATCACGATCCGTTCAGCGAACTTGTCCGCCGTAGCTCCCTCTGATTGCGAGGAGCGAAGGCGGATCATGTCGGGATTCACGCCGCTGATGAACCCGTCTTTGCCGTGCAGCGCCGAGATGGCCTCGAGCGCCTGCAGCAGCAGGGGTTTCGCGCGCTCCCATGGGAACGCGCCGCCTTCAACCATCGCCTGCCTGAGGCTTGGCCCCTCGATCAGATCGGTCACGAGATGCACGGCGCGCTCGTCCTCGCCGAAATCGCGGACTTGCAGCAGGCTTGGATGCGAGAGCTGCAGCGTGCGCGCTTCGAGAAGGAAACGGGCGCGCACGGTATCCCAATGCGAGGCATGCTCGTCGCGCTTCAACACGCGGATCGCCACTGGCACGCCGAGCGCGCGGTGGGTGCCTTTGTAGACGAGGCTGCCGAGACGGCCGCGGCCGATCAGGCCGCCAAGCTCGTACCGCGACAACAGCCCGGTCTCGCCCGATCCGGCCGGCGCCGGTGACTGCCCCGCCGCCGCTTTCAGCGCCTCCATGAACTCGGCGATCGATGGCCAGCGATCTTTCACGTCCCTGGCCAGCGCCCTCATCACCGTCTGGTCGATCGCTTCCGGCAATCCGCTGCGGCGCGCCGCAACGCTGGTCGGCGCCTTGGTGAGTGCCTGCGTGATCAACGTCGCCTGAGTGGTGCCATCGTAGGGACGCCCGCCGGTCAGCATCTCGTAGGCGATGACGCCGAGCGCGTAGACATCGACGGCCGTGGTGACGTCCTCGCCGCGCATCTGTTCCGGCGCGGCATAGGCAAGCGTGCCGAGAAATAATGCCGGATCGGTCAGCCGCGTCTCATCGCTCGTCGCCTTCATCGCGACCAGGCCGAAATCGATCACCTTGTAGACGCGCTCGCCCGATTCATACCGATGCGCGACGATGTTGGCGGGCTTGAGGTCGCGGTGCGTGATGCCGCGATCGTGAGCGAGCTGCAGCGCGGATGCCACGGCATCGAGGGTGGCCACGACGCGGGCCGGCGACATCGGCGACTCGAGATCGATCTCCTCGCGCAGGCTGGGGCCGCTCAGCAGCTCCATCACCATGTAGGGCTGGTTGGCGCTGTCGAAGCCGAAATCCAGCAGGCCGACGATGTTCGGGTGGCGAAGCTGGGCGCAGGCGCGGCTCTCACGGAGGAAGCGGTCGCGGGATTCCGGCGCCGCGTCGGGCGTCGCCTGCATCACCTTGATCGCGACTTCGTCGCCGAGGTGCAAGCGGCGGGCGCGGTAGACCTGTCCCATGCCGCCTGAACCGAGAGCATCAATGATCTCGTAACGATCGTCGATCTTGGCTCCGGGAGACAGCACCCAAGAAGCTTATACGTGAACGAGCTCGGATTCAGCCTGGTCGAGCAAATGCTCGAACCAGAGATTCGAGAGCTTCTCCTGGACGCTGTTCTGGCGCAGCCGCGCCTGGAGGTTGTTGAAGTCGACGCGGTCGAGCTCCTGGTCCTGGTTGTAGCAGGAGAAGATGAACTCCTCCTTGCCGGTCTCGGGATCGACGTGGCGCTGCAGGCACTGCGCGCAGACTTCCTTCATCATGCACTGCATCGGCGAGTTGATGCTGCCGATGCCGACGTGGTTCGGATCGAGATACGGCAGCAGCGCGCCATGCCGCGCCAGCCGCACGGCGTTCATCATGCGGTCGGAGCCGATCGCGATGATGCGTGACACGTCCGGCAACGGCACCCGCTGATCGCCCAGCTTCCCTTCCGCATAGGCGACCATCGCCTGGACGATGTTGCCGCGGAAGTGATGATCCTGCGGGCGATGCGGCTCGATCGCCTGGCCCATGTCGGTCGACCAGATCACCTGGTCGGTGCCGGCCTCGATGTCTTCGCGCTTGAACAGATCGGCGCCGTTCTTGTAGCCCGCGAAATACAGGACACGATTGCCTTGCGCCTTGAGCGCCTTGGCGATCGAGAACAGCACGGCATTGCCGAGGCCGCCGCCGGCGAGCAGCACCGCCGACCGCTCGGGGATCTCGGTCGGTGTGCCGGTGGGTCCCATCACCACGACGGGCTCACCGGGCTTGAGGTACGCGCAGAGCCGGCTCGACACGCCCATCTCGAGGGTGATCAGCGACAGCAGGCCCTTTTCCGCGTCGACCCAGGCGCCGGTCAGGGCGATCCCCTCCATCAGCATCGACGCGACGTGATCGTCGACGCGCACGTGCGGGCTGAGGCGCTCGAAGTTCTGCAGGCGATAGAACTGCCCGGGATGGAAGTGGCGCGCCGCCGCGGGGGCGCGCACGATCACCTCGACGATCGTCGGCGTCAGGCGCACGACCTTCTCCACACGCGCGAGCAGCTGATCGTCGAGCGTCGCGACCAGCGACTGCCACTGCCGCTCGCGGGCCGGCTGCTGCTTCGCGTCGAGCGAGGCCATGTGATCGGTGAACAGCGCCACGACATGCGGGTAACCGTGCTTCGCCGACGCCATCGCCTTGACGACGTTGCCGTTGTAGCGCGGGTGGTTGTCGCCGTAGTAGGTGACGAACTTGCCGTTGGTCTCGTGAGACGTGAAGAAGCCGTTGGGATCGCTTTCGAGCGTAAAGCTGTTGCCCGTCTTCACGGCCTTGAAGCCCTGGAAGAATTTCTGCTTGCTGTCGAGCGAGAACGATCCGGGGTGTTCCTTCTCGTAGGTGACGTTGGGGACCGTGCCGGCGGCGACGAGAACGGTCCGCGCCGGCAGCTCGACGCGCGATCCATCGGCGCGCGTGAAGGCCATCGCCTGGACGTGGCCGAACTCATCGGGAATCGCCTCGATCGGATTCATGTTCTCGGTGACGGAGATGCCTTCCTGCAGTGCGAGCGCCACCTCTTCGTGATTGAGCCGGTACGCGGGCGCGTCCTGCAGGCGCTTGCGATACGCCAGCGTGACGCCGCCCCAGCTGCGCAGCAGCTCGATGAAGTTGGGGGCTTCGCCGGCGACACCGGCGCGCGCGCGCTCGGCCTTCACCGCCTGGCCGTGGCCGCGGAACTCGTCGAGGATGCCGAGCTCCTCGGTGTCCATCATGCCGCGCACGCGCGCTTCGCCCAGGTCGCGCACCAGCGCGTCGTAGCGATCGAGAATTTTTTCGACCTGGATCGGGTAGTAGGCCATCAGCTCGGTGGCGGTATCGACGCCGGTCAGGCCGCCGCCGATCACCACGGCGGGCAGCCGCGCCTGCAGGTTCGACAGCGCGTCCTTCTTGAAGGCGCCGGTCAGCTGCAGCGCCATCAGGAAGTCGCTGGCCTTGCGGATGCCGCGGATCAGGTTGTTCTTGATGTCGATGATGGTCGGGCGGCCGGCGCCGGCGGCGATCGCCACGTGATCGATCCCCAATCCCCAGACTTCTTCCATCGGCAGGGCGCCGCCAAAGCGGACGCCGCCGTAGATCTTGAGCTTGGTGCGGCGCGCCAGCGTCAGGTGGATCAGCGTCAGAAAGTTCTTGTCCCAGCGAACGGTGATGCCGTACTCCGACACGCCGCCAAAGCCCTCGAGCACGCGCTCGTCGAGCGGACGATAGATCTCGCTCCAGTCGCGAATCGGCCGCGGTGCGGTGCCGTCGCTGCCGGTGATGTCTTCGGGCAGCGGCTCGATCTTCAAGCCGTCGATCGCGATGACGCCGAAGCCTTCGTTCAGCAGGTAATGCGACAGCGTGTAGCCCGCGGGACCGAGGCCGACCACCAGCACGTTCTTGCCGTTGTATTCGAGCGCGTAGGGGCGCTGGATGTTGAGCGGGTTCCAGCGCGTCAGCAACCCGTAGATCTCCACGCCCCACGGCATGTTGAGCACGTCGGTGAGCACGCCGGTCTCGATCTGCGGAATGTTGACCGGCTCCTGCTTCTGGTAGATGCACGCCTTCATGCAGTCGTTGCAGATGCGATGGCCGGTGCCGGGGCACATCGGATTGTCGACGGTGACGATGGCCAGCGCGCCAATCGCATCGCCGCGCTTGCGCACCGCATGCATCTCCGAAATCTTCTCGTCGAGCGGACAGCCGGCGAGCGGGATGCCGAGCGGATTGGTGACGACCTTTCCTGCCTTGTCGTGAATGCCCTTCGAGCAGCTGTCCTTGTCGCGCTCGTGGCACAGCACGCAGTAGTGAATCTCGCTCAGGTTCTCGCGCCGCGTGTAGCGGTGGTCGGTGAGCTTGAAGCCCTCGCGGCGCCGCAGCTTGTCGTCGGGCCCGAACATCTCCTCGGGCAGCTTCGCATCCGGCCGCTGCACCTGCACGAGATGGTCGTAGTCGAGATTCTCCGGAAAACGAAACACCACCCAGCCTCGATAGCGGGGATCGTGCACGTGCGCGGCGCACCAGCGCTTCAGCGATTCGATCTCGGCCGCGACGGCCGCCTTGTCGGTGGCTTCGCGGTCGAGCAGCGAGCAGCCGTACGCCGCCAGGCGGGTTTCCGCGTCATGACTGGCTTCCGAGCTCAGCGACCCCTCGAACTGTCGCGTGCCGAACGTGATGGCTTCGGCCAGCGCGTGGTCGTCGGCCGTCGCTTCGACATGGGCGCCGGCCTTGAGCAGCGGCAGCGCGCGGCGGCGGACAAAATCAATCTTGAAACGGAACAGCACGTCGTAGGCGCGCGTCGCCGCCACCAACGCGTCCGCATCGGCGCCGACGCTGAAGAGCGCGCTCAAGAAGCGGCTGACATGCGGGGCCATGGCGACCACGAGATTGCCTCTGGCGATGGGCGTCAACGATTCCGGGACTTCGCGGTACTGCGACCACTGCGCCCACAGCTCGGGCTCCGCGGCCTTCACCTGCTCGACGAAGCGGTTGTAGAGATCGCGCAGCCGCGCGGGACGATGCAAATCGGCGAAGGTAAAACCGTCGAGGCCGAGGGGTGTAGCAGCCGACACTTTCGAATTCATGCCAAACTTCAATTATACGTGGAGCACGCAGGCCCGTGCAGTTCCGGCAGTAATATCTGCAACACCGGATGGGTCTGTTTCGTTTGACGCTGGCGCTCTGCGTCGTGCTCGGCCACGGGCTGGACCTGCCAATTCCCGCAGCCACTCCGGACATCGCCGTCCAGACGTTTTACATCGTCTCCGGCTTCTATATGGCGCTCGTGCTGACCGAGCGGTACCACAGCCTGCCCATCTTCTTCACCAATCGATTGCTTCGGCTCTACCCTGCCTACCTGGTCGTCGCGGCCGCCACCGTCGCGCACGCGCTGGTGCGGTGGGGCCTGGGGCGCGAATCGAATTCGCCGGGCCTGCTGTCGTACGAAACGCATTTCGCTCCTCTGGATGTGCTCTCGAAGTCGTACCTCGTCCTGACGAACCTGCTGCTGTGGGGACAGGACGTGGCCATGTATCTGCGAGTCGCCGACGGCGGGCGGTCGCTGGCGTTCACGACGAACTTCATGAACAGCGTGCCGCGCGTCGAAACGTTCCTGCTCGTGCCGCAGGCCTGGTCGCTGTCGATCGAACTGGGTTTCTACCTGCTGGCGCCGTGGTTGATCTCACGCGGCACGAAGACGCTGATCGCGATTGTTGCCGCGACGATCGCGCTGCGACTCGCGCTCGCATCGATCGGGTTGACGTTCGATCCCTGGACGTACCGTTTCTTCCCTGTTGAAATCGGTTCGTTCGTGTTTGGCATGGTGCTGTACCGCTCGATGCCACATCGGCGGGCATCGCTTGGAACACAACGAATGGCGACGACAGGATTGATCCTGATGACGCTCGTGTTGTCGACGCTGCCGCAGACCTGGGTCACGCGCCTGGCGTTCTACGCGTCCGTTGGGTGGGCGCTGCCGCTCGCGTTTCAACTGACGCGCGAGAACCGGGTCGACCGCTACCTTGGCGAGCTGTCCTATCCCGTCTACCTCGTGCACCTGCTGGCGATCAGCATCGCGATGTATTCCGGATGGAGCGGTCCGACGCTGGCAGTGCTCATCCTGGTCATGGTGGGCGGAACCTCGGTCATGCTGCACGAAGTCGTCCAGCAGCCGGTCGACCGGCTACGTGCATCGCGCGTCCGCTGAATCTCGCCAGTCAGCGCTTCGAGGGCGCCCCGGACGTGGCCGTGATCAAGACCGACCCCGCAAACTCGCGCACACCGGGAACCTGCTCGAGCACTCTCCCAACGCCGCCGACGACGTCCATCAACGATTCCGGCGTGGCTGGATGCAGCCAGTCGAATGGCGTGATGACGATGTCCGAAAATCCTGCCCGCGCGAGCTGGCGGCGCATCGGCCAGCGCACGATGGCCGTTTCATCCGGCGATACGTACGGAAACCAGCTGCGGAAATTGCGCTCCATCCACACCTGCGGATTCAACAGGTTGGGTTCGGCAAAGACGATGCGGCCGCGTGCCGCCAGAAGTCGCTTGCAGGTCTCGATGGCGCGAGGGATGTCGAGATGATGCAGCACCGACGATCCGATGATCGCGTCGAAACCATCGCCGGCCCACGCCTGGATGGCGGGATCCGACAGCTGCAGGCCCTCGAAGGGCCGTTGTTCGAACCTGACGCGATCGGCCGACAGCCGGCGATCGCGCGCCTTCGCCAGCAAGTCCGGCGAAATGTCCACCGCGAGGATGCGGGCGCCGGTGGCCGCAAACCGTTCCGTGAACATCCCGGTGCCGCAGCCGATTTCGAGGATGGTCCGTCCCGGCCGCACGCCCGCCGCGCTGATGATCAGATCCGCTCGTCGCCGGGCACGCGATTGTCCAGCCGGCGTCGTCCAGCCCCAGGTCTCCTCGCTTTCGGAGGACGCCAGCATCCGGCCGTGCGCAATTTCGTTGGCCGCGCGGCTGGATTGACTTGCTTCTGGAGTGCTCAACGGCGAATCCGATGGCATCGACAACCTCTAATTATAGGTGCGCAGGTGCGAACGGCGCGCGGTGCGTGGTACGATCGGTGCCACGGTTGTGATGACCATCACCCTCAACGGCGAACCGCACGAAATACCCCGGCCACTCAGCGTCAGCGCCCTCCTCGAGCAGTTGGCGATTGATGCGCGGCGCGTTGCCGTGGAGCTGAATCTCGACGTCGTCAAGAAGGCGGCCTACGACTCGTCGGTCATCAAAGAGGGCGATGCGGTCGAGATCGTCAATTTCGTGGGTGGTGGCTAACAGAGTTGACGGTTGACAGTATGAATGACTTGGTTATCGCAGGCCGGACGTTCCGCTCACGACTCATCGTCGGGACGGGCAAGTACCCGTCACACGCGATCATGCGGGCGGCGCACGAGGCCTCGGGCGCCGACATGGTCACGGTGGCGGTCCGGCGCGTCGACATTTCGCGCAAGACCGAATCGCTGCTCGACTACATCGACACCTCGAAGATCTTCCTGCTGCCGAACACCGCGGCCTGCTACACCGCCGATGATGCGATTCGAACCGCGCGGCTCGGACGCGAAGCCGGCATGTCGAACTGGGTGAAGCTCGAGGTGATCGGCGACGAGCAGACGCTGTTCCCCGACAACGAGGGGCTGCTCGAAGCGACGCGCGTCCTCGTGAAAGAGGGCTTCATCGTCCTGCCCTACACGAACGACGATCCGGTGATGTGCCGGAAGCTGGCCGATGCGGGCGCGGCGGCGGTCATGCCGCTCGGCGCGCCGATCGGATCGGGGCTCGGCATCCAGAATCCGAACAACATCCGCATCATCAGGGAACAGGCGACGGTGCCGGTGATCGTGGATGCCGGCGTCGGCACCGCATCGGATGCGGCGGTGGCGATGGAGCTTGGCGCCGACGGCGTATTGATGAACACCGCGATCGCCGGGGCGCAGGATCCGGTGGCGATGGCGCGGGCGATGAGGCTCGCCGTCGAGGCGGGAAGGCTCGCTTACCTGGCCGGCCGCATTCCGAAAAAATCCTACGCCACCGCTAGTAGTCCCTTGCATGGCGTGATCGGATCGTAGTTTCATTGCCGGGCAACACGCCCTCAATGCGCACCACGACAATCCGCTTCCTCGATTACTGGCTCGGTGTCCCCGCCTGCGCGCTCCTGAGCGGCATCCGCCGCATGAGCGGTCTGGCGGCGTCCGCCACCGCGAGCGCTACGGCGGGCAAGCCTGCCGTTGCGCCGCGCAAGATTCTCTTTCTCAAATTCATCGAGCAGGGCGCGACCGTTCTTGCGCAGGATGCGATCGCGCGCGCGACTCGCGCCGTCGGGCGCGACAACATCTACTTCTGCGTATTCGACAGCAACCGCGCCATCCTCGATGTGATCGGGAGCGTGCCGGCCGGAAACGTGATCAGCATCCGCGACACGTCGCTGTCGGCATTCGTCGTCGATTTCCTGGCAGCGGCACAGGCCGTGCGCCGGCACGGCATCGACACCGTGATCGACATGGAGTTTTTCTCACGGGCGTCGGCAATCTTCGCGTTCCTGACGGGCGCCGCGATTCGCGTTGGGCTGCATCGCTTCACCGGCGAGCTGCCCTATCGCGGCAACCTGATGACGCACCGGATTCAATACCTGCCGCAGCTGCACATCGCGACCCAGTACTCGATCCTCGTCGAAGCGGCGTTCCACGATCCCGCCGAGGAGCCGATGCTGAAGGTCCCGCTCGAACGGATCCGAGCGGCGTCGCCGCAGGCGGCGCCGGCATTCACGCCGACGGCGGCGGAGATCGCCGACGTGCGCGCGCGTCTCGGCGCGCCGGCCGGGCCGATTGTCGTGCTCAATCCCAACGCGAGCGATCTGTTGCCGCTGCGCAAGTGGGAGACGGCGCGTTTCGGCGACCTTGCCCGGCGAATCCTGGAGACCTACCCGGCCGCGCTGATCGTGCTGACCGGCGCTCCCTCCGAGCAGGCGGCCGCCGACAATCTGTGCCGATCGCTCGGCTCACGACGAGTGGTGTCGCTGGCGGGTCAGACCACGCTGCGTGAGCTGCTCACCCTCTACTCGCTGGCCGACGTCCTGGTCACCAACGACAGCGGCCCGGGACACTTCGCCTCGCTGACGCCGGTACACGCGATCGTGCTGTTTGGTCCCGAGACACCGCGCCTGTTCGGCCCGCTGGCGCCGGCGACGACGGTGATTTGGAAGGAGCTGGCGTGCAGTCCGTGCGTCAGCGTCTTCAACCATCGGCTGTCGCCCTGCCGCAACAACGTCTGCATGCAGTCGATCACGGTGGACGAAGTGTTTGAAGCGGTGCGTGCCGTCGTCAGCGACGGGGCGAGCCAACCGCGCGGAATACCGTGAATTGTTCGGGACCACCCGCGAGATCGCCGATTGATGTGACGCGGACAATCCTGCCGCCGGCGACAAGGGCGTTGGTGATCGGATCGTCGTGCGCGGCGAGCACGATGGCGCCATCGCGCGGAGCGACGGCATCGCCCAGCCGGTCGAAGATCCTGGTCTTCGCCGCCAGATCCGGCCGGCCAAACATCTTCAGATAGAAGGGCCAGTACGACGACCGCATGTAGGGGATGTCGTTGCTGACGTAGATCTCGGGGGACGCGAGTTCATCCGCCGCACCGATCGCCGACTCGATCGCGCCGCGGACGTTGCCGCCGAACCAGCTCGACGATCGCAATGGATACTCGCTGAAGTAATCACGCACGAACGGGACGAAGGCGACCATCGCCAGCAGCAACGCCGCCGCGGCCATGGGCCGCCAGCTCTTCGTCCGATCGATTGCGATGCCGGCGATCGACAGCACCGCCGCCGCGAATAACAACACCGGAGCGGATGAAGACCACTGCCCGCGCACGGCGAGCGCGAATACCGCATAGCCCACAGCGACGGCGCCGGCCACGATCGCGACGGGATTGGTCACGGGCCTCAGCGGCCAGTCCGATCGCGACCGCCAGATCGCGCGGGCGCCAAGCATCGCGAGCAGCACGGCAAATGGCAAGGTCGCCAGGTGGCGGTCAATGGTGTAGTCCTCGGTCATCAGCGTCGCCGGCACCGGTGCGATGAGCAGGCCGAACACCAGGAGGCCACCGATCACGTCGAGGCGGCGAATCACGGCAATCAGTCCGGCAGCGAGCAACAGCGCGACGGCCGGCGTGAATACGCCCGCCGCGCGAGTGGAGTTGGTCAGGTTCGAACCCCCGGTAACGAACAGATAGCCGGGACTGAAGAAGCGCCAGTAATGATTGAGGGCATCGGAGATCGTGCGCACGTTCACGGCTTCCCGCACGCGCTGCAGCGGATCGAGATTCGACGCGGACGACAGCGTCACGCCGTACTTACCAAGAAGGTCGGGCGCCGTCTCGGGCCGGGCGGCGATGACGATCAGCGCCAGCGTGACCGGTACCGCAAAGCCGCCGGCGACGCTCGCGTAACTCAGCCACGTCCGCCGCTCGCACAACAGCGACACGCCAGTCGCGATCAGCAGCATCGGCGCCAGCGCGGTGCCTGCGATGTAACTGAACGACGCCAGCCCGAGACACAAGCCGGCGCCGAACAAGTCGCGGTGGGACCCATTCTGCTGATGACGCAACAGCAGCAGCAGCCATCCGAGGATGAACGGCAGCGGATACACATAATCCATGGCCAGCCGGCTGTGGATGAAGTGCGCCGGCGTCAGCATGAGCAGGCCCGCTGCAACGACGGCCCAGGCGAGGCTCGACGTGATGCGCCGTGCCACGAAAAACATCAACACGACGTTGAGCGTGGCCACCAGTACGGCCGGCAGGCGGATCGCCGCATCGGAGAGCGGCACGACTTCGAGCACGACCGCGCTCCAATAGACCGCCATGGGTTGGTACCAGTTGGCGGTGTTCTCGAGTTGGAAGTAGACCGGCAGGAAATGACCGTTCATGTCCCGCGCCGTCGTGGCAATCGAATGCGCCTGCAGTCCGAAGAACACCTCGTCGTAGTGAAGGTGCAGCGGCGAGTCGGCCAGCCGCCAGCCGTACAAAACGATCGTCAGCCCGGCCAGCGCCGCTGCAATGAGCGTCCCGGACGCGGCTGCCTGGCGTCGAGGCGCGGCTACGTCATCAGCGGCCACGACGTGTCTTTATCAGAAATGACGACAGCGCGAAATGGCCACTCGATCGCGAACGCAGGGTCGTCCCAGCGAACGCCGGACTCCGCGGCAGGCACCCATGGCGATGAGGCGTGGTAATACGCCTCGGTGTCGTCGGTGAGCGTCAGGTAACCGTGCGCGATGCCCTCGGGCATGTAAAGCATGCGGTGGTTGTCGGCGGTGAGTTCGACGGCGTCCCACTGCTTGAACGTCGGCGAGTCCCGGCGCAGATCGACGATCACGTCCAGCAGGGCGCCGCGGGTCGCCCTGACGATCTTGGCCTGCGCGTGCGGCGCTTTCTGGAAGTGCATCCCGCGCAGCGTGCCGCGCTTGTGATTGAAGGCGACGTTGCACTGGGCGAGCGAGGGATTCATGCCGCGCTCGCTCAGCTCGGCGGGCAGCCACGTCATCGCGAAGAAACCCCGCGCGTCGGTGATCTTCGTGATGTCGATCACCCAGGCGCCGGGAATCCGCGACGGCGTGTACTGCATTACAGCCGGAACACGTTCGGGCTGTCGATGCCCTTCAACGCGTTGCGCGTGTCGACCAGCAGCTTGAAGTTCTTCACCATCGCCGGGTAGTCGAACACCTTGTGATCGGTGACGATCACGCCGCAGTCGACGCCCTCGTGCATCTTCTTCTCGTCGACGCTCTTGAGATCGAGATGGGCGTGCTTGAATTCGGGGACGTAGGGATCCGTGTAGCTGACGGTGGCGCCGCGGTGCGCGAGCAGCTCGAGCACTTCGAGCGCCGGCGACTCGCGCAGGTCGTTGACGTCGCGCTTGTAGGCCACGCCGACGACGTGCACGCGCGAGCCGTTGAGCGACTTCCTCTGCGAGTTGAGCGCGTCGATGATGCGCTGCACGACGAACTCCGGCATCGAGCCGTTGACGACGCCGGCGAGCTCGATGAAGCGCGCCTCGAAGTTGTACTGGCGCGCCTTCCACGACAGGTAGAACGGATCGATCGGAATGCAGTGGCCGCCGAGGCCCGGGCCCGGATAGAACGGCATGAAGCCGAACGGCTTGGTCTTGGCCGCGTCGATCACTTCCCACACGTCGAGGCCCATGCGATGGCACATCATCGCCAGCTCGTTGACCAGGCCGATGTTGACGGCGCGGAAGGTGTTCTCGAGCAGCTTCACCATTTCGGCGACGCTCGGCGAGCTCACCGGAATGACGGTGTCCATCACCTGCGAGTAGAACGCCACCGCACACCTGGTGCTGTCTTCGTTGATGCCGCCGACGACCTTCGGAATGTTCTTGGTCTGGTACTGCGGATTGCCCGGGTCGACACGCTCGGGAGAGAAGGCGAGGTAAAAATCGATGCCGGGCTTGAAACCCTTCGCGGCCAGCGTCGGCTGCACCACTTCCACCGTCGTTCCGGGATACGTCGTCGATTCGAGGATGATCAGCTGGCCCTTGCGCAAAACCGCGGCCACCGCCTCGACGGCCTGGACCACGTAAGTCATGTCCGGGTCCTTGGTCTTGCGCAGCGGCGTCGGCACGCAGATGTCGATGATGTCGGTGTCGCCGAGACGCTTTGGATCCGTCGTCGCGACGAACTTGCCGCTCTTGACGACTTCGGCGAGGTGCGCCGACGACACGTCGGGGATGTAGCTGCGGCCGGCCATCAGCTCCTTGACCTTGCGCTCGTCGACGTCGTAGCCGACGACGCCGAAGCCGGCGCGCGCGAATTCCACCGCCAGCGGCAGGCCGACGTAGCCGAGGCCGATCACGCCCAACCTCGCCTGCTTGTTTTCGATCCTCTTTAACAATTCCATTCGTCTGTTATCCGCGATAGAAGGTCCGAATTGCGTCGACGACCGCCGCCTGCTGCGCCTCGCTCAGTTCCGGGTAAATCGGCAGCGCGAGCGAATCGTTCGCCTGCGCTTCAGCCACGGGAAAGGCGCCGGGCCGGTAGCCGAGATCCTTGAAGCATTCCTGCAAGTGAAATGGAACGGGATAGTAGATTTCCGTGCCGATGCCCGCGGCATCGAGATGCGCCTTGAGCGCGTCGCGCCGGGGCGCGCGAATCACGAACTGGTTATAGATGTGCGTGCGATTCGGCGCCTCGACCGGCAGCGAGATCTCGCCGACCGCGGCGTCCGCGAACAGCGCGCGATAGCGCGCGGCATTGCGCTGACGGCCGGCGGTCCAGCCGGCAAGATGCGGCAGCTTCACGCGCAGCACGGCCGCCTGCACGGCATCGATCCGGAAGTTGGCGCCGACAATGTGATGGTAGTACTTCGGCTCCATTCCGTGCGTGCGCAGCAACCGCAGTTTTTTCGCCACCGCGGCGTCGGTGGCGCTGACGAACCCGGCGTCGCCGAACGCGCCGAGATTCTTGCTCGGGAAAAACGAAAAGGCGCCGATCGCGCCGATCGTGCCGATCGCCTGGCCGCGATACGTGCAGCCGATCGCCTGCGCGGCGTCTTCGATCACCGTGATGCCGCGCGCGTTGGCGGCCTCCATGATCGGCGTCATTTCGGCCGGCTGTCCGAAAAGATGCACCGGGATAATCGCCCTGGTGCGCGGCGTGATCGCCGCGATCGCGGCCGTGGTGTCGATGTTGAACGTGTCCGGCTCGCTGTCGACGAGCACGGGCTTGGCGCCGACGCGGACCACGCAACCGGCGGTCGCGAAAAATGAATACGTCGGCGTGATCACTTCGTCGCCGGGGCCGATGTCCATCGCCATCAGTGCGGCGAGCACCGCGTCGGTGCCGGACGAAAGGCCAATCGCGTGAGGATACCCGAGCGTGTCGCAGAGCTCGCGCTCCAACCCTTCGACTTCAGGTCCGCCGATGTACCGCTGGCTGTCGCAGACACGCGTCACCGCGTCGAGCAACACCTGGCGAAGGGGCGTGTACTGTGCCTTGAGGTCGAGCAGAGGAACTGTCACAAACCATCAATGGTATCAGAATCGTGGGCGACGCGGCTCCACACGTGCAGGAGGATCAACAACCCCAGCAACGGGAAGCCGAAATACTGGTAGCCCTCGGCCGGCAGCAGATGCTCGAAACTGGTGAAGCGCAGGATCGGATCGATGCCGATCGCCCGCGCGAACAGCCCTCGCGGAAGGACGTTGCCGACCAGGAGCACGGCCATCGCAAACTTGACCCACAGCCATTTGTCGGCGCGGACCATGCAGCCGGCCAGGACGTAGCTGAAGGCGCCAAGCGCCAGCACCATGTAGTCCTGCGAGATTTGCGGCGCGAGGATCAGCATCATGATCGCGACCAGCGCCCATTCCCAGTGCAGCCGATCGAACCATCGCATCGAGCGATGCGCAGCCAGCTGCATGACCAGCCAGGCCACCGCAGCCGTTTCCGCCAGGAGTCCGGCCGCTCTAGCAAACGGATGCAGGTCGGGCGGAACGACGGCGAAGTAGCCAACCTGGTAGGCTGCCGTGCGTCCTGGCTGCTCGAGAAAACCGAAGGCCTTGAACGCCAGCCCACGGATCGACACGTTCTCGTGCCAGACGCCCTCGCGCCATCCGAAGCTCTCGCCGCCAAGCGAGGCCCGCGCGATCATCGGGACGTAGCCGAGTCCCATGGCGTCGCCGTACAGCAGTTGTGCGATGCCGATGATTCCCGCAAACGCGATGAGCGCATACACGAATGCCCGCCGATCACGCAGCAGCAGGTACGGGAAGAACACCAGCGGCAGCATCTTGGTGAGAGCCGCGGCGGCGATCGCCCAGGCGGCGGTCCATCGCCGGTGCTCGAGGAGGGCGGCGCCGCCGACCGCGATGAAGGCGAGCTCCCACAACTCGACGTTCTTCACCGCCAGCACGCCGTAGAGCGGACTGAAGTTGGCCCACAAGAACAGCAGCGCCGGCGTCATCAACGCCGGCAGCGCCATGCCCCTCATCTCCGCCCAACGGCGAATGGCTCGCCGTGTCGCGGTGAATGCCACGGCAATCGCCACGACGTCCAACGCGTAGGCGTACCAGGCCAGCAGATCCGGACGAGCAAGCGTGACTCGATAGACGGGATGGAACAGCGCGAGGAACACCGGCCCGTACTGACGCGGGTGATCGACCGTGGCCGCACCGGCGGTGAACAGACGATAGAGCGGCTGCAATTCCTCGATGACCTGGCCGGTCGCCGGCACACGCAGCGGCTGGATGATTCCGGACACCACAATGTGAACCACCGAATAGGCCGCCGCCAGGACGATCGCGGTTGTGATCAGGCGCGGGTGACGGCGAAGCCAGTGATCCAAGAAGGCCGGCGGTCATGATACCCGTCGATCGATGACCGCGACAACCGCCGCTTGTATATTGGTGACATGGTGCGTGTTGATGTCGCGGTCATTGGCGGCGGAGTGACCGGGCTGGCGTCGGCGCTGTCGATCGCGAAACGCGGCGCGAGCGTCTGCGTGCTGGAACGCGAGCCGCGCACCGGCCGCGCCACCAGCACTCATAACAGCGGCGTGATCCACGCCGGTCTCTATTATCCAACCGGATCATTGAAGGCCAGGCTCTGTGTCGACGGACGCGATCGCCTCTACGAATTCTGCGCCGCGCATCGCGTGCCGCACGAACGCTGCGGCAAGCTGATCATCGCGGCCGATCATGCTGAAGCCGGCGCACTCGAGCTGCTGCGACAGAACGCGCATGCGAACGGCGTCACCTCTGTCGACTTTGTCGACGAGAGTTTCATCAAGGCCAGGGAACCCAACGTCCGCGCCGTCGCCGCACTGTGGTCGGCAGACACCGGCATCGTCGAAGCCGAAGCCCTCGTCAAGACGCTCGAGCACCTGTGCCGTGAACAGGACGTCGCCATCGTCGTCGGCAGCCCGCTCACCGGCGCCGCGGCGCACCCTGACGGGATCGAGCTGGCCACGCCTCACGAACGATTCAGTGCCGGCACCGTGATCAACGCCGCGGGACTGTATGCCGACACGACGTCGGCGATGCTCGGCGGCATGCCGTTCCACATCTATCCATGCCGCGGTGAGTATGCCGAATTGAAGCCGTCGCGGCGCTCGATGGTGAATGGACTCGTATATCCGCTGCCGCACGCCTCGGGAGCGGGACTCGGTGTCCATCTTGCCAGGACGACGTGGGGATCGGTGACGCTCGGGCCGACGATTCATTACCAGGAATCGAAGGACGATTACGAGGGCGGCAGGATCCCGCTCGAGGATTTTGTCGAGCCCGCCCGGCACCTGCTGCCGTGGGTGACGCTTGCCGATCTGCAGCCGGGCGGCAGCGGCATCCGCGCGAAGCTGCATGGTCCCGACCGGAAGTTTGCAGATTTCCTCATCCAGCGCGACGACGTCAATTCACGGGTGATTCAGGCGGCGGGGATCGATTCACCGGGCCTGACTTCCTGCCTCGCGATCGGTCACCGCGTCGCGGACCTCTGGTCAGGCCGCCCCACCTAAGCACATACGAAGCAACACTCTGCGCGGTATCATGCAGCGTGCCTCTGTTGGGATGGGCCGTTGCGGCCGGCATCACCATCGGCGTTCTCTTCGCGGCCTCACCGCTCTTGATCGTGACGATTGCCGGCGCGGCGGCATTGATCGTGTTCGCCGGCCGCGACCTGGCGGCTGACGAGCGGCGGCGGATCATCTCGATCCTCGGCGCCGCGCTCGCGGTGCGCTTCCTCCTCATCGGCGTGATGCTCGTCATCAACATTCCCCACTTGAGCGATTTGGGGATTGGCGGGCTGCGCGGTGACGATGCGTATTACCTGGGACGGGCGATTCGAGCGCGGGACATCATCCTCGAACTCACACGGGGCCGGTATGACTTCTTCGTGGTGTTCGATGAATACGGACGCACGAGCTATCTGCAGCTGTTGACGTTCCTGCAGGTGATCTTCGGCCCAACGCCGTACAGCATGCGCGCGTTCAATTCGCTGCTGTTCGTGACGGCGAGCTATCTGCTGTTCCGGCTGTCCAGACCAGGTCTGGGCGCCACCGCAACCAGCGTGGCGCTGCTCGTCTTGCTGTTCCTGCCGTCGCTGCTCGCATCATCGATATCGACATCAAAGGAACCCCTGTATTTCCTGATCACGGCGGTGCTGCTGACCTCGGCCGTTGCGGCGATTCGTCGTCCGGGCCTGACCGCGAAGCTGTGGCCGATTGCCGTCGGAGCCTTCTGCCTGTGGATGCTCGACGATCTGCGACGCGGCGCTTTGGCGCTCAGCCTCTCGGGCCTGGCGCTGGCCGCGATCGCCCGGGTCATGTTCGCGACGCCACGACGGGCTGTTGCCGGGATCACCGCAGCGCTGGCGGCATCCGTCATCTTGTGGACACAGCCGGCGATCCAGCAGCGTGTTCTCGACGCGACGGCGAGTGCCGCGAAAATGCACGCCGGGCACGTCTTCACCTCCGGTCACGCCTACAAGTTGCTGGACGAAGGGTTCTACATGCATCCCGGCACGCCGGCGGCATGGCAGCTCGAGTTCACCGAGCGGCAGGCAGGCCGCTTCCTGGCTCGAGCGGCAGTCAGTTTCGTTGTCACGCCGCTGCCCTGGGAAATGGTGTCGCGCAGCGAGCTGGTGTTCTTCCCCGAACATCTGGTGTGGCTGGTGATGGTCCTGCTCATCCCGATTGGCGTGGTGGTCGGCTGGCACCGGGATCCAACCATCACCGCGTGCCTGATTGGTTTCGCATTACCGACGGCCGCGGTACTCGCCGTCACGACGGGCAACGTCGGCACACTGCTGCGGCTGCGCGGCCTCGTGACGCCGTACGTGGTGTGGTTCGCCGTGCTTGGCGCGCTCGGCGTCGCGGAATGGCTGCTGTCCCGATCGGCGTCGCCAGGCATCAGGCGTTTAGAGGCGGTCTCATGAGCGTGACCGGCAAGGACGACAGGTTGTTGCGGCGGTTCAATCTCATCGACGCTGCCGTGGTCGCCTTCATCGTGCTGTTGATTCCGATCGGATATGCGACGCTCCTGTTGTTCCGGCCGGATCGGCCGTCGATCGAGAGCGTCACGCGCGTCCCACTCGGCAACGAAGAGGGTCGGGTATCGGGCGGCACGCCGCTGACGGCGAAGCTGAAAGTGAAAGGCAGCGGATTCAACCCGTTGCTGCGCGCGAGAATCGATGAGATCGACGCCGTGGGCCTGGTGTTCGAGAATCCGAATTCGCTGGACGTGATCGTCGGCGTGATTCCACCCGGCAAGCACGACCTGGTGCTGTATGACGGCGTGCAGGAAGTCGCGCGCGCGCGAGGCGCGGTTGAGACGCAAGCCGCGGATGGCCCGTCGGTGCGTGCCTACGGGTGGGTGACCGATCTCCCGCGCGCCGACGCGGACGCC
>Ga0207708_10001270_pt1 | contig 19007 bp, 19 predicted proteins | sample KBSK5101metaG_FD_184340 | JGI IMG/M metagenome (GOLD analysis project Ga0207708, IMG submission 184340) | Corn, switchgrass and miscanthus rhizosphere microbial communities from Kellogg Biological Station, Michigan, USA - KBS K5-10-1 metaG... | ecosystem: Host-associated > Plants > Roots >...
CGCCGGCGTGCGGTCTGTGACCCACACGCGTGCCGCGCTGTAACCGGGGCGTGCCGGATCGGTGAGCACGTCGCGCACGGGCGCATCGCAAATCGCCCTCGATTTTTCGTTTTCGTCGACGCAGACGATGCGCCGCACGGGTTTTTCGTTTGCGCTCATTGCATCAATCCCGGTACTTCCCGCCCATCATCACGAAGGCCATCAGGCTGCCTTGATTGGGATTGCACCAGCCGTGCCAGTTGCCCAGCTGGACCACCACGTCGCCGGGATTCATTACGTATTGACCGTCGTCCAGCAAGAGCACGCGCTCGCCCTCGAGGAGGATGCCGTAATCAACGGTTTCCGATTTATGCACAGGTGACGAGAATGCATTGGCACCGCCTTTGTCCCACGTGCCACCCGGACGCTGGCGGGGCTCGTGCAGCGGCACTGCGGTCTTGTCTTTGGCGAGATCGTAACCCGGCGGTTTCGCCGGCGACTGCACGATGCGCAGGTGCCCGCCGTGTTCGGGCGGCTCGAAGCTGAACGGCAGATTGCCGTCGTCGCGCGTGCCGGACAGCGGCGCCGGAGATTCCTCGTACACCCAGACATCGGTCATGCCGGTGCCGGGGCGGATCGCGCCGGGGTTTACATTCGGCGCCGCGCTGTCATAGACGACGCACGAGCGCCCTTGCGCATCGCAGCCGGTGACGACGCGGCGGATAGGTTTTAACTTTATCGACATTGTCGCGCTCCGAATTATTCTTGAACGGCTCAATCGTTGATTATAATCACCCGCTCGCGCGCAAAAGTCCGAAAAAAGGTTTTTTCGGCGCGATTTATTACGTTGATTGTATGGCAATCAGTTTTGTAGGGGAGATCCCGTAATGGCAAAAATGAGCGGCTCGCGATTGTTCGCCGAAGTCATCCATGGCTACGGCGTCACGCATGTGTTTTACGTTCCGACGATACTCATGCGCGCGCTCGCGGAAATGGATGATTTCAAGATCCACAAAATCATGACGCACGGCGAAAAGGCCGCGGCTTATATGGCCGACGGTTACGCGCGCGCAAGCGGCAAGCCCGGCGTCTGCATGGCGCAGCAGATCGGCGCCTCGAATCTCGCGGCGGGTTTGCGCGACGGCTTCATGGCATGCTCGCCGATGATTGCGATCAGCGGCGGCTCCGTGCCGGGGTCGCGCTATCGCCACGCTTACCAGGAAGTCGAAGATTTCAATCAGTTCGACGCCGTGACCAAGTTCAGCGCGCAGGTCGACGACGTGAAGCGGCTGCCCGATTTGATGCGCCAGGCATTTCGCGCGGCGACGACCGGTGCGCCGGGCCCCGCGCACCTGCGCTTGAGCGGATTGCACGGCGGAGCAATCGGCGACGCCGAAGCGGAGCTCGCGCCGCTCGTCGAAGAGCGATTCAAGCAGGTGCCGGCGTTCCGGCCCGAGCCCGAGCCGTCGCGCGTGCGCGAAGCGCTCGCGGTGCTCGCGAAAGCGCAGCGGCCGATGATCGTGGCGGGCGGCGGCGTCGTTTCATCGGGCGCGCAGGCCGAGCTCGTCGAATTCGCCGAGAAGCTGCAGATACCGGTCACTACGTCGCTCAATGCGAAGGCGGCAATGCTCGACAGAAATCCGCTCAACGTTGGCGTAGCAGGCGTGTATTCGCGCAGCTGCGCGAACAAGGCACTCGCGGAAGCCGATCTCGTGTTTTTCATCGGCAGCCACACCGGCGGGCAGTTGACGACGAGCTGGAAAGTGCCGGAGCCGGGCGTCACCGTAATTCAGCTCGACATCGATCCTGAAGAACTCGGGCGCAATTATCCGAATGCAGTTTCGCTGATCGGCGACGCCAAAGTGACATTGCGTCAACTGATCGATGCGGCAGGCAAGCCGGCAGCGGGCGCGCAAGCATGGTTGAGCCGGGTGCAGGCGCTGGTCGCCGAATGGCGCGCGGTGGCCGAACCGCTGATGACTTCAAATGCAGTGCCGATGCGGCCCGAGCGCGTGTGCCGCGAGATTTCCGAGGCGCTGCCGGCGGATGGCGTCGTCGTGTCCGATACCGGCCACTCGGGCATGTGGACCGGGCAGATGATTGAATTCAGCAGTCCGCGCCAGGGTTTCGTGCGCTGTGCCGGCTCGCTCGGCTGGGGCCTGCCCGGTGCGATCGGCGTGAAGTGTGCATTACCGAATCGCGCGGTCGTATGCTTCACCGGCGACGGCGGAGCGTACTACCACCTCGCCGAACTCGAAACCGCCGCGCGCTACGGCATCAATCTCGTCGTCGTCGTCAACAACAACAGTTCGCTCAATCAGGAGATTCCGCTGGTGAATGCCGCCTACAAGGGCAAGGATATGGAGCGCTCGGGAGACATCTGGCGCTTCCAGAAATCCGTCGACTTCGCGAAATTGGGCGAAGCGCTCGGCTGCGCGGCTTTCCGCATCGACAAGCCGGGTCAGTTGAAGGAATTGCTGCCGAAAGCGTTTGCCATGAACCGTCCGGTCGTGATTGACGTAGTCACGGAGGAAAACGCGCTTGCTGAAAAAGCCTGGGCACCCGGAGGTGTGGGTGGACACTGATCTCATCGCGCCGGGTTTCGAGCGGGTCGTCGATCGCGATCCGCCGCTCGACAGCATCGCGCAGGGCCTGACCTTCGGCGAAGGTCCCGTGTGGGACAAGCGTACCGGTCAGCTGTACTGGGTTGACATCATCGGCAACACCATCTGGAAATGGAAGCCGGGCGTCGGGCGCGAAGTCGTGCTGCGTCCCTCGGGGCACGCGAACGGCATGACGTTCGACAAGGAAGGACGGCTGACAGTCGCCGGCTGGTGCAGCCGCACGATTTACCGCTTCGAGCACGACGGAACGATTACGACGATCGCGTCGAAATATCAGGACAAGAAGTTCAACAGCCCGAACGACATCGTCGTGCATTCGGATGGCTCCACGTACTGGACGGATTCAGCGGGCGGGCTCGTGATTCCAGGCATGGTCGCGCAGGACGTGCAGCGTTATCTCGACATGATGGGCGTGTTCCGACTGACGCCTGACGGCAAGGAAGTGCAGCTCGTGATCGCCGATTGCACGTATCCGAACGGCCTCGCGTTTTCGCCCGACGAAAAAATTCTATACGTGAACGACACGCGTCTCGCGCTGATCCGCGCGTTCGATGTGAATCCGGACGGCAGCGTCGGGCCCGGCCGCATCTTTCACAAGCTGACCGGCACCGAGGATGGCGTCGCCGACGGCATGAAGTGCGACGTCGAAGGCAATGTGTATTGCACCGGCCCCGGCGGCGTGCATGTGATCGCGCCCGACGGCCGGCTGCTGGGGCGGCTCAAAATCCCCGGCCATTGCACCAACATGGGCTTCGGCGACGACGACTGGAAGTCGCTCTACGTAACGACCTTCAAACAGGTCTACCGCACCCGGGTCAAAGTGCCCGGCGTGGCGGTGTGGTAAGGGGGCCCGCGATGAACTTGAATTTCGAACGGGTTGCCGGTCCTTACCAGGGGGCGATGGGCGGGCTCGCCTGGGACGGCGCGCGCATGCTGTTCGCGACCGTTGACGAAGGTTTTATCCGCAGTTTCGATCCGGCGACGCGCGCAACCGGCGAGTACCGCAAGTTTGCCAACCGCATCAATGGGCTTGCATTCGCGCCCGACGGCAGGCTGTTCGCCTGCCAGGACGGCGGGCGCCGCGTGATTCAGTTTCTCGCCGACGGCACTGCGGCCGTGACGGCTACCCGGCTGGACGGCGCGGTTCACAACCACCCGTCGGATCTCGTAATCGATCGTGCGGGACGCGTGTGGTTCTCAGATCCGTACAGCAAGGTGCTTGCGTTCGGTCCGCAGATTTTTCCGGCGCTCGACCATGCGTCGGTATTGCGGCTCGAGCTCGACGAGCGCCACGCGTGGAAAATCAGGCGCGTCACTCACGACACCTTTGCCCCTCGCGCCGTGCAATTGTCGCCCGATGAAAAAACGCTGTATGTGGCGGAAGGCGAAATCGGCCGCAAAGGACCGCGCGAACTGCGCGCCTATGCCGTGCGCGACGACGGGTCGGTCGGCCCGTACACCGTGCTGCATGCATTCGGCGCGGATCATAGAGGCGAGCATCGCGGGATCGAAGGCCTGTGCCTCGATAGCGACGGCAACCTCGTCGCGTGCGGCGGCTCGCCCGGGGCGGGGCCAGGCCCGATGCTTTATGTGTTCGCACCCGACGGCGCGGTAATCGACGCGCACCGCCTGCCGGGCGGCGCGCCGATGCGCTGCGCGTTCGGCGACGCGCAACTCGACAGCCTCTACGTGACGAGCGGCGATGGCTGCGTCTACCGCGCGCAAAGCACGGGGCGGCACGGTTTCAAGCGCTGGTAGTTTCAACGGAGGGCGGCGTCATGACGTTCGATCTACGCTGGCTTGCGGCGGCATTCATCGCGTGCGCGGGAACGCCTGCCATCGCGCAGGAATTTCCCGCGCGGCCGATTCGCGTGATCGTCGGGCCGGGCCCGGACATCGTCGCGCGCATCATCGGCCAGAAATTCACCGAAGCGTGGGGCCAGCAGATCGTCATCGATCCGCGGCCCGCGGCCGGCGGCGCAGTGGCCGCCGAGGCGGTGGCGAAAGCGGCGCCCGACGGCTACACGCTGCTGCTGTCGAGCGCGTCGTACCCGATCAACGCTGCGCTGCAGATCGGCACCACCGACGTCATCAAGGATTTCTCGGCGGTCGCATTGGCCGCGTCGGCGCCTTTCATCCTGATGGTGCATCCCTCGCTGCCGGTCAAGTCGATGGCCGAGCTGGTTGCCCTCGCGAAAAAGCGCCCGGGCCAAATCAATTACGCATCGTCGGGCAACGGCACCCCGCCGCATCTCGCCGCTGAAATGTTTAAAGTGGCGGCCGGCATTGCTATCGTGCACGTGCCTTACAAGGGAGCAGGCCAGGCGATGATCGATCTCGTCGGCGGCCAGGTGCAGATGGCGTTCGCGATCGTATCCGCCGCGCTGCCACAGGTGCAGGCCGGCAAGGTGCGCGCGCTCGGCATTACCAGCCTGCAGACTTCACCGCTCGCGCCGGATTTGCCGACATTGAGCCAACTCGGCCTCGCCGGGTTCGACGTCCGGGGCTGGAACGGTTTTGTCGCGCCGGCGGGTACGCCGCGCGCCGTCGTCGCCAGGATTAACGCCGAGGCGATGCGCGCGCTGAAACAGCCGGAGATCGTGCAGCGGCTCAAAACCGCAGGTTACGAGGCTGCGGCCGAAAATTCGCCCGAGCAATTCGCCGACTTCATCAAGTCGGAGCTCGCGAAGTGGACCAGGGTGGTCAAAGAATCCGGCGCTAAGGTTGATTAGCCTGGGCCATTAGCCTAAGCCTTTTGGCGTCCCCGCACCGTGCCGGGCGTTGCTACAATAAGCCATGGACACACCGCAACCTGCTTCCGTTACCCAGGAAGACATCCACGCCTGGCTGACGGAAATCCGCGATCTGAAGAACACGGTGGCGGCGCTGCGCAACGCGCTCGAGCAGGAGCTCGACGACAAGAAAAAAAGCGTGCAGGAAGCGCTGACGGCAAGCAGCACCGAGATCGCGCAGCTCAAATCCACGGCAGCCGCTTTGCGCGAGGCGTTGGAGCAGGCGCGCATCGACCGCGACAAAGCAGTGCAGGACGCCATCGTGACGGCGAACCATGAAATCGTGCAGCTGCGGTCGGCGGCGTCGGCACTGCGCGATGCACTCGAGCTCGAACGTCAGGATAAGGAGCGCAGCGTGCAGGATGCGCTGCGCGCCGCGCATGACGAAATTAAGCAGCTGAAGGCGACGGTCGCGACGCTGCGCGACCAGCTCGAAGCCACGCGCGCGGCGAGCTGACATGGGCAAGATCGTGACATTGAAACATTCGGGGAATGGCGGCGGCCCCCGGTCGGCGGCAGCGAAACATTCCAACAACGGCGGCGGTGCCAAGCCGGCCGTTTCGACGATGGTCGCCGAAGCGCGCAAAAAACTCGTGGCGTCGGCCGGGAAGGCAGCGCGTTCAGGCAATTCCGGTTCGAACGCGACCCGCGACCGCCGCCTGCGTTTCGCCGAGCTGCTGCTCGGCATCTCGCAAAAAATGTCGGGCATGGAAACGCTCGACGACGTATTGAATGGATTGGTCGAAGTCACGACGCGCGAACTGAATGCGGAACGCGGCACGCTGTTCCTGAACGATCCCGAGACGAGCGAGCTCTACTCGCGTGTTGCCCAGGGTAATTTTCACCGCGAGATCCGCCTGCTCAATAACAGCGGCATTGCCGGCCACGTGTTCACGACGGGCGACGGCATCATCATCGACGACGCCTACGCCGACGCGCGCTTCAACCGCACGATCGACGAGCAGACCGGCTTCATCACGCGCAGTATCCTGTGCGTGCCGATCAAAACCGCGAAAGGCGAAATCATCGGCGTCGCGCAGGTGCTCAACAAGCAGAAGGGTGCGTTCAACAAGAGCGACATGAGGCTGTTGGTCGCGATGACGACGCAGGGCACGCTGGCGCTCCAAAGTGCGCAGTTCATCGAGCGCATGAAAGCGATCCGCAAGCAGGAGCTCGAGTTCCTCGACATCGTGTCGGAGGTTACGTCCGATATCAAGATCGGGTCGCTCTTGCAAAAGGTCATGAGCGAGGCGACGCGCATGCTGAACGCCGAGCGCTCCACGCTGTTCCTGAACGACGAGAAGGCCGGCCAGCTGTGGTCGGAAGTCGGGCAGGGGCTCGAAGCGATGCAGATCCGGCTGCCTAACCACGTGGGGATTGCCGGCGCCGTCTTCACGTCCGGCAAGACAATCAACATTCCGTACGCGTACGCGGATCTGCGCTTCAACCCGGCGTTCGACAAGAAGACCGGGTATTTCACGCGCTCCATCCTGTGCGTGCCCATCGTCAACCAGCGCGGCAGGATTATCGGCGTAACCCAGGTGCTCAATAAGCGCGGCGGGCCGTTCACCAGCGAAGACGAGTCGCGGTTGAAGGCGTTTACCGCGCAGATTTCGATCGCGCTCGAAAACGCGAAACTGTTCGCCGACGTGCAGAACATGAAGAACTACAACGAGAGCATGCTCGAATCGATGTCGAGCGGCGTGCTGACCCTCGACGAAACCGAAAAGATCGTGACGTGCAACGCGGCGGGCCTGCGCATCCTGCGCGCCGGGCCTGCGGGCATCATCAACCGGGCGGCGCAGGAATTTTTCAACGGGCCGAATGCGTGGGTGCTCGACAAGTTGAAGCGCGTCGGTGAGACCCAGCAGCTCGAGCTCACGATGGACGCGGAAATGGAGTTCGCGGGCGAGCAGCGCTCGGTCAACGTTACCGTGATGCCGCTGATCAGCGTCGAGCAGAAGCGGCTGGGCTCGATGATCATGATCGAGGACATCTCGAGCGAGAAGCGCATGAAGTCCACGATGTCGCGTTACATGGACCCGTCGATCGCCGACCAGCTGCTGGCGGCGGGCGCCGAAATTCTCGGCGGCAAGAGCGTCACCGCGACCGTGCTGTTCTCGGACATCCGCGGCTTCACCACGCTTACCGAGGAGCTCGGGCCGCACGCGACGGTGAGCATGCTGAACGAGTACTTCGAAATCATGGTCGAGTGCATTCAGAAGGAAGGCGGGATGCTCGACAAGTTCATCGGCGACGCCATGATGGCCGCGTTCGGCATCCCGGTCGGGCATGCCGACGACGAGGATCGCGCGGTGCGCGCGGCAGTCGCGATGATCAAGAGCCTCGCCGCCTGGAACGTGACGCGCGTCAGCGAAGGCAAGAAGCCGGTCAACATCGGCATCGGCCTCAATACCGACGTCGTCGTGTCGGGCAACATCGGCTCGAAGAAGCGCATGGATTTCACCATCATCGGCGACGGCGTGAACCTCGCAGCGCGCCTGGAGTCCGCGTGCAAGCAGTATGCGGCGCGTATCCTGATCAGCGAATTCACGTACAAGAAGCTGCGCGGCACTTACCGCACGCGCGAGATCGATCTCGTCGTGGTCAAGGGTAAAACCAAGCCGGTCGCGGTTCACGAAGTGCTCGATTATCACGACGACGCGTCGTTCCCGAACCTGATGGACGTCGTCAATCAGTTCAAGGACGGGCTGGCCAAATACCGCGCCGGCAAGTGGGACGCGGCGATCGCCGCATTTCGCAAGGGGCTGCGCCTGAATCCGCATGACACGTTGTCGAAGATTTACATCGACCGCTGCGAAAAGTTGAAACTCAACCCGCCCCAGGGTGAATGGGACGGAGTCTGGGTGATGGAAGACAAATAGGGGCAAGAGCGGACGCGCGGCGCCGGCTTGCCCCACCGCGATGGACCAGACACGTGGTGCCGCTCGTCGCGGCGACGTGTAGCGACTTTTTCCCTCGATTTCGCGGAAGGCTCGCACTAACCTCGTGGTTTTTGGAGAGGAGACTCAAATGACTTTTTACGTCGAGGCTTACAGCAAGGCAGACAGCGCCGAAAAAGCATTGCGGCACGTTGGCGACTTCGATACGCTCGAGGCGGCAATTGCGGCGTCCAAGCGCACGATCGACAGCGCGCTGCTTCGCGAGCACACCGCCGGCATGACGGGCGTGGAGCTGTTCGCGAAGTTTCAGGCGTACGGCGAATTGCCGTGCATATTCCGCAACGAAGACAAAACGCTGAGCGGCCTGGGCTTCAATGCGCTCATCTACGCGAAGCAGCGCGCGGCGGAGTTGTGCGGCAAGTAGCAGGCGCGTTTTTTATTGTTAATTTTCAGAACGTATACGAGGACCTATGACCACCGCAGCGCAAACCCTGGCCGAATTCGCAACCGAACTTCAATATGACCGCATACCGGGCGACGTCATCGAGCGCGCGAAGGCGTGCGTGATCGACACGGTCGGGGCCTGCACGTATGGATCGACGCTGCCGTGGAGCAAGATCGTCATCGGTTACGCTGAACAGTACGGCCGCGGCGGCCAGAGCACCATACTCGGCACCGCGCAAAAAGTGCATGCGCCGCTCGCGGCGCTGGCCAACGGCGCGCTTGCGCATGCGTTCGAAATGGACTGCCTGGTGCAGCCGAGCGCGGGCGTGCATCCGGGCGCCTCGCTGACCGCACCGGGACTCGCGATTGCGCAGGAGGTCGGCGCCAGCGGCAGGGATTTCATCACGGCCGTGGTGGCGGGCGGCGAGGTGATGCATCGCATCGGCGACGCGTCGAAACAGTCGACCGAGCACATCGGCTTTCACGCGCCGGGCGTAACGGGTGCATTCGGCGGCGCGGTGATTGCCGGCCGCCTGCTTAAACTCAGCAAGGACGAGATGACGATGGCGCTCGGCATTGCCGGCTCGCTGGGCTGCGGCCTGCTCGAGTTTTCCAAGTCGGGTGGCGGCATGGTCAAGCGGCTGCATCTCGGGCGCGCGGCGGAATCCGGCGTGCTGGCGGCGACCCTCGCCAAGAACGGCTTCAGCGGCCCGGCCACCGTGCTCGAAGGCAAGTTCGGCTATATGCACGTGTTCTGTCACGAGGGCGACCCGGCGCGCCTGACCGCCGGCCTCGGTGAGTCATGGAAACTGCTCACGCTGGCGTTGAAGCGCTACGCGTGCCACGTCACCTCGCACGTGCCGGTCACCGCTGCGCTCGAGCTGCAGGAAAAGCACAAGATACAGGGCGACGACGTGGCGGCGATTACGATCGAAGGCAGCGAGAAGATGTTCAGCCATCACAACATCCTCGAGCCGCAGGACATGACGATGGCGCAGTACAGCGCCCCGTTCAACGTGGCGCTATCCTTTTATCGCAATCCGCGCGAGCCCGATTCTTTTTCCGAAGCGGCGCGCAACGATCCGAAAATTCGCGCACTGTGCCGCAACGTGAAAGTCGTCGTGCGCAAAGACCCGGTGAAGAACAATCCGCTCGCGAGCCGGGTGACGGTGAAGCTGAAGGACGGCCGCGAGCTCACCTGCGACCTGCCGCATTTTCCGGGCATGCCGCAACAGCCGCTGAACCATGCTCAACTGCACGAGAAGTTCACCACCATCACCAAAGGGGTGCTCGGCGCGCGCGCGGAGAAGGTCTTCTCGGACTTCAGCGCGATCGAGAAGGTCGCGAACATGCGCGAGGTAATTTAGGCGACATTGCGGTCAGTCTTCCCTGACGAGCTCCAGCAGGATCTGCGCGTTACGCGCGCCTTCGACGACGTCGACTTCGGGCTTGCTGCGCTGATGTATGGCCTGCACGAAGTCGTCGAGCATGCCTGCAAACGGATTGACGACGGGGAAGGCCAACTCGCCGTCGCTGGTCCAGATGCGGCCGGCGGCTTCGCGGCCGAAGGTATTTTCGCAAATCGCCCAACCTTTTGAGCCATAGATTTCGAGCCGGCTCGGCGCATCGAACAGCACCGACGCGCAGATTTCCGCGGTCGCGCCGCCTTCGAACTTGAATACCGCCACAGCCGTCTCGTCGTGCGCGCCTTTCCACTTCTCGCGCGCAATCACGCTTTCAATTTGCGTCATTTCGCCCTGCGCCGGCTGTAGAACCCAACGACAGAGATCGACGAGATGGGTGCCCATGGCCCCGAGGCTCCACCAGCGGCCAACTTCGGGCGACGCGCGCCAGTTGCTCGAATCGCGATGCTGCTCCGTCCATAAAGCCCGCACGTGATGGATGTCGCCGAATTTGCCGGCGCGCACGGCGTTTATCACGGTGCGGTGCCCCGCGTGCCAATGCAGCCGATAGCACAGCGCCAGGATAATTTTCGACTGAGCACAGCTTTCCAGAATCCGTGCGATGCCATTGGCGTCAGTCGCCAGCGGCTTTTCAAGGAGCACATGCTTGCCGGCTTTCGCTGCCGCCACGGTTTGCTCCGAATGCAGTTTGTCCGGGGTGGCTACGATGACCGCATCGAGTTCCGGATCAGCAAGCAGCGACTCGAGCGAGGTATGCGCGGGAGAACTGGATTGCGCGTGGAATTGTTTGGCGAATTGTTGAGCCCGGTTTGAATCGCGGCTTAGCACGCTCCACAATTGGGCGTGCTCCGATTGCAGCAGCGCTGGAGCGTGGCCTCCGGACGCGATGCTGCCGGTGCCGAGGATCGCAATGTTAAGTTTTTTCATTTTTCAACCTGGCAATCAATCGATCTTCAACTTCGCGGCGCGCACGATCTCGGCCCACCTTTTGACGTCGCTCGCGACGAGCGACGCGAATTCTTTCGGCGTGTTGCCCAGCGGCTCGGCCCCGAGCGTTTCATAACGCTCGATCAGGTCGGGTTGTTTCACGCTGGCCACCACCGCCGCGTAAATCCGGTCGACTATCGGTTGGGGCGTCGCGGCCGGCGCAAAGATGCCGATCCACTGCGTGACGTCGAAGCCCGGCAGGCCGGATTCCGCGATCGTCGGCAACTCGGGCGCGCCGGACATGCGCTTCAGACTGGTCACCGCGAGCGCGCGCAGCTTGCCGGTCCGCACATGAGGAATCGCGGCTGGCATGGCGCTGAACATCAGGGCGACCTGACCTCCGAGCAATGCCGTGAGGGCCGGCGCGTTACCGTTATAAGGCACGTGGTTCATTTCGACTTTGGCCAACAGCTTGAACAGCTCACCCGCGAGATGCGCCGGGCTGCCGTTGCCGGCGGACGCGTAATCGATCTTGCCGGGAGCGGCCGCCGCTGCAGCGATGAGCTCGCGCACCGACTTTGCAGCGAACGAAGGGTGCACGACCAACACGTTGGCAGCGATCGCCACTACGCTGACCGCGGCAAAGTCCTTCACCGGATCATAGGGCAGCTTGAACACGCTCGCATTGATCGCATGCGAGCTGACGTTGCCCATGATCACCGTGTAGCCATCCGGAGCGGCACGCGCCACGATCTCGGCGCCGACATTGCCGCTGGCGCCTGTGCGGTTGTCGATGATGACGTTTTGCCCGAGCTGTTGACCCAGTTTTGGCGCGATGACGCGCGCAACCACGTCCGTGCCGCCGCCCGCGGCAAACGGGACGACCATGCGAATCGGCCGGGCCGGATAATGCTGGGACAACGCGGAGTCGACGCTGCCGACCAGCAATGCGCCCGTCAGGCAGGTAAGAATCTTTTTCATATTTTCCTCCCGGGGTTTCCCCGGCTCACGAACGACCTTTTGCCGCAATCCGCGGCGCAAGATAGTTCTGCTGGACTTTTTTGTCGTTGTCGCCCTCACTCAGGCTTGATGCCCACTTCGCGCGCCAGCTTTCGCCATTTTTCAAGCTCAGCTCGGAACATGCGCTGGAATTCGTCGGGCGGACTGGCGCCGGGCTGGGTGCCGATTGCCGCCAGACGTGACTTCACTTCCGCGACTTCCAGCGCCTTTTGTGTCTCGCCATAGATCTTGCGGGCAATGGCAAGAGGCGTTTTCGCCGGCGCAAAAAAACCGTACCAGACCTGCATTTCGTAACCGGGCACGCCCGCTTCGTCCAGCGTGGGCAGGTCCGGCAGGAGTGCGGAACGCTGTTTGCCGGCGACGGCGAGGACTTTCGCCTTGCCTTGCTGCACGAATTGCAGCATTGCCGTGGGCGTGTCGATATAGACCGTGATTTCGCCGCCGAGCAATGCCGTAATTGCCGGAGCACCGCCTTTGTACGGGATGTGGTTCATCTGGATGCCGGCCATTGATTTGAGCATCTCTCCGGCGAAATGCGGCACCGTGCCGTTGCCCCCGGAGCCGAAATTCATTTGTCCCGGTTTCGACCTGGCGTACGCGATGAATTCTTTTACGTTGCTCGCGGGAACCGATGGATGCACAAACAGCATCATCGGCGCGGATGCAATCGTCGTCATCGGCTGAAAGTCCCGTTGCGAGTCGTAGGGTAACTGACGGTAGACGTTGGGCGAGATCGTGAATGTGGTGCTGGTAATCAGTATGGTGTATCCGTCGGCATTCGACTTGGCGACGATATCCGCGCCTATCGTTCCGCCGGCCCCTGCGCGGTTGTCGACGACGACTTGCTGTCCCATGCTGTCCGCCAGTTGGCGTCCGATCAGGCGGCCGATGATATCGTTCGGACTCGCGCCAGGCGGAAACGGGACCAGCAGGCGTATCGGATGCGAGGGATAAGCGCCGGCGTCCGGCATCGACTGGGCAACGTTCGATGCGGAGCGCGCATCCGACATCAACAACAGCAGCAACAGCACGGTTTTGCCTGGAACGAAGATAGTTTTTCCGCAAGCGCCGCCATTGCAGTGCGCCGGCGCTGTTCTACCGGGACATTGTTCCATCATCTGGTTTCGTTCCTTTAGTAGTTGCCGCCGCGCAGGAAGCGCACGATGCGTGATCCGCCGCGATGCGGAATCGACCGAGGCCCTCGTCGCTTTTCATATCGGAAGGCGCATCGACCAGCACGGTGACCACGCCCGCGTCGTGCAAGAGCGGGCGCATGCGTGCGAGCACGTTGCGGCTGAGCAGGCGCGGGCAGCCCTGTTCGTCGAGATTGATGTAGCCGCCGCCGATCAGCATCACCAGCGCGATCGGTGCGCTCTGCGCAGGCGTTCCTATGGCCGGCGCGAACGCATAGCGCGTTGTGGTGCCAAAGTGGGTAGAGATCGTCACTACCTCGCCGCAGCCGTCGACCGGCGCAGGAGCGTTCGGTTGCGCAAGTGCTGCCTGCGCAGCCGCGCAGAGAAAAAGCAGAGTTAGGCAACGCATTGCGGTTCGCTCCGGTATCCGGTCATATGCGAAACGAATACTACTACTATTGCCGCGAATTTCGCAGGGACCGTAGGTCGGTGGTTCGTGCTGGAGCGCCGGTGTTTTCCGGAGCGGGTTGAAGATCGGCTGACCGAGGCGCAAAATGCGCGAACACGGACCATCAGTTGAGAAAACTTGCATGTCCAAATTTCGCATTCGCCAACGGTGCATTCCCGCTTGCGGATTTGTCGCTGCCGCACTGATGTTTGCTGTCGGCACGCAGACCGGATGGGCGCAAACTCCAAGATCCGGCGAGCAGGTCTACCAGAGCATTTGCACGACCTGCCACGCGGCCGGCGTTGCCAATGCGCCGAAGTTAGGCGACAAGAAGGCGTGGGCGCCGCTGATCAAGGAAGGACAAGTCACGCTGACGATAGACGGATGGTTTGGCGAACGCGCCATGCCGCCCAAAGGCGGCAACGCGGACCTGGCGCTGGATGATTTCGCGCGTGCGGTCGCGTTCATGGCGCGGGCCGGGGGCGCCAACTGGAAAGATCCCGATGCAGCGATGCTGGATCGTATGAAGGCGGCGGAGAAGAGAAAGCTCGATAAGGCCAAAGCCAAAAAATGAACCGAACAGGAGTGTCTATGAAAACTGCTTGCACGACATTTTTTGTAGCGGCCGGAGTGCTCGTATCGGCTTCCAGCATGGCGACCGGATTTGCAACCTGCGATTCCGGTGCTGAAGCAACCTGGCAATCGCAGGACAAACTGACCAAGATGCTCACCGACAAGGGCTGGACCGTGCGCCGCATCAAGATCGACGGCGGCTGCTACGAAGCCTACGTGGTCAACGAAAAAGGCGAGCGCTGGGAAGCCTACTACCACCCGCAAACACTCGCCCCGGTGGCGAGCCGGCAGCAAACGTCGCGTTGAGCGGCGCATCGTTCACCGCGCGGACTGCGGTCAGGGTCTGGGACCCGCTGGTTCGCATCGGTCACTGGTTTCTCGTCGCAAGCGTCGCGGCAGCCTGGTTTACCCGGGAAGGCTACGGCGTGTGGCACGAACGCATCGGTTATGCGGCGCTCGCGATTGTATTCATGCGCGTGGTGTGGGGCTTTGCCGGTCCGCACTACGCGCGCTTCAAACAGTTCGTGCGGTCACCGGTGGCGACTCTGAACTACGCGCGCCGCGTGGTGACAGCGAGCGAACCGCGCCACCTCGGCCACAACCCGCTGGGCGGGTGGATGATCGTGCTGCTGCTCGTAGTGATTGCGCTCGTGGGCCTGAGCGGCTGGCTGTATACGACCGATCAGTACTGGGGCGTGGAATGGGTCGGGCAACTGCACGAAGCTCTTACCAATGCCTTGCTCGCATTGGTCGCGCTGCATGTGGGCGGCGTGGCCCTCGCCTCATACCGCCATCGCGAAAATCTTGTCGCGGCAATGCTGCACGGGCGCAAACGGGCGCAGAGCGCGGAGCAGGACGCGGGACCGGAATAAAGCGTCTGTGCTGGCGCGTGCCTGCGCACGATGGACCAGGTCCCCGCCAATTCCGTAAATAGTTGACTGAGACGGGACTAGTCCACCGCGATGCGCGCGTCCCGAATGAGTTTGCCCCACTTCGCCATCTCGCTTTTCTGGAACGTGCCGAATTCGGCAGGCGTATTCACTCGTGACTTGGCGCCCTCGGTGACCAGCCGCGCCTGGACTTCGGGCAGCTTCATGATGCGCATGATTTCGGCGTTGAGTTTCGCCACGATTTCCGGCGACGTGCCGGCCGGCGCGAAGATGCCGATCCAGTTGGTGACTTCGAAGCCGGGCAGCGTTTCGGCGATCGCGGGCACTTCCGGCGCCGCGGGATTGCGCTGGGCGCCCGTTACCGCCAACGCATGCAAACGGCCGGCGCGCGCGAGCGGCATGGCGGTAGGCATCGTCGCGAACAGCATCGACGTCTGTCCGCCGACGACATCGGTGAGCGCCGGCACGTTGCCCTTGTATGGAATGTGCACGAGGTCGGTCTTCGACATCGTCTTGAACAATTCGCCGGACAGGTGGCCGGCGGTGCCATTGCCGGCCGACGCATAAACGAGCTGGCCCGGCCGTGCGCGCGCGAGCGCGATCAGGTCCTTCACCGTTTTCACCGGCACCGACGGGTGCAGCACGAGCAGGCCGTCCGCTTCGACGACGAGCGCAACCGGCGCAAAATCCTTGACCGGATCGTAAGGGAGCTTGGAGAAAAGGCTGACATTGACCGCGTGCGTGCCGATGGTGCCCATGACGAGCGTGTAACCGTCGGGCGGTGATTTCGCCACCACTTCGGCGCCGATATTGCCGCCTGCGCCGGTGCGGTTCTCGACGACCACCGGTTGATTCCACGCATCGGTGAATTTCTGGCCGAACACTCGCGACATCACGTCGGCGATGCCGCCGGGCGGGAACGGTACGATGATGCGGATCGACTTGTTAGGATAGTTCGCGTCCGCAGCAAACGCAGCCGGCGCCAGCGACGTGATTGCGACAAGCGCCATTCCGGCGATTTTCTTCACGCTGAATCTCTCCCTGCATTTATTGCGGCACCCTAAGTATAAGGGCTATGCGTGCGGCGGTCAGGACTTCGGCAGCTGCTGCGTGCGCTGAGTAGGTTTGGCGAGCCGTCTCCCGCGCGCGGGGGTTTTTGCAGTGGTTGCGGCAGTGTTTCCGGCGCCGGGAATATCGATCGTATTCACCAGTCGCACGACGTCCTCGCGCACGTCCTGGGGCAGCGCGAGCTCGTCGATGCGCTTCAGGCGCGCCTCGCGGTCGCGCAGGCCGTGCAAGCCGGCAAGATAAAGCAGCAGGTCGTCGGTGTTGTAAATCGTTTTTTGCGCGCGCTCATGATCCGGCGTCGCGCCGAGGAAAAGCATGCGCATGACGAAGCTGAGGCAGCTTAAGCACGGTGCATCCGAAGGACCGCGCACGGTGCAGTACGGCGTTTCCGCTTCGGCATACGGCAGAACACGAGCTTCGAGCTCCGCGCGCAGCACGCGCATCGACGCCTCATCGGGAAACGGCCGCACGCCGTACAGGTATTGAAACTCGATCTGCTTGCGATTTGCGGGCATCACGCCGGATTCCACGAACGGCGACACGATGACGCCCAGTTCGAAGAACGACCATGCGATGCGCTGATCGGGCATTTCGACGCCGACCTGGGTTTCCCATTCGCCGCCGACCGCGCGCACGATGAAAAAATGCACATAGCCTGTCTGGCCCGGTGCGGTGCCGGCTACGGTAACGACAGGTGACGTCGCCCGCGCGTCGAGTGCGGCGCTTGCGCTCGCAGCGGCGGCTGCGTTGCTCGCGCAGACGAAAAGCGCGGCAAGAAGCCAGCACCGGATCGTCAGCACCCTCTCCGCGCGCATCATTCCGTCGCTTTGAAGACCAGGAAATACTGGTTCGGGAGAAAGCCGTGTTCGGCGGCCAGCGCGTAGCCTGCGCTTTTCATTTCTGTCTTTACGAGGTCGGGGGCGATGCGCGCGTTTTTCGGCGGACCCTTCGTCGCATCCAGGCGAAAATCGATGACTGCGATGCGCCCCGCGGGTTTCAGCGATGCCCGCAACTTGCGAAAGTACGTGGAGCGCTGGTCGATGTGATGGTAGACATCGACGAGGATCACCAGATCGACCGGCGCGGGAATGCGCGCATCGTCCGGCGCACCGGTGACCGCCGTCAGGTTGGCGAGATTTTCCTTCTTCGCGCGCTCACCGAGATATTTCACCATGTCGGGTTCGACGTCGACGGCGTACACGCGGCCCTGCGGCAGCATGTGCGCGAAGCGCACTGCGAAATAGCCGGTGCCGGCACCGATATCGGCGACCGACTGGTCGGGCGCGAGCCGCAGCGCCGTGATCACTTCATGCGGCTTCTGCCATTTATCGCGTTCGGGATCGTCGAATACTTTCGCCCAGTGCTCGGCACCGCCGAACTTGTGGTTTGCATGATCGGGCGACTGCGCGCATGCCGTGGTGTATAACGCGGCTATCGCGATCGTGAGCAGAACGCAGAAAAATTTCATTAAGCAGGTGTTCAAGAATATTTACGGGAGCGCGTGGCCGACTGGTGCACGCTGCTATCGGCACTGAGTCTGCGGCGCCGAATCGCCATGGTATATTGCGCGTTCTCGTATGAACAGTCTCGCAAAAATTTTCGCTGTTGGCAGTCTGGTTTGTGCGTCCGCCGCCGCATTCGCCGCCCAGCGCGATGCCGACACCTATCCCACCCGACCGATCCGCCTGATGGTGCCGCAGAATCCAGGCGCATCGGTCGACAATATCAGCCGCATACTCGCGGCGCGCATGGGCGAGGAGCTAGGTCAGCAGATCGTTGCCGACAACCGGCCGGGCGCGGGCGGCACGCTCGCGGCGGAAGTCGTCGCGCACGCGGTGCCTGACGGCCAAACTCTCTTCGCAGTCGCCACTGGCACCGCGGTCATTTCGCCGCAGACTTTCAAAAAGCTCGCGTACGATCCGATCAAGGACTTCGAATACATTTCGCTGTTCGCCATAACGCAGAACGTTCTTGTGGTGCATCCTTCGCTGCCGGTGAAAAGCGTGAAGGAACTGCTCGCCTACGCGAAAGCCAATCCCGGCAAGCTCAACATGGCCAATGCCGGATCTGCGTCGCAAAGCCATCTCGCCTGCGTGCTTTTCACGCATATGGCCGCCATCGACGTGGTGCACGTGCCTTATAAGGGCGGCGGCGCGTCCGTTACCGCGCTGATCGGCAACGAATCCCAGGTGACGATTACGCCCGCGCCGGCCGTGCTGAGCCACGTGCGTGCCGGGCGGTTGCGCGCACTTGCGACTGCGGGCGCGCAACGCTCGCCGCTGACACCCGAGCTGCCGACGGTCATCGAAGCGGGGGTGGCCGGGTATTTGTCGAGCGGCTGGATGGGCTTGATGGCGCCGGCGCGCACGCCCAAGCCGATTCTCGACAAATTGCTGGCGACGCTCGTGAAGGCGGTTCAGACGCCCGTGACGCGCGAGCTCTTTGAGCGGCAGGGCGCCGATCCGGTCACCTCGACGCCGGCGGAATTCAAAAAATTCGTCGCCGAGGAATACGCGCGGTTCACGCAGGCCATACGTCTGGCGAATCTGAAACCCGAGTAGTTCGTTTAACAGCAGGCAGGAGGGGCAATGGCACACGCATGGGTTTCGCGCGCCGCACTATTGGCGGTAAGCGCAATCGTGTCCGCGATGGCAGTTGCCGCGGACCGCACCACGGATTGGCCGACGAAGCCGGTACGCTTGATTGTCCCGTTTGCGCCAGGCGGCACGTCCGGACTCGTTAGCCGCAGGCCCGTTCGCGGGGAGGACGTGGCGCCCGCCGG
>Ga0207708_10001272_pt1 | contig 18966 bp, 20 predicted proteins | sample KBSK5101metaG_FD_184340 | JGI IMG/M metagenome (GOLD analysis project Ga0207708, IMG submission 184340) | Corn, switchgrass and miscanthus rhizosphere microbial communities from Kellogg Biological Station, Michigan, USA - KBS K5-10-1 metaG... | ecosystem: Host-associated > Plants > Roots >...
GTTGTAGAGCATGAACGTGCCCAGGAACGCCGCCGGGACCGAGCCGGTCGCCATCCACAGCGCGAGCTCGCGGTTCACGTTCTTGAGCTGGTGGTGGCGGGCGGCGCCGAACGCCTTGGTGATCGCCGCGTACACGAGGTCGGTGCCGACCGCGGTGCTGGCCGGGATGCCGAAGACCGTGATGAGAATCGGGGTCATGAGCGATCCCGCGCCCATGCCCGTCAGGCCCACGAGGAGCCCTACTCCGAGCCCTGCTGCAACCAGTCCTGGATCCACTGTGCCTCCCACTCCCTGCCGAGATACCCAACTATCTCGACAAATATAACTGAAATACTGGACAATGCAAGTCCGAGTCGCGAAGAGGCCCCGAGGCGGTCTAGAAGGCGCCGAGCGTCTTCAGGGCGGAGAGGGCCAGCACCGTCGCCAGCGAGCCGCGCAGGGCCCGCTCGGGCAGGGCGGCCGCGAGCTGCGAGCCGATCAGGATGCCGGGCGTCGAGCCGAGCATCAGGTAGAGGACGTTCAGGAGCTCGAGGTGCGGCAGCAGGAAGTACGACGCCACGGCGGCCGGGATCGTGACCAGGGCGCCGTGGTAGAGGTCGGTGCCGACGACTCGCTTTGCGGAGAGCGGGAACAGGAGGATGAGCGCCATCCCGAAGAACGCCCCGGCGCCGACCGAGGTCAGGCCGAAGACGAAGCCGAAGACGACCCCGATCGCGACCGCGATCACGCGGTGGCGGCTGGTGAGCTCGCCGTCGGCGGGCAAGAGGCGCGCGTCCCACAGGCCGCGGACCGTCACGAACGTCCGGATCGCCACGGCCGCTGCGACCGCCATGAGGGCGACGCCGATCCCGTAGCGGACGTCGTTCTGGATCGTCGTCCCCTCCGCGATCGCGAGCCGGTGAAGGACGGCGATGCCGACCAGGCTGGCGGGGATCGATCCCGACGCCATCCACCACGCGAGCTGCGTGTTCACGGTGTCGAGCGTGCGGTGCCGCCACGCGCCGACGGCCTTGCTCGCTCCGGAGTAGAGGAGATCGGTGCCGACCACCGACAGCGCGGGCACGTTGAAGAAGGTGATGAGGACCGGAGCCATGAGCGAGCCGGCTCCCATCCCGGTCGCCCCGACCAGGATGCCGACGATCACTCCCGCGACGATCAGCTCGATGCCCACTATCCCGACCAGTCTAAGCGAACTAGTGGAGAATTCAAGCGCCGGAGGTAGGGCCTCCGGCGCTTGAGATGGCTACGCGGTGCGGTAGGCCTCGATGAGCACCTGCGCGACCTCGGGGCGGCTGAACTCGACCGGCGGCACCTCGCCGCGGCCGAGCATCTCGCGCACCTTCGTCCCCGACAGGTGGACGTGGTCGTCGCTGGGGTGCGGGCACGTCTTGGCCGAGCCCATGTTCCCGCAGGTCCGGCAGAAGAACGTGTGGTCGAAGAACATCGGCTCGATGTCGAGCTCGTGCGGCTCGAACTCGTCGAAGATCAGGTGCGCGTCGTAGGTGCCGTAGTACGACCCCACGCCGGCGTGATCGCGCCCGACGATGAAGTGCGAGCAGCCGTAGTTCTTGCGGCAGATCGCGTGCCAGACCGCTTCTCGCGGCCCGGCGTAGCGCATGGCGGCCGGGAACGCCGCGAGCATCGTGCGGTCGGCCGGGTAGTACTTCTCGAGCAGGACCTCGTAGCAGCGCACCCGCACCTCGGCAGGCACGTCGTCGCCCTTGGTCTTGCCGACGAGCGGGTGCAGGAGCAGCCCGTCGACGGTCTCGAGCGCGCACTTCTGGATGTACTCGTGCGCCCGGTGCACCGGGTTTCGCGTCTGGAAGCCGACGATCCGGCTCCAGCCCCGCTCCGCGAACGCCGCCCGGGTCTCGGCCGGGTCGACATGGAGCTTCGGGAACGCGGGCGCGGGCCGCCGGAAGACGGTGATCGGCCCGCCGACGAGGGTTGCGCCTTCGGCGTAGATCTGGGCCACGCCCGGATGGGCCTCCTCGGTCGTGCGGAAGACCTTCTCGGCCTCCCGCTCGCGGTCGGCCCGGTAGACCTCCGCGACGTCGATGACGGCCAGGAGGTCGCCGTCGTAGCCCTCGAGCGCCAGCCGGTCGCCGGTCGGGCTCTCGGGCGCCGACAGCGTGACCGGGATCGCCCAGGGCAGGCCGGACTCGAGGTGCATCTCGTCGATGACCCGGTCGTAGTCGGCCTGGCCCATGAAGCCGGTGAGCGGCGACAGCGCGCCCGACGCGATCATGTCGAGGTCGGCGGTCTGCTTCTCGGTCAGCCGCAGCCGCGGCATGCCCTGCGCCTCGGACTCGAGTGCCGCCGCCTCGTCGCCCATGACGATGCGGCTCACCAGCTCGCCTCCGTGCGGCGCGATCACGCCGGTGTTCTTGCGAAGCGCGGTGGAGGACTCCGTCGTCACGCGACGGCCTCCTCGAGGACCGGGGGGATGATGCCGAGCCGCTCCAGCTCCTCGAGGACGAAGAGGGCCGAGGCCTCGGGATCGCGGCCCTCGGTCTCGACCACGATCTCGGCGTGGTCGGGCGCCTCGTACGGATCGCTCACGCCCGTGAACTCCTTGATCTCGCCGGCGAATGCCTTGGCGTAGAGGCCCTTCACGTCGCGGCGGGCGCACTCCTCCAGAGACGTCGCCACGTACACCTCGACGAAGCGGCCGACGTCGTCGACCATCTCGCGGACGAGCTCGCGGGTCTCCGAGTACGGGCTGATCGCCGCCACGATGACCGCCGCCCCGTGGCGGGTCAGAAGCTTCGAGACGAAGCCGATGCGAAGGATGTTGGCGTCGCGGTCCTCCCGCGAGAAGCCGAGGCCCTTCGACAGGTGGGTACGCACGACATCGCCGTCCAGGTGGTCAACGAGGATGCCCCGACGCTCGATCTCAGGCCCGATGATCTGGGCGATGGTGCTCTTGCCTGCGCCGGACAGGCCCGTGAACCAGAGGGTGAAGCCGGTGGTGTCGTTCTGCACGCGTAATCGTTCCTTTCTCAGTTCGTGCCCTGATGAAGTAGTAGCGGTCTAGTTGCCGTGGAGGCCGCACTCGACCTTGCCGGTCCCGCGCCACCTGCCGGCCCGCTCGTCCGGCGTGCTGCCGTCGATGGGCGTCGTGCACGGGATGCACCCGATGGACGGGTATCCGTGGTCGTGCAGCAGGTTGTACGGGATTCCGTGCCTCCAGATGTAGCGCCACACGTCGCGGCTCGTCCAGTCCGCGAGCGGCTGAACCTTGATGACGCCGCGGCGTTCGTCCAGCTCGATTTTGCGTGCACTTTGGCGCGTTGTCGACTGCTCCCGCCGAATTCCCGTGATCCAGGCATCCGAACCGTCGAGCACCTGCTTGAGCGGCGCCACCTTGCGGATGCCGCAGCAGGCGTCCGGATCGCGCTCCCACAGCTTCTCGCCGTGCCTTGCCGCCTGCTCGTCGAGCGTCAGCTCGGGCAGGACGCGCTCGAACTGGACCGGATACCGCGCGATCAGCTTCTCGCGCGTCTCGTACGTCTCGGGAAAGAGGACGCCCGTGTCGAGCTCCACGACCCGCATCCCGGGCGCCACCTGGGAGACCATGTGGATGAGGACCGAGCTCTGCTTCTGCCACGAGCACGTCAGCACGGCCCGCTCGCCGAACCGCTCGGCCGCCCACGCCAGCACGTGCTCTGCCGTGCGGCTCTCGAAGCGATCGGCGAGGTTGTCGGCCTCGGCGGCGGTGAGTGGGGGCGCGGTCGTGCTCATGTGGGGGTGCCGGTGTCCGCCTTCTCGAGATCCTTGAGGAGCAGCTTGGGCATCGTGTGCGAGCGCAGGCCCAGCCGCAGCGTCTCGAGCGGGATCACCTCTTCCGGCGGGATGTTGCCCAGGTTCACGTCGCTCCCAAACCGGGTGATGAACCAGGCCTGCTGCTCGACCTGCGGCGTCTCGAAGATGAGCCGGTCGACATCGATCTCGTGCGCGATCTCGTCGATGAGGCCGCGGCGCACCTCGCCGTCGAAGCGGTAGATGCCGGCCGTCCCGGACTCGCGGCCCTCGCAGATCACCTTGATGGCGCCGGCGTCGAGCTCCTCCTTGATCCACTCCACCCACTGGTAGGGGGCGAACACGCACTCGGCGTCCTTGGAGCCGACCTCGGAGAGGACGACGAACTCCTCGGAGAGCGCGCCGATTAGCTCGAGCTTCGAGCTGCGCTCGACCTGGAGCGTGCCGTCGGAGACCTCGACGTGGGTGAAGCCGTGGCTCGCCACGAACTTGCGGAACTCCGCAACGCGGCCGCGGGCGATCGCCGCCTCGAGCAGCGTGCCGCCGCACATGACCGGGATGCCGGCCGACTGGTAGAGCCGCACCTTCTCGCTCAGCGTCCCGGTGATGGTGGCCGTCCCCCAGCCCAGCTTGACGACGTCGACGTAGTCGCCGGCGGTCTCGATCAGGCCCTCCGCCTCCGCCAGCGAGAGCCCCTTGTCGATCACGTGCGTCCAGCCGCGCTCCCGCGGCTTGGCCGGGCGCATCGGCAATCCCAGAAAGTCGTCCGGCATCGTCATGTCCTCGCGTGGATGGTCGTCCCGAAGCGGCATTCGCACTCTACCGTCCGGCCCCTTCCGGCCCGGAAGGCTAGCCGAAGTCCGGATCCGCTTCGGTCGCGCTTGGATCCATTAGCGCAGCGAGGCGGCCAGCTCCTCGAGCTCGACGGCGTCCGCAGGCTCGGTCCCGGGCGTCCACGGCAGGACGAGCGGATCGCCCTCGTAGCGCGGGATCACGTGGACGTGGTAGTGGAAGACGGTCTGCCAGGCGGCCGCGCCGTTGGACTGCATGACGGTGACGCCGTCTGCGCCGAGCCGCTCGAACGCCCTGCCGGCAAGGAGCTGGGCGGCGTGCGCCGCCGCCGCGAGGTCGTCCGGATGGGCGTCGCGGACGTCGGCCGCGTGGGCTCGCGGGATGACGAGCGCGTGCCCGCGGGTGGCGGGGAAGATGTCCATGATGGCGATCACCCGCTCGTCCTCGTGGACGCGGGTGGACGGGAGCTCGCCGGAGACGATGCGGCAGAAGAGGCAGTCGGGCATGCGGCCAGTGTCGCACAGGCGCCGATATCCTCTCGCCGTGGCCGACGTCACCGTCTCGATCGTCGCCGGCGGCGACGGCCGTCTCCTGGAGGCGTGCCTGGCCTCGCTTCCCGCGGCGTCCCGCGAGACCGCGGTCCGGACGGTGGTGGTCGACAACGCGTCGCCGGAGCCGCTCCAGGTGCCCGAGGGCGTCGAGGTCGTGCGGAACGAGTCCCGGCGGGGCTTCGGGGCCAACCACAACGCCGTGCTCGAGGGGGCCGAGAGCCGCTACGCGCTCATCCTGAACGACGACACCGAGCTCGACGTCGAGACGATCGACCGGCTCAAGTGGTTCATGGACAAGAACCCGGACGTGGGCGCCGTCGGCCCGCGGCTGCGCTTCCCGGACGGGCGGGTGCAGCCGTCCGCGTTCCGGTTCCCGACGCCGGCCCGCGTCGCGCTCACGCTGGCCACGCTCCAGCGGGCCGCCTGGGACATGTCGCGCGGCGAGCGCATCCGCCGCGTCGACTGGATCCACGGGGCGGCGATGATGGTGCGGCTGGCGGCCTACCGCGACGCGGGTGGGCTCGACGAGCGCTTCTACATGTACCTCGAGGACGTCGACCTGTGCCGCGGCATGCGCGATGCGGGCTGGGAGGTCGCCTTCTTCCCGTACGCCGGGATCGTCCACCACGAGAGCTCCTCGACCGCGGGGGTGCCGGAGCGGCGGATCGTGCAGCACGCCCGCAGCCGCGGCCTCTACGCGCGAAAGCACCACGGCGCCGCCGCGGAGCGGTTCGTCCAGGGCGTGACGGCGGCCATGTTCGCCGCCCGGGCCGGCCTGGCGGTCGTCCTGCCCGGCTATGACGCCGACGACGTCCGCCGGTTCCGCGCGCACGCCCGCGCCTCGCTCGACCCTGGCTCGGGCGACGGGATCGAGGAGCCGTGAGCGGCCGCGTGCTCGTCACCGGCGGCCTGGGCTTCATCGGCTCGGCGTTCGTGCGCGCGCTCGCGGCGGACGGCCGGCGCGTCCTGAACGTCGACCTCGACACCTACGCGGGCGACGAGCGCCGGATCGCGGGCGTCGGGGACGGCATGGTCGAGACGATGCGGCTCGACGTCGCATCGCCGGAGCTGGCCGGCGTCGTCCGGGAGGAGCGTCCGGCCCTCGTCGTGCACTTCGCCGCCGAGTCGCACGTCACCCGCAGCGAGGACGCCCCCGAGGTGTTCTTCCACGCGAACGTGGAGGGCACGCGCGTCGTGCTCGATGCTGCGGAGGCCGCTGGGTGCCGGGTGCTGCACATGTCGACGGACGAGGTCTACGGGCCGTGCCCCGCCGACCCGTTCCGCGAGGAGGACAAGCTCCCCGGCGAGGGGCTTGCGACCAGCGCGTACGCCCGCTCGAAGGCGCTCGCGGACGACCTGGCCCGCTCGTATGCCGAGCGGGTGGACGTGGTCGTCGCCCGGCCCACGAACTGCATCGGCCCGTGGCAGCACCCCGAGAAGGCGGTGCCGCGGTGGGCGACGCGGGCGCTCCGCGGCGAGCGGCTGCCCGTGTGGGGCGACGGCGAGCAGGTGCGCGACTGGATGTTCGTCGAGGACGCCGTCTCGGCCCTGCGGCTTCTGGCCGAGCGCGGCGAGCGCGGCGAGGTCTACAACGTCGGCCCGCAGGCCGAGGGCGTGCCGAACGTCGAGATCGCGCGTGCGATCGCCCGGTCGGCCGGGCAGGACGAGGCAAGCGTGTATCTCAGCCACTACGACCGCCCGCAGCACGACCGCCGCTACGCGGTCGCGACCGACCGGATCGCAGGGCTCGGCTGGCATGCGTCGCGGTCGCTCGAGGCGGCGATCGCCGAGACCGTGGAGTGGTACCGGGAGAACGAGGCCTGGTGGTCGCCGCTCGTCCCCGACGCGGAGCAGCTCTATGCCGACTGAGACCGTGAGCGCGATCGAGGGCGTGCGGATCCTGACGCTCGACGTCTACGGCGACCTGCGCGGACGGTTCTGCGAGATCTTCCGCAGCTCGTCGATGGCGGAGACGTTCGTGCAGTGCAACCACTCGCGGTCGGCAACGGGCGTGCTGCGCGGCCTGCACTACCACCGGCACCAGGCAGACCTCTGGTATGTGCCGGGCGGCCGGGCCCAGGTGGGGCTCGCCGACCTGCGCCGGCGCGGCGGGACGCCGGCCACCGAGTCGCTCATCCTCGACGCGGGCGAGCCGACCACGGTCTACATCCCGCCCGGCGTGGCGCACGGCTATCTCGCGCTCACCGACCTCGACGTCATCTACTGGGTCACGAGCGAGTACGACCCATCCGACGAGCACGGCGTCGCCTGGAACGACCCCACGCTTGCGATCCCGTGGCGGATCGACGCGGAGCCGGTCCTGAGCGAGCGCGACGCCAAGAACCCGAATCTGGATTGGGAGCTCATCCCCGAGTTCTCGTGACGGGCGCGGGCGGCCAGGTGGGCCTGGCGCTTCGCGACCGTCTGCCGGGTGCGGCGTTCCTGACGCACGCCGAGCTCGACGTGACCGATGCGGAGGCGGTCCGGGATGCGCTCGCGGGCGCCGACGTCGTCGTCCATACGGCCGCGATGACGAACGTCGACGGCTGCGAGCTCGATCCGGAGCGCGCCGAGGCCGTGAACGCGGGCGGCGCGGCCAACGTTGCGGCGGCCGGCGCTCGGGTCATCCACCTCTCGACCGACTACGTGTTCTCGGGAGAGGAGCCGGGCGAGTACGCGGAGGACGCGCCGACGGGGCCGCTCGGCGCCTACGGGCGCTCGAAGCTCGCGGGCGAGCGGGCGGTGCTCGACCACCCCGGGAACCTCGTGGTGCGGACGTCGTGGGTCTACGGCGAGGGCCGCAACTTCATCCGCTCGATCCTGGCGGCCGAGCGGGCCGGGAAGGACCTGCGGGTGGTCGACGACCAGCGCGGCCGCCCGACGTGGGCCGGCGACATCGCGCGCGCGGTGGCCCATCTGGTGGTACGCGACGACACCGGCGTCGTGCACGTGACGGGTGCGGGCGAGCCGTGCACCTGGGCCGATCTGGCGGAGGTCGTGGTCGGTCATCCCGTCGAGCGGATCACGAGCGAGGAGTTCGGGGCGCCGGCGCCGAGGCCGCGAAACAGCGTGCTGTCGCTGCGGCGGGCGCGCAGCCTGGGCGTCCCTCTGGCAGACTGGCGCGACTCCGTGATGCGATACCTGGAAGGCGAGCGGTGAAGGGCGTCGTCCTGGCGGGCGGGCTCGGCACCAGGCTGGGGCCGATGACGCAGGTCGCGAACAAGCACGTCCTCGACCTGTACGACGAGCCGATGATCCACTTCCCGGTGCGGACGCTGGCCCGGGCGGGCGTCACCGAGCTGGTCGTGGTCGTCGGCCGCTACGGCGATCAGGTGCAGACGGTGCTGGGGGACGGCTCGGGGCTCGGCGTCTCGATCGACTACGCCCACCAGGAGGGCGAGTCGGGGATCGCCGACGCGCTCGCGAAGGCCCGGCCGCACGTCGGCGACGATCGCATCGTCGCCATCCTCGGCGACAACCTCTACCAGGACGACCTGCGCCCGTACGTGGAGGCGTTCCGGGCCCAGGAGCAGGGCGCCCGCATCCTGCTGAAGCAGGTCGAGGACGCGCGCCGCTTCGGCGTCGCGACGGTCGACGGCGATCGCATCGCCGAGATCGAGGAGAAGCCGGCCGCGCCGAAGAGCGACCTCGCCGTGACCGGCTGCTACATGTACGACGCCCGCGTGTTCGACATCGTGGACGGCCTCGAGCCGTCCGCCCGCGGCGAGCTCGAGATCACCGACGTCAACAATGACTACGTCGCCCGCGGCCAAATGGCGTTCGACGTCCTGCCCGGTTGGTGGACGGACGCCGGCACCCACGCCTCGAAGCTGAAGGCCTCGATCCTGGTCGCCCTCACCAAGGGCGTCACATTTCACGCCTAGAACTGCAACGGCGGTAGGTGGGTTACCTGGTAACGGCGGCTCGGTCAGGCCGCGTTCTCGAGGCCGTCGGCGGCGAGGCCGAGGACGGCGAGCAGCGACTCGACGACGGCGGGGTCGAAGTGCGTTCCGGCGCTGCGGCGCAGCTCGGCCGCGGCCTCGGCGGCCGTCTTGGCGGAGGAGTAGGGCCTCGTCGCCGTCATCGCCGCGTAGGCGTCTGCGGCCGCGATGATCCGCGCCTCGATCGGGATCGCGCGTCCCGCCAGGTTGTCGGGATAGCCGCCGCCGGCGTAGCGCTCGTGGTGGTGGCGGACGCCCGGCGCGGCCTGGCGCAGGGCGGCCACCCGACCGACCACCGCCGCCCCGACCACCGGGTGCGTGCGCATGCGGTCCCACTCGGCCTCGTCGAGCGGCCCCGGCTTCATCAGGATCTGCTCGGAGATCGCGAGCTTCCCGACGTCGTGCAGCCATCCGCCGAGCCGGCAGCGCTCCACTGCCCGCTGGGGCAGCTCGAGGTGCTCGGCCGTCTGCGCCGCAAGCGTCGCGACCTGCTCGGCGTGCTCCTCCGGGACGCCCTCCCTGATGCTGCTCGCGAACGAGAGGGCACGGGCCAGCCCGAGCGCCTCTGACTCCGGCCGGGATGCGCTCGCGGCCCCCGCAGCCGGAACCGTCGACACCCGGTTTCGACCCTCGTTCTTGGCCGCGTAGAGGCAGCGGTCCGCGGTCTCCAGGAGGGCGTCGAGCGTCTGGGCGCCGCTGGAGGCGAGCGCACATCCGACCGAGATGGTGAGCTCGACGCGCAGATCGCCGTGCACGATCGGCACGGCGTCGACGGCGCGCCGGAGCCGCTCGGCGCGTTCTACGAGATCGCTGTCGGACGCCACATCCCGCAGCAGCACCGCGAACTCCTCGCCGCCCCAGCGCGCCAGGCAGTCGCCGGGCCCCAGGCCGGCGGTGAGCCGGGTCGCGAGCCCAACCAGGACCGCGTCTCCGGCGGCGTGGCCGTACGCGTCGTTGATCTGCTTGAAGTGGTCGGCGTCGAGCAGGAGGAGCGCGCAGCGGTCGCCCGCGGACGCGATCGACTCGGTCGCGATCTCGGCGAAGCGGCGGCGGTTGAACGTCGCGGTGAGCTCGTCGGTGCTCGCCCGCAGCTCGGCCTCGGCCATGCTCCGCTTCAGCTCGTCCTCCAGCCGGCGGCGCTCGGTCACGTCCGACACGATCCCGCTCACCTCGAACGCTCCATCCGGGCGCCTGCGGCAGGCGGCGCGGTCGTGCACCCAACGCGTGATCCCGTCGGCGCCGATGAGGCGGTAGGTCACCTCGGTGTCCTCCCCGCGACAGAGCGCCTGGTTGAACTCGTCGTACGCGCGCCGGTCGTCTGGGTGCACGGCGGCGTCCCAGTTCACCATGTCGGGATCCGGCTCGGCGCCTCCGAGGAGCCGGTCGCCGCCGGGGCCCTGGAAGAGCTCCTCGAGGGTGCCGTCGGGCAGCGCGAGCGTGAGATAGACATGCGCGCCGACGACGTCGAGCAGGCTCGTGAAGCGGTCGCTCGCCTCGGCGAGCCGGGCCGCGGCCTGCTCGTACGCGGTGACGTCCGAGACGATGCCCTCGACCAGGATGCCGCCGTCGGGCTTGCGGCGTGGTCGGGCGCGGTCGCGCAGCGTGCGCGTGACGCCGTCGAGGCCGACCAGCCGGTAGGTCACCTCGGCGTCCTCGCCCGCCAGCAGGCTGCTGTTGAACGTCTCGTACAGGGGCCAGTCCGACGGCACGATGCGCGACTCCCAGAACGCCCCCTGCGGGACGTCGTCCGGGAGCGGGCCGCCGATCAGGCTCGCGATCGAGATCGGCGACACGTGGTGGACGTAGCGCCCGTCCGGCGTGATCTCCCCGGCGTAGACGTGCTCCTCGAAGAGATCCAGGATCCGTGCGAGCTGCACCTCGCCCGGCCCCGATGCGGTCGATCGGGCGCGCGGCGCTCGCAGCGCCTTCAGCAGGCGCTGAAAGCGCCCACTCGGAGCGTCGGAGGCAGGGGTGGCCGAACCAGTCATGGCGATACGTTCATCATCGGCGCCGCTCCCGGCCCGCTTGAGGTTGCTAGAGCCAGCTGAGCGGGACGCGCCGGGGGCCGGCGACGGGGCCGTCCGCCAGCGTGCGCAGGATGCGAAGCGGGGTGGACTCCTCGCTGAATCGGGGCGTCGCCGCGATCACCACGCGCAGGCGGCCGCCCGACTCGAGCGCGACCACGATCTTGCGGCGGTCGGGCGAGACGGCGAGGCCCGCGATCGTGCCTCTTGCCGTGGTCGCGTCGTACCCCGTGCCGACGCGGCGGATCACGATCCGCGACAGGGTGCTGCCGGCCCCGGCGAGCAGCTGGTTCGCGCCGAGCCACCCGAGCGAGGGCAGCCCGCGGGCGATCGTCGTGCACAGCGCCGGTGCGTGGCCGGTGGTGTCGACCACGCGCAGATGCCCCTGCCGGTCGGCGATCGCGAGCCTTCCGCCCGACGGAGCGAACGCGACGGCCGCGGTCGTGCGAAGCCCGCACGCCGGACGAAGCGCGGTGTCGCTCCCGCCGATCACATCGTGCACCACGACCACGCCGTCGCCGCGGACGAACGCGAACGCCTTCGAGTCCCACCGCCACGAGGGGGCGACGGGTGCCGCCGAGGCGTGCACCGTGAAGTCGTGGGTGCCGTTGCCCCAGATGTCGTGCACCCCGAGCCCGTGCCGGCCGTGGAGCAGATACGCGACGCGGATCGGGAACGGCGCCCAGACGGGATCGGCCGGCGTTCCGGCGGCTCTGAACCGCCAGGCCACCCGCCCGGTCGCCGCCTGGATGGCGCGGAGGTGGCCTGCGCGAGCCTCGATCGCATACAGGGCGGCGGGACTGGCGGCGAAGCCGGTCAGGCCGTGGTCGGTGAAGGTCCGTGACCGCCGTGCGGTGACGATGAGGCCGCGGTCTCCGATCAGCGCCGAGATCGCCTCGCCGGGAGCGACCAGCGGCGCGCTGCGGCGCGCCGCCGCTTCGGAGCCGGCCGGCCGGTTCGACGTGAGCGCCGGCCCGATTCCGGGCAGCCGGCCGTCCGTGGCCGCGAGCGTGACCCCGCCCGAGACGAACGCCGCGATGCACGCGGCCAGGAGCAGCGCGATCCGGCGACGCCGGCTCCGGCGGGCGTCGGCCGGCGACGGCAGCGCTTCGAGCGCCGCCTTGAGGGCGCGATCCGTGACGCCCGGATCCGGTCCCGGTGCCTCGCCGAGCGCCCGCTCGAGCCGGCGTTCAAGCTCGCTCGACATCGTGCTCCTTCTCCAGCCCGCGCAGGTCGTCCAGCCCGCGCGCCAGCCGGGAGTGGACGGTGCCCACCGGCAGCCCGAGCAGCTCAGCGATCTCGGCCGGCGGGAGCCCCACCCCGTACCGCAGCACGATCGCGACCCGCCGCTGCGGCGAGAGCCCCGAGACGGCCTGCAGGAGCGCGCGGTCCTCCGCGGCCGCGTCGCGCCATTCGCCCTCGATCCGGTCGGCCGACTCGATGCCGACCAGCCGCCGCTCGCTCCGCAGCAGGTCGAGCGAGCGGTTGACGACGATGCGGTTGAGCCATGGCTCGAACGGCCGCCGCTCGTCGAAGCGCGAGAGCGCGGCGAAGGCCCGCTCGAACGCGTCCTGGGCGACGTCGTCGGCCATGTCGCGGCGGCCGGTGACTGCCCGCGCCATCCGCCACGCCCGCGGCCAGTGACGGGCGAAGAGCTCCGCGGCAGCATCCCGCGACCCGGCCCGGGCGCGGACGACGAGCTCGCCGTCGGTGGGCGTGCGCATCTCGCTCACCAGCGTAGTACGCCCGAGGCGGGCGGCTACGTCCCGCGATAGGTGAAGACGTCGGTGCGGTACGGCAGCCGCAGCGGCCGCGGCACGTCGCGCACCAGCGCCCGCACCTGATCCACCAGGCGAGCGCGGTCCGCATCGGGCAACGCCGCGACGTAGCTCGTCGAGACGATCCGGTCGACCAGGCCGTCCTCGTCGAGCTCGTGCACGAGGTCGAATGTCCGCTGCGTGAGCGGCCTGAAGAGCGGCGTGGCGCGGAACGCCTCCTGCCACGGGGACACCCCGTAGGCGGGCACGGAGCCGCGGATGCCGTGGACGAGCTCCCGCAGGGCGGCCAGCCACTTGGGGTCGGACCCCATCACGTTCCAGATCAGGCCGAGCCCTCCGCCCGGCCGCAGCACGCGGTGGATCTCGACGATCGCCGCATCGGCATCGAACCAGTGGAACGCCTGCGCCACGGTGACGGCGTCGACCGATCCGGCCGCGAGCGGGATCGACTCGGCCGTGCCCTCGAGCACGGAAACCTCGGGGAGCGCCCGCTCGAGCGCCGCCCGCATCGCCGCGAGCGGCTCGACCGCGACGACCTCCGCACCGCCCTCGACGAGAAGCCGCGTGAGCTTCCCGGTGCCGGCGGCCAGGTCGAGGATGCGCGCCGCGGGCCCCAGCCCGAGCTCGGCGGCCAGGTACGCGATTGCGTCGTCGGGGTACGACGGGCGCCCGCGCTCGTACGCATCTGCGGAGCTCCCGAACCCGGCCGCCGCCGTGCGGTGCATCGACACGCGAAAGAGGGTACGGCGCCTAGGACGCGATGGGAAGGCCGCCCCGCTGATGCGCGGAGCCGGCGGCCTCTTCGAGCGCGGCCTTCAGCGCCAGCTGCGCCCGCTCGGACCCCTGGATCGAGGTCACCTCGCACCCGATCCGGTGGCGGCCGTAGTGCGCATCGGCGACGTGCAGGACGCGGGCCCGCATCCGGATCAGCTTGCGGTCGATCGTCGCCATGACCGAGAGCAGGTCGCCGATCGCCAGCCTGCGGTCGGTGATGAACGCCATCCCGTCGGGGCTCACGTCGACCATCCGCACGTCGAACTCCGGTTCCTCGAGCGGCATGCTCGAGTAGAGGACGCCGACGAAGGCGAGGTCGTCGACCCGCGCCCGCGGGGTCGCCCGGTTGCCGTTGAAGCGCCGGACGCGCTCGACCGTCAGGTGGACGGCGGCGACGCCCGCCGAGTGGAAGAACAGCTCCGAGACCGACGTGTCGACGTCGTAGCCGCGCCCCTCGGACGTGCGCGTACGCAGGCGCAGCCCCAGGCCCAGGCGCACCCTGCTCCTGGGAGCGAGGGCGTGCAGCATCTCGTTGTCGTGGCCGGCGAGCTCGATGGTGATCGATCCGCCGTCATCCGAGAGCAGCTCGAGCGTCGTCGGCAGCTCCGCGAGGATTCCGAGCGCGAGCTCGAGGCGCTGGTGTGGGGTCATCCGCGCCATCTCTCCGGTTATCGACCGAAACCGTCCCCGACGTGAGCGCCGGGTGCCGCTCCGGGAGCCAAATTCGCCCATCGGCGTCCGCGGGCGAACCCGGGTGGCATCATCGGTGTCGAAAGGGGACCGTCACCGACCCGGGAGATCCGCATGTCACGCCTCCGGACAGCCCTGACCGCCGCCGCGCTCGCCGCCGCCTGCCTCGTGCCGGCGGCCTCGGCCACCGCCGCAGCGGCCAAGCCGCCGACCCTGCGGGTCTTCGCCGCGTCGTCGAGCGTCAAGATCGAGAAGTTCGGCCGCGGCGGCGTGCAGGTGGGCGTCGGCGCCTATCTGGCGGCGCTGGGCGGCGATTTCCGGCTCGACGTGCGCCGGGCGGGCTACCGCAGCCCGATCGGCGTCTCCCAGGTCATCGGCTCGAGCCACCGTGCGCTCCCGGCCTCGATCCTCCACGGGTGGCAGGGCCTCTCCGGCTTCGTCACCTACACCGTGTCGAGCGCCTCCAGGGGCGTGATCGCGACGCGGACGATGAGCTACTGCCCGAACGACTGGAACCGCCAGCGCGTCGACGGATCCGGCCCGCTGACGCCACGGTTCCCGCAGTTCTGCGGGACGAACCCGTTCACGCTCGGCTCGGTCTGGGGCATCGACCGCGGCTGGGCGGCCGGCCTCGACAGCGCCGCCCCGACCGTGCGGCTCCCGATCGGGACGTACACCGTGAAGGTTGCGCTGGCGCCGGCCTACGTGGAGCTCTTCGGCGTCGCGCCCGCGAACGCGTCCACGACCGTCACCGTCCACGTGGTGAAGCCGCCGCCGTGCCCGCCGAGCTGCGGCGGCGTCGAGGCCCATCGCGCGACGCATCTCGCGCCGCCGCGGCTGCCGCACGTGGCCACGGTCTCGAACCCCGATCCGGCCACCATGCCGGATCTCATCCCGCTCCCGGCGTGGGGGATGGGGATCGACCGCCAGGGCGGCCGTGACTACCTCGACTTCGGCGCGACCGTGTGGGACGCCGGCCCGGCGCCGATGGACGTCGAGGGCTTCCGCCGCCCCGGCACGAACATCATGGACGCGTTCCAGTACTTCTTCCGCAACGGCAAGCCGGTCGGGCGGGCGAAGGCGGGGAGGCTCCTCTACGACAGCCGCCCGGGCCATGAGCACTGGCACTTCCAGCAGTTCGCCCGCTACTCGCTGCTCTCGGCCTCGAAGTCGCAGGTCGTTCGCAGCGAGAAGGAGGGCTTCTGCCTGGCCCCGACCGACGCGATCGATCTGACCGTGCCCGGCGCGCTGTGGGATCCGTTCTCGATCGGCCTCCAGGGACAGTGCGGCGATGCCACCTCGATCTGGACGCGCGAGACGCTGCCCGCCGGCTGGGGTGACACGTACTTCCAGTTCCTCCCGGGCCAGTCGTTCGACATCACCGACCTGAAGAACGGCACCTACTACGTCGAGGTGCGCGCCAACCCGCTGGGCGCGATCCACGAGGTGTCCACGACCAACGACGTGCGCCTGCGCAAGGTCGTCCTCGGGGGCAGCCCGGGCGCGCGCACCGTGCACGTCCCGGCCTGGAACGGCATCGACCCGGAGTGACGCTCGAGGTCGAGCCATTCGCCGAGGAGCACCTCGCCGCCGCGGCGGTGCTCCTCGGCGACCGCCATCGCCGCCACCGCGCGGCCGAGCCGCTGCTGCCGGCGGCGTACGAGGACGCTGACGCCGCCGGGGCCGAGATCGAGAGCCTGTGGCGTGCCGACGGCGCCGCCGGCGTGGCGGGGCTCCGCGACGGCCGCCTGGCCGGCTACCTGATCGGGGCGCCGCGCAAGCCGGACCACTGGGGTCCGAACGGCTGGGTGGAGCACGCCGGCCACGCCGCCGCCGAGCCGGAGGACGTCCGCGACCTCTACGCCGCCGTCGCGCAGGGATGGGTCGACGCCGGTCGCACCCACCATTTCGCCTACGTCCCGGCGAGCGACGCCGGGCTCGTCGACGCCTGGTTTCGGCTCTCGTTCGGCCAGCAGCAGGCGCACGGCGTCCGGGAGGTCGACGCCGGCGCCCTCTGGCCCGACGGCGTCCGCCACGCGGAGCCGCGCGACCTCGACGTCCTCGTCGAGCTCACGCCGCTGCTCGACGAGGCGCAGGCCGCTTCGCCGGCGTTTGCGGTGCGGCTCCAGCCTGACGACCCGGATGAGCTCCGCACCGAGATCGAGGAGGAGATCGCGCGCGACGACATGGCGACGCTCGTCGTCGAGTCCGGCGGCCGGATCGTCGGCAGCTTCGTGCTCTGCCCGGTCGAGATGTCGTCGGGCGTCGTCAGCCTGGGACGTCCGCCGGGCCAGTGCCACCTCGCCTGGGCGGCGACGCTCCCGTCCGTCCGCGGCACCGGCGCCGGCCTCGCGCTCATGCAGGCCGCGCACGCCTGGGCGGCGGAGCGGGGCTACACGGTCATGACTGCGGACTGGCGCGTCGCCAACCTCTTCGCCGCGCGCTTCTGGCCCCGGCGGGGCTTCCGGCCGACATTCCTGCGCCTCCACCGCCTGATTCAGCACAAAGAGGTTGCAGATTGAGTTAGGCATGACTAAATTACGAGTTCGCCATGCCAAGCGAATCCGTTCAGGATTACCTCAAGGCGATCTGGAAGCTCGAGCGTGACGGTCCGGCCACCACCTCGGCGCTGGCGGCCGAGCTGGGGGTGACGCCCGCCTCGGCGACGGCGATGGTGAAGAAGCTCGCCGGTCTGGGGCTCGTGGAGCACGAGCGCTACCGCGGCGTGCGGCTCACGCCGTCGGGAGAGCGGGCGGCGCTCGAGGTGATCCGCCACCACCGGCTGCTCGAGCTCTACCTCATGAAGGCGCTCGGGCTGGGGTTGGACGAGGTGCACGCCGAGGCCGAGCGGCTCGAGCACTACCTGTCGGAGGACCTCGAGAGCCGGATCGACGCGGCCCTGGGGCATCCGACGCACGACCCCCACGGCGATCCGATCCCGACCGCCGAGCTCGAGCTCGTCGCGGACGACAGCCGCTGGCTGACCGAGGTCGCCGACGGCACCGAGGCCGTCGTGAGCCGGGTGCCCGACGGCGACCCCGAGCTCCTGCGCTACCTCGCGTCGCTGGGGATCGTCCCCGACCAGCCGATCGTGCTCGTCGGGCGGGCGCCGTTCGACGGGCCCGTGACGATCGAGATCGGCGGCGCCCTGCATGCGATCGGGCTCGCGGTCGCCGAGCAGATCCGGGTCTCGGGGGCGGCCGCGTGAGGGTCACCCGCCGCCGGCTCCTCGCGGGCGCGCCGCTGGCGGCGTCGGCGCCGTTTGCGGTGATGGCGCTCTCGGACGCCCACGCCGCCGACACCCACACGATGGACGGCGTCCTCATGTCGGGCGAGGACATGGCCGGCATGCACGCCGCGATGATCGGCGATGCGGTGCCTGCGCCGGACGGGCCCGACCGCATCCTCCAGCCGCCGCCGGCATACGAGCCGGGCCCGGTGCGCTCGTACGAGCTGGTTGCGACCGAGAAGGAGATCGAGGTCGCAAAGGGCGTCTTCTACCCGGCGTGGGCGTACGGCCTCGCCGGCGAGGAGGCCACGGTGCCCGGCCCCACGATCCGCGTCACCGAGGGGCAGCGCATGCGCGTGCGGCTCCTGAACGCGAGCACCCACCCACACACGATCCACTTCCACGGGATCCACCCGGCCAACATGGACGGCGTCTTCGAGCCCGTCGCCCCGGGGGACACGTTCACCTACGAGTTCCCGGCGGCGCCGGCCGGCCTGCACGTCTACCACTGCCACGTGACGCCGCTCAAGAAGCACATTGCGAAGGGCCTTTATGGCGCGCTCATCATCGACCCGAAGACACCCCGGCCGCCGGCCCAGGAGCTCGTGATGGTGATGAACGGGTTCGACACCAACGGCGACGCGGCGAACGAGTTCTACACGGTGAACGGGCGGGCCTTCTACTACGCCCGCCACCCCATCCGCGTGAGCCGCTCGCGCACCGTCCGGATCTACCTGGTGAATCTCACGGAGTTCGATCTCATCAACTCGTTCCATCTGCACGGCGAGTTCTTCCGCTACTACCCGACCGGCACCGGCGACGCGTTCGAGTACACCGACACCGTGATGCTGTGCCAGGGGCAGCGCGGCATCGTCGAGATCGACTTCCACAACACCGGGCACTTCATGTTCCACGCCCACGTGTCGGAGTTCACCGAGCTCGGCTGGATGGGCTTCTTCGAGGTGGGCGACTGATGGGCGCCGATTCGCCCGCGGCGCCTCGGGACGGCGCGCTTCGCTGGCGGCTGTGGGCGTTCGTCCCGGCCATCCTCCTGATCGGCGCCGTCTCGGCGACGATCGCGGCCGGGGACTCGCTCGACGGGCTGGTCGGCACCGCGCCGCCGCCGGCCGACGAGTTCAGCGTGCGCCGGGTGGAGTTCGCGCCGGGCAGGATCTCGATCCACGTGACCAACCCGCAGCGCGAGGCGCTCACGCTGGCCCAGGTGACCGTCGACGACGCGATCGTGCCGTTCTCGGTCGGCGGCGTCGAGGGCGGGCGCACGCTGGGGCGGCTGGAGTCGGCCACGGTCGACGTGCCGTTCCAGTGGGTCGAGGACGACCCGTACACCCTCGGCATCACCAGCGCGAACGGGATCGAGACGACGCACGCCGTCGCGGCCGCCGTCGAGACGCGCGATCCCTCGTC
>Ga0207708_10001274_pt1 | contig 18947 bp, 16 predicted proteins | sample KBSK5101metaG_FD_184340 | JGI IMG/M metagenome (GOLD analysis project Ga0207708, IMG submission 184340) | Corn, switchgrass and miscanthus rhizosphere microbial communities from Kellogg Biological Station, Michigan, USA - KBS K5-10-1 metaG... | ecosystem: Host-associated > Plants > Roots >...
CGGCCACATTCCTTTCATGGAGCAGCCCGCGGAGGTCGTGCGCATCGTGCTTGCATTTCTCGAGGGACTGGACGGCTGATGTTCAGCTCATGAACTGCTGTTGAAGCGGATTGTGCGTCGGTCGGGCTCCCGTCACAATGGTCGCGAACACGAGCTTCGGCTTGGCCCGGCCCGCGGTTCGACCGCTCTCGCATACGCATCTTCCATCGGGCCCATTACCCGTGCGAGCTTCCCACGATGCCGATCCCGATTCCGCCGCTGCCGCCGCTTCGGCTGTTTGAAGCCGCTGCCCGGCACGAAAGTTTTACCAAAGCCGCGGACGAACTCGGCTTGACCGCGAGCGCGGTCAGCCACGGCATTGACTCGCTCGAAAAGTGGCTCGGCGTCGAGTTGTTCCAACGCCGGCCGCGCGGGGTGACGCTCACGCCCGCGGGCCATCATCTGCTGCCCTACGTCTCCGAGGCGCTGGCGATGGTCGCACTGGGCGTGCAGCGGATGCCGGGACGAAAGGGCGAGCGGCGCGTCGTCCTCAGTGTGGCACCGACCTTCGCGCAGCGGTTTCTGGTGCCGAGGCTGCCGCGCTTTCGGACCCTTCACCCGGGCATTCGTCTCGCCATCGATACCTCGCATCGGCAGGCGTTGTTTCCGATGGAGGGGGTCGATCTGTCGATCAGGATGGGCCGGGGAGCATGGCCGGGCGTCAAATCCGATCTGCTGTTTCGCGAGCAATTGGTGCCGGTGGCAACGGCGGCTTACCTCGAGTCCGTCCGCCGCGATGGCGCGATCAACTGGCCGAAGGTTACGTTTCTTCGCGTGTCCTCGCTCGAAAATGATTGGACTGCGTGGATCGAAGGCGCCGGCGCCCAGATCGAGATCGCAGAGGACCTGCATTTCGACACCGTGGCACTCGCCACCGAAGCCGCGGCGACCGGCATGGGAATCGCGATCGGCCGCGCACCGCTGATATCTCCCGACCTCGCTGCCGGCCGACTGGTCATGGCCGACACGAAAGTGATCGACATAGAGACAGGCTATTGGCTCGTCGGCCCCGACGGGCAGGAGACGCGCCCCGCCATCCGGTCGTTCCGCCGCTGGGTGATCGAGGAAGCGAAGGAATACTGCGCGCAAAACGGCTTACGCTGACGCTGGATCTTTTTGTGCGGGTCGGAGCCCGCATGAGTGGATTTCACCCCTGCAACGAAACTATTCATTTGAGTCCAGGAAGGTGAAGGACGACATAAAGCTCGCAGGTTACAGCCAGCGAGCCAAAGATGACTCAGATTTCTTTTCGCCTGACGGCACGCGACGGCGCCCACGGGCCGGGCCATATTGGCTGGGCCCCGTTTCGCTTCGATCGAATCGCCAGCACGGTGTCGACCGCGCTGCGAGCCATGCTCGAAGGCGGCTTTCATCGGCTGCGGCAGGCCTGGCGACACTCGGCAGCATTGCGGGAATTGCACGCGCTCGATGCCCGCACCCTGAAGGATATCGGGCTTCACCGCGGTGACCTCCCTGCGATCGCCGATGGCTATGCCCGACGGGGAATCGTCGGGCGGTTCGGCGCGGCGCGCGTAAGACGCGTCGAAATCACCGATCTCGCCCGCTGCGTCGAATTTGCCCGCCTGCTCCATCCGGACGACATCCGGCTGCGGTTTGGAAGGCCGGTCGCGCTCGGCGATGCCGGCACGTTTCGCCGGCTGTTCGGGCTCGACGACAGGAAGATAGAGACGGCGGGGTTATTCGACCTGAGCGGCCAAATCCTGGGGCTTGCCACCGTGGCTTGGGTGCGGCCCGGGACGGCCGAAGTCGCGCTCATCATCCGCTCCGATCTGCAGCGTCGCGGGCTCGGCGCAACGCTCCTGGCCAATGTCATCGACGACGCACGGGACGCCGGCTTCAACCTGCTGATCGCGTATGTCGGCTACGGAAACCTTCCGATGCGGCGGCTGGCGCGGCGTTTCGGGTTCGAGTTCGCCGGCACATTCGCCGAGGCCGAGCTCGTCATCCGGCGGTAACAGCGGCGCGCGCGGGGTTTATCGGGGCGATCGCGCTAATTCTGCGTGCGGCTGCGCAGGTCGTCGATCGCGGCGAGTACGCGCTCCGGGGTGGCCGGCGCATCGAGGAGCGGCGCCAGACGATAATCGCCGAGGCTTGCAATCGCATCGCGGATCGCGAGCCATACCGATATCGCCAGCATCAACGGCGGCTCGCCGACGGCCTTGGAGTGGAAGATCGTGGCTTCACGATTCGGCGCGTCATTGAGGATCCGCGCATTGAAGATCGGCGGCACGTCGCGACTTCCCGGGATTTTGTAGGTCGATGGGCCGTGGGTGCGCAGGTGACCTTCGGCATCCCACCACAGCTCCTCGGTGGTGAGCCAGCCCATGCCCTGGATGAACGCGCCCTCGATCTGGCCAAGATCGATCGCGGGGTTGAGCGAGCGGCCGCAGTCCTGGATGAGCTCGGCCCGCAGGACCCGCGATTCCCCGGTGAGCGTATCGATCGCCACTTCGGCGGCAGCGGCACCGTAGGCGAAGTAATAGAACGGACGCCCGGTATTGGTGGCGAAGTCCCAATGAATCTTGGGGGTACGATAGTAACCCGCCGCCGACAGCGACACGCGCTTCTCCCACGACAGGGCCGCGAGCTCGGCGAGCGACAGGCTGCGATTGCCGGCATAGATGCGGTTCGATGAGAACACGATCTCATGAGCGGGCACGGCGAAGTGTTCGGCGGCCACCTCGGTCATCCGGGCCTTGATCTGCTCCGAGGCGTGCAGGGCCGCCATGCCGTTGAGATCGGAGCCCGAGGATGCCGCCGTCGGCGAAGTGTTCGGCACCTTCGCGGTGCTGGTGGCCGACACCCTGACATGATCGAGATCGATGGCGAACACCTCCGCCACCACCTGCGCCACCTTGATGAACAGGCCCTGCCCCATCTCGGTGCCGCCGTGATTGAGCACCACGCTGCCGTCGGTGTAGACGTGGACGAGCGCGCCCGCCTGGTTGAGCGCCGGGCGATTGAACGAGATGCCGAACTTGACCGGCATCGTGGCGAGGCCTTTCTTCACCACCGGGCTCTGCCGGTTGAAGTTCGCGATGGTGCGCCGCCAGGCGGCAAGGTCGACGGTGCGATCGAGCTCATCGACGACGCGTTCGATGATGTTGTCCTCGACGGTCATGCCGTAGGGCGTCACGTCGTTGCGGCCGCTGCCATAGAAATTCCGCCGCCGGACGACGTGAACGGGAAGTCCCAGCCGGCGCGCGATCGCCTCGATGATCGTTTCGATCGCAAGCATGCCCTGCGGCCCGCCATAACCGCGAAAGGCCGTGTTCGACACCGTGTTGGTCTTGCACGGCAGCCCGCGAAAGCGCAGGTGCGGGAGGAAATAGCAGTTGTCGGCGTGGCACAGCGCGCGCGTCAGCACGGCCGGCGTATGATCTGCCACGCTGCCGCCATCGGCGGCCAGTGTGAGGTCGAGCGCGAGAATATGCCCCTCGCCGTCGAGCCCGACGTCGTACCGAATCAGGAATGGATGGCGCTTGCCGGTCGCTCGCATGTCGTCGTCGCGCGGCAGCCGCAGCTTCACCGGCCGCCGTGCCTTGAAGGCGAGCACGGCGGCGATGCCGGCGATGATGGTCGCCTGGCTCTCTTTGCCGCCGAACGCTCCGCCCATCCGCCGCACCTCGACGGTGACGGCGTTGAAGGGCAGGCCGAGGAGATGCGCGACCCCGTGCTGGACTTCGGTCGGGTGCTGGGTCGAGCTCCATACGTGGATGTCGGCGTCTTCGCCCGGCACCGCGAGCGCGATCTGTCCTTCGAGATAAAAGTGGTCCTGGCCGCCACAGCGCACCTCGCCCGACAGGCGATGTGGCGCGCCGGCGAGCGCGGGCTCGACCTCTCCACGCACCATCGTTTGCGGTGGCGAGACGAAGCTCTCGCGCGCGATCGCCTCTTCGACGGTCAAGATGGCGGGGAGCGGCTCATAGACGATCTCGACCAGTCGTGCGGCCGCCCGCGCCTGATCGAATGTGCCCGCGGCGATGGCCGCGACCGGCTGGCCTTCGTATTCGACGATGTCGGCCGCCAATGCCGGCTCGTCACTGCGGATCGGGGCGATGTCGTTCTTGCCGGGAATGTCGGCGGCCGTGATCGCGGCGATGACGCCGGGCGCGGCGAGCGCGCGCGCCAAATCGATGCGGCGGATACGGGCATGCGCATGGGGGCTCAGGACCAGCGCCGCTTCCAGCGTCCCCGTCACGGTCGGGACATCGTCGAGATAGCGCGCGGCACCGGTGACATGCCCGACCGCGCTGTCGTGGCGCGCCGCCGCGTGTACCCCTCCACGGCTCCGTGCGAGCGGCTCGTTCATAGCGCGTCGACCCGCACCAGCACGTTCGAGGAGGTCTCGAACTGGAAGCGGCGCAAGAGTCCCGCCGCTGCGCGCAGACGATAGGAGGCACCGCCGCGATGGTCCCCGATCGGAGTGAAGTCACCCGCCAGCAGCGTCTCGACGTCGGGGAGCCAGGCGGGCTCCCATGGCCGGCCTCTGACGGCGGCTTCGAGCTTGACCGCCCGCATCGCACGCGCCGCCATGCCGCCGTAGGCCGCCCGCAATGCTCGCACTTTGCCGCCGTCACGTTCGAGGCGGAAGGCGGCGATGACGGTCGAAATGTCCTGGTCGAAGCGCTTGGAGAGTTTGTAGACGGAGAACTTCTGGCCCGGCGCAAGGAAGGGAACGCGGACGGCGGCGATGATCTCGCCCGCGGCGAGTGCGGTCTTGCGGTAGCCGGTGATGAAGGACTCCACCGGGAGCACGCGGTCGCCGGCGCGCGACGTCAGTCGCACGCTGGCATCGAGCGCGATCAGGCACGGGATACTGTCCCCGATCGGAGAGGCCGTGGCGAGATTGCCGGCGATGGTGCCGAGGTTACGAATTTGGCGCGATCCGATTCGACGCACCAGAGCGCCGAAGGACGGAAACCACTGATCCAGATGAGGCAAGATTTCGCTGTAGGTGACCGCACCGCCGATCTCGATCGCGTCGGCGCTGGTCGTGACGTGACGCAGTTCCTCGACTGCATGGAGAGCGATCACCGCCGGCAGCGCCTCGCGATCCTTGCTCACGCGCAGCCCCAGATCGGTGCCGCCCGCAAGCAGGATGGCCTTCGGGTGCTGCTCCATCGCCGCGAACAGCGCATCGAGCGAGCGCGGCGTGAGAAAGGTCTGCGTGCCGCAATGATAGTGGGTACATGGCGGCACGCTCGACAGCGTTTCGGCCAGCGCGGGCGCCTCGGCGACGAAGCGGTCCGCGGGCCCTTGCGCCACGCGCCGGCAGGCCTCCACGATCGAGCGATAGCCGGTGCAACGGCAGAGATTGCCGGCAAGCGCTTCATGCATGGTGGCGTTTTCGGCAGGCTCACCGCCATGATGGAAAGCGAACATCGCCATCACGAAACCCGGCGTGCAGAAGCCGCACTGGGTGGCGTCGGTATCGATCATCGCCTGCTGCACCGGATGGAGCGCGCCGTCCGCTGCAGCAAGGCCTTCGACCGTAAAGACGGCTCGATTGTCGATCTGCGGCAGCATCATCAGGCAGGAATTCACCGCCTGAAACCGCAGCGATCCGTCGACCTCGCGGCCAAGGACGATCGTGCAGGCGCCGCAATCGCCTTCGGCGCACCCTTCCTTGGTTCCGGTGAGACGTGCGCGGGTCCGCAGCCAGTCCAGCACCGTCATGCTCGGCGGAGCGCTGTCCTCGCTGCATGGCTTGCCGTTCAGCAGAAACTGCACCGCTGTCATGGCAGGCGCCTACCTTATGTCGCGCTCTAAACAGGTGGCCACGGCCGACAGGCCTTGCAAGGCGCGCACCAAATCGCACTGCGGTTGCAAACGGCGCGGGCCGCGATACACGAGTTTGCACACTTTTTTGGCGGCAACGGGTACGTGGCCCTTGGCATGATCGGGCCGGTCCGGCAACATCACGCAGAGTTCTGGCAACACGACCAATCAGCCTACCGGAGCGCTCCGCCCTGATCGCTGCGCCCAGGACTGGCATGAATGATGCATTTCGGCACCCGGCGCTGACCCGCGGCGCAGGCGATGCGACGATCCAGCATGGCGCTTTAGAGCGCGAGCGGCAACCCACCCGAACGTGGAGAGGTGAGACCATGAGATCTGCAGCGCGGAGGCTGCGTGCGATTGTCGCAGGCGTGGCATGTCTCGCGATCCCGCTTGCAGCCGTCCCGCTGCAACCGGCGTTCTCGCAAGCCGCCGAAAAAGTGACGGTGCGCTTCACCTGGAAGCTCAAGGGCGAGTATGCGCCGCTCTTCGTCGCCTTGGACAAAGGCTACTACAAGGCGGAAGGGCTCGACGTCGATCTCGCCGAAGGCTCGGGCGCGCAGACGGTGCTCAAGCTGCTGGCCAGCGGCAACGAGAAATTCGGCTACGGGCCCGCGGTGTCCGCCGCGCAAGCGGTGAGCCAGGGCCTGCCGGTCAAGGTCGTCGCGCTCTACCAGACCAAGGCTCCGATGGGAGTGATTTCCTTCCCCGACGTGGCGCTCAAGAGCCCGAAGGATCTGGAAGGCAAACGACTGGCCATATCGGTCGGCGAAACCTTCGGTGACATGCTCGCATCGTTCACCCGGATCAACAATGTGGACATCGGCAAGATCCAGCAGATCCAGATGGATGCCTCCGCCCGCACGAGCCAGTTCCTCACCCGCAAGATCGACGTGATGTCGGTTTATCTCAGCAACGAGTGGCCCCAGATCGAGAAACGCGCCAACGTGAAGTTCAACATCTTGCGGGTCTCGGACTTCGGTCTGAACCTGCTGGGCGCATCGATCATCGTCGGCAATGCGTTCGCCGAACAAAATCCCGAGACAGTCAGGAAGCTGCTGCGCGCAACCGCCAAGGGCTACCGCGACGCCATGGCCGATCCCAAGGCTGCCGCCAAGACGATGGCCAAGTATATGAAAGTGCCCGAAGACCCCGAGGTGCTCGACCGGCAGGTCGAAGCGACGGTGCTTTCGACCAATGCGCCCGCGGGCAAGCCGATCGGCTGGCAGGAAGCGGCCGACTGGGAAGCCAATCTGGCCTTGCTGAAGGAGACCGGCGCCCTGCCCGAGATCAAGCCGCTGAGCGCGTACTATACCAACGATTATCTGCAGTAGGATCGCGTCTGCGCTGAGGCCCGCAGGTTGGCCAAAAGCGCGCGCAGCGTGGGCTCTCGCCACGCAGACGGCCGAGCGCTGTGCCCACGCGCAATTCGCCCGACGCGGGCGAAGTCGACGCGTGGCCAAGGGCACGTTTTGCCTTGCGCGCGTGGAGCGATCGATCTTGCGTTCTTGCGCCCTTTGCCCGCCCTGCGGTCCTCGGACCGTGTCGTGAAGAGATCATCATGACAACCATCGCCGTCCCCTCTCCTGCGACTCCCGGCAAGCTTGCCTCCTGGATCAGCCGCAACGGTGCGGTGCTCGCGATCTTCGCTCTCGTGTTTGCGCTGTGGGAAATCGCCGTGCGCGCCCTGCAGATACCCGACTACATCCTGCCGAGCCCGTCGGTGATCGTCGTCAAGATCGTCGTGTCCTGGCAGCTGCTGCTGGAGAATGCATTCGTGACCTTGCAGGAGATCCTGCTCGGTTTCGGGCTCAGCGTCGTGATCGCCATTCCGCTCGCGATCGCGGTGGTCTATTCACGCATCTTCGAGCGTGTGGCGTTCCCGTTCATGGTCTCGCTGCAGACCATTCCCAAGGTCGCGCTCGCACCCATCCTGGTCATCTGGCTCGGCTACGGCATCATGCCGAAGGTGATGGTGGCCTTTCTCATCTCGTTCTTTCCCATCGTGATCAATTCCGTGATCGGCATGCGCTCGGCCGAAAAGGAGATGATCTATCTGGTGCAATCCATGGGCGCGAGCGAACTCACGACCTTCCTCAAGATCCGGCTGCCGAAGGCACTGCCTTCGATCTTCGGCGGCCTCAAGGTCGGCATCGGCCAGGCCGTGGTGGGGGCGACCGTCGGTGAATTCATCGCCGCCGAACGCGGCCTAGGCTATCTGCAGCTCATCTCCCAGGTTCGGCTCGACACCCCGCTCCTGTTCGCCGCGGTCGTCGTGCTCTCGTTGCTGGGGGTGCTCCTGTTCAACGCCGTGGCGTTCGCCGAGCGGATCGCGCTGCCCTGGAGCCGCGTGGCCACCGACGTCGCCGAATAGGACCCTGCACGAGATGATCGACAATCGGACCGGGCCGGCCGCCGGGGACTTTCGCGCCGGAGTGCCGATCCGGATCGCAGGCGTCACCAAACGCTATCTCAGCGCCCGCGGCGGCGAGGTCCATGCCCTCGATGAAATCGACCTCGCCATCGCTGGCGGCGAATTCGTGTCGATCGTCGGACCGAGCGGCTGCGGCAAGAGCACCCTGCTGATGCTGATTTCCGGGCTGATCCCGGCAACGACCGGCACCATCGAGGTCGGCGGCGTCAGGGTGAAGGGCGCCATCGGCAACGTCGCCATCGTGTTCCAGCGCGACGTGCTGCTCGACTGGCGCACCGTGCTGGCCAATGTCCTGCTCCCCGTGGAGATCAAGAAGCTCGATCCGGTCAGTCATCGTCGCAAGGCGCAGGAGCTCTTGCGGTCGGTCGGGCTCGAGGAGTTCGAGGACAAGTATCCGGGCGAGCTGTCCGGCGGCATGCGCCAGCGCGTCGCGATCTGCCGGGCGCTGGTGCAGGACCCCGGCCTGCTGCTGATGGACGAGCCGTTCGGCGCGCTCGACGCGCTGACCCGCGAGCAGATGAATCTCGACCTCCAGCGCATGTGGCTGCGCGACCGCAACACCGTTCTGTTCATCACCCACAGCATCGAGGAAGCAGTCCTGCTCTCCGACCGCGTGGTGGTGATGTCGTCACGACCCGGCCGCATCGCCGATATCGTGACCGACGATCTGCCCCGGCCACGCGGCGCGCACACCCGCAGCGACCCGCGTTTCATCGAGCACGTGGAACGGATCCGGCGGCATTTCCTGGCGCTGGGCGTGCTGTCGGAGACCTGACGCGGACAGCGGCACAACAGGCCTGCCGGCGCTGGACACAGGCATGAGTGCGCGCGCGCACAATTGCAAAGCCCAGGCTGGGGTGCTGCCCGCCCTCCCGTCGTCATTCTTCACGATGTCAAACAGCCCGCTTCGCGGCCTCCGCCGCGCAGCACATCTCGTTCCCGCGGCGCATTTTTCGCGCCCGGGTCGTCGCGTCGCGTTTCTTTGTCTCCACCGCATTCTCCGCTGCATGTGCCGGCGCTTCGGCGGGCTCGCGCCCAAATCCTTGGCGTCAGCTGCAGCTCCGGCCCTGAAATGAGGGGCCGGCGGAACGCCGGGAGGCGTTACTGCCGTCGTCGCGCTCGTAAGTGCGCGACACTCACGCTTGCGGGCGTGCCCGTCCCGCGCAACCGGGACGTCCGCCTCTCGGCGCTCCACCGTGGCGCTGTCGGCCCAGGCCCGCTCTCCCGCTCCGGCGTTGCCGCCGGATCGGGCGCGATGGGCTGCTCGCGCCAGGCGCCTTCTTGCCTGACTGCGGAGCCGGGCTTTTCGTATCCGTCGGTTACGAGCCGCGGTCGACGCCACGCCCCCGCTCCGCCTTCTGCAGGATCGCTTCTAGAAAGCGCCCTCTAAGAGCGAGGATGACGAATCCCTATATTATATATTCGTTACGTAGTCAATAAATATCTTCATATCGTAGTTTGACCGACTCCGCCCGGCGATGTGGGCGGACCGCCCGCGCGCGAACGGACAGCTTCCGGATCGGCCGCCGCGTTTACAACGATGGCACGCGCGGACGGTCTGTTTCGCGCGGACCAATCCGTCCCGCATTCGCAGCGCTCCAATCAGCTTCTGCTCCCGCAAGCTCGCATGTCTCCCTCGCCGCGATGATATGGTCGTGCCGCGCGGCCCGGCGGCATCGACGATCGCCTGCGTCATCCGAACGGCCGCACAGGAGCGATGGATCGCGGTCGGGTGATTGGCGCCGGCGTGCCAATATCTGACGATAAACAATGGAGGGATGGCGCGTGGACAATCAGCAAGCGCTCAAATTGCTTCACCGCTATCATGACGCCACCAACACGCGCAGGCTGGACGAACTCGATGAGATATTTGCAAAAGACTTCATAAATTTTGCGGCCGGATTCGAGCCGGTCAAAAGTCTCGCCGCCATGAAGACGCTCATTGCGGAATTGCTGCTGGCATTTCCAGATTGGCACGTGACCATCGAGGACATGTTTGCCCAGGACAACAAGGTCGTGACGCGTTGGAGCCTGGCCGCCACGCACCTTGCGCCCTATCACGATATCGCCGCGACCGGGCTCAAGATTCGTGCCGAAGGAATTCACATCGATCATATCGTCGGCGACAAGATCGCCAAACGGTGGGCATGCAATAATTTTGCCGAGGTCTTCAATCGGCTGAGAGCGCACGCGCGGACATAGCCGCTTTGCCGGACCGCGCGCGGTCCCATATCAATCCACTCAGCCACGCGGTAGAATGCATACATTGAGATAGACCGTGCCGAGGTACCCCCATGGGAGGCACGATTTTCGTCAATTACCGTCGGGATGACTCTCCTGGCACGGCGGGGCGGCTGCGCGATCGACTTGCTGATGCGTTCGGACCCGACAGTCTGTTCATGGACGTCGACAACATTCCTGCCGGGGTCGACTTCGTGGGCCATTTGAGCGCCCAGGTGGCCGTATGCGACGTTTTTCTAGCAGTCGTCGGCCCGAATTGGCTGAACGCAAAAGATGAAACTGGCTCTCGTCGGGTCGACAATCCAGATGATTTTGTGAGGGTTGAGATCGCAGCGGCGCTGGCCCGCAATATCCGCGTAATTCCCGTAACTATTGATGGCGCCCGTCTGCCGAAGGCGGACGAATTGCCCGATCCCTTGAAGCCGCTGATACGTCGCCAAGCAGTAGAGGTGCGAAATGCCCAATTCCATCGGGACGCGGAGGCGCTGATTGAAAAGCTACACCGCGCGCTCGGAACAGATCGGATTGGACCGAACCGTCAGCAAACTCCTGCCCGGCTCCGATGGTCCAACTCCCGCGGGTCAATCACCTTGGCGATTGCGGGAGCGTTACTATTAGCTTGTTGGCTTGTCTTCTCCCAAATGGGAGTGTCGGTTCTGGCTCCCGGCGGGATCGGCAAGTTCGACGGATATTGGCTGGTTCACCGCGTGGGGTGCGCCGGAAGACCAGAGCTTAATTTCCAAATCCATCTGGAGAACAACAAGATCAGCGGGCTGTTCGAACCGAAGGAAATAAGCGCTCTTCCCGGAAGCCGTCCACCCATTGTCGGTTCGATATCCGCCTCCGGCGAAATCAATTTCAACCACAACAAGGTGGACACTGCCGGCGCAGTTGCCAACGAGAATGCGTACTACACGGGGACATTTCGCGGAAATTCTGCTTCAGGCACATTTAGCAATGGTGAATGTAAAGGCACATTCTCATTGACAAGGACTTGAGGTGAAGACCCTTCCGCATCTTTATCACCGCCAATCACGCAAACACACGTGGAGCGCTTCAACCACGTCCCGCTTGATCGAGCTTTGAGCCGCTCGACCTGAGCGTCGAGGTGCGCGGGTGGGATCGCGTGGCGAGAAATCAACAGAACGCCGCGTCCGCTTCCCCCATCAGCAGACGTTTGCAGGGCCCGCTGACGTTTCGCATTTGGCTCATCAGCCGGCTTCTTCTATCGGCGCACAAATCCCGAGGTAGATCAGCACTCGCGCGTTTACGCGGCTAGGATTGCCGCATCACTCCGGCTTGATGCCCGCGAACTTGATCACCGTGGCCCATTTCTCGGTTTCGGCAGCGACGAGTTTGCCGAAATCAGCCGGAGAGCCCGGATTCGGCACGCTCCCCAACGACGCGTACCGCGATCTCACATCAGGATCGGACAGGCCCGCATTAATCTCCGCGTTGAGCTTCCGGATGATCTCGACTGGCGTGCCCTTCGGCGCGCCGAAGCCACCCGCGGCGCTGGCCTCGTAACCCGGCACGAATTCGCCAATGGTCGGCAGCTCGGGGAGCGCCCCGGAGCGTGTGGCCGTCGTCACCGCCAGGGGCCGCAACTGGCCAGCCCTGATATATCCGATTGACGAAGGTGTAAGGTCGAACATCACCTGCACCTGACCGCTGATCAGGTCAGTGAGCGCCGGCGCGGAGCCTCGATACGGCACGTGAAACAGTTCGATGCCAGTCATCATTTTGAACAGCTCACCAGCCAGGTGCGTCGAGTTGCCAATGCCTCCCGAAGCCATGTTGAGCTTGCCTGGATTGGCCTTGGCGTAACCTATAAGTTCGGGGACGGTTTTGACTGGAACCGAGGGGTTCACTACCGCGACGAGGGTAGAGCGGGTGGTGCTCGCAACCGGTTCGATGTCGCGGATGAAATTGTAGGGAAGATTGGTTTTGAGTGTCGCGTTGATGTAGTTGCTTGTAACCACCCACAGAAGTGTATAGCCGTCCGGCGGCGCATTCACGACAAGCTCCGTAGCGATCGAACTGCTGGCGCCCGGTCGATTCTCGATGACGAAGGGTTGGCCGAGCCGGTCCGAGAGCCATTGGCCCAGCAAGCGTGCGCTGATGTCGCCTGTTTGGCCGGGAGGAAAGCCAACAACAATACGCACCGGGCGCGACGGATAGGCTTGCGCCCTGGCAACCCGCGATGCCACCGGCAGCGCGGCAGCGCCCGCTGCCAGATGCAGAAATCGTCGGCGGGGAAGTTTCATATCGCCCTCCCGGCGTCATCGCGCATTCGCGCTGTGGACGCTCCATACCTGAACGATGAAACTGTAATGCCCGCCGATGGCGCCGGGCTGCCCGTTGTAATGATCGGGGATTTCGGCACGTCCCCGTTTCCGGCACAGCTTTGAAAAAAATACACCGCTCCGCATCATCGAGGAAGGGCAGAAAGCAAATGACCAACGGGATTCTTTGAGGTCATTCCAAACGATCATCTTTGGAATAATCGCCTCGCTTACCTTTACATGCTACGATGGCCTGCGCCTTGCGCGGTTGAACGGACTGACGCGCGCCGTTAAGGAAGCAAATGCTCCTAAGGATACGCCGAACGCCCCCGATGGCACTGCATCGCCTAATCACAAGTTTGCCACTTAGCCTTTGCGTCTGATCGTTTTTCGCCGTTCTTCCTTCTCATTGTTCTCTTTGTTTCGGTTGCCATCGGACGCAGAGTTTTCGAACGGTTTTCCAGTGGCGACGCCGACCCGTGCTCTCTCCCGGCTTCGGTTTGCGGACTAACCAATGAAATGTGCCACCCTGTCGTTCGCCCTCACCATCCTCACGATTACCGCCGGTAGCACGCCGAACGTATTTGCGTGCGAAGTAGCACTCAGGCAGCCCGGCTCGCTGAAAACGTCTTCCTCGTGATCTCCATCACAGCGCGTGACGCCTAACTGTGTGAACTAGATCACATGCACGCGGGCGACGACGTCGATTGGCTACAGATGGAGAGAACCATGCCAACTTTCAACGAGATTATCGTTACTAAGAAAACTGACATTGCCTGGGACGGCGGCAAGGCCACCGAGAACCTGATCCCCAATGACGGGGACCTCGTCTTTGACTCGACTGGCGGCGGTCGATCGGCGCATCAGGCTCCTTTGCTTGATGAGTTGGGATGGGCCACGGACAACAACCGCGACACTAACGGCGGCGGCACCCCCGAGGACGACGGTTTGACGAATGACAGCCTCAGTGTGCTTTACGCCTTTGGCGAGCCCGTCACGTTCACTGCGACCGTTAGTCCAAACTCCCCGCCAGCCAGCCCGGAACCAGTCACCCATGCCGGGGACCTCGTCGTTGACTCGACTGGCGGCGGCACCGCAATCTTCAAGGAAGTCACAGGTTTGAAGTGTGAAATTTCCGTCATCGAGTTCTCACCGGACCAGGACAATGGTCTGTTGCTGCCCGCTGTCCAGACTGGCGGAGTTTCCGTTGCTTGCGGCGATGTGGGTGGAGACAACGGCGCCCTTGGCGACCCCGTCACGTCGGACGAGAACTTTGTTTATGGAGGCCCCGAAAACGCCGACGGGCACGCTGGCCAGAAGGGCGCGTGGGTCGCCGATGTCACCTATGAGCGCGACCTCATCAACCTAACTGGTGTTAACGGGCTCGATGGCGATCACGGCGGCAGCACTGCACCAGTCGAGCCGAGGTCATATACGGCCGGCCACTTCGCGTTAGATATAGACGGTCATAGTTCATCGCATCTCTCTTTCTACGATCTAATCGTTTGATCTCTCGGCCCTGAAACACCGCGCTGTGGCCAAGTTTCGCGCCCCTTTATGCGTTTTGACATCCTTATGTTCTGACGACGACCCTTCCTGTTCCGCGAACTCGGCTTCAGCTTCCCTCTGTTCGGCGACCGCCTTATCGACGGCGGCATCGAGTATTTGATCGAACTCCGGTTTGCTGAGCATCAAAGCCCCCGCCCTGTGCAATTGCGAGATCCTAGCACCGCGCCAGCGAGCGGTGGGTGAGAAAACGCCCAACCGAGCGCCTATGATTTCCGCGCTGCTCAGGCTAGTCAAAGCTGTCCATGACAATGAGATAGTTCGTATTAGAAGTCATCTTTCCAGATGATTAGAGGTGGATTATGCGATCGCTTATCGAGACTGCAGTACTGATCACCGGGTGTGGTTCCGCCATATGTTGGTTCGCATCCGCAATGTGGCACCTGCCCGGCATCAAGCCGGGCCGAGACGAATTGGCCAAAGTGAACGAACTATCTATCAGGTTGCAAAGAATAAGCCGGTGGAACTTTTGGGCCGCGGGGCTGATGGGCGTAACCGCCTTGCTGTCAGTGTCGGCAAGAGTTCTCGGATGACTTTGCTCATGATGACTGCTCATCAAGACTTGGCTCATGCAGCGATCCGGACGAGATCGGCGACGAGCTGCTTCGACTGGATCGTAGGCCACCACCAGGAAAATCTCGCGTTGTGATCAATCCGATACAGACGCGGACGGCTGATCGGCTCCAGGCTCAACGCTCCCGGACGCCTCGCCTAGTCGCCCTGACTTCGAGCGTCCGAGGACTTGGCCAACGTGGCCGGAGTCTACAGTGCGTACGGGTCCCGAACCAACGGGGGCTCTGCGCCGCGCGAGTGGCCTCGCTGGCGGGGCTTTTCTTCGTTGGGCGATAGGGGCATTGTTGCGCGGAACCTGGCGCGGCGTCGATCGCGATCCTCAAGCGACCTGTTCCGCACGACATCGCCATCGGGGTGCTCATCACGGTAGTCCTGGAGAACCGGATATGCTCGATCGATCGCTCGAGACCGAGTTTGCGAGTTATCGCAAGACCCTCTCCACCGACGAGGCCAGACGCGCATTCGACGAACGGATTGAGCGCCTTCTGAGTCAGCACGGCGTCGATTACGTGCGCGGATATGTGGACGCGCTCAAGGACACGTCATCGTAGCCATGTGCTGACGCTGCCTTATGACCCGGTGCTGGCGCTCTATTTCGAGAACCGGCGATTCGGATTCTGTTTCCTTCAGCTCGCGTGCGGCCGGCTATTGAAAGACAAAGCTCGCGCGGAAGACGCGCTGGCGGCAGAACGCGCTGCGAGTGCTACAAATATGCGGTGATATCCAGCCTGGCGCACAGCTCAACACGCCTTAATCACAGGCCGGCGCCTACGGTAACCCGGCCTTCGCCAGCCCTTCGGCGATGCGCTGAAAATCACGGGCATCCTTGTATGGCAGGACGCGCGCGCGCTGCATCAGCGAGAAATCCGGATTCACTTTGAGGAGCTCCACCCATGCCGCCCGCGCGTCCTCCGCGCGCCCGAGATGGCCGTAGCAGGATGCCAGAAGCATGCGGCTGGCGTCGGTGCCAGGGGTGCGCGCGATGCGGTCGACGAGCTGCTGGGCGGCAATTTCGTATTTTCCCAGGCTGAAATTCGCCTGCGCCAGGAAGTGCAGCACCATGGACGGATAGAGGGGGTCCAGGCGCATCGCCATCGCGATCGGCTCCAGCGCCTCGGCCGCCCGGCCGGCATACATCAGCGCCAGTCCGGTCGCGGAATAGCCCTGAGCAAAGTTGGGATCGAGCGCCATCATGCGGCGAGACTCCGCCAGCGCGCCCTCGTGGTCGCGCCGCCACAGCAACACGGCGCCCAGCGCCAGGTGGCTCACCGGCTCCTGATCGCTCAATTCGACGGCGCGGCGCGCCCATCTCTCCGCCTCGTCCAGCGCCTGCGCCGGATCCGGCGCCCAGCCGCTGACGTATTCCGAAATCGCGGCAAGCGCCAACCCCGCATGCGGCCGGGCGAAATTCAGATCGATCTCGATCGCTCGGCGGTACATCACCCGGGATTGCGCGACCGACTCCCGAGTGCCGCGAGTCAGCAATTCGCGCGCGCGCAGCCAGGACTCGTACGCCTCCACGTTGCCGGTACCGTGTCGCCGCAGCCGCTGCTCCTCGCCCCGCGTCAGCGTGACCGCCAGCATGCCGACGATCTTCTCTACCACCTCGTCCTGCGTCGAGAAGATGTCCGTTAGATCGCGATCGAACCGCTCGGCCCAGAGATGCCCGCCGCTGCCGGCATCGATGAGCTGCGCCGTGATGCGCACGCGATTGCCGGCCTTGCGGACGCTGCCCTCGAGCACAAAGCGCACGCCCAAGTCGCGCCCGATCTCCTGCACATTGACCGACCTGCCCTTGTAGGCGAAGGAGGAGTTGCGGGCGATTACGAACAGGCCTGAGACCTTCGAGAGATCGGTGATCAGATCTTCGGTCATGCCGTCGCTGAAATATTCCTGCTCGGGATCGCCGCTCATGTTCTGGAAGGGCAAGACGGCGATCGACGGCTTGTCGGGCAGCGCAAGCACCGTACGTCTCGGAGCACGGTCAAGACGGATACGGTACACCCGTACCGGCTCCGCGATGTTCTTCAGCCGCTTATCGCCAAGGTCCTCATAAGGAAGACCGATCTTTGCGTGGATTTCTTCGTGGACCTTGCCGGAAACGCAGATACTGCCCGGTTCCGCGATTCCCTCCAGCCGCGCAGCGACGTTGACGCCATCGCCGAAGATTCGATCATTATCGTAGATAACGTCTCCGAGGTTGATGCCGATACGAAACTCCATACGCCGCTGGGGCTCGATTGCGGCATTGCGTTCGACCATCTTCCGTTGAATGGCGACTGCGCATTCGACTGCGTTCAACACACTGGGGAACTCGGCCAACATGCCGTCTCCAGCGGTATCAATGACACGTCCGCCCAACTCGCCTACCATCGGCAGCACAACCGCCTGATGGCCCTTGAGGTCGCTCACCGTGCGCGCTTCGTCAGAGCCCATCAAGGCGCTATAGCCGGCGATATCTGCGGCCAGGATGGCTGCAAGCCTGCGCGACTGACTCATGACCGTCCGTCCGTCCTCCATGTCGGCCTGCTGAGCAATCGTGAGATATATAGACTGCGGCCCAAAAGATGCCATGCCCGTCACCGCGCTGTAGGGCTGAAACGCGCTCTAGAGGGAGCACTGCAGTCCGTTATTCAGCGCCGCACATGTCGGCTTAACGTCATCAGCGCAAATGCTCAGAAGGTTCGAATGATTTCCGGTCTGCCGCGCCAAGCGGACATGATTGTGCAAGATTAGCAGGTCCGTTAAGTGCCACTTGCAGACAAGCACGTGACGCTGCGCGTTGCGCACGCGGATATTTTTGGTTTCATCCGCCCGCCTTCCACTTTGCGAGCGGCCAGATATCGGGAGCTTCACTGCCCTTGTGGGTCCAGGGATCGACCGTCCAGAGTTCGTTGGTCTTGCGATCCTTGATCACGGCCGTGTTGTGCGGACCCTCAGTGAAAAGAAACCGAGACGCGGGCGCGGCAATTGTATGATGCCGCAGCAATCTGAGCTGGTCGAGAATGAGTAGGAGCGAATTTGTGTTGTTGGTTGTATCGATGCAGTCGAATTGTTGAGCGCGATTGCCCGGGGCGAAGATAAGTGCGCCGGCCCGCGCGACGCGCTTCGCAGTGCCGGTTGTGGGGGCAATGCGGCGTTCAAACCATGCCTCGGTCCGGCCTATTGCAACCCTTTCGGCCTCGGCCGAGGCAGACCCTGAGGCCATAATCGCGGACATCTGGGCGCGATCGCTGCCCGCGAGACCGACCTCGGTGCGGAAGTCGCATCCGAAGCCGTGGCAAATGAAGACGCCGGATGGGCTCGGAGGCGTGATCGACCACTCCCGGAACATGGCCATGACCGCCGGATCAACCTCGTGACCGACAGCGGGCCGCCAAGCCATCAATAGCGCTACGAGCAGCATCGCGAAGCAGCGCACGCCCACCCCCTCGATGAAACCCCTGAAGGAAATTTTACAAAGCGGCCGCCCCCCCGGCAAGGTGCAGCCGGTCGCAACGCACAGGCTCGCGTCGGTTTTTGGGAAAACGTGACTTATTTGCCAGCCCGCCGACGTGCAAGCGCTCCGCCAACTCACAGATGACGGAAGTAACGGCGCTCGTTGGGCGGGAAGGATGCAGTTGTAGTGCTTTGCGTCCGAGATGGGTCATAAGCAGACGGGCCATCATGACTTAGGCCAAGCCCGCTTCACCCCTCAAAGCGGACACGCGCGAACCCACCTCGACAGGTCCGTTAAGTGCCATGTGTGGACGGCTCCGAGTTGGCAAGAGCTTTCTTCACGTTTGCAGCATTGGTCGGTGCAGCCATGTGTTCGGCCTTTAGATGCGGTTCACATGACCGCTGGCCATAATGCCCTCCGCGGATCAGGTCCCGGTCAAAACCTCGCATTCGACAATGCACTGGCACATGTGGGTTGTCCTGATCGCCGGATCGACCGGCTCTGCATTACGCGCTGTTCGCTCCTCCAACCTTCACATCACGCCGGATGCCCGGCGCGATCTCGTTTA
>Ga0207708_10001275_pt1 | contig 18940 bp, 19 predicted proteins | sample KBSK5101metaG_FD_184340 | JGI IMG/M metagenome (GOLD analysis project Ga0207708, IMG submission 184340) | Corn, switchgrass and miscanthus rhizosphere microbial communities from Kellogg Biological Station, Michigan, USA - KBS K5-10-1 metaG... | ecosystem: Host-associated > Plants > Roots >...
TACCGATGCGGACTCCATCAGGCCTCTCCCCCTTCGCCCGCGGCGCCGACCGGGATCGCCCCGGCGGACTCGCCGCGACTGCCGGCCCCCGCCTCGAAGTGGGTCACCGGGATGTCGGTGATCTCCTCGATGCGGTCGATCAGGCCCTCGGAGATCCACTTCGACTCGCGGCCGGCGAAGGTCGAGACGAGGATGTCGTCGACCCGGTAGTGCTCGATCGCGTTTCGAACCGCCGCGAACGGCTCCGAGCTGCCCATCGGCTGCCCGGTGGCATCGGCCTCGACGCGGTAGAGGGCCGCCATCGTCGACGCCAGCCGGTCGCAGACCTCCTCGCGGGAGATCTCGCCGGAGGCGGGCGCGATGAACGTGTAGCGGTGCGGCCGCTCGCGGTGCAGCTTGATCAGCTGATCGACCAGCTCCGGCGTGTTGACCGTCTGGGTGGCGACCACGAGCGTGTGGGTCACGTCCCAGCGGATCGCGTCGTCCTCGATCCGGACCGCGACGTGCTCGACCGGGACGTCGGTGCGGCTCCGGGCCCACTCGATCAGGTCCTTGCGGGCAAGGCCGAAGCGGGCCTCGGGAAGGCTGGAGAAGAGGACGTAGACCGGGGCGAAGGCGCGGACGGCGTCGTCGAATGCGAGCGCCGGCGAGGGGTCGAAGATCGATGCGACCGAGTTGAGGCCGAACTCGTCGAGGATTTCCTGGGTCACCTCGACCCGGCTCAGCGCCGCGTCGCGGACCTCGCCGACGTCGACGATCTGGCCGGCGACGGGCTGGTTCTGAGGGGCGGCGAGGGCGATGCTGCCGGCGCCGGCGTCGATCAGCTCGCGGAGCCGGCCGAGCAGCTTGCGGCCGCCTGCCACCTCGTTGAGGAACGCGAGGACGGTGCCGTCCTCGAGGTCGGCGGGCAGCTCGGTGGGGTTGGCAACCGGCTCGGTCACTTCGAACCGCCTCCGCCGCCGCCCGTGGCGCCGACGACCGCCGGCTTCGGCTTCGGCACCTCGGCACCCTCCTCACCGCTGTGCATGATCGCGTGGCGGGCGCCGGGCACGCCGTACTCGTAGGGGCCGCCGACGACCCGCGGGATCTCGTCGAAGTTGAAGACCGGCGGCGGCGAGGAGACGAGCCACTCGATCGTCTTCGCCCGCCACGGGTTGTCGCCCGCCTTCGGGCCGTAACGCCAGCTCACGATCATGTTGTAGATGAAGATCAGCTGGGCGGCGCCGAGGACGAAGCTGAAGATCGAGATGACGAGGTTCCAATCGCCGAACTGGGCGGCGTAGTCGGCGACGCGGCGCGGCATCCCCTCCATCCCGATCCAGTGCATCGGGATGAACGTGCCGAGCATCCCGACCAGGGTGCCGTAGAAGTGCCAGCGGCCGAGCCGCTCGTCGTACATCCGCCCGGTCATCTTCGGGAACCAGTGGTAGAGGCCGGCGAAGATCGTGAACACCGACCCGGCGAAGAGCACGAAGTGGATGTGGGCGACGACGAAGTAGGTATCGGAGACGTGGATGTCGAGCGGGATCATCCCGAGCATCACCCCGGAGATGCCGCCGAGCAGGAACGTGACCACGAAACCGAGCGCGAACAGCATCGACGTGTTCTCCATGTGCAGCTTCGAGTCGAACATCGTCGCGACCCAGGAGAAGATCTTGATCCCGGTCGGGACGGCGATCAGGAGCGTCGTCATCATCATCGGCACGCGCAGCCAGCCGAACATGCCGGAGACGAACATGTGGTGGGCCCAGACCGCGAAGGCGAGGACGACGATCCCGAGCAGCGCCAAGGCCATCAGCCGGTAGCCGAAGATCGTCTTCCGGGCGTGCGTGGAGATCACCTCGGAGACGATCCCGAAGCCCGGCAGCATCATGATGTAGACGGCCGGGTGCGAGTAGAACCAGAAGATGTGCTGGTAGCTGATCACGTCGCCGCCGGCGGCCGCCTGGAAGAAGTTGGTGCCGATTGCGCGGTCGAAGAGGACCATGAACTGGACGCCGGCGATGAACGGCGTCGCGCCGACCACGAGCAGCGAGGTCGAGAGGTTGGCCCAGACGAGCAGCGGCATCCGCCAGAAGTTCATCCCCGGCGCCCGCATCGTCACGATCGTCACGAGGAAGTTCAGGGCGGTCGCCACCGATGAGGCGCCGGCGAACTGGACGCCGAGGTTGAAGAACGACTGGCCGAGCGGGGCGCCGGTCGAGAGCGGCGCGTAGCCGGTCCAGCCGGCGTCGAAGGCGCCGCCGGGGGCGAGGTAGCTGCCGAGGAACAGCAGTCCCGCCATCGGCAGCATCCAGAAGGACAGCGCGTTGAGGCGCGGGAAGGCCATGTCCGGCGCGCCGATCATCAGCGGCAGGACGTAGTTGGCGAGCCCGGCGAAGACCGGGATCACGAACAGGAAGATCATGAACGCGGCGTGGGTCGAGAAGAGGCCGTTGAAGAGGCCGGGATCGACGATCTGGGTACCCGGCTGGGCGAGCTCGGCGCGCATGATCATCGCGATCAGACCGCCGATCAGGAAGAACACGAAGGTCGTGCAGACGTACTGGACGCCGATCACCTTGTGGTCGGTGTTGAACTTGAAGTAGTCCCTCCAGCTGTGGGCGCCGTGCTGGGAGTGGTCATCGGGGATCGTCGGCGCGCCGGAGGCCCAGCGGAACCAGTAGTCGAAACAGCCGATCCCGATCAGGTAGCCGATCGGGCCCGTGATCGCGGGGACGATGACGTGCGGGTAGCCGGTCTGCTCGGTCTGGAAGATCTCGAGGCCGCTGATCGCCCGCAGGGCGACGACGAGCCCGAAGCCGAATGCGGCTCCGAGGATGAGCCCGAGGATCGCGCGTGGCTGCCCCGGGGCCTTCAACGTTGCTACCACCTCGTCAAAACCTCCTGGTCACTTCGAGACCTGGTCGCTGTAGACGCCCGCGCCGTGGCCGCCGGCGGCCCCGGTGGAGACGTTCCCGTCCGGAATCTTCGGCTGGTCCTTGGCCCACGCGTCGAAGTCCTGCTGGCTCTCGACGACTGCGGCCGCGCGCATCGTTGCATGGCCCCAGCCGCAGAGCTCGGTGCAGACGACCGAGTAGGTGCCCTCGACGTCGGGAGTGACGCGGACGACGTTGTCGATCTCGTCGCTGCCGGGAAGATCGGAACCCGGGACCAGGTCGCGCTTGATGCCCCACTCGGGCACCCAGAAGCTGTGGATGACGTCGAGCGAGTTCAGGTGCAGCTCGAGCTGCGTGCCGGACGGGACGTGGAGCTCGTTCGAGGTCACGCCCTGCTCCGGGTAGTCGAAGCGCCACGCGTACTGCTGGGCGGTGACGTCGACCTCCATCTGGTTCGACGCCTCCGCCTCGATGTCGTTGAGGATGATCGTCGAGTAGATGCCGGCGAACAGCACGATCACGGTCGGGATCGCGGTCCAGATGATCTCGAGCCTGGTGTTGCCGTGGATCGGCTCCCCGTCGCCCTCGTCGCCGGGCTTCGCCCGGTACTTCCAGATCGCGTAGATCATCGCCGTGAGGACGACGCTGAACACGGCGGCGCTGAGCACGATCATCACGTTGAGAAGGGTGATGATCGGGCCCTTCTCGGTCGATCCGTCCATGCCCAGCCAGTTGATGTTGACCATGACCACGGAGATCACGATCGTCATCAGAACGGCCACGCCGAGGAGCTTCAGGGCTGTCGCGCGGGTCATGTCCTTCATGAGCCGCCGCGCATTCTATTGAGTGAGCGGCGCACGGTCGTCGCCCCCGCAGGGGGCCGATGTGATAGCCGGCGAACCCCTCATCGGGCGGGAACCGCGGGCAGCGCGGCGAGGTCGCCCTGCGAGGCCGCGACGACGGTGGCGGCGACGCTCTCCCAGCTCCAGAGCTCGCGCACCGTGGCCGTCAGGGCGGCGCTCGCCGTGGCTCGCTCGGCGGCGGGCAGGCTGAGCCAGCGGTCGAGGCGATCGGCGATCGCCGCGACCGGGTCGGGGTCGAGCCGGAACGTCGTCAGGTCGCCGAGCGGCGGCGGGAGCGCGTCGGCGAGCGTCTCAGCGACCTCGGCGAGTCCGGAGTGGTCCGCACAGACCGGCAGCGCGCCTGCGGCCGCGGCCTCGGCGGCGACCATCCCGAACGCCTCCGGGAAGGTGCTCGGGACGACCATCGCGTCGCTGGCGCGGACCGCCTCGGCGACTTCGTCGTACTCGAGGCGGCCGGCCCAGTCGACCGTGCCGGCGGCGGCGCGGGCTGCGTCGGCGTAGCCGGCCGGCGGCTCGGCCAGGAACGCGGCGAGGCGATGGAGCGGCGCCTCCTCCCCGCCCTCGAGCGCCCAGCCGAGCCGGGCCACCTCGCGGGCACCGTCGAGGTCGCCGGCGGCGAGCGCCCGGGCGAGGCGGTGGAGGCCGTCGCGGTACTCGCCGAAGCCGACCATCAGCAGTCGCGCGCCGGGATGACGGGCGACGACGAGCGGCCAGGCGGCCAGCAGCAGGTCGCAGCCCTTCGAGACGATCAGCTTGCCGACGAAGACGACCCGCGGGCCGCTCGCGCCCGCGTAGGCGCGGATCGCAGCCGCGGCGGCGGGGAGGTCGCGGCCGAGGCCGCCCGGCTCGGCGTCGTCGAGCCGCGTCGCGAGCGCCGTCAGCGTCGCGCCCGGGTCGGCGCCGTCCGGCAGCGGCGCGAACGCCTCGACGTCGACCCCCGGCGGGCCGAGCCGCGTCTTCTCGGACAGGCCGTCGAGCGCGACCGTCTCCCAGAGGCTCTCGGCAGTGTGGCGGGAGCCGACGAGGACCGCCCGGGCGGCCGCCATCCCCTCACGGGCGTAGGGCAGGAACCGGTCGCGGTGCGGGATCACCGTGTAGGAGAGGGCGCTGCCGTGGACCTTCGCCGCGAACGGCCCGACCGCGGCGCCGGCGCGGGCGAGGATCGCCGGGCCCATCACGAGGTGGTTGGCGAGCGCGGCGTCGACCCCGCCGGCGCCGGCGCAGACGTCGCGGACGGCGGCGACGTTGGCGTTCACGTACGCCTCGACCCGGGCGGCATCCAGCTCCGGGAACGGGCGCGCCTCGAAGCCGACGTACTCGTCGGCGACGTAGACCGGGAGGATCCCGCCGATGTCGGGCAGATAAGCGGTGATCGAGCCCGATCCGGGTGAGTTTCCCGGCGTCTCCTCGACGCGGAGCTCTCCGGTCTCCCAGCGGCCGACCGCATCGACCCAGGGCAGCGACGCCGCATCGCGGTCCTGGCAGAGCAGGTGGACCTCGTGGCCGAGCCGGGCGAGCGCCTGGGCGACGTTGGCGTTGTAGACGTTGCTGCCGGTGCCCCGCAGCAGGTAGCCGTGAAAGATCAGGACCCGCATCGGCGTCCATCCTGGCGGCCCCACCGGATAAGGTTCCGCCCGTGTCCGAGCACCAGATCTACAGGATGCGCGCGCCGGCCTCCGGCCGCGAGGCCTTCGTAGAGGCCGACCCCGACGGCGTCTACGTCGATCGCGAGACCGGCGAGGAGCTCAAGCCCGTCACCCGGGTCCTGCCGCTCGCGCCGTCGCCCTCGTCGCTGCTCCGCGCGCCGGAGAACCTCATGGAGTGCCGGCGCTGCAAGCAGCTGATCGGCATCGACCTGAGCGACTGCCCGCACTGCGGCCTCCGCCAGGAAGCGACCAACGGCGACTCGTGACGCGGGGCCGGGCGCTCCGCCTGCTCGCCGCCTCGGTGACCGTCGTGGCGGCCCTCGCCGCGGCCGGCTGCGGTGGCGGCGACGAAACGACCAGCACGGTCACGGCGCCGACCACGACCACCCCGACGACCACTTCGAGCACGACGCAGCCGACCACGACCGCGCCGACGACGACCTCGACGACCCAGCCGACCACCACGACGCCGACGACGACCCAGACGACCACCGGAGGCGGCGGCATCGAGCCCGACCCGACCAAGCCCGACTCGAAGGGCAACGACACGAAGGGCGACCCGAACACCCCCGAGGGCGGCTTCGATCAGTTCTGTGAGGACAACCCCGGCGCCTGCGGCTGAGGCCGCGGGGGGATCGGCTAGTTGTTCTTCTTGCCGCCGCTGGGCACGAAGTAGGCCCAGTAGAGCAGGCGCTCGCCCTTGAAGCGGCAGCCGTACTGACGGACCGAGCCCTTCTTCTGGTGCGGCTTTGCGTCGGGGGCTTCCTTCTCGCTGCATGTCCCGTCGTTGCGGCTCGCGATCCACTGGTTGTCGCTGGTCGGCAGACCCCAATCGAAGTTGGAGATCCAGCCCGGCATCGTCAGACCGATCCGCAGCCCCTTCTTGACCTTCAGTGGCTTTTTGAGGGTGAAGATCGGAGTCTCGCCGGCCTTGGAGGCCAAATCGATCTTCGGCGACTGCTTCGTCAGCTTGAACTTGCGCTTCTTCTTCGGCTTGAGCACGGAAAGCCGCGCCTTGGGCTCCCCGTACTTGTCGTCGAGGCCATCCGTCAGGTTCGGCTCATCCTTGGTGTTGACCTCGCCGAGCTCGACCGACCAAGCGACGATGTGACCGTTCGCCGGGACCTTCATCACGCCCGATTGACCGTCCGCCACCGTCTGGATGCCGGTCACGGACACAACGATCTTGCAGTCCTTCGGGCACGAAGAGCCCGGGGTCTTCTTCGTCTTGCCGATCACCTTCGCCGACTTGGCGTCGGCGTCGCCGGCGCTGAGCGCCACGACGGTCGCGAAGCCGAGGATCGCAACGAACGCGGCGATCGCGATCGCTGTTCTGCTCGCGGTTGTCCGGCTGACTTCCATCAAGGTTCCCTAACACGGTGGCGACCGCGCTTGTTGCGGTCGCACGCTCCCGTTCTGTGACGGATCTTAGGCGCCCGGTAGGCCGAATCGTGCCGGATCGGACGTAGGATGAACGTCGATGCCCGCGATCGAGGTCAGCAACTTGCAGCGGGCGTTCTCGGATGAGGTGCTGGCCGTTGCCGGGATCGACCTCTACGTGGACGAGGGCGAGATCTACGCCTTTCTTGGGCCGAACGGCGCCGGCAAGACGACGACGGTGCGGATGCTGACGACGCTGCTGCGGCCAACCGGCGGCAGCGCGACCGTCGCCGGCCACGACGTCGTCGCCGATCCGGCGGCGGTCCGGGCGGAGATCGGGGTGGCGTTGCAGGAGGCGGCGCTCGACCCGCTGATGACCGGCCGCGAGCTGATCCGCATGCAGGCCACCCTGCACGGGATCGGCCGTGACGAGGGACGGCGGCGGGCCGACGACCTGCTTCGCCGGGTCGGGCTGACCGAAGCGGGCGATCGCCGGGTCGGCACGTACTCCGGCGGCATGAAGCGGCGCCTCGACCTCGCCTCCTCGCTCGTCCACGAGCCACGCGTGCTGTTCCTCGACGAGCCGACGACCGGCCTCGACCCGGTCAGCCGCAAGTCGATCTGGGAGGAGGTCGAGGCCCTGAACCGCGAGGGGACGACGGTCTTTCTGACCACCCAGTACCTCGAGGAGGCCGACCAGCTCGCCGACCGGGTCGGGATCATCGCTAACGGGCGGATCGTCGCCGAGGGGACCCCCGATGAGCTCAAGAACGAGGTCGGCAAGCCGCGGATGGAGTTGATCCTCGCCGAAGGCGACCAGGGTGCCTGTATGGAGGTGCTGGGCCGGTTCGGCGCACCGCTGCCGCCCAAAGACGGGAAGCTGATGATCGAGGTCGCCGAGGGGGTGGCGGCGATCGCGCCCGTCGTCCGGGCGCTCGACGAGGCGGGCATCCTGGTCGAATCGCTCGACGTCGTCGAGCCGACCCTGGACGACGTTTTCGTCGATAAGACCGGCCAGCACCTCGAGGGGGCCGAGACGGGGGAGCCCGGCACAGGCGAGACCGAGGTCGTCGCCGGGTGAGGACGCTGGCCGTCGTCACCGAACTCGGCCGCCGCTCGGTCCGCCAGACCTTCCGGCGCCCGCAGCTGATCGCGCCGCTGCTGATCATCCCGACGCTGCTTCTCGCCGTGCAGAGCGCCGGCGCCGGGCGGGCGGTGGACCTGCCCGGCTTCCCGCCGGTCGAGAGCTTCTTCGACTTCCTGCTCGCCGGGGCGATGATCCAGTCGGCGCTGCTGGCCGGCAACAGCGGCGGGATCGCGCTCGCGATCGACATCGAGATGGGCTTCACCGACCGCCTCCTGGCGGCGCCGATCCCCCGCTTCGCGATCGTCGCCGGGCGGCTGGCGGGGACGGCGGCGATGGGAGCCGTCACGGCGGTCTGGTTCCTCGCGATCGGTCTCGCCTTCGGGGTCCGGATCGAGGAGGGGGTGCTCGGGGCGCTGCTGATGATCGTGCTGGTGACGCTGGCCGCGCTCGCGTTCGGGACCCTCGGCGCGGCGCTGGCGCTGCGGAGCGGCAGCGCCTCGGTCGTCCAGGGGACGTTCCCACTCGTCTTCGTGATCCTGTTCCTCTCGACGGCGTTCTTCCCCGCCGACCTGCTGCTCGAGCCGGCGCAGACGATCGCGCGGATCAACCCGCTCAGCTTCATCGCCGAGGCGGTCCGCGACCCGGTCATCTCGGTCTTCTCGGGCCGCGAGCTGCTCGAGGGGTTCGCCGGGATCGTCCTCGTCGGCGCGATCGGGCTGACGCTCTGCTCGATGGCGCTGCGGCGCCGGCTCCGGATGGGCTGATGGACGCGACCCTCCGCCATGACTGGGAGACGATCCGGGCGCTCGTCCGACGCTCCGCGAACGAGCTGATCCGGGTTCCCGGCGCCGCCGTGCCGGGAGTGTTGGCGCCGACGATCTTCTTCCTCGGCCTGACTGCGGTGTTCGGGAACCTGACCCACCTGCCGGGCTTCACGACCGACAACTACGCCAGCTTCATGGTCCCGGTCAGCATGCTGCAGGGAGCCGGCTTCACGGGCGCGGCGATGGGCGTCAACCTCGCCCGCGACATCGAGTTCGGCCTCTTCGACCGCTTCCTCGCCTCCCCCGCCCCGCGCTGGGTCCTGCTCACAGGCCTCGTCCTCTCGGCGGCGATCCGCTCGGTCATCCCCTCGACCTTCGTCTTCCTGATCGCGCTGGTGGTCGGCGCCCACTTCCCGGGGCCCGACGGCCTCGTCGTCACCTACCTCTGCGTGATGGGCACGGCGACGATCGCCGCCTGCTGGTCGGCGCTGATCGCGCTCCGCTTCAAGACCCAGTCGGCGGCGCCGCTGATGCAGACCGTGATGCTCGCCGCCGTTCTCTGCACGACCGCCTACGCGCCGCAGGCGCTGCTGACCGGTTGGCTCGCCACCGCCGCCGAGTACAACCCGTTCACCCAGGTCGTCGAGGCGGCCCGACAGGGATTCGTCGGCGGCATCAGCTGGAGCGGCACCTGGCCGGCGATCGTCGTCATCGCCGCCCTGACGGCCCTGCTCGGGTGGCTGGCGCTCCGGGGGATGCGGCGGACGGCGTACTAGCACGCGGGCGGGCTCGGCCCGCGGCTGGGCTGAGAGGGGAGCAAAGAGGTCGGTGGCGGGCTTCTCCGGATGGAATGGGCACCGAGCGGTCCAAAGGTTCGGCATATCCGGAGGGATGGACCACTCGCCATGGGCGCGAACGTCGGATGCAGCAGCTCGGCAGACGCCAGCGGCAACTGATCACGGCCTCTCAGCTTCGGAATCTCGGGTACGCGAAGAGCACGATTCACGACCGCGTCGCGGCCGGGCGCCTCCATCCGACGCCGTTCGCCGCCGTCTACTCGCTTGCTCCTCCGCCACTCGCCCGCCCGGAGACGATCAAGGCCGCAGCTCTCTCCTGCGGTCATCCCTCACTGCCAAGCCACTGGTCGGCTGCCGAGGTGCTCCGGATCGCCGAACCACCGTTGCTGCCCGTGCACGTGACGAGGCCGACCGGCAACGGTCGGCGCCGCCGGCTGCTCGTGATTCATCGCTCCATTGTCCTGCCGCGCGACACGGCCGGCCGCGACGGGGTCCTCTGCACGTCCGCGGCGCGAACGGTCTTCGACCTGGCGGTCCTGGCCAGGCCGGAGGAGGTCGAGCGGGTCATGATCGCCGCCGACTCGCTGCGGATCCTCAACCGGCCGCGATTGCAGGAGCTGATCGATGGATCGCCGGGCCGGCGGGGTGTTCGGACGCTTCGTGATCTCCTCTCAGCCGACGCGATCCGCGTCCGCAGCGAAGCCGAGATCGAGATGCTGTCCGTCTGCCGCCTTGCCGGGGTCCCGGAGCCGATCGTCAACGGCGTCGTCGCCGGGATCGAGGTCGATCTGAACTGGCCGGAGCTCCGCCTCGTCGCCGAGGTAGACGGCTGGCGCTTCCATGGCGGCCGCGAGCGCGCGAACGCCGACCGCGACCGCGATCAGCGACTGCTCGTCGCCGGCTGGCAGGTCGTCCGCTTCACGCGCGATCAGATCGCCGCCGACCCGGCCGGATGCGCACGCCGGCTCGACGAGATCGCCGCGATACGGCGCCGCTACTTGTAGCGGTAGGTGATGCGGCCGCGGTCGAGGTCGTACGGCGAGAGCTCGATCTTGACGCGGTCGCCGGGGAGGATGCGGATGTAGTGGCGGCGCATCTTGCCGCTGATGTGGCCGAGGACCTCGTGGTCGTTGTCGAGCTTCACCTTGAACATGGTGTTGGGCAGGGCCTCGACGACCTCGCCCTCCATCTCGATCTTCTCTTCCTTGGCCATGAACGGTGCGGCACAGTAGCACCAGCCGGCCTATCTCCCCTCGAAAGTGGCCTTTCCCGGCCCATCGGCAAGGAAGCTCTCAACCGCGTTCTTGAGATCCTCGGAGTCGAACAGCGGCCCGGCGATCTCCGGCACCGTCGCATCGGCCGCGGCGACGCCGCCGTCGAGGTAGGCGCGGACGAGCCGCTTCGTGGCGCCGTGGGCGAGCGTCGGGCCGGCGGCCAGCTCACGAGCGAACTTCATCCCCTTCTCGACCAGGTCGGCGGCGGGCAGGACCCGGTTGACGACGCCCCACTCGAGCATCTTCTCAGCGCCGTAGAGGCCGCCGGTCATCACGAACTCGCGGGCGCGGGCGGGGCCGGCGCGCTCGGCCATCCGCTGGACGCCGCCACCGAACGGGGTCAGCCCGACGACCCGCTCGACGAGCCCGAAGCGGGCGTCGTCGGCGGCCCAGATCATGTCGCAGCCGAGCGACGCCTCCAGCCCGGCCGTCAGGCAGAGGCCGTGGACGAGCGCCAGCGTCGGCACCTCGAGCGACTCGAAGGCCTGCAGCTCGCGGATCCCGTCGGCGGCCAGCCGCGACCCCTCCGCGCCGCCGGAGACGTCCTTGAAGACCCGGCCGACGTCGACGCCGCCGGTGAAGAGGTCGCCCTCGGCGCGGAAGACCATCGCTCGCGCGTCGGAGTCGGCGACCTCGTCGCGGGCCGCCCGCATCGCCGTGAAGGTCTCCTCGGTGAACAGGTTCAGCGGCGGGTCGTCGAGCACGATCACAGCGACGTCGCCGTCGCGCTCGAGCCTGATCGGCGGTTTCTCTGAGTCGGTCATCGGCCCTCCCGGATGGTTGCGGCGATCGTGGCGATCTCGTCGAGGTCGGCCCCGCGCGGGATCCACGGCAGCTTCAGCGGATCGTCCTCGTAGCGGGGAACGACGTGGATGTGGAAGTGGAAGACGGTCTGCCAGGCGGCGGCGCGGGTGGCGTTGATCAGGTTGAAGCCGTCCGGCTCGAGGCTCGCCTCCATCCGCTTGACGACCCGCTGGGCGGCGATCGCACACGCCGTCAGGTCGTCCTCGCCGATGTCCAGAAGGTCGTCGCTGTGGCGGCGCGGGATGACCAGCGCGTGGCCCTTCGTCGCCGGGTTGATGTCCATCAGCGTCACCGTGTGATCGTCGGAGTCGACGATCTCGGCCGGGGAGTCGCCGGCGACGATCGCGCAGAAGATGCAGTCGGGACGGGCCTCGGGCACGGCCGCCGCAGGCTAGTCGATCATCTACGGCCCGCCGACCAGGCGCGCAGGTGCTCGATCGCCGCCGCGCGGCCGGTGACCTCCCCCGTGTACTGCGCGGCCTCGAGCTCGGCGACGGCCTCGCCGAGCGCCGGTCCCGCCTCGATCCCGACCTCGGCGGCGATCTCGTCGCCGCGGAGGAGCGGCTCCGGCGGTCCCTCCCGCTCCCAGGCGACCGCGGCGCCGATCATCTCCCGGGCGAGCTGGAGATGGCCCTCGATCGCCTCCTCCGGCACCCCTCCCCCCTGCGCCGAGAGCCGATCGGCCACGGTCAGGAGCGTCGTGTCGACCGACTGCGGAGCGGTCCGGCTCAGGTAGTCCCAGATCCGCCGCGGCGGCAACGGCCGCTCGCGGACCATGAAGCCGAGGACGAGGTGATCGCGTGTGATCGCCGCCAGGTGCTCGGCGAACCGGCGCGACGTGCGCAGCCGCCTGCAGAGCGCGGCGACCATCTCCGCCCCGATGGCATCGTGGCCGAGGAAGCTGACCCATCCGTCGCGCTCGGTACGCGTTGCCGGCTTGCCGATGTCATGGAGGAGCGCCGCCCAGCGGAGCGCGTCGCCGCGGGTCAGCTCGTCGGCGAGCGGCGATGCAAGGAGCTCCGCCACCGCGTCGGCCGCATCGCCGCAGTAGGTCGGCAGGTCGTTTTCGACCTCGAGCGCGCGCCGCAGGACCTCGATCGTGTGGTCGTGGGCGTCGAGGTGGTGGTTGGCGCTCTGGCCGACGCCGCGCATCGCGGCGACCTCGGGGAGGACCACCGCGGTCGCCTCGAAGCGGTCGAGCATCCCGAGCCCGGCGAGCGGCTCCGGCCCCGACAGGAGCCCGGCAAGCTCGGCGAACTGCCGCTCCCCGGCCGGCTCGGCGGCCCGCGGCGCCTCGCGGCGGGCGAGCGCGACCGTCTCCGGCTCGGGCTCGATGCCGATCCGGGCCGCGAAGCGGGCCCCGCGGAGGACCCGCAGCGGATCGTCGGCGAACGAGCGCTCCGAGCAGGCGCGGAGGATGCCCGCCTCGAGGTCGTGCAGGCCGGCGGTCGGGTCGATCGGCGAGCCGCCGGCAAGCGGCACCGCGATCGCGTTGACCGTGAAGTCACGCAGCCGCAAATCGACCTCGATCGACCCGCCGCGCAGGCCGGCGATGTCGATCTTCCAGTTCCCGTCGTGGTCGACGACCCGCCAGGTGTCGAAATCGCCGGAGAGCTCGAACGGGTGGCCGCCGACCTCGGAGGCGAGGCCGCGCGCCGCCGCCGCGACGTCGCCGGCGAAGGCGATGTCGACGTCGACGACGTCGCCGCCGAGGACTGCGTCACGGACCGCTCCGCCGACGACCCAGGCGCGGTCGGAGACGTCGCGGAGCCCGGAGCGGGCCACCTCGATGGCCGGAGCGGCACCGAACCGCTCCTCGAGCCGCGTCAGGTGGACGGCGCCCGACACGCGCTCAGCCCCGGAAGGCCCGCGGGACCCGGGCGCTGAGTCCGCAGGTGATCTCGTAGTTGATCGTGCCGAGGCTCTCCGCCAGCTGCTCGGCGTTGACCTCCTCGCCGTCCTGCTCGCCGATCAGGACCGCGGGCTCGCCGGGCACGACCTCGGTCTCGGGGCCGAGGTCGACGGTCAGGTTGTCCATCGAGATCGTGCCGACGAGCGGATAGCGGCGGCCGCGGATCAGGACATCGCAGGCGTTCGAGAGCCCGCGCCGGAAGCCGTCCCCGTAGCCGGTCGGCAGCACTGCCACCCAGACATCCCCGGGCGCCTTCCAGGTCCGGCCGTAGCCGGCCGACTCGCCGGCGTGGAAGCGCTTGACGTCGGCGACGTAGGTGTGGAGCGAGAGCGCCGGCTCGAGGCCGAGGGGACGCGGGTCGCGACCGAACGGGTCGAGCCCGTAGACCGCCACCCCGCAGCGGACCATCCCGAAGTGGAACTCGGGACCGCGCAGCGTCGCGGCGCTGTTGGCGGCGTGGAGCGTGATCTCCGGATGACGCTCCTGAATCGGCAGCGCCACCTCGCGGAACCGCTCGAGCTGCTCGCGGAGGTAGCTCTCGTCGTCCTCGTCGGCGGTCGCGAAGTGGGTCCAGACGCCGGCCAGTTCGATCCGCTCGTCGGCTGCCGCCGCGTCGGCGAGGCGACCGACCCCGAACGGCTCCCGCTCGCCGAGCCGGCCCATGCCGGTGTCGTACTTGACGTGGATGCGGGGCCGGAAGCCGAACATGCCGGCCCGCTCGGCCAGCTCGGTCAGGAACTCCGCCGTCCAGACGGTCAGCTCGGCCCGCGCCTGCAGTGCGACGTCGAGCTCGGCGCCGGTCAGCGCCCCCATCACGAAGATCGGGACCTGCGCCCCGACCCGCTCGCGCAGCTCGAAGGCCTCGGTCGCGGTCGCGACGGCGAGCCTCGTCGCGCCGCCGCGCAGCGCGGCCTCGGCGCACTCGCCCATCCCGTGTCCGTAGCCGTCGGCCTTGACGACCGCGCAGAGCTCGGTGCCGGCGCTCAGCTTCCCGGCCAGCAGCGCGCAGTTGCGCTCGACGGCACCGAGGTCGACGATCGCCGTGACCCGCTGGAACGGGTCGTGTGCGCTCAACGAGACAGCCCCCCGGGCAGCGACTCGATCACGTCTCCGGCGATCACCGACTCGGCTCCGACCCGCTCCGCCGCGAGGCGCCCGGCGCGGGCGTGAGCGTGGACGCCGGCGCAGGCCGCCGCGAAGGGCGCGATCCCGCGGGCGATCAGCGCCCCGATCGTCCCCGAGAGGACGTCGCCGGTACCGGCCGTCGCCAGGCCCGGGCTGTCGAGCGCGTTGACGGCGATGCGCTCGCCGTCGGCGACGATCGTGTCGTCCCCCTTGAGGACGACGACCGCGCCGGAGTCGGCGCTCGCTCGCCGCGCCTCCCGGAGCCGGTGGGCGGAGATCTCCTCCGACTCGCGGCCGAGCAGCCGGCCGAGCTCGCCGGCATGCGGGGTCAGCACGGTCGGGGCGGTCCGGGCGCGGAGCAGCGCGAGATCGGTCCCGAGCGCGTTCAGCCCGTCGGCGTCGATCAGGAGCGGCACCGGGATCCGCGGCGCGAGATCGCGCGCGAGCGCGAGCGAGTCGTCGCTGCGGCCGAGGCCGGGGCCGAGGACGACGCAGGCGGAGCGCTCGGCGCGCTCGAGGACCGGCGCCGCGGCGCCGGCGCCGAATCCGGCACCGACCTGCTCGAGGCCGATCGTCATCACCTCGGTCAGCTTCACCTCGAGGATCGGCTCGAGATCGGCCGGGCAGGCGACCGTCGCATAGCCCGCGCCGGCGCGGATCGCGGCCCGCGCCGCCATGCAGGGGGCGCCGGTCAGCCCGCGGGAGCCACCGACGACGAGCACATCGCCGGAGCTGAACTTCGTCGACTCGGCGCCACGCCTCGGCTGCAGATCGAGCACGGCCGCCTCGATCGTCCCGGCGACCGGCTCGCCCGGGGCGTCGCCCGGGATCCCGATCGGGGCGACGACGAGGCGGCCGGTGCGCCACTTGCCGGGCGCGATGTGGTGGCCGGCCTTGGCGACGTGGAAGGTGACGGTGACGTCGGCTTCGACCGCAGCCCCTGCGATCTCGCCGTTCGACGCGTCGACGCCGGATGCGAGGTCGCAGGCGACCACCGGCGCGCCGGCGTCGTCGATCGCCTCGACGGCCGTCTTGGCGGCGCCGTGCGGGGCGCCCTCGAACCCGGTCCCGAAGATCGCGTCGACGATCACTCCGGAGCCCGCCAGAGCCGCCGCCCATCCATCCTCGGCGACGACCCGCGCGACGCCGGGCGCGAGCCGCTCGAGGTTCGCGGTCGAGTCGGGGCTGAGCTCGTCGAGCGGCCAGATCGAAAGCACCTCGACCTCGTGGCCGGCGGCGCCCAGCAGTCTCGCGGCGACCATCCCGTCGCCGCCGTTGTTGCCCTTGCCGGTGACGATCCGGATCGGCCCCGGCCGGGCCGCCAGCTCGGTCTCGCGGGCGAGGGCGGCGCCGGCGACCTCCATCAGCTCGAGCGAGGGAATGCCCCGCTGGTCGATCGCCCAGCGATCCATGCCGGCCATGCCGGCGGCGTCGTAGAGCGGCTCGAGCCAGTCGGGTGCCGTCACGCCCCCAGCCTACGTGCTGGGACCGGCAGGCCCGGCGAGCACGACCGCGGCGGCGTTGTCCCGCGAGTGGGTCAGCGAGACCGCCAGGCTGACGCCGCGCTCGGCGGCCAGCGCCGCGGCCCGGCCGTGCAGCCGGAGCGCCGGCGCGGGCCCGCCGACGACCTCGACATCGCGCGGCCCACAGCCGCCGCCGAGAGCCTTGATCGCCGCTTCCTTGGCGGCGAAGCGCGCTGCCAGATGACGGCCGGGGCGGGCCCGGTCCGCGCAGGCGGCCAGCTCGCCGGGCCGGAACAGCCGCTCGGCGAGCCTCGGCCTGCGTTCCAGGGCCCGCTCGACCCGATCGATCTCGATCAGGTCGATCCCGAGCGCCGCGACGCCCGGGACCGCGGTCACGGGACGATCACCGCCGAGGAGGTCGTCGTGTCCCCCTCGGGCTGGTCCTGGACTCCGAGCGTCACGCCGGCGACGGAGCGATCGCCGTCGACCTTGCTGCCGCCGATCAGGAAGTCGAGCGCGTTCAGATACGGCCGCGCCGATTCGATGTCGGCGTCGGACTCGCCGGTGCTGTCGATCAGGTCCATGATCGGCGCGAAGTTGACGAACACGCTCGGCGTCAGGTCGTTGCCGAGGTCGTCCTCGGCAGCCTGGAAGGTGTCCGAGTCGCCGAGCGTCTCCGACGGCGAGAGGACGTCCTGGGCGGTGTCGGCGCCGGCCGCGATGACGACCTTGTCGTCCTGGACCGCGACCTCGGCGCCGATCGGAGCGCCCTGCGCCTGCAGGTCGAAGCCGTCGGAGCTCGGCGAGACCTTGACCCCGCGCGTCTTCCCGAGCGCACCCTGCAGCTTCGAGACCGCGCCCTCGGCGGCCTGCGTGTCGTCGGTGGTGATCACGAGGCCGCCGCCGAGGCCGAAGATCGACGTCCCCTGGACGAAGCCGCCGACATCGCCGATCCAGGCGAGGTCCTGCTCGAGGTTGAGGCCGGTCGCATCCTGGAACGCCTGGACCGGGTCGACCTGTGCCGCCGCCCGCGGAGCCGCCTGCTCGAATCCGGCCTCGAAGCCGGCCTTGAACTGGGCGATCGAGCTCGCGATCTGATCGCCGACGCCGCCGGCCGCGAAGGCGAGCCAGGAGTCGGCCGGGAGCGTCGTCAGCAGCTCGGTCGGGTCGGGAGCGTTGTCGGCGGCCGGGGCCGAGGCGCCGAGGCTGAACGAGCTGTCGGTGACCGAGCCCCACGCGTCGATCGGGCCGTCGCTCATCCCGGCGAGCTGGTCCTCGATCTGCTTGAGCTGGTCGGCGGGCACGGCGCCGGAGCTCTTGACGAGATCGAGCGCCTTCTGCGGATCGGCGTAGAGCGAGAAGACGGTGTCGTCGGGGACCTCGTCGAGGCCGGTCGTCGAGTCGTCGACGCCGGCGAAGTCGTCGCCGTCGGCGGCGTCGATCGCGTCCTCGACGCCCTGCATGCTGCCGGCGAGCAGGAAGTCACCGTCGATCCCGACCGCGGCGTTGTCGCTGCTGACCGTGAGCTGGACGCCCTTGTAGTCCTGTTGCCGCGTCTTCTCCTTGCCCTCGGCGGCGGCCTTGTCGACGAACGACTGGGCGGCGTCGGCGTCGGTCACGGCGACGACGGCCGCGCCTTCGACCTCCTCGGCGCGGCTGTCGTAGCCGTTGACGAAGAAGCCGGCGCGGGTGCCGAGCCAGGGGGCGATGTCGTTCTCGTAGGTGAAGTGGCCGCCGTTCTCGGCGAGCGACTGGTCGAGCGCGTCGTGGATCTTCCCGGAGACGTCGTCGGTGACGAGCAGCTTGCCGAGCGCCGAGTTCAGGTCGTCGCTGAGGCTGCCCTCGGGCCGGAGCACGGCCTCCATGTAGAAGGGGGTGTCGGCCGGGGTCATCGTGGCCGGGTCGGGGCCGAGGTCGGTGGAGCTGCTCGAGTCGCTGCCGCAGGCGGCCAGCGCCAGAGCGGCGACGGCGAGAAAGCAGGCTGTCGTGAGGGAGAGAAGTCTGGTTCGCATCGGCGGGACTCTAGAGATTGCCGGCGCGGAAGCGACCGGCCCGCCTACTCGACGGTGACCGTCTTCGCCAGGTTGCGGGGCTGGTCGACGTTGAGCCCGAGCTGGCGGGCCGTGTGGTAGGCGAGGAGCTGGAGCGGGATCACGGCGAGGATCGGCTGGAGGATCCAGTCGGTGCGCGGGATGAACAGGGTCTGGTCCGCCGACTCGGCGACCTCGTCGGAGCCCTCGGTGCCGATCGCGATCACGTCGGCGCCGCGGGCACGGACCTCGGCCATGTTCGAGAGCATCTTGTCGAGGACCGGCATGTCGGTCGCCACGCAGACGACCGGCGTCGTCTCGTCGAGCAGCGCGATCGGGCCGTGCTTCATCTCGCCGGCCGCGTAGGCGTCGGAGGGGATGTAGGAGATCTCTTTCATCTTCAGCGCCCCCTCGAGGCAGATCGGCAGTCCGATGTGCCGGCCGAGGTAGAGGAAGAAGCGCCCCTCCGCGTGGCTGCGGGCGATCGCCCGGATCCGCTCGTCGCTGCTCGCGATCGTCTCGGCGATCTTGCTCGGGAGCGTCTTCAGCTCGCCGATCAGCTCGACGAGCCGGTCGTGGTCGATGTGGTCGCGCGCCTGGGCGAGCCAGAGCCCGATCAGGTAGATCGCCGCGACCTGGCTGGTGAAGGTCTTGGTCGCGGCGACGCCGATCTCGAGCCCGGCGCGGGTGTAGAGGACGGAGTCGGCATCGCGGGTCGCCTGGCTGCCCATCACGTTCGTGATCGCGAGGACGTGGGCGCCGCGCTCGCGGGCGAGGCGCATTGCGGCGAGCGTGTCGGCGGTCTCGCCCGACTGGGTGATGCCGATGACGAGGTCGTCGGTGCCGATCACCGGGTCGCGGTAGCGGTACTCCGAGGCGATGTCCATCTCGACCGGAACCCGCGCCCAGGTCTCGA
>Ga0207708_10001277_pt1 | contig 18901 bp, 14 predicted proteins | sample KBSK5101metaG_FD_184340 | JGI IMG/M metagenome (GOLD analysis project Ga0207708, IMG submission 184340) | Corn, switchgrass and miscanthus rhizosphere microbial communities from Kellogg Biological Station, Michigan, USA - KBS K5-10-1 metaG... | ecosystem: Host-associated > Plants > Roots >...
TAGGCCCGTCGCCGTCGGCCGCCAACTGGCGAACGAACTGGCGAACAGGCGGCCCTACCGGATCTTGTCGTAGAGGCTGAAGATCGGCAGGTACATCGAGATCACGATGAAGCCGACGACGGAGCCGACGAAGATGATCATCACCGGCTCGATCAGGGAGGTGAGGGCCTTCACCTTGGCGTCGACCTCGGCCTCGTAGAAGTCGGCGACCTTGCCGAGCATCGACTCGAGCTGGCCGGTCTCCTCGCCGACCGAGACCATGTGGGTGACCATGGTCGGGAAGACGGCGGAGCGGCCGAGGGGGGCGGCGATGGTGCCGCCCTGGCGGACCGAGACGTAGACGTCCTCCATCGCCTCGGCGACGACGGCGTTGCCGGAGGTCTCGCCGGCGATCTTGACGGCCTGGAGGATCGGGACGCCGGCCGAGATCGTGCCCGAGAAGATCCGCGACCAGCGGGCGATCGCGACCTTCTGGACGACGTCGCCGATCTTCATCGGCAGCTTCAGCTTGAAGGCGTCCCACTGGTAGCGGCCGCGCTCGGTCTTCTTCCACTGGAAGAACAGGAACGCGAGCAGGCCGAGGACGGGGATGACGATGAACCAGGAGCCGGTGATCAGATCCGAGATGGTGACGGTGATCTGGGTCATGAACGGCAGCGCGGCGCTCTCGCCGGGCGTCTCCGAGGCGAGCTCGTCGAAGATGCCGGCGAAGACGGGAACGATGAAGGCGACGACCGCGGTCATGACGATCACGGCGAAGGTGAAGACGAGCGCCGGGTACATGAGCGCGGCGCGGATCTGGCGGCGCAGGGCGTCGAGCTTCTCGAGCTGGATCGCGACCATCTCGAGCGCCTGCTCGAGCCGACCGGACCCCTCCCCCGCCCTGACCATCGAGCGGTAGAGCGGGTCGAAGACGCCCGGGGTCCGCTCCATCGAGTCGGCGACCGAGCTGCCCGCCTCAACGTCGTTGCGGAGGCTGACGATCGCCTGCGAGATCTTCTCGTCCTCGGTCTGCTCCTCGAGCGTGTAGAGGGAGCGGAGCATCGGCATCCCGGAGGAGATCAGGGTCGCGAACTGCCGCGAGAAGACGGCGAGCTCGCGCATGTTGACGCCCTGGAAGCGGTCGAGGAAGCCGTCGATCTTCATCGCCTCGCGCTTCTCGGAGACGTCGAGGACGATCAGCCCGCGCTGGCGGAGCTGCTCGGTGACCTGGCCCTTCGAGCTTGCCTCGAGCTCCCCCTTCGAGGGGGTGCCGGCGAGGTCGATGGCGCGGAACGCGTAGGTGCTCATCGCTCAGCCCCCGCTCCGCTCAGACCGGGTTCCCCAGCGAGGCGGCGGCGCCCTGGTACTGGGGCGCGCCGTTGCCCTGGCCGCTCGTGCCGAGCAGGCGGCGCAGCTCCTCCGGCACCGCCGCCCGCTGCTCGGCGAGCTTCGCGGTGATCCGGTTCTGGCGAACGAGCTGGGCGAGGTGGGCGTCCATCGTCTGCATCCCGGTCGCGCCCGACGTCTGGATCGCCGAGTAGATCTGGTGGGTCTTGCCCTCGCGGATCAGGTTGCGGATCGCCGGCGTCGGGACGAGCACCTCGCAGGCGCAAACGCGGCCGGAGCCGTCGGCCGTCGGCAGGAGCTGCTGGGTGACGATCCCCTGCAGGGCGATCGAGAGCTGCATCCGGACCTGATGCTGCTGCTCGGCCGGGAACACGTCGATGATCCGGTCGACCGTCTGCGAGGTCGACTGGGTGTGAAGGGTCGCGAAGACGAGGTGGCCCGTCTCGGCCGCGGTCAGGGCGGTCGAGATCGTCTCGATGTCGCGCATCTCGCCGACGAGGATGACGTCGGGGTCCTGGCGCAGGGCCGCCTTCAGGGCGTGCGCGAAGTTGGCAGCGTCGGTCCCGATCTCGCGCTGGTTGACGATGCACTTGTGGTGCGGGTGGAGGAACTCGATCGGGTCCTCGATCGTGAGGATGTGCTCCTCCCGCTCGCGGTTGATCATGTCGAGCATCGCCGCCAGCGAGGTCGTCTTGCCGGAGCCGGTCGGGCCGGTGACGAGCACGAAGCCGCGCGGCTTGCGGGTGAAGTCCTCGAGGACGGCCGGCAGGCCGAGCTCGGGCAGCGTCTTGATGTTCTGGGGGATGTGGCGGAACGCGGCGCTGATCGCCCCGCGCTGGAAGAAGCAATTGACACGGAAGCGGGCGACGTTCGGGATCGCGTAGGCGAAGTCGAGCTGGAGGTCGTTCTCGAAGTGCTTGCGCTGATCGTCGTTGAGGATCGAGTAGACGATCTCGCGGGTCTGCTGCGTGGTCAGCTCCGGGAAGTCCTCGAGCGCGGTTATCTGACCGCGGACACGGACGGCGGGCTTGAATCCGGCGGTCAGGTGCACGTCGGATGCGCCCATCTGGACCATCCGCGTGAGCACCTCGGCGAAGTCGACGTCACTCATCCCGCTTTATGTCGTCACTGAACCGCCTTCGCTTGAGCCCGGGCGGCGATCCGAGGCGGCCGATTGCATATCGTGGCAGCACCAACGCCCACGTTTTCCCGAATCGCCCCAGCGGAGGCCCGCCATGTCCGACCGACCCGTCTTCCTCTACGCCGCCGTCTACGACGAGCTCGCCGACGCCGAAGCCGATTACGACGGGGTGCTCGAGCTCCACGCCGCCGGGCTCGTCGGGACCTTCGATGCGGCCGTGATCGACAAGGAGGACGGCAAGGTCCACGTCCACAAGACCGAGAAGCCGACCCAGCACGGCGCCTGGACCGGCATCGGCGTCGGCGCGCTGGTCGGGATCCTGTTCCCGCCGGCGATCATCGGCAGCGCGATCGTCGGCGGCGTTGCCGGCGGCGTCATCGGCCACCTCTGGAAGGGCATGTCGCGGAGCGACCTCAAGGAGCTCGGCGAGGCCCTCGACGACGGCGACGCGGGACTGATCGTGATCGGCGAGTCGAAGGTCGAGGAGCAGATCGAGAAGGCGATCAAGCGCGCCAAGAGGACGATCGAGAAGCAGATCGACGCCGACGCCGAGGAGCTCAAGCGCGCGGTCGAGGCGGCCGGCACCGAATCGGCCTGAGGGCCACCAGGACGGCCCTGCCTAGGTCGGGGCCGTCCCCTCCTCGCCCGAGCCGGGGCCGTCGAGCGGCAACCCCTCATCGAGGTCGCCGCCCATCCGGTCGAGCTCGCCGCGGCGGTAGAGCATGAACTCGCGGACGCCGATCTGCCCCGCCGCGGCGACCGGGATCGCCAGCAGCGCCCCGACGATCCCGAGCAGCGTGCCGCCGAAGATCGCCGCGACGACGATCACGAACGGGTCGAGCGCGACGGCACGGCTCTGGATCCGCGGCTGAACGACGTAGTTCTCGAACTGCTGGTAGGCGATCGCGAAGATGACCCAGATGATCGTGTCGGTCGGGAAGTCGTTGAAGAGGGTCACGATTGCGACCAGGAAGGCGCCGATCGTCGCCCCGATCAGCGGAATCAGGTCGAGGATCGCGATGATCACCGCGAGCGCGAGCGGCGCCGGCACGCCGAGGATCGTCAGGACGATGAAGGCGACGATGCCGGCGATCGTCGCCTGCGCGAGCGCGCCGCCGACGTAGCTGGAAACGGCGATCGCCATCCGCCCGAGGGCCTTGTCGATCGCCTCGGCCTCCTCGGGCCTGCGGGTCCTGAGCAGCGCCCGGACCCAGACGTGGCCGCGGGAGACCAGGAAGATGCTCATCACGATGATCGTGAACAGGGCGAACAGCGAGCTGATCAGCCCCGCGCCGATGTCGGCGAGGGTCGTGGCGACATCGTCGAGCGAGCCGGCGGCATTGTTGGCGACGTCCTCGAGCTTGCCGACGAGGTCGTAGTCCTGGTTGAGGCCGCGCAGGGTGTCGTTGTCCTGGACCGTCTGATTGAGGTCCTGGACGTAGCCGGGGGTGTCATTGACGAGGTCGCTGCCGGCGGTGACGGCGGGCGGGATCAGGATCACCCCGATCCCGATCGGGATCAGGACCAGGGTCAGGTAGACGATCGCGATCGCGGCTCCGCGCGGCATGTGACGCTCGAGCAAGCCGACCGGGGCGGCGACGGACACGGCGACGAAGGTCGCGACGCAGAGCCAGCCGAGCGGCGTCCGCAGCAGGTAGATCAGATAGAGCGCGATCGCGCTGGCGACGACGGTCGCGACGACGCGGACGATCCCGCGCAGCGTCGGCTCGTGCTTCTGGACGATGACCGCATCCGCTTTCGCGACCTCGGGGTCAGACGAATCGCCCTCCGCGCCGGGGGATGCGGGATGATTCGCCATCCACATGGATCCTAGGCCCGCATCGGACGTCTTCTCCGACCCCCTGCAGGCCCTGCGGCGGGCCGCGACGGTGGTCGCGATCGACGCCGTCGTGCTCTGGATCCTGGCCGGGATCCTCGAACGCTTCACGCTCGACGGCTTCGGCGCCGCGATCGGCGTCGCGCTCCTGATCGGTGTCTTCAACGCGCTCATCTTCCCGACCCTGGCGCGGCTCACCCTGCCGCTCAACGTCCTCACCCTCGGCCTCACATCGGTCGTCATCAATGCCGCCCTCGTCGCCTTCGCCATCGACCTCGTCCCCAACGCCGAGGTGACCGGGCTCGCCGAGGCGATCGTCATCACCCTGTTCCTGACCATCGCGACCTCGGCGACCTCGGCGCTGCTGGCGATCGACGACGACGAGAGCTGGTACCGCAACGTCGTCCGCGCCGAGTCGCGGAAGCGCGACCGGCTCAGCCGCACGAACGTCCCCGGCGTCCTCTTCCTCGAGATCGACGGGCTGGCCCACGAGGTGCTCGAACGGGCGATCGCCGCCGGGCGGACGCCGAACATCGAGCGCTGGATCGGCAACGGCTCGCACGAGCTGCACCGCTGGGAGACCGACTGGTCCTCGCAGACCGGCGCCTGCCAGGCCGGGCTCCTGCACGGCGACAACCACGACATGCCGGCATTCCGCTGGTGGGAGAAGGAGCGCCGCGCCCCGATCGTCACCAACCATCCCAAGGACGCGGTCGAGATCGAGCGCCGCCACTCCAACGGCCGCGGGCTCCTCCACGCCGACGGCGCCAGCCGCGCCAACATCCTCTCCGGCGACGCCGTCCACTCGATGCTGACGATGAGCACGGTGCTGACGCGGCGGCGCCCGATCGGCCGCGACTACTCGGCCTACTTCGCCCGTCCCTACGCGACCTTCAAGACCTTCAACGCGGTCGTCGCCGAGTACTGCCGCGAACGCTGGGCGGCGATCATGCAGAAGCGCCGCGACGAGCTGCCTCGGATCGACCGCGACCGCAAGTACGGGCTCGTCCGCGCCTGGGCGACCGTGATCCAGCTCGACCTGCAGGTCGCGGCGGTCGTCGGCGACCTGCTCGCCGGCCGGCCGGTCATCTACACGACGTTCCTCGCCTACGACGAGGTCGCCCACCACTCCGGGATCGAGCGCTCGGACACGCTGGCGGTCCTCGAGAAGGTCGATCGCCAGATCGGCCGGATCGCGAAGGCCGCCACCGAGGCGCCGCGTCCCTACCGGCTCGTCGTCCTCTCCGATCACGGCCAATCACAGGGCGCCACGTTCCTGCAGCGCTACGGCTACACCCTTCAGCAGCTGGTCGAGAAGGCCTGCAACTCGGAGAGCACCTACGCGGCGAGCGGCGACGGCGCCGAGGCGAGCGCCTACATGGGCGCCAGCCTGACCGAGCTCGACCGCGACCAGACGGCAACGACGCGGGCCTTGACCGCGACCGCCAAGAAGCTCGACGTCGCCCACCCGCTCGACGGCCAAGCCGACGAGAAGCTGATGGAGCTGCCCGAGGTCGCGGTGATGGCCTCCGGCTGTCTCGGGCTGATCAGCTTTCCGCGCGAGCCGGGACGGCTGACCCTCGAGCAGATCGAAGCGCTCTATCCGCGGCTGATCAAGGAGCTCCGCGACCACGAGGGCGTCGGGTTCCTGCTCGTCGACTCAGAGCGCGACGGCGCGCTCGCGATCGGCGCCGAGGGCGTCAACCGGCTCGAGAAGGGCGAGGTGCTCGGCGGCGACCCGCTGGCGCCGTTCGGCCCGAACGCGGCCCGCCATGTCCTCCGCACCCACCACTTCCCGCACTGTCCCGACATCGTCGTCAACAGCCGGATCTGGCACGACCCGACCGAGGTCGCCGCATTCGAGGAGCTGGTCGGCTCGCACGGCGGGATGGGCGGCTCGCAGTCGTTCCCGTTCGTGCTCGCCCCGGCCGACCTCGACTGGCCCGACGGCGAGGTGATCGGCTCCGAGACCGTCCACCACGTCTTCCGCGGGTGGCTCGCGGGGCTCGGCCAGGACTCCTACGCGGACGAGCCGGCGGCGGCGACGTCGAGCGCCTCGCCGGGGGCGAGCAGCTCCGCCGCGACCTCAGGCGCCAGTTCCGAGAGCTGATCGCAGAAGCGCCGCGCCGGCGCGGCGCGATGACCGGTGTCCATGCCGATCCGCTCGTAGGTGCCCCAGTGGATCGGGATCGCCACCCGTGGCGCGATCAACGCCGCCGCCCGGGCGGCCTCGCCTGGGTCGAGGTGACCGGGCCCGAGCTTCGGCCCCCAGCCGGCGACCGGGAGCAGCGCGACGTCCACCTTCCCCACCTCGCCGATCTCCTCGAACCAGCCGGTGTCGCCGGCGAAGTAGACCGATCCGGCCGGCGAGCGGACGACGAAGCCGAGCGCGTCGCCGCGGCGATGGTGCGGCCAGCGGCGGCCGTCGTGGTCGGCGCGGACCGCCTCGACCTCGACCGCGCCGATGCGCGCGTGGCCGCCGACCGCCATCGCCTCCGGCTGCAGGCCCGCCGCCGCGACCGCCCGCCGCGCCGGCGCCGGGCAGAGCACCCGCGGACCGCCGCGGACCATCCGCAGCGACCGGGTGTCGAGGTGGTCGTGATGGGCGTGGGAGACGAGGATCAGATCGACCCCGGCGAGCCGCTCGGCCGCTACCGCCGGCGCGACCCGGCGCAGATGGGCGATCCGCGGCCGCAGCAGCGGGTCGGTGAGGACCTCGAAGCCGTCGAGCCCGATCAGGACCGAGGCGTGCCCGAGGTAGGTGATCCGCATGCCGAGAATAATGCCGGTGGAATGCTCCGCTCCGCGTCCGCTTCCACCGGGTTGCCGGCCCGCGGCCGCGGCGGTGCTTGCTAGACGGCCACCCGGGCGACCTCGGCGATGCTCGTGATTCCCTGGTTGACCTTGGCGAGGCCGTCCTCGCGGAGGGTCAGCATCCCCTCGCTGCGGGCCTGACGGGCGAGCTCGGCCTGCGGGGCGTTGGCGACGGTCATGTCCTTGAGCGTCTCCGACATCTTCATCACCGAGAAGAGGCCGACCCTGCCGCGATAGCCGGTGCCGGCGCAGCGCCCGCAGCCGACCGGATCCCAGGCCTCGACGTCGGTACCGACCCGGAAGCCGGCCTCCTCGAGGACGCTGCGCTCGAGGACCGTGCGCGTCTTGCAGTCGGGGCAGAGCGTTCGCGCGAGGCGCTGAGCGATCACGCAGTCGACCGCCGAGGCGGTCAGGAAAGACTCGATCCCCATCTTCTGAAGCCGGGTGACGGCGCTCGGGGCGTCGTTGGTGTGCAGGGTCGTCAGGACCATGTGGCCGGTCAGCGCCGCCTCGACGGCGATTCGCGCCGTCTCGGCATCGCGGACCTCGCCGACCATGATCACGTCGGGGTCGGCGCGGAGGATCGAGCGCAGGCCGGTCGCGAAGTCGAGCCCGGCCTTGCGGTTGACGCCCATCTGGTTGATCCCCGACATCTGGTACTCGACCGGGTCCTCGATCGTGATGATGTTCACGTCGTCGCTGTTCAGCTCCTGCAGCGCCGAGTACAACGTCGTCGACTTTCCCGAGCCGGTCGGGCCGGTGACGAGGACGGCGCCGTACGGCTGGTGGTAGGCCTCGACGAAGCGGGTTCGTCCCTCGCCGAAGAGGCCGAGCTCGTCGAGGGTCCGGATCGCCTCGGTCTTGTCGAGGATTCGGATCGTCGCTCCCTCGCCGCGCTCGGTCGGCACGGTGACGACGCGGAGATCGACGCGGCGGTCGTTGACGTTGACGGCGACGCGGCCGTCCTGCGGGATCCGCTTCTCGGCGATGTCGAGCTCGCTCATGATCTTGATCCGCGAGACGACGCCGGCGACCATCCGCCGCGGGACCCGGGCGGCCTCGCCGAGGACGCCGTCGACCCGGAAGCGGACGCGCATGTCCTTCTCCTCGATCTCGAAGTGAACGTCGGAGGCGCCCTCGTTGACCGCCTGGCCGAGGATCGAGTAGACGAGCTTGATGACCGGCGCGTCGTCGGCCGACTCGCGCAGCTCGGTGACGTCGGCCGAGCTGAGGTTCATCTCCTCCTCGTCCTCGAGGACCGCCTCCGAGACGGCGCTCTCGAGCGAGTTGAGCCGGCTGATCAGCGCCTCGATGTCGACCTCGGCGGCGACCGCGACCCGGCAGGTGAGACCGGTCGACATCTGCATGTCGTCGACGGCGAGCACGTTGGCGGGATCCGACATGGCGACGAGCAGCGTGTCCGGATCGACGTAGCCGACCGGGACGGCGTGGTCGCGCCGCGCGGTCTGCACGGAGACGAGGTTGGCGGCGCCCATGTCGACGTGGAAGATGTTGAGGTCGACGTGGTCGAGGCCGTAGCGCTCGGCGACGGCGCGGGAGAGCTGGTCGGAGCTGAGGACGCCCTGCTCGACCATCAGCGCCTCCGGTGAACGACCGGCGACGCGGGCCTCGGCGATCGCCTGCTCGACCCGCTCCCGCGACAGGTAGCCGAGCTCGACGACGACGTCGGTGATGAAACGGCCGCTGTGGCCGCGGGTGCGGGGCGGCGTCAGCCCCGGCGTACCCTGCTGCTCGGGCTCGGGCTCGAGCGCCTCGCTGCCGCTGACCGGGGGCACCGGGCGCAGGTGCCCGTAGCGGTCCTCGGGGGTGCTCATCGGTTGTCTCGGATCGTTTTGCGCATGGTCTCCACCGGTGGTTGCTGCCCGACCCAGATCCGGAACGAGTCGGCGCCCTGGCAAACCAGGATCTCGAGCCCGTCGATCAGGGTTGCCCCGCCGCTTGTGCACGTCGCGGCCAGCTCGGTCGGTTCGGACCCGTATACGAGGTCCACCACCACGAGTGGGGCAACCAGTTGATCGGCGCGAAGGCGCAGGGCCTTTAGGTCGCTGCCCGGAGGGGGCGGCTCCGCACCTGCGCTTGCAAGGCCGACCGACGTGGCGTTGACGAGCAGGTCGAATGGCGCGAGGTCGAGCGCCTCGCCGCTGTCGCCCCCCTCGAGGGCGTAGACGCCGAGCTCGCGGGCGAGGTCGATCGCCTTCGCCTCGGTCCGGTTGGCGATCGTCACCGCCGCGCCGGCGCGGTCGAGCGCCCAGGCGACGGCCCGGGCCGAGCCGCCGGCGCCGAGCACGAGCGCTTCCGCGCCCGCCGGATCGAAGCCGGGCGCGAGCGCCGCGATCAGCCCGCTCGCGTCGGTGTTGTCGGCGCGGATCCCGTCCGGGCCGAAGCTGAGCGTGTTTGCGGCGCCGATCGCGGCGACGGCGTCGGAGCGCTCGCCGGCGAGCTCGTAAGCGGCGCGCTTGTGGGGAACGGTGACGTTGACGCCGACGAATCCGCGCTCGCGAAGCTCGTCGATCCCGCTCGCGAAGCGCTCCGCCGGCAGGTCGATCGCTTCGTAGCTCCAGCGGTCGGCGATGCCGAGCTCAGCGAACGCTGCCGCGTGCATCGCCGGCGACAGCGAATGGGCGACCGGATGGCCGACGACCGCGAGCCGGTTCATCGACTCCGCCCGGCGCGATCGGCCATCAGCAGTCGGTCGGCGCTTTGCCCTGCGCCTCGCGGGCGGAGTTGTACTTGTCGGAGGCGGCGAGGAACTTGTCGTAGTCGCTGGTGAAGAAGTGCTCCCCGCACGTTCCCGGCTTGACCACGTAGTAGAGGTAGTCGACGTTGGCCGGATCGGCGGCCGCCTTCAGCGAGTCGAGGCCGGGGTTGGCGATCGGCGTCGGCGGCAGGCCGGTGACCAGGCGGGTGTTGTAGGGGCTGTCGGTCTGCAGGTCCGACTCGGTCAGCGGCTTGTCGAAGTTGTCGAGGTCGTAGCGCAGCGTCGCGTCGATCCCGAGCGGGATGCCCTGCGCGAGCCGGTTGTAGATGACGGCGGCAACGAGCGGCCGCTCCTTCGGGACCTGGACCTCGCGCTCGATCATCGAGGCGATCGTGACGACGTCGTAGATCGTCAGGTTCTTCTGCTTGGCGGCCTTCAGGTCGACCTGGGAGATGTTCTGGTCGAAGGCGGAGAGCTGGTCCTTGACGAGGTCGTCGACGCTGGCTCCCTTCTCGAGCTCGTAGGTGGCCGGGAACAGGAACCCCTCGAGCGAGGCGTCCTTGGGGGCGCCGGTCTTGGCGATGTCGAATCCCTTCGGGGCCTTCGCGGTTGCCTTCTCGTAGTCGCCGCTGAGCCCGGCGTCCTTGGCGACGTCGGCGATCTGCGAGCGCGTGTAGCCCTCGGGGATCGTCACGTCCTCGGTCTTCAGCGTCGCCGGACCGCTCGGCGCCGGATTGTCGCTGCCGCCGCCGCTCGTCGCCAGCCCGTAGACGACGACCGCGACGACGAGGAGGAGCGCGAGTGCGATCAGGCGGCGGATCAGCACCGTCTTGCTCCGCGCCGGCGGCGTCGCGGTCGGCGGTGGCGGCAGTGGCGGGTATTCGCCGGTCGCGACCTCGCGGCGCTCCGGCGGCACCGTCGGCGGCGCCCCGCCGTCGACCTCGGCGAGCCAGTCCCGCTCGCCGGTCTCGGAGGCGGGCGGCTCCTGGGGCGACGCGGGCGCCGCCGGCTCGGGACGGCGGCTGCGCCGGCGCGGCATCAGCTCCTCGGCCGACCAGCGGCCGGTCTCGCTTGGCGCCGCCGGCGCTGCCGGCTCGACCGGAGCGGCGGGTTCGGCGGGCTCGGCCGGTGCCGGCGCCTGGGCCTCGGCCGGCTCCGACGCGTTGGCGGCCGGAGCGGCGCGCGGGCGCCGGAGCGCCGGCGGCTCGGGGGCATTCGGCGGGGCCTCGCGGTTTCGGGCCCGCCCCTTGGTCTGCTCGAGCGCCTCGCGGCCCTTCTCGGCGGCACCGTCGAGGGCGCCGCTGACGCGCTCGCCGAGCGACTTACGGCCCTCCGAGCGGGCCCGGCGCCGCGCCTCGCGCTGCTGGCGACGGCGCTCACGCTCGATCGCGCCGGGGTCGTCGCCGAGGAACGGATCGACGGGCGGCTGCGGCTCGCGCTCGTCGCTCATCTGCGCGCCTCCCGGGCGGTCAGCCAGGTCTCGAGCAGATGCGCCGCTGCGAGCGAGTCCTCGGCGGCGCGCGATCCGCCTCGCCGCGAGGCGGCGGCGAGCTTCGTCGTCAGCCGCTCGTCGTAGGTCTCGACCGGGACGCCGAGCCGCTCGGAGAGCGCGGCGGCGAAGTCGCGGGCGGCGGCGGCCTGCCCGCCTTCGGTGCCGTCGAGGCTGACCGGTAAGCCGACGACGACCGTCTCGACGCCGTGCTCGGCGACGAGCGTCTCGACCGCGGCGGGATCGGGCGCGACCGGATCGATCGGCCGGACGATCGTCCCACTCGGGTCGGAGAGGGCGCATCCGCAGCGGGCCGCTCCGTGGTCGATTGCGAGCGCGCGCACGGGTGCTCAGCGACCTCCGCCGAGTCCGCTGCGAACCGCTTCTCGCGCTGCCTTCAGAGCATCTCCGACCTTGTCGAGATGGCGCCCCCCGGCCTGAGCCACCTCCGGCTTCCCACCACCGCCGCCGCCCACTATGGCAGCCGCGTCGCGGACGACGTCGGCCGCCGAGAGCCCGCGCTCGACCGCGGCGGGGCTGAAGACGCCGACCAGGGAGACCTTCTCGCCACTCGTCGCCGCGAGGACGACGGCGGCGTCGCCGACACGCGACTTGATGTCGTGGGCGGTGCCGAGCAGCGACTTCAAATCGGGCAGCTCGCCGAGCTCGCCGACGACGACCCCGATCCCGTCGACCTGCTCCGCCTCGGCGGCGAGCTCGGCGGCGCGGCTTCCGGCGGCCTCGGCGCCGCGCTCGGCGGCGGCGGCCTCGAGCTCGCGCAGCCGGGCGCTGAGCCGCTCGGCGGCGGCGGCGGCATCGTCGCGGCCGCCGAGCGCGGCCGCGGTGCGGTCGAGCTCGTCGCTGCGCTCGCGGTAGAGGTCGATCGCGGCGGGCCCGGTGACGGCCTCGATCCGGCGGACGTTCGAGGCGCTCGAGCCCTCGGAGAGGATCGCGAAGATCCCGATCTCGGCGGTGCTGGCGACGTGGGTGCCGCCGCAGAGCTCGCGCGAGACGCCCTCGACCTCGACGACGCGGACCCAGTCCCCGTACTTCTCGCCGAACAGCGCCATCGCGCCGAGGCGCTCGGCCTCGCCGCGGTCCATCTCGATCGCGCGGACCGGCGCGCTCTCCTTGATCCAGCCGTTGACCCGCTCGCCGATCGCCGCGAGGTCCTCGGGGCTGAGGCGACTGCCGTGGGTGAAGTCGAAGCGGAGCTTGTCGGGCCGGACCGCCGAGCCGGCCTGGCGGACGTGGCTGCCGAGACGCTCGCGGAGCGCCGCATGGAGGAGATGGGTGGCGGTGTGGTTTCGCATCGTCGCGTGGCGGTCGAAGCGGGCGACCTCGGCCTCGACGCGGGTGCCCGCCTCCGGGGCCTCACCGCGCACCTTCAGCGCCTGATCGCCGCCGACGCGATAGACGTCGACGACCTCGGCGTCGCCGCCGGGCCAGCGCAGCGACCCGCGGTCGGCGACCTGACCGCCGCCCTCGGGGTAGAAAGGGCTCTCCTCGAGCTTGACGAGCACCTCGCCGTCCTCGCCGGGCTCGACGGCGGCGACGCCGGTCTCGGTCCGGAGGTCCTCGTAGCCGATGAAGCGGCTCTCCGGGGCGCCGGCGACGAAGCCGATGACGCGATCGTGGGCCCCCTCCCCCGCGCCGCCGACGCCGCCGCGGCTGCGGGCGCGCTCGCGCTGCTGCTCCATCAGCTCCTCGAATCCCTCGTCGTCGACGCTGAGGCCGCGCTCGGCGATCAGCTCGCGGGTCAGGTCGTAGGGGAAGCCGTAGGTGTCGTGGAGCTCGAAGGCGTCCTCGGCGGCGATCCACGAGGTGCCGGCGGCGAGCGCGTCGGCGATCAGCCGGTCGAGGAGCTGGCTGCCGCGATCGAGGGTGCGGCCGAAGCTCTCCTCCTCGGAGCCGATCCAGCGCATGATCGTGTCCCGCTCCGACTTCAGCGCCGGGTTGACGGGGGCGAGCAGCTCGATCGCCCGCTCGGCGAAGCGGCCGAGGTAAGGCGCTTCGAGGCCGAGGACGCGCCCCTGGTGGATGGCCCGGCGCATGATCCGCCGCAGCACGTAGCCGCGGCGCTCGTTCGAGGGGACGACGCCGTCGCCGATCAGCTGGACCGAGCCGCGGACGTGGTCGGCGATGATCCGCATCGCCCGGGTCGCCGCGGCATCGTCGCCGCCGTAGGTCCGGCCGGAGAGCTCGATCGCGAGGTCGACGAGCGGACGCAGCAGGTCGGTGTCGAAGACCGAGTCGACGTCCTGCTTGATCGCCGCCAGCCGCTCGAGCCCGAGGCCGGTGTCGATGTTCTTCGCCGGCAGCTCGCTGAGCGTCCCGTCCTCGTGGAGGTCGTAGGCGGTGAAGACGAGGTTCCAGTACTCGAGGAAGCGGTCGGTGTCGTCGCCGGGCCGGTCGGCGGGGCCGCCGAACGACTCGCCACGGTCGATGTAGAGCTCCGATGAGGGTCCGCAGGGACCCTTGCTGCCCGCCTGCCAGAAGTTCTCCGAGCGCGGCAGCATCACGATCCGCTCCGCGGGGACGCCGCGCTGCTTCCAGATCTCGATCGCCTCGGTGTCGGGGCCGAGGCCGAGCTCCTCGTCGCCGCCGAACACGGTCACCCAGATCGTGTCCGGGTCGAAGCCGAAGCCGTCCAGCGACAGCTCCCATGCGAAGTCGATCGCCTCCTGCTTGAAGTAGTCGCCGAAGGCGAAGTTGCCGAGCATCTCGAAGCAGGTCAGGTGCCGGGCGGTGCTCCCGACCTCCTCGATGTCGGGCGTCCGGAAGCAGCGCTGGCAGGACGTCAGCCGCGGCGCCGGCGGCGTCTCGCGACCGAGGAAGTAGGGCTGAAACGGCTGCATCCCGGCGGTCGTGAGCAGCACGCTGGGGTCGTCGGCGGCGGGGACCAGCGACGCCGAGGGCACGCGCAGGTGGCCGCGCTCCTCGAAGAACGACATGTAGGTCTCGCGGATCTGCTCCGATTCCATCGACGCAGCAGCGTATCTAGGCGATCGTGGCGCCGAGGACTCCGCACCCCGGCAATCCCGCGGCTGGCAGCGGCCCCGGCGGGTACGATCGTCGCGTGATCGGGCGGGCGGGAGCAGTTGCCTTTGCGGCGTTTGCTGTCGCGAAGAATGGCAATCCGACCGCGGATATCGCCGTCGATTTGCACTTCTTTGGCCCGGGGAGCGACGCTCAGGCGATCGTGCCGTGTCCGACGACCAGGTCGCCGTCACAGAGGACCGCGGTCTGGCCCGGCGCCGGCCCCCGCGCGGGGGCCTCGAGCTCGAGGTCGAGGCGATCGTGGCGGCCGGGGCCCGGGGCTTCGGGGCCGCCGATCCGGCAGGCGAGCGGCCGCGAACGGTAACGCAGCTTGACCGCGCCGACCCGGGCCCCGGGCCGGTGCAGGGTCGCGTCGCGGATCCGCACCCGGCGGGTGTCGAGATCGGCCTCGCCGCCGACGACGACGCGGTTGGTGGTGGCGTCGGTGGCGAGGACGTAGAGGGGCTCCGGCGCGGCGATGCCGAGGCCGCGGCGCTGGCCGACCGTGAAGCGGTGGTGTCCCGGATGGCGGCCGACGACGTTGCCGGCCGTGTCGACGACCTCGCCCTCGCGATCGTCGAGGCCGCCGTGACGGGCGAGGAAGCCGGCCTTGCCGACGCCGGCGAGGAAGCAGAGGTCCTGGCTCTCGGCCTTGTCGGCGACGGCGAGGCCGGCGGCGGCGGCGATCGCGCGGACCTCGGGCTTCGTCAGCCCGCCGAGCGGGAAGCGCAGTCGCGCGAGCACCGCCGGCGGCAGGCCGGCGAGCATGTAGGTCTGGTCCTTGCCGGGGTCGGCGGCGGCGGTCAGGAGCGCGCCGGAGCCGTCGTCCCGGGTCCGCGCGTAGTGACCGGTCGCAAGGCCGGTGGCGCCGAGCTGCTCGGCGATCCGGACCATCGGCTCGATCCGGATTCGGCCGTTGCAGCGGATGCAGGGATTCGGCGTCTCCCCGGCCGCGTAGCCGGCCAGGAACGGCTCGACGACGCCGGCGCGGAACCGGTCGCGGAGGTCGACGGTCAGATGCGGGATGCCCTGCGCCTGGGCGACCGAGCGGGCGACGCGGACTGCGTCGGCGGAGCAGCAGCTCCGCTCGCCGTCGTTGGCGGGATCCGACCAGAGCTCGAGGGTGACGGCGAAGACGTCGGCGCCCGCCTCCCGCTCGCGGAGGGCGGCGACGGCACTGTCGACGCCGCCGCTGACGGCGACGAGCACCCGCTCGCGGCCGTCGCCGGGCGGCGCCAGGATCGCTCCCTCGGCGCTCGCGACCGCGGCGCCGAGCGCCCGGTGAGCGGCCTCGGCCGCGAGGTCGGCGGCGTGGGCGCCGACCGCGCTGAGCCCGCCGAGCTCGGCGGCGATCGCTGCGGCATCGAGCAGCCCCGCCTCGCGAAGGCCCGCGCCGTCGAGCAGCTCGGCCGTAGCCGCCGCAGCGGCCCGGGCTGCAGCGCAGCCGCTCGCCTCGAAGCGGACGTCGGCCGCCCGGCCCTCATCGAGCCGCAGCGAGATCGCGATCAGATCGCCGCAGGCGGCTCCTCCGGCGCTGCCGCGGGCGCTGCCGGTCAGCGGCTCCCCGCGCCGGGAGGAGTCGTCGAGGTAGGCCTCGAAGGCGGTGGCGTCCATGCGCTGAAGCGTAGAGCGGGCACGGGCCCGCCCCAACCGCCGCGACGTTACGGGTAGCTCGGGACCTGCTTGCCGTCGTAGAGGGCGTCGTCGACGGCCTGGTTGACGCTCCGCGGGCCGCGGAAGCCGTATGAGACGGCGGCCGTCGGGACGGAGTCGGTCAGCTTCCGGGGCCGGACCACGACCAGGGCCGGGGTCCGGCTGACCGAGACGCCGGCGGTGACACGCGCGTACTTGGCGATGTCCTTGACGTCGACGACGAAGACCTCGACGTCGTCGCGCGAGCGCAGCGTGTCGGTGAACTGCTCGAGCTGCCTGTCGGAGAGGCCCTTCGGATCGACGACGAGAAGCGCGATCGCCTTGTTTCGAGCGAAGGCGACGAGCACGTTCTCGGGCAGGCCCTTCGAGGGCAGCAGGCCGTCGGCGGTCGCATCGCCGGCCGGCGGCGTGACCGTGTCGGTCTCGGGGACGGCCGGAGCGGTGCCCGACGCGGACGCGCCGGCCGAGGGCGACGGAGTCGAGGCAGAGGCGGACGGGTCGCCGGTCGCAGCCGGGTCGCTAGTCGTCGCCGCTGCCGGGGACGTGGTCGTGGCCGCCGGCTGCTCGTCCTTCTTGAGGACCGAGGTGAAGAGGATCACCGCGAAGACGACCGCGCAGACGCCGAGGACGGCGAGCTGGACCATCGGGTTCTCGTTGAGCGCCTTTCTCATCGGGCGCTCCCGAGGACCGGGAAGGAGTTGGGCTCCAGCTCGCCGGTGCCGCCCGGCTTCTGAACCCTGGGATACAGGGGGGAACCTGCCAGCACGCCCAAGAGCGCACCGGACGACGGCTCCCGAGCCAATCGTGTTGGTTCACAATTAGAGCGGCTGTCGTACGAGTTCGAGCCCATGGGCAAACTACCAAGGCAGTTCGGCCGTCCGCCCGAAAACCTTGAGCCCGCCGGACGTCTCCCCCAGGACCTGGGTCATCTCAACCGCGCTGTGGTAGGCAGGATTACCCAGGTGGGCGGGTTTCGAAGGCGTCGAGGGCCGTCTCGGGGTCGTCGGCCACGGTCATCGAGCTGACGAGGTTGCCGTCGAACTCGAACAGGAGGGCGATCGGGGAGCTGTCGCCAACCTCGCCCTCGGCTCGCCAGACGTACTCGACCGAGCCGAGCACGAGCACCGCATCGCCGCGGGTGTGGGTGGCGGCGACGGTGTAGCGCCGCTCGAGGTGGTCGTAGCGCTTCTCCGCCCAGGCGATCGCGGCCCCGATCCCCTTGTGGATGCTGCGGCCTGTCCTGATCTCGGCGAGCGGCGCGAACGTGGCGGCGATCAGCTCCGGATCGCTCGCGTTGATCGCGGCGACGGCCCTTGCGGCCTGCTCGGCGCGCTCGCCGCTCACTGCGGGGCGGGACTCCTGACCGTGATGCCGAGCTCGCGGAGCTGGCGCTCATCGACCGGCGCCGGAGCGCCGGTCAGCGGATCGCCGCCGGAGGCGGTCTTCGGGAAGGCGATCACGTCGCGGATCGACTCGGCGCCGGCGGCGAGGGCGCAGATCCGGTCGATCCCGTAGGCGATGCCGCCGTGCGGCGGGGCGCCGTAGCGAAGCGCCTCGAGCAGGAAGCCGAAGCGGGCCTCGGCCTCCTCGGCATCGATCCCGAGCAGCGCCAGCACGCGCTCCTGATCGCCGGGGTCGCTGATCCGGATCGACCCGCCGCCGATCTCGCTGCCGTTCCAGACGAGGTCGTAGGCACGGGCGCGGATCGCGCCGGGGTCGGACTCGTCGAGCTCGCCGTCGAATGCCGTGAACGGATGATGAAGCGGCGTCCAGCGCTCCTCTTGGCCGTCCCATTCGAGCAGCGGCCAGTCGACGATCCAGCAGAACGCGTTCTCATCGGCCGGGACCTCGTCCCAGCGCTCGGCCAGCCGGACCCGCATCGTGCCGAGCACCTGGTTGGCGACGGCGGGTTCGTCGGCGACGATCAGGAGCAGATCGCCCTCGGCTGCGCCGAGCGCCCCGTTCAGCTCGGCGAGCTCGGCGTCGGTGAGGAACTTCGCGGTCGGCGAACGCCAGCCGTCTCCCTCGCGGAACGCCCAGACGAGCCCCTTGGCGCCGAGCTCCTGGGCGTCTGAGATCAGGCCGTCGAGCTCCGAGCGCGGCAGCTCGCGGCGGCCGGCGTTCATCCCCTTGACGATCCCGCCGCCGTCGATAGTGCCGCGGAAGACCCGGAACTCGGTCTCGCGGAGGTGGTCGGAGAGGTCGGTCAGCTCCATCCCGAAGCGGACGTCGGGCCGGTCGGTGCCGAATCGGGCGATCGCGTCGGCGTGGGCGATCCGCGGGATCGGCAGCCCGACCTCGATCCCGGCGGCTCCGAGCACGTGCGCCATCAGCCGCTCGTTCGCCTCGATCACGTCCTCGACCTCGACGAACGACATCTCGATGTCGAGCTGGGTGAAGTCGGGCTGGCGGTCGGCGCGGAGGTCCTCGTCGCGGAAGCAGCGGGCGATCTGGTAGTAGCGCTCGAACCCGGCCATCATCAGCAGCTGCTTGAACAGCTGCGGGGACTGCGGGAGCGCGTAGAACTCGCCCTGGCTCATGCGGCTGGGGACGAGGAAGTCGCGCGCGCCCTCCGGTGTCGAACGCGTCAGCACCGGCGTCTCCACGTCGACGAAGTCGCGCGCGTTGAGGTACTCGCGCATCGCCCGCACGACGGTGTGGCGGAGCATCATCGTGTCGCGCATCCCCTCGCGGCGGAGGTCGATCACGCGGTGGCGGAGTCGCAGCGTCTCGTCGACCGCGCCGTCCTCGTCGACCGGGAACGGGGGCGTCGCCGACTCGGCGAGCAGCTCGACGCTCGCGACGTCGAGCTCGATCTCGCCGGTCGCGAGGTTCGGGTTGACGTTGCCCGGCTCGCGCCGGACGACCTCGCCGGACGCG